>Ga0209788_1000081_pt1 | contig 26371 bp, 24 predicted proteins | sample WorMetLIZISLAND1_2_FD_187415 | JGI IMG/M metagenome (GOLD analysis project Ga0209788, IMG submission 187415) | Marine gutless worms symbiont microbial communities from Max Planck institute for Marine Microbiology, Germany - Olavius clavatus LIZARD... ...
TCAGGGTGGACATCGTCGGTCTCCTTTCTCCAATGTTGGCTGTTCACCATTTTGGATAAAGGATCAATCTGACGATGTCCATTTTTTATTGGCTGCATAATTCCTACAACTAATTGGGAGATGAACCTTAAAGTATAATAGGGCAGATAGAGGGATGTCCATAGAAGTTTCATGACCGTGTATTTGTTGTACGTTCTTTTCACGAACGCCCAATAGGCGCTGAGCCTTGCCCGGTTGTATATCGCGATCATCAACCTGTCATCCACAGGAATACAGGCATTATCGATGGCATCCCACATTCTGCCCGTATGATGCAGCACGCCCCAGCTATAGACAATGTCAAAACAACCCAGTTTCTCCATGAAATGCCTGTCAAGAACGCTGCCCTGAAGCACCTCCCAATGATCATTGTCCGCATAATACTGACTTTTCAGCTCCCTTGTACAGGCGACGCATTGTTTATCGTAATCAAAGCTCAGAACTCTCGATGCGCCCAATTTCATCGCCGCAAGCGAGTGAAGTCCGCTGCCGCTACCGATATCCAGAAAAGTTTTTCCCTTGATATCACCCAGTTTCCGTCTCAGATCATTCATTGCTTCGTCAATAACATGATCGTCAACACTCCTCAGAAAATTGGACCAGTTCTTACCAAACATAAACCTGTTTCCATCAGCCACATCCTGTTTCCATCCCATTTCTCGTTACTCCTGATTAAGATGTAATTCTCAAACCCTGTCCCGTTTATACCCGCTCACAGACACCATTGATTAAATTATATTGCACATCCGATGCCGGGCATTGCGCCTCCCCATTTCCACTTACAGGCAATTCCAATCGCTCTCCATACTCACTCATCCATCCTATCCGTCGAGCCGGAACGCCAACCATAAGCGCATAATCCGAAACATCATTGTTAACTACTGCGCCCGCTCCAATAAATGCATATTTCCCAATAGTCACCCCACAAACAATTGTGCAGTTGGCCCCTAATGTGGCGCCTTTCTGTACCAGCGTCGCATGATACTCGCTTTTTCGCCCAATGAACGCGCGCGGGTTGTAGACATTGGTAAACACCATACTTGGCCCACAAAAAACGTCGTCTTCCAGTGTTACATTGTCGTATATGGAGACATTATTTTGAATCTTGCACCCATTTCCGATAACGACCCTGTCGCCAACAAACACATTCTGCCCCAGCGAGCATGATTGGCCGATTCTTGCACCGGAACAGATGTGGGTCCAGTGCCAGATTCTACACCCCTTACCGATTGTGGCGCCATGATCAATAATGACGGATGGATGAATATACATGCCTCGGCAGCTAATATGACAACGGCAGTGAGACGGTCTTCCCGTCACGGGCGGACAGATAGGCTGCAATCAACACTTCTAATGACTTCAACCCCTCTCTACCGTCAGTTTCAGGCTCTGCTTCCCCTCTCATCACGTCAACAACATTTTTATAGTACAGGGGATGACCGAATCCATAAACGGATGTCGTTTCATAGTTTGCATTATGTATGTGATCATCATAGTCCATTTTGCTCTCAAACTCCCAATGTTGTATCTCGTTCACAGCCACACCTCCGATACGGGCCGTACCGGATTCGCCCAATATTGTGATCGAACCCTCCAGGTTTTTTGGATAGGTCAGCATCGTAACACTCATCGAACCCAACGCGCCGTTCCTCCATTTGACATTCAGCACTCCGGTATCTTCGACTTCAATATCTCTTGTTGTGCTCATCATGGCCTGAACTTTTTCGACGGGGCCGATCAACCAATCCAGCAGATCGACATAGTGACTGGCCTGGTTCATGAAGGCGCCCCCGTCAAACTCCCAGGTGCCTCGCCACTTGTCTGTATCATAGTAGGCTTGCGGGCGGGTCCAGAAGACATTGAGGTGGACCATATGAATCCGGCCAAATCGTTTTTCATTGATGGCGCGCTTGAGCAGTTGAAGCGTGCTGTTTTTCCGGTTTTGCTTGATGACGAACAGGCGAACACCGGCGCTGTCGCACGCCCTGACCATACGTAAACCGTCCTTCCAGCGGGTCGCCATGGGCTTCTCGGTCATTACACTAACACCATGCTCTGCAGCCAGTATTGTCTGTTCCGGATGAAGACCGCTAGGCGTGCACAGGGCGACCAGGTCCGGTTTCTCTTTAGTGACAAGTTCATCCATTGAGTGAAATGCGGGTACATCGTACTGCTCGGCATAGGCCCGTGAGCGTTCCGGAACCGTGTCACATACCGCGACCAGATCAAGATTCCCGGCATGGCGCTCAAGTGACAGAAAATGATTTTTTGAAATTCGGCCACATCCAATAACGCCAACAGTTATTTTTCGGTCAGAGATAATCTTGGTCATGGATCAATCCACACATCCGGGATATATTGTTTCGTGCCTTCAAGATTTACGATTCCAGTATGTCAATATTTTGGTTGCAGCCAAACAAGCAATATGAGATCGTTGCTGCCCGGAAAAAGCAAACATAAAGGCAACAATTACTGACAATACAAAACAGAACAATCCTATTGCAAAGGAGTCAAATAGCACCGCATCAAGAACAAGCTGACTGTTCATCCATCCTATCAAAACCAGGCAAAGCAGCATCATCTGAACCTGAAGAAAACGATACGGAATAAAGAAAAGCCTCTGGGCGAAATAATAATATGCGAATGCTTGTGCGACACTACCGAGGAAGAACGCGGCTGCTGCGCCGTCCCCTTGAAAGCGAGGCACAAGGATAAAGCTGGCAAAAATAACGACACATAATGTAATCACCTGCGCATAAGAAGACATAATTGTCCTTCGTTTGATCCAAATGCCGGTTCCAAGGATATTGCCGGCGCCCATCAGGAAGGCGCCGGCGGCAAGCCAAAAGACCATAACGTGTGCAGAGTGGTATTCCGGTGGTGCCAGGATCATCACAACCGGCTTTGCCAGGCCGACGATTAATCCAAGCATAGCACCAAAAGCAAAAGCGTAAATTGAAAAAAAATTAGCATACGTCTTCTTCGCTTCGTTTTTTTTCATGATCGACAATGCATATGGCCCATAGGCTAATCTGAAAGCGCTCGTCACCATCACAAGGACACTTGCCAGTGTGAATGCAATGGAATACAGGCCCTGTTCAGTCATTGTTGCGTAGTAGTTAATAAACAACCGTCCCGCCTGGCTCTGAACCCAGTTAATAATTACACCAGGTAGTTGTGGCAGGGAATACGTAACAATTGGAATGAGCAGGGTCAGAGAAATGTGTGCACCCAATTTAGCACGAACAAACCAAATACCTACCAGCATTCCGAGAAAATAGCCACCCACTCTACTCCAAAAAACACCCTCTATACCTACCCGATGCCATACGACCAAGGTTAGCATGAACGCCAATGTCGTCAGCAACGCGGTTGCTTCGACAAGAAAATATTTGCCAGGCTGCTGATTGATGCGCAGGATGGTCTGCATGGTGGTCATAATAACACCAAAAAACAGGCCGTATGAACCGATTTTCAGATAGGGGGTGAGATCTAAACCCCCTGTTCCTATTGAACGAACCTGGAACAAGTCATTGATCTGTGGTGAAAATGTATAAAAAAGCAATGCCATTACAAGCCCAATAGCACCGACAACCACTAACCCACTGCTCAGTATGTTCCTTCGCGTTCGATCATCCTCGTGGTAAAAGTAGTAGTAGAATATTCCACTTCCAATGTTCATACCTGCAAATATAACCGCCAAGCCAATGGCAACCTGAACTAACGAGAGAACCCCATAATCGGAAGGTGAAAAAATTCGGGTCAGGATTGGTGCTGTTATCAGGCTGATAGCGCGGCCTATGGCCGAACCTAACCCATAGACAACAGATTGCGTACCAATTCTTTTTGTATCTAAAAAAAGTGTAGACACCCTGTTTTCACCTTATCACAGTGGTCAACTCATCTGTACTGGTAAGCTGTAAATCTGTTGTTTTTAGCAATTATCTCAAGTTCACTAAAGTCGTAGTTACCATGAAATCGTGAAAGTGCATCATTATCAACAATAATTTTTGTTACACCATGTCGTTCACATAATTTACGCCAATCTGTGGACAGGTAAGGAGGTTCGCAGAAATATTCTTTATAAATTGACGCATCAACTATGCCACCTGGCTGATCCTGGAATGATTTACAGTCTGCCCTTGCCACAATATCAGCGCCCAGCCTCATTGTTACCGGAAAAATCACATCATCCGATGTAACCTTTGCTACTTTTAAAAAAGCAGCCAGGTCATCAGCAGGAGGAGGATCGTTCCTGTACCAATGTTTTTTAACCTGGTGAAAAAGGAAAGCAATAAACATGGAATATATGACGATTAAAAAAATATAGAAAAGGGGAATACCAGATAACTGAAATATGTATACCATAAGGAAAGGCGCCAGAAAATCCAAACAATATTCAATATAGCGGTAACTTTCCCCCACGAAACTCAAGTGCTTTATAGAAGTAACTAAGTAAAGGAAGACAATTACAGCCACAATCATAACACCTGTATTCAGGGCCGAATCGCCATTCTCTGAATATACCAGCCCTCCTAAAATCAATATAATCCAGATCTCCGGATAAAATAGCAGTGCTCGCCCCGGCTCACGACGGGTTACTTCTTTAATGGCGCACTTAAAGTCATGATAATATAAACACCCAATAAATCTTCGAACAGACATATAGGTACTTAGGGCTGGTTTAATATAACGTGACTTGAGACCATATTTATAGTAAATCACAAGGTACCGAAATGTATTTACCACTGTTTTGAAAGCATAACCTCCGGAAACAGCAATTCCAAGGAATAATCCGATCGCGAGAAAAAATAGTGGTGACGCATTCAGGAATACTATACTTGCAACCAAGGATCCAAAAACCACGGATTGAATCGAAAATTTGGAAGAAAGCACTGACATTGTCGAACCTGCAATTGCCAATGCCGCGCCAACCGTATCATTCATCGCCATAAAGCCAAACAAACCAAAATAATACATACTTGTAGCGAATTTTCCGAGAAGACGCTCAGACAAGGTAATATAGTTAATAGCTGGAGACTCTGTAACCAATAGATTTTGTACCGAACTTGTATACAACACTAAAACCAACGCTGTTGGTATAAGCGCATGGCCTGTTATTTGTAGAAAAAGATGAAAAGAATAGCCCATCAATACAAAAATCATGATAAAATATATCAGAAGGTTTGGGATATATTGATATTTATCAACCGAATCCTTGCTGAATTTCGACACGAACCAATGGTAGGCAACCGGATAATACATCTCACTTGGGATTAGATAGTTATTTATCCTAAGGTTAGGTCTTTTATTACCCCTAAAAAGCTCCACGATTTTATAATGTACCGATGCATCAGCAACCAGGCCCTGGCGGAACCAGTTACTATGCCTTATAATAAGAACTCTAACCAACCCTGAAAAAAGTACTGCAAACACCAAAAATGATATTTGACAATAATGTGACATAATGTAACCCACCCCCAAAAACAGTTCCAATGTAAAGTTAAAGTAGAGATTTCCTGGATAAATAAAGCCAATCAGGAGGACTCTACACAATTTATAGTGACCTTTGACTACAGTAGTCGCTAAATTCTGTTGGTATCATAACCTGTAATTTATCACAAAAATACAATATATTATCCAGAACATAGCCTTTTGATAATCAATCCTCTTTAATAAATCGTTTAAAACTCTGAATAAATCTTTTATGGTGAATTGCGAAATTTCCAGTTACATGTTCGTTTGCCTTTACATTTTTTGTAACAACAGAACCCAGTGAAATAAAGCCATTGCTTGAGATTTTTAGTTGCGGAGTAATAGTTGCGTTGGGCCCAATCCACACATCATCTTGAAGAGAAACACTTCCTGCGATCATAGCGCAAGCAGTTATTAAATTATTTTTGAATTTATTGAGGTTCCCCGCAATGATAGTTGATAATCTTCTGGCATAATAAGAGGCCTGATCTTTTTCGTAACAGGTTTATAAACTCGCGGGCCCTGACACCTGCCTCAAGAAAGCCTCGCCACGCCGAAACCTTCTTCGCCACGGCGGTCACCGTTGAAGAGCATGTAAAGACGGCTACCAAGGCAAAATACCGCCGGGTAGCCAATCATTTCCCTGCAGTGCTCATTATCGATGCCTATTCCCGCTGCTTCGTCCTTGCGTCGCCATACAGTCCCGTCTTCAGACTCGGCATAACCGATGCGATATTTGCCAATCTGCGACTGGATATATGAAAACCACATGCGGTAACCCTTTTCGGGATCGCGAATGACGGTAGGGCGGGTGATGTTGGTTTCACCGGGGGCAAAATCAACGGCCACCCGCCCTTCACGCTTCCACTCCTGAGGATGCACTCCCTCCGCCAGCTTTATGTGGTAATGAGATTGAAGACACCCCTCGACGGTTCGAGTCCATTTGACTCCAGAGACATAGGTCATACGCCAACGCCCATCCTCGACATAGACATGGGGCGAGGTAACGAAGCAAGGGTCAAATTCACTCCTGGAGAGGATAGGTGATGGAGAAACAGGGGTAAAATTCTTACCGTCTTTTCCGATAGCGAGACCGATCGATACATAAAACAGTGGCGCTTCGACCCCCAGGTTCCATCCTATATAGTACAGATAAAACGTTCTATCGCTCCTAATCACGCAAGACGGGTAAACGCCATGCTCGTCGAAATGTCCGGTCGGGCCTGGGGCCAAGACCGGCTCCGATGCTATCCGCTCCACAAAAAAGCGATCATCATCGGCATCGAACGATAGGTCAGCGTAAGCGATGTGTGGTCGTTGCTCCTTGGTACGGGAAGCGAAAAAGACCCGCACCAGTCTGTCATCCATGAGCAAAGGCGTTGGAAGTTGAGCATGGCTGTACATCCAGGGGTATCGTCCTCGCGGGACGGCAAAGAACCCAATCTTCCGCCAAGTCATGATTGATCCTCCTCCTCCTTCTTTACGACTATCGTCCACTCATAAAGGGGATAGTCGTGAAGCAGGCAAACCTGCTTGGAGTACTTTCTTTTGCATAGATCGAACCAGTAGCAGGGATCGCCGTAAAACAGGTGTTTTTCTTGCCAATCAACATACGTTGATAGCAAATTGAACGAAAAGCCCTTCCGCGAGCAGCTATCCAATTCATCGAGCTTTGTGTGAATAAAGGCTGTCCATACCGTGTCATCTGCGTCAAACCTCACGTTAAATGTCCCCGACACGAAGCTGTAGTCAGCAGGTGTCGATAACTCTGCCGACCTGATCAGGTTAAGGCGCCCGCCAAACCATGAGAGGTTCGTTCGTGCCGCCGCCAGCATCTCTTCACTCAGATCATAGCCGTTGTACTCATGGACACTGATACCACAATAGTGTTCAAGATACTGTAAATGGGCTCCGTAGCCACATCCATAATCATTAATAGTAACCGGGCGGGAGCGGTCACCGACAACAGTCGTCAGCTTATCGAAACGCAAAGTTTGTGAGTCCGGCGTATTCCAGCCTACAGCCGGGGATGTTAGACCTTTCTCCTTTAGATTGGCTGAGTAAAGAGCCTCTATCTTCTTCAGGGTAGTATCGCTCATCTTTAAAAGCCAATCTCTTCACTATTTTTCGGAATCGGTTTTGTGACGCTAGGCACATAAACCTCCTTGGGCTTGGTATTCCTTGAAATGACAGCTCCGGCGCCTATAAGACATTCATCCCCAATAGCCAAACTGTCATGAAGCGTAGCGTTAACGCCAATGAAAACGTTGTCACCGATTTTACAAGAACCAGAAATTACTACGTGGGATGAAATGAAGCAGTGATCGCCTATCGTGGAGTGGTGCCCAATGTGATTGCCGCTCCACAAAATCGTGTTATTCCCGATCATCGTGAAGGGCTGAATAGTGTTGTCTTCGAAGATAAAAACGTTATCGCCGAGGTTTGTTGAATTCCATATCTTCACGTCCGGGTGAACAAAGGTCGCGCACTTATATCCAAGCTCCTTGACCTCCTCGTACACTTTCTGGCGCATTTTGTTCATGTGTTTGTAACCGATAGCGACAAAGACTTCTACTTCATTTGGCGGATGAATATTGCACAGATTTTCGATGGTGTGCAGTGGAAGGCCGTAAATATTGTCACTATTCTTGTATTCCTTATGGCATGCGTAGGCCAGGATATCATAGCCCGCCAGCTCTTCAAAATAACATCGGGCGACCTCGGGGAAGAGTCCGGTGCCAACAATCACGAGTTTCTTAGGCATTGAAACCTCCTTTCGCCTGGATCAAGTGTTTAAAGGGAACCAGAAAAAAACCGGGATAATGGTCGAGAAGGAATTCAGGCGTACAGGTTTTCAAACTGCGATCAAACACCCGGGTATAGTAAAAATACCGATATTCTGTTGTTCCCCACCGCTTCTTGAAATCATATACCCCGCCCTGGGTTAACCAGGTGCCACCCCAGTTCCAATTCCTGTAACCACGTGCAATAGCATCTTGCATAGCCATGTAGATAACCAGAGCCAACGCCTGAGTACTGCGATATTTTTCGACGATCACCGGTGTGAAGTACTCAACAGTTTTGTTGAAATAAAACAGCAGTAGTGCCGCGACAGTTTCGTCACCGATAGTACACGTAAATACGGCCCACTCTTCCTTATCTAAATATTGCGGGATGGCATTGAAGAAATTGCCGCCCTTGGGAAGTCCGCCGATGGCTGTAATGTTGACCACATGTGTGCTGTGTAAGAATTCAAGCGCCTTTTCGCGGCCCTTTCTAACCGTCGCACCTTCCTTTAACGCTCGGCGAATGTTGCGTGGGCGCGGATCTTGGAAGTAGTTGACGAGATCATCCGCTTTTGTAAGGGTGGGGAAATGGGTGATCAACCCGATGCGCTCGTCGCGGAATGAAGCATCGGCCTGCAAATCATAAACGCCGGCATCCCCCGCAAGCGGGTTCGTGATGATCGTCGCCGAGACTGCACCGGCCTTCTCGGCTTCTTGGTAAAACGCATGTATGAGAGCGACCTTCGCCTCACTGTCCGGTTCAACCTGAATCACGCCACCGTTGCTTCCGTAGTAAGCTAAGGAATTGAATGCGGGGCCAAGAGGACCATCCTTTACAAGGTATGGCAATAGCCCCGCATAGTCACCTCCGCGGCGCGCAAACAACCAGAAGGGGGTTGCGTCTAAATGTTCTGCGATGAGGGCCAGGAAGCGCGGCTCAGCATAAAACAAGGTGTTCGGATTTCGTAGGATGTAGCGACGAAGTTCATTGTCTCCAACCCCTTGAATCTTTGTGATTTCGATCATAAATACTGAACAAACAGCTCATTGACGTTGAGAAAGGACCAGATTAGCAGCCGCCGATTCTGCTCACCACGCAGATGTTGCTCCACCAGTGATTTGGCGACACCGTAATCCAGCACATCATAAAGACGTGACCGCTCGTTTAACAAGTCCCGCTGGACGAACTCAATGCTATCGCCCTTGAACCAACTGGCATCCGGCGACGAAAAACCCTGCTTTTCAGCATTAGCGATCTCTTCCGGTATGAATCCGCTCATCATATCCCGCAGTATCTGCTTGCCGTCATTCGTCTTGTTGAAATAGAGGCGCGCCTTGCCTCCCGCCTCGTTCTCGCTTATGCGTTCGATGTCTTGAAGATTGTTCAGCTTCAGCCCCACCGGGCACTGCATGGCAAATTCAACCAGGTCGTTATCCATAAAGGGTACCCGGTTCTCGAGGCTGTGCGCCATGGAAAGCTTGTCTTCCACCACAAACAAACCGTGCAGAAAGGTCTTGGCCTCAAAATAGAGTGAGTGATTGATGTAATCTTCAGGACAATCAGGTTCATTGTCATGGCCGGCAAGCACATCGCGGAAAATGTCACGGGTCCAGATATCTTTCACTTCCGGCCAGACCGGGGCAAACATCTGTTTCAGATGCCGATTATCCACAAGCCGCTGCCAGTAGAGATAGTAGTGATCAATGTATTCCTCAAAATTCTGGGCACTCGCAGCGCGGTAGTACCGCCAGGGGTAACCACCGAAGAGTTCATCTCCACCGCTACCGGCAAGCACAACCTTCACGAACTTACTTGCAAGCTTGGCTGCGTAGTAGTTGGGATAACTCTGCCCGACCCTGGGCTCCTCGAGGTGATACGCCACGGCAGGCAAGCAGCGTTCCATATCACCGGCCTTCAAAACCATCTCATAGTGTTCGGTCTTGAACCTGGCCGACATGGCCTCGGACTTGGCGCGCTCATCGAAACCAAGTTCAATGCCGGAGGCGGAGCTTACATCAAAACCGACCGTGAACGTCTTCAGGTCTGGAAAGTTCCGCGCAGCTATGGCGGTGACGGCGCCGCTATCCATACCGCCGCTGAGATAAGAACCCAACTCGACATCGCTAACCAGTTGTCGATTGACCGCCTGCCGGAAGAGACGGTCGAGTTCCTCGAGGTACTCTTCTTTTGTGGCGGGTTGACCAGGTTCTCTGAAGCGATAATCCCAGAAAGAAGCACGGCGCAGGGCAAAAGGCGTAAGGCGTAAGGTCAGATGATGACCGGGAGGGAGAATCCGGATGTCTTCCAGCAGCGTCTGATCGGTGAAAATATTCTGAAAAGTGAAGTACTCCAGTAAAGCCGGCTTGTTGAGTGTACGCTTGAAATCGGGTTGTTCCAGGATCGCTTTTTGCTCTGAACCAAAGGCGAAAGTATTGCCCTGTCGGCTGTAGTAGAGCGGTTTAATCCCATAGCGGTCCCGGGCCAGCAAGAGCGTTTTTTCCTTGCGGTCCCAAAAGGCCAGGGCAAACATGCCGTTGAAATAATCAAGGGCCTTGTTACCCCAATGCGCCAATGCATAAAGAACCACCTCGCTGTCTGTTTTCGAACGAAACCAATAGCCTTCAGCTTCCAGGTCGGCCCGCAGTTCCCGATAATTATAAACTTCACCGTTGTAACTGAGGACATGGCGATGATCCGCGCTGACCATCGGTTGATGACCGGCCGGCGACAGATCGATAATCGCCAGACGCCGATGACCCAGTCCCACGTTATCTTCTATCCAGTGGCCCTCTCCATCGGGGCCCCGATGGGCGATGACGTCGGTCATCTTCTGCAAGATGACCGGAGAAACGGCGGCGCCGTCAAGATGAATCAGACCTGCAAGTCCACACATGGTGATTAATTCCCAAGAAATTATTTGCGTATAGAGAAATCTGCATATCGACATTTGCAAAAGCGTTCGGATTATGAGGATAAAATCAGAACGCTATGTCTCTCAACCTTTCAACTACATAGCAATAGTCGTCTTTCATCATTCGGTTGTGCAGGGGGATAGCCATCGTATGTTGGTGGCAATCTCTCGCCACGGGGTAGTCGCCGGGGTGGATGCCGTATTTTTCCTTATAGATATTCAGCATATGAACTGCATGAGTACCGGGTCGTGTTGAGATACCGTCCTCCTGTAATGTCGCCATTATTTTGTTTCTTGGCATGGGCGCCTTTTCCGGATCGACGTAGGTAACGAATGATTGCCAACCGTGACGACCATTCTCCGGTTCATGCGGCAACTGCAGCCAGGGAATATCCGCTAATTGTTCCCGATACCATTGAGCCCACCCGGCCCGCTCATCGATACAGGTATCGAGCCTGGAAAGCTGGACAGTTCCCACTGCTCCCTGCAGATCGGTCATGCGGTAATTATAGCCCAACCGGTCAAAATCCGGAAGGATATAAGGTTTCGGGCCATGGTGACGCTGTTCTTCCGACAGGGTCGCACCGTGATTGCGCATCCGGTTCATGCGTTCGGCCAATTCATCATCACCGGTTGTCACCATTCCGCCCTCACCCGTGGTAACGGATTTACGCGGATGGAAAGAGAAAGCAGCTACATCGCCCAATGTACCCGCCCATGAACCTTTATAATTGGCGCCAACAGCACATGCTGCATCCTCGATAATCCTGACCCGCCCGGGTATTGCTTCTCTTACGGCATCGATATCAGCACAAAGGCCAAATAAATGTACCGGGATAATCGCCCTGGTTTTGTCCGTCACCCTGGCGGCAATTTTCGCCGGATCCATGTTGTAGGTATCACGCCGCACATCGACAAATACCGGCGTGGCGCCACAATACAGCACAACATTGGCTGTTGCGATCCAGGTGAAAGCAGGAACGATAACCTCGTCTCCAGGTCCGACAGCCATCGCAGCGAGGGCAAGATGCAAGCCTGTGGTGCAGGATGACACGGCCAGGGCATGCCTGACTTCATGCCGCCGGGCGAAATGTTGCTCAAATTCGCTCACCTTGGGACCTTGTGTCAACCAGCCGGAGAGGATGGGCTCTTTAACCGCCTGCCATTCATCTTCACCTGTGACCGGAAGAGCAATCTGAATGGTGCGTTTTTCCATTAGTCCGGACCTGCCTTCCTGCGACGGGCCGCAACTTCCGCTTTATGGTTGGCCCGCCAGTCAATAAGGCGCTGCAGGCCTTCGCGCAGATCTACCGTTGCGGTAAAGCCGATCCCTGCGCTTGCCTTTTGGGGATCGCCAATTCGGTTCCTGACCAGGGTCGCCTCGCTGCGGGGAGCGTAATGGATAGGCTTGTCGCAACCGGTTAGTTCGACCAGGAGTTCGGCCAGTTCCTTCAGGGATGTCCGAATCCCGGTGCCGACATTGTAGTGGGTATCGGTGGAATCCGCCTTCATGGCGCAGACGTTGGCAAGCCCACAGTCTTCCGCGGCGACGAAATCAAACGCTTCGGAGCCGTCACCCAGGATGGTTGGACTCTCGCCGCGATCAATGGCGTCAAGCATTTTCATAATCACGGCGATGTAGGCGCCATGGTAATCCTGGCGTGGGCCGTAGACGTTCATGTAGCGCAGGCCAACGTAGTCGAGTCCATAGCGGTGATGGAATGCGCGCAGCATGGCCTCGCCGGCGATCTTTGTGGCGCCGTAAAAGTTCTTGTTGTTGAAAGGATGATCCTCGTCCATCGGCTCACGCACGGCGTCGCCATAGACGGAGGCGGAGGAGGAGTATACTAGGCGCTTTACGCCCCTGGCGACGCAGGCCTCCATGACATTGAAGGCGCCGCGTATATTCACATCGAATGCGCTGCGCGGATAATCATGGCATTGCAGCAGCCAAAGCGCCGCGAAATGAAACACACCGTCCGCACCTTCAAAAGCGGATTGCAGGATGTCGGTTTGCAGGATGTCGCCGCCGACATCGTAGATTGTAACGCGGGGATCACGCAGGGCGCTGTGCAGATTCTCCCGGCTGCCACGGACGAAATTATCATAAATGAGGATTTCCCGGACATCTTCGTTCAGAAGATGATCTGCGGTGTGTGAGCCGATCAGGCCGGCGCCGCCGACAAGTACAAGTTTTGTTCCTTGCAGGTTCATATGTAAGCTCTCTATGTAACGGACCGTACCAGCAGAGATATTTCTTTCGTCCTTGCACTATACGTGTGATGACTTCTTACGTATTCATATGCACGATCAACAATATTTTTCCTGTATTCAACGTCTGTAAATTTCCTTATCACCGTAACAGCATTTGAAAAATCCGGCTCCATGGCGATGTAATGTTCATCCGGTATTAGAATATCATTATATTTTCCACATATCAGTATCTGGCATGTCTTTGTTCCAATTGCATCGAAATGCCTGGAAGATATACACTTGGCATATACGGGCGCTTTATCTCTATTCTTATAGAATCTTTGAATCAGCTCTTCCTCATGAAGACCATTATATAATGATAATGACTTTTTAACACCATAATATAATGACTTATTTGATTTGGCTATCGGCCACAACAAAGCAAGAATCCATAACGGGATATGGCTTCTAATTTTCATCATAACAGCATATCTTTTTGAAGATATTTTTGACAATGCCCACTCTCTAACTTCAGTGACGATGGAATCATCAAGATCAAGGTACCAGGATCCGGATTCATTTGCGATTGTTCCTTTACATTTATTTAAAAACCCGGCCCATCCTCTACGATGTAACTTATGCTCAGGCCCTACCTTTATATCTGTAACAAGTCTGTTTGTTAATTCGCTTTCCAGAAAAAAATTGAACAGGTTATTTCTCTCATTATCACCTAACATAAAATATTTTTCCGACCGAACGCCAATATCAATGGATCAATCCTCCAAAGGGCGGTCAGGTGTAAAAACACCCGGGTTTAATGCATGAGGAATTGCAATCACCCTTTCGCGCACACAATCACCAAATAGAAATTCACCCGCTTCCAACAGGCATTGCGTTGCTACAAAATCCGGCTCAATGTGATTAAAAAGGGCCCTCTTTTCTCGTATTCCACCAACAGGCCTGTTATATTCATTGCCCACAAAAGAGAGAAGAACCCCCTTCCTGTCACGAAGATTTCCGACAAGTGGCTCTATATACTTGGTCGTATCAGCGTTAGTGGAATGATGCAGTACAATGCACTCCGATTCTGATATTTTCCTTTTGATATGATGAGCACCATGTATTTTCAACAGATTGACGGGGGTCGTATGGAATTCGTCTTCATTTACAAAAGCATCTATCCAATCATCATAATATGACACATTGTCTGCATACTTTGCATACAAAACAAGAACATTAATTTTTGATTCTATCACCTCGAACCTCTCCCTCCCTCCCCTCCTTTTCAAGGAGGGGCGCCCGAAGGGCGGGGTGGTTGCTGATTCCGGCTAAAATGCTGTCTGATCTGCGCCAACAGGCCTTCCGGATGATTACAAACCACCTGATTTTCAAGACGAAGCACTAAAATACCAGCCTGATGCAAAAACAGGTCTTTCTAAAAACTCCCCTCCTTTGTTGGGAGCACATAAATTGTCCGGTCTTCCCTTGCCTGTATTAAAGTGCCTCCCAGGTCATCCACAGCGTCTTGATGTGAGAATGGCGCCACAAGATAATCCGTCGAAACATCAAGTGCGATGAGACTTTTGCGTAACACCCCTTTTATTTGGTTACCGGTCTGCTTGTAATGCATTTTTCATAAAAACAAAGATGATTGATAAAAACAACCCGATCAAAAAAGCAAACGCAATATTACGAGCCTTCTTTGGTTTGACGGGTATAGGGTCAGCTACAGGCGCTTGCAATATTTCGATGTCTTGTACATTGTTTATGGCGGCTTGTTTTCGATTACGTTCGTCCTTTAGAGCCACTATGGTTGAATCAATGTCTCGCAGATTTGCTACTTCACCACTCCGGCTAACCTGGTGTCTATGAATAGCTTCCTTTAGATCATCTATCACAGCCATATTTTGTGTTATATTGAAGTTACTCCTGTTCAATTCCTCATTTCCATTGGACTGAATGATTGCTTTTTCCTCAGATAATCTCTTGTTATGCTGAATCAGTGTTTTCAAGTCATCAGACAGTTCTTCGATTCGGGCTTCGGATTGGCTGATATAGTTTTGGCCTCTCTGAACTTCTATCTCCTTTTGCTTTATTTGATTTTGTAATATTTCAATTTCTCTCCGGAAGCTTGCTTTATAGAGATCGCTTTTATGGCGGTATTCCTCCTTTAATAATTGCGACAACGCAATCAGAATTTTAGTCGCCACTTCTTTGCTTGTGTAATCCGTGCTGACTTTTAACAAATCGGTGTTATCGGTATATTCTACGGCATAAGAGATGTCTGCGGCTTTCACCCCTGGAGCATCTTTCGACAGTATCTTCTCTATTTCTGAATCGAAAGAACCGAACTGAATGGCGGCCATTATATTTTCGGGCGAGTCGATGTATATTGTTTTCTGATTGGTTGCATCAACCCCCAGAATCCCGGGCGTTACAACCATGCTGGCGCGGTATATGTCCGGGCAGATTAGATTCATGCCGATCCCGAGCAAAACCGCTATGACCGTTCCCACCACAATATTCGTTTTATTGTCCCAAGTGACTTTAATAAAGTCTCTAATATCAATCTTGTCATCGTGTAGATTTTGGCGAGTATCATTCATATGCGTCAATTCTCCATGGGATTACGGGTTCATGTTGATTACCAAAACAGCAGAACGACGGGTTCGTTAGCTTGGTTTTATTGTATTCTAACGGGTCGTCAGACCTGAAAGCGACAACCCGGCCTCCGGAAAGCTCCACAAGCAAATGCCCCGCGGCCGTATCCCACTCCATGGTGGGGCCGAAACGGGGATAGATGTCGGCGCTTCCCTCGGCCACGAGGCAGAACTTCAGGGAGCTGCCCGCGGGGGTGATTTCGACCGATTCGTATGCCGATTGTAAAAAGTCAACGTATTGATCAAATTCTTTGGAGCCATGGGAGCGGCTGCCGACAACGCGGATCGTGTTCGCTGATGAGTCTCCGGGTAACGGCAACTGTTGCGCCACATTGAGCAAGGTTGTAAAAGACCGGTTCGGGTTCAGCAAGTGACAGTTTTCTATTTTAAATGCGCCCGTGCGCTCTAAACCAAAATAGAGTTGATCCAGGCAAGGAAGGTAGATTACGCCCATCAGGGGATTGCCCTTTTCAATAAGGGCGATATTGACGGTAAACTCGCCATTGCGCCTGATAAATTCCTTTGTGCCGTCCAGCGGGTCCACCAGCCAAAAGCATTTCCATTGACAGCGCTCCTCGTAGGGGATCACTCCACCCTCTTCACTTAAAATGGGAAAATCCGGCGTCTCTTTACGTAATTTATTCTCAATGATTGCGTGAGCAGCCCGATCGGCTTCGGTTACGGGCGACCGGTCACCTTTATATTGAACCCTTACGGGCTGATCGTACATCTTCAAAATCGCTTTTCCTGCGTCAACCGCAGCGCAAACAGCCGCCGTCAGTGCATTCTGATATGGATTCATTTAATGTATCCGGCCCTTTCCAGGTAAAGCATGATATCCTGAACCGCCTCATCGGGTGTCAGATCGGTAGTGTCAATCATGATTTCAGGCATTTCAGGAGATTCATACGGATCGTCCACCCCTGTGAAACCCTTGATTTTACCGGCCCGGGCCTTGGCGTAGAGTCCTTTGCGGTCGCGCGCTTCACACACTTCGATGGGTGTGTTGACATGGACTTCGATAAAACCGCCATACTGTTCGATCTGTTCCCGAATGGCCCGGCGAGTGGCGGCATAGGGCGCAATGGGCGCACAGATGGCAATACCGCGATTTTTAGTAATCTCACCAGCCACAAAACCAATCCGGCGGACGTTGAGATCTCGATGGGCTTTTGAAAACCCCAGCTCGCTGGAGAGATTCCGCCGCACAATATCACCATCCAGGAGTGTTACCGGTCGGCCGCCCATCTCAAGAAAACGGGCATGGAGCACTTTGGCAATGGTCGATTTCCCCGCACCGGACAACCCCGTACAAAAAATGGTGATTCCCTGCTTATGGCGCTCCGGGCAGGCCTTGCGCATCTCTTCCACCACATCGGGAAAGGTAAACCATTTGGGGACCGGCTTGCCTTCGCGGAAACGCTGATGAAACGCCCGATCGTCACAACGGGTGATCCGTTGCCCCTCATCTTTTTCCCTGACCGCGATAAAAGTGTCATCCGACCTGGAGTAAACCAGTTCATCTAACGGAACAATCCCGATACCCAGGTCCGTTTCATGCGCCAAGGCCAACTCTACCGCCTCACCCGGCTCATAGAAATAATCATTGGAACAACCGTTTCCCCCGGGATCGGCATGCCGCCGGCCCACCGCAAAATGGGTGCAACCGAAATTCCTGCGAACAATGGCATGCAACAGCGCCTCCCTGGGACCGGCCAAATAGCGGCTCATGGGCAGCAAGCTGAGCATCATCGTGTGGGGCGGATATTTCCGGGTCAGACGCAAATAGCAGCGAACCCGGGTGTACGCATCAATCTCTCCGGGCCGAACCTGTTCCACCACCGGATGCAAAAGGAGACTGGCCCTGGCTTTCTCCATGGCCTGCAAGGTTGCTTCATATTGCAGCCGATGAAGTGGATTATGGGTGTGAAAACCGACAATCCGGCGCCAGCCCAGTTTACTGAATACCCGTCGTAACTCTTTGGGAGTATGGCGTTGTCGTCGAAAGGCAAAACCGATGGGGTGTTGGATTCCTTCTATCATACCGCCTGCATAGTACTCTTTGCCACGATGATGCCACTTGGCCACACCCGGATGGATGATGTCGGTGGTTCCAAATAACCGGGCGGCTTCCCGTTCCTTATCCACAGGCCAGATGTCGGTCACATGGAGCACCGCAAGAATGAATCCTTCAGGATCAAGCAGCGCAAGTTTCTCGGAGGCATTCAGTTTTTCGGCTGTTTTTGCTTTAATACCCAAGCAGATAGGGATCGGCCACAAGGTGCCGTCAGCCAAGCGCATGTTATCCAGCACAGACTGATAGTCCGCCTGTTCCATAAAACCCGTAAGTGGTGAGAACCCGCCATTCATTAACAGCGTTAATTCCGATATCTGCCGGGGATGTAACGTGACGCCGGGCCAGTGGATCGATTTCTTTTTTAATGTTTCGGCCCGGCCCGGTGAAACCACCAGGTCATTCAACGGGCCGCCGTATGCCTCATAAGGCTTCGCCGCCATTTGTTCCTCTCATGATGTGTACGTCCGCCACATCGAATGAATCACTGTCTCGAGGTCGGAATGTCGGGTTTGAAAACCCAATCTTGTTTTGGCCAGTTGGGGCGCCGCGACTAAAGTCGCCGGGTCGCCGGGTCGCCGGGGGCCTCGTTCCATGGGGATTTTGACACCGGTCACATCGCAGGCCCGCTGATACACCTCTTTAACTGAATACCCACGCCCGGCGCCAAGATTCACGGAAATGCTTTTTTCGTATTCTGTAAGATATGTCAGGGCTTGAAGGTGGCCTCGGGCCAAGTCATTGACATGAATATAATCGCGAACGCATGTTCCATCCGGGGTGTCGTAATCATCCCCAAAGATCACTATCTTTTTCCGCATACCGCCGGCGGCCTCCATCAAAACGGGCAAAAGGTTTTCCGGATTCTGTTCCAGGCCGGTCACCATCCCGTCCACATCATAGCCTGCGGCGTTAAAATAACGGAGTGCGGCAAAACGAAATCCGCGCAACTTTTCATACCAGCAAAGAAGCCGTTCAATTTCAAGCTTGGTAAACCCGTAAAAACTATCGGGCGTCAAAGGGTGATCTTCATCCATCGGGAGGTACCGTGGCGTACCATACACAGCGGCTGAAGAAGAGAAAATGACTTTATCAATACCTGCCCCGGACATGGTATTGATGATATTGATCGTCCCTGACAAGTTATTTGTTGCGTATTTTTCAGGCTTTCGCATGGATTCTCCGGCCGCTTTATGAGCGGCAAAATGGAATACGGCATCCATGTCGCTTGTCATTACTTGAGACAACGCTGCGGTATCCAGAATATCCCCATAGACAAATTGCGCTTCGTGAAAAAGATTTTCCCGTAATCCGGTTGAAAGGTTGTCAAAGACAACCACCTTGTGTCCGGTCTGAAGCAATTCTTTTACCACATGGGCGCCGATGTAGCCGGCCCCGCCGATGACCAGCAACTTCATTAGAGGACATCCGCAAATTGTGGTTTCAATTTTTGAAATACCAATGCGCCCAATACAAAAAGGCTGGATGAAAAAAACCAGAACCAAAGGGTTTGGTAAGGATGACGCCAAAACCCGATGCCGTAAAGAAACGACTCCCGGTAGCCCTGGACAATATAAAAAACCGGGTTGAGTTTAAAAAAGAAGTGCAGCGTTTCCGGCATAATGCTGATATCCCAAAAAATCGGCGTCGCCCAGAATCCGACCTGTATGATAACCCCGACAATTTGCGCCACATCCCGTAGAAAAACGTTCAACGCTGACACCAGCCAGGCCGCACCCAACGCCAAAAAAGCCAAACAGGACAGGTAGTATAAAAATTGCAGGTAATATTCGGTAAAGGGGATATGATTTACGAAAATGAGTATCAACAGCATCAATAGAAATATGGCGTGACGAATAAATGCGGAAACGATCTTCACTACCGGAAGGATCTGGGAATGAAAGACCGTTTTTTTGATCAGGTGGGCATTGGCCACCAGGATACCCGCGGAACCGGTGACAATTTCCGAAAAGGCAAACCAGGGCGCCATACCCGCTGTCAGCCAAACCACAAACGGGACGTTTGCAGTGGGTTTCACCCTGAAGCCCAGGCTAAAAACCATCCACAATACGGTGATCAGCACCAGGGGCTGAATAAAGGCCCAGATAAACCCCAACAGGGAACCGATATATTGTGTGGCCACTTCCCTTCTGGCCATGGCTGCAATCAGGTGCTTTTGTAAAAAGAGAAGCCGGATAAAATAGTAAAAGCTTTTGAACATCTATTGGGTGGTATCCTTTCTGGAAACAATGATTTCCCTCAGCATCTTCTCAAGGCTCTCTTCCCATGGCGGCCTGACAACGCCAAAGGCTTGTTCAATCTTACGGCAATCCAGAATGGAATTGGCCGGCCTTTTGGCGGGGGTTGGATAGGCGGATGTGGGAATCGGCTCAACCGTCCTGATTGGTAACGGCGTCATTGGGCGAGCCAGATCGAAGATTTTTTTGGCAAACCCGTACCAGGAAGTTTGCCCCAGGTTGCAATAATGGTATGTCCCCCATTCCAGGGGGCTTTCATTTTGATACCGATCTACGATGGAAATGATCGCACCGGCCAGATCGGCGGCAAAGGTTGGCGAACCAACCTGATCATCAACCACACTGAGGTTCTCTTTCCCGGCGCCCAACCGCAGCATGGTTTTGACAAAATTGCGCCCATGCACGCCGCACAACCAGGCTGTCCGGATAATGATATGGCAGGGATGGGCGGCAATCTCTCTTTCACCCAAAGCCTTGCTGCGCCCATAAACGCCCAACGGGGCAATTGGGTCGGTCTCCTTGTAGGGCCTATGTAACGTCCCGTCAAACACATAGTCCGTGGAAACATGAATGAGCGGTGCTTTGGAATCGCACATCTTTACCAGGTGCGCCGGGCCCTGTTGATTAACGGCAAAGGCCGTCGCCACATCCGATTCCGCATTATCCACCGCGGTATAGGCGCTGGCGTTGATAGTGAGATCCGGATCAAACGAGTCGAACAATGCGCGGATGTGGTCAGAGTCGGTAATATTACATTCGGGCAGATCAACCCCTTTGACAGTCTCATCCCGCCGGGCAAACTGCCGCATTAGTTCCCAGCCCAATTGCCCATTCTTACCAATAATAAGGATTTTCATGTAACTTTGCTTTTGTTCACTTCACTTCAATTTACGAGACCTGGAAAAACAACTCCTGCATCGATTTCTGCCCAATGATATTCTGAAGATATTGCCCATACCCTGTTTTTTCCATCGGCTTGGCTAACCGGGCCACCTGATCGGCGTTTATATAATTGAGCATATAGGCAATCTCTTCGATGCAGGCGACCTTCAACCCCTGGCGATGTTCAATGGCTTCAATAAAGTCAGAGGCCTGCATCAAACTTTGGTGGGTGCCGGTGTCAAGCCAGGCGATTCCCCGCCCCATTTTTTCCACAAAAAGCTGTTTCCGGTTAAGATAGTGAATATTTACATCGGTGATTTCCAATTCACCACGTGGTGAGGGTTGTAAGCCTTCGGCAATATCCACCACCTGGTTGTCATAAAAATAGAGTCCGGTCACCGCCCAGTTTGAGGCCGAAATTTCCGGTTTCTCCACCAACGAAATTGCTCTGCCGCTATCGTCAAAAGAGACAATGCCGTAGCGTTCGGGGTCATTGACCCAGTAACCGAAAACCGTGGCGCCCTCTTTCGCCAAGGCGGCGGAGCGCACTTTTTCGGTTACACCGTGTCCATAAAAAATATTATCCCCTAAAATCAGGCAAACGGATTCATTGCCCACAAATTCCTTGCCGATGATAAAGGCCTGGGCCAACCCTTCGGGCCGTGGTTGTTCGGCATAGGAAAATGAGAGACCCCACTGGCTGCCGTCTTTTAATAACTGCCGAAACAGCGGCAGATCCTGCGGGGTGGAAATAATCAGGATATCACGAATTCCCGCCAACATTAATACCGACAAGGGATAGTAAATCATCGGCTTGTCGTATATGGGAAGAAGCTGCTTACTCACCACCCGGGTGATGGGATAGAGCCGTGTGCCGGAACCACCGGCTAAAATGATACCTTTCATCTGTTTGCTCCGAAAAGAGGTAAATTCGTTCAGGATTCATGCAGATGCATCAACGCCGGTTTACCAACGGGATAGACGTTAAATCCCATATCAAAAAGTGCTTTATGGTCCAGGATATTGCGGCCGTCAAAAATAAAGGCCGGCTTGACCATACGCTTATAAATTTTTTGATAGTCAAGCGCCCTGTACTGACGCCACTCGGTCATCACCGCAATCGCATGGCACCCCTCGGCGGCCTCGTAGGGGCCTCGTTCAAATTCAACCGCATCACCAAAGCCCGCCAAATCGATTTTGGCGTTAGGCAACGCCTTGGGGTCGGTCACCACCACCCTGGCCTGTTCATCGATAAGCCTTCGTGCGATATAGAAGGCGGCGCTCTCACGGGTATCTCCCGTATCGGCTTTAAAGGCAAATCCAAACAGGCAAATCCGTTTGCCGGCCAGGGTATTGAACATGGCCTGAAGCATGTTGGTCACAAAGCGCTCTTTTTGGTACTCGTTGATACGAACAACACCCTGCCAATAGTCAGCCACTTCTTCCAGGCCATAGGTCTGACACATATAGACCAGGTTGAGGATATCCTTTTTGAAACAGGAGCCGCCAAAACCAATGCCGGCCTTCAAAAATTTATCGCCGATGCGATGATCCATCCCCACCGCCTTCGCCACCCGGTCCACATCGGCGCCTGTTTTTTCGCAAAAGGCCGAGATTGAATTGATGGTGGATATACGTTGGGATAAAAACAGGTTGGAGACCAGTTTTGAAAGCTCACTGCTCCATACATCGGATACCAGAATTTTTTCTTCGGGCACCCAATTGCGGTAGATATCCACAATCTCTTGCCTGGCAGCCAAACCGGACTCGGTGAGCCGTGACCCCACCAGAACGCGATCCGGCTCTGAAAGATCCTGAATCGCTGTCCCTTCAGCTAAAAATTCGGGGTTGGAGAGCACATCAAAATGAAGACCGTCCGGGCCGAAGTTTAATATTCGTTCCATGGCCAGAGCTGTTTTAACGGGCAATGTACTTTTTTCCACAATAATTTTAGGCTGATCCGAACAGGCTAAAATCTGCCGGGCGGTTTTCTCCCAATATTGCAAATCTGCGGCCATCCCGGCCCCTACACCAAACATCTTGGTCGGGGTGTTGACGCTCACAAAGATGATATCGGCTTCGTGAATGTTCTTTTCAGTCTCCATACTGAAAAAAAGATTTTTACCACGCACGGATGTAACCACCTCATCCAGTCCCGGCTCATAGATCGGCAGCCGGTCTGAATTCCATTCGGCAATTCGTTCGGCATTACTGTCGACCAATGTCACCTTGTATTGCGGGCACTTCAGGGCGATCACAGCCATGGTGGGGCCGCCGACATAACCGGCCCCGATGCACAAAATCCTTTTTGTAAATTGCGATATGCTCATGATTTCAACGATTCCATCATTATTTGACAAATCTGTTTTTGATCGGCCCTGGACAAATAAGGATGCATCGGCAAACTGAAAATACGCTTGCTAATGGTTTCGCTTACGGGAAAATCACCATCACGATATTGCAGGTGTCCAAAAGTGCCCTGGCGATGCAACGGGATGGGGTAGTACACCGCCGTCGGCGCTCCTGCCGCCTGGAGCGCATGACGCAAATGATCCCGCATGACCTCGCCGGTCGCCTGCAGTGAGTATTGCGACCAGACCGTCCGGTATTGATCGGGAATTTGGGGACGCGTCAAGGCGTTATGGAGTGGCGCCAACATCTCTGAGTAGCGTGAAGCGGCTTCGTGACGCAATGTCAGTTCTTCTTCAAAAAGTTCCAGCTTGGCCAGTAACACCGCTGCCTGAAATGCGTCCAAACGACCGTTAACCCCCAAACGAACGTGTTCGTAACGCCCCGTTCCTTCGCCGTGGACCCGGATGGAGTGAATGTTGGCGGCCAGTTTGTCATTGCTGGTAAAACACATCCCGCCATCGCCATAGGCGCCCAGGGGTTTGGCCGGAAAAAACGAAGTGCAGGCAATATCACCCAAACTGCCGCTCTTTTGATTTTTATACTCAGCACCAAAGGATTGGGCTGCATCTTCAATCACCCATAGATCATCGGCCTGTGCAATTTTGTTGATTTCATCATAATCGGCCGGCAAACCAAACAGATTTACCGTGATGACAGTTTTGGGAGTCAGCCTTGAAGCGCCTGACGGTAGCGGATGGATGTCGGGATTATTGGCTTTCAGCGCTTCTATGGCGTTCTTCAATTGCCGGGGATGAATGTTGTAGGTCCGGGGATCGATATCCACAAAAACCGGGGTGGCGCCCACCAACCCAATGGCGCCGCCGGTGGCGATAAAGGTAAACGGTGTGGTAAATACGGCATCTCCAGGTCCTACATCCAATGCCATTAACGCCATCTGCAGGGCATCGGTACCCGATGCACACCCGATGGCATGATCCACCCGACAATATCTTGCCAGCTTGTTTTCAAGTTGTTCCACTTCAGGGCCCAATACATATTGGCCGTGATCCAGTACCTGTTTCAGGTTTGCCTCAATTTGTCTGCGGATACGTTTCTGTTGGGTTTGTAAGTCAACGAATTGCATTGGGCTGCTTTCATCAGTTCAGGTTCTACCGTTAGTGGATATCAATGGGGACTATCCTGGACCCCGGTATCCCTTGTTCAATTAACTTGGTCCGGATCCGTTTGCGCGAGGCGATGGCCGTAATAATGATAGAATCGTAGAGCAACTGCGTAACTTGCGCAGGTGATTCCACAGGCATCCCCATAAACTGTTCGCCCGCCTTTACATCATCCACCATGGCCACCATTTTCATGGGTGTTTCCTGCAATGAGATGTAGGCGATTTCGGCAAAATGGCCGATGCCGTAAAAAACGACCCGACGGATGTTCTGCCGGGCCAGACCTTCAAATATTTCTCTAATCTTCGTCCGGGCATCTTTGTAAAATTGATACGAGTAGTGAATATACTGGTAGGTCAGTTTGGTTTTTTGGGCGACACCCATAGGTGTTAAAATGTACTTTACCCGATTTCTGGGGATCGTTGTGATCTTAAAATAGCCCTTCCGGGCCAGGCGCTTCACAAAAGAGTTGACCAGCCCCAACGAAACATTGAGCTGCTTGGCTAAATAGCGCTGGCTGGGAGAATGATTCCGTTCAATCTCTTCCAGCAGCCGTAATGTGCGTAACTGGTTGGTATCCAAGAAACTTAGGCAGGTTGAGAGACCTTTGCAGGACAGGACATCTGTTTTTGTTCCCGTTCAAGGAAGGCGAAAAATGGAACCGGATGAATATATTGAATATTTCGAGGATCACATTTTGAGCCGAACACCGAAATCGGGCCAAAAGGGGTGTTATGCAAAGATCTCAAAGTGATAGCTCCGCCTGGCAGGTTACAAGCACAATTGCCCTGCCTCGAAGGGGACGTTGGTTTATAAAAAACCTTGCCGGACAGCCCTGAAATAAATGTTCACCTATTGAACATCTTTTTCAATAGAATGTCAAGTGTTTTTTTGGGGTGTAAGCTCAAGGCATTGCGGGGTATTTTACCTGAAAGAGACCTTTGCCAACTGCAAATCGTGGCTCCTGATTCAGATCCACCAAAGGCGCCGGTGTCATTTTGCCGCCATTCACCATTGCTTTCAGGTCAAATTGGGCCCGGCCTTTTTATGAGGCCGGGATGGCGCTTATTTCGACCTGCGAACTGTCCGGGAAGATTTTCACTTAAGCACATAAACAACTTGACACCAGTGGAATATTTGACCACAAATTCACCTGGAGTCTCTACCTTTTAAGTGGTACTAACTTGGGAAGGGGTACAACACACATGGATCCTCTCGGTAAACGCCGGTTACACAGTTATATGAGTACTCGCCATCTGTCATTTTGTTTTGTTACTGTTCTATTTACAGTAGGTACTGCAGGTGTGCTTTGGGGTGCGTTTCGCTTTGATGAGTTGTATTTTTCAAATCAAGCCTGGAATATATATAAGTATAACGATAACCCCTTACATACCTATCTGCCGCCCTTGTTTCCTATATTGTTTTCATATGCGAGCCAATTTCAAAACGGATAAAAAGCGATGAATTAATTGGGGCAATATCCGCCCGAAAACCATATAACATATTGATTAATCAGGAAGAATGTGCTATTTGGGTCTTATATTCATTAATCACTGATA
>Ga0209788_1000082_pt1 | contig 26355 bp, 20 predicted proteins | sample WorMetLIZISLAND1_2_FD_187415 | JGI IMG/M metagenome (GOLD analysis project Ga0209788, IMG submission 187415) | Marine gutless worms symbiont microbial communities from Max Planck institute for Marine Microbiology, Germany - Olavius clavatus LIZARD... ...
CCGGAATCTGAAGTCCACGTCAGTACCTGATCGAGCCTCCGGGAGGACAGAAAGCGACGCAAACCACCGAATAGGTGGGTGATGTTGGTGACATAGTAGCGGGGCTTGGGCCGTGGACTCTCCAAGGCGTGGATTAGCTTCCTCAGTACCACCTGAGGAGACGGTTGGCTCGATCCTTTCTGGAGCATGCGTGTTCCACGGCACGATATTGCATCCCGATGCGGGCTGTGCTCTCGATCAATGTGAGCGTGGAATTTTTCATAACCATTGGCCCGGATCCGGCTCTCGATGGGGCCGGGCTCGATCAGGGATACCTGGATACCGCTGCCGGCAAGCTCCAGGCGCAGAGTGTCCGTCAACCCCTCCAGGGCGAATTTACTCGCCACGTAGGCGCCCCGATAGGCCAAGGCCACCAACCCGAAGACGGAGCTGTTCTGGACGATTCGGCCATAGCCTTGGTTATGCATGATGGGTATGAGGCGACAGGTCAGCTCATGCCAACCGAGCAGATTGGTCTCCAGCTGGGCGCGCAACACCGTTGGAGCAGCCGGTGATCAGGATGGCGCGTGTTTCCTTGGATTGCATCTGGTCTCTCCTGGACCGATGGCGAAGAAGCTCCCCTGTGAGCCACAGACAGCCTCTAGAAGCCTACTTATGGTCGAAGGCAAAGGGGATTTCCGCAGAAAGCTCTATAAACGCGCTAGAGCGCCTTACAGGACCGCACACGCAGACCCTGGGATAGATTCCGGCTTTCGGTTTCGTTGGCAATCCACTCGAGAAATTCTGGATTGCCACCGGCAATCGGTACCGCGACGATGCACGGGCAATCATACGAGTGCAACTCCTTCACCCGCTGCGTCAAGCGTTCCACCAAATAGTCCTGAGTTTTCAGGATCAGCGGGACTTCACCCTCCTCCTGTACCGTGCCGTTCCACCAATAGAACGATGTGATGTCGCCGAGCACATTGGCGCAGGCCGCGAGCCGTGCATTGACCACGTCCCGTCCGATGGCTGCAGCTTCGTCTCGGCTCGACGCGGTAATGTAGACGAGCATCTGAGACCTCATGCCGTCCCCCTGGTTCTGGGCTCCAAGCCGGGAATCCCCACGCCTGGGCTATCTTTGTGCTCCCGCAAGTTTATTGACAAGCTCCGAATCACCGCTTTCATCCGTATCGGAATTCAAGTGGAATTCGTGGCCTTTGTCTTCGTCCCCATGAGAGCCTTTTTTTGCTCCCGTAGCGCACGCGATAGCTCGCGCAACAGCCTACAAGTGCCACCTTGTCCGGCGCGTGAGCGCCGACGGAGACGAAGTGCCCGGTCATGCGACACGGCGTCCAGTCATGGCGGGAGTCCTGGTGCCGCGCGGAGTGTGCGCCGGGACGGATGCAGGACGAACGTGGGCCACCGAAGGCTTTCTTTCTCTTCCGCTCGATCGATGGAATGTCCTTCAAACGTTCTGAGAGCCTCCCTGAGTCGTTTCTTACCCCTAATCCTATTTTTTTGAACCCATTACTCCCTTTGATGACGGCTTGAGAGCAGCTCCCAGGCTGGGGTTTTGGCCTTTAGAGGTCGTTCATGTTGAGAGAGCCGCACAGAGCCGTACACGTGCGCCGGATTCTTAGTTCCTTCTTTCCTGATACGCTTGAAAATCGAGCCAGTTCTCTTGGATATGACGATTACCAAGGCAGGGGTAGGCGATAACGCGCCGCGATCCTGGCCAGTGAGGTCTGTACAAAAGCATCGTGCTGCGCCGTCAATCGCTCGAACGTGTGCCAGTGCATCCCCTTGGGCTTCCCGCCGTTGCCGTTGAGAAATCCCGGTTCCCAGCCCAGCTTGTCGCGGATTCTGTTTGCCCGTCGCGCCATCCGGTTATAGCCGGTTTCCCGCTGGCTGGGATAGGCCAATTGGTAACAGTGACGACAGGCGAAGATGCCGCCGCCGTAGAGGATCGCCACCCGCCGACCACAACCACGGACGGGACAAAGGAACCAGGGTCTTTTCCCGCCAAGGTTGCAGTCGGTCCAGTCGAGATAAACGGGATAGCTTTCGTCCTTCCGGTCTTCACCGCCGCTACGGTAGCAATCGGTGAGGATCACCCGGTCCGGTTCGGTGCGCACGCGGATGGAAGACACCACCTCGCCCTGGCGGGACCACATACAGTCGAAGGATTGATGCGGGGCGAGCCCGCCCTCCCGTTTCCAGCGCCGGACATCGATCGAGCGGTAGTCGTCGGTGGTGGCAATCCAACTCCGGGTCCGTCCGCTACCAATACCACCCATTCCGGCCTCCAGTGGCCCATGCTACAGCTACAGTTACTACAGTTGTTTTTTTTGTCGAGATCATTTGGGTAATCCACTATTCATTGGTGGGCAGAAAGCGTTCGCAATAACGTCGGTCCGTGTCCCACATCCCGGCGATGGCTTCCGGCTTGCCTTTGGCGCAGTGCCCAAGGTGCGGGTGGTCGATGCGCTCGAAATGGATGCAGTCGCCGCAATGAACGGAGCACGGGCGCGGTATCGGCTTGTCGGCGGCCCGGTTCCAGCACCAGGGGCAACCCGGAACCTCGCCGGAGAACCACAGCCAGATCGGGCCGCAGTGCTTGCAGGTGGCCGGCTCGGTGTAGTGGGCGGGGCGTTTTCCCCGACCCATCTCCCGGCGTTGGACCAGTGACCGGGCAAATGCGGCCAGGGTATCGTTGCTGACTGCAGCATTGCACCAGTCATCGATGTCTTCCGGTGACAGGGCTGCCTTGACTTCAACGGGCGTGATGTCGAGTCCCCGGCAGACGTCGGCCAGGGTTTCCAGCAGATTAGCGTGGTCCGTTTCTGCATTTCTATCCCTATACGTAGAATACGTACAATACGTAGAATTCGATTTGTACGTATTGTACGAATTGTACGTATAGGAGGCTGTTTTCGAGCCGGCCAGGGTTTCGCGCCAGCTCATCGTCAGGCCCCCGCAAGCTCGGGTCGTACCCGCACCAAGGGTGAAGGCGGGCGGCCGCGCCCTTCTCGCGGTAACTCGATCACCTGGACATAACCGCGCTCTTCCAGCGCCTCCAGGGCTGCGCGTAGCTTGGCGACACGGTCGAAGGTGCCGCGCAGGGCGTTGAAAGCGTCGCTCACGGTGAAACTAGCCAGCCGGTTCCGTTCGATCCACGCCCACACCTTCCGGGCGGCGGCAAGGGTGAGATCGGCCCCCATCATGTCCAGCGCCGCCCGGCTGTGATGGGTGATGACGGCCATGATCTCCAAGGCCGCATTCATGGTCTTGGCGGTGATCTCAGCTTCCCAGGGTTTGCCGTGGGCATGCTCGATGTCGTGCAGCACCCCGGCCAGGCGGGCCGTAGCCCCCGGTGCCTTACCGGCCCAGTCGGTGAAGTGCTCCAGGTCACGGCCCGGTTGCATCTGCTCCTCGATGGCCTGAGCGAACTCATGGCGCTCCGACCGCGCTCCTTCGCTCAGGCGTAGCTGGTGGGGACACTCGTCGCCGTGTTCGTCGGTAGCGGGCTCCCAATCCAGCATGGCACGGAGACCGGCCGCGTAGGCGTCGCGTACTCCCTCCGGCACGGGGTTGGGCTCCAGGCGACGGAAGCCCAGCGGGGAAGGCGGTAGCAGATAGAGAAACCGCCCCAATAATCCACGGCCACGGAATCCGGGCTTGGCGGCCAGCCCGTGCAAGACATCCGGCTGGGGGCTCAGGCCGATACTCAGGCGCGGGCTTTTCAGGAAGACCGGCGGACGGCCGTTCCGGTCCACCCGTTCCGCGTCACCGCTATGGGCCTTCAGCACCAGGTCCAGGTTGGGGATACCCTTGGAGTAACGCCCCTGCAGCAGGTCGAAGACGCCGCCCTCCGACGATAACCAGGCTAGGCACTCGCCATGCTCGGCCAGCAGTACGCCCAGCCGTTCCGGGGTGGCATCCGAGGTCCAGAGTTGAGGCTGACTGGGGATGTCGGGTAGCTGGGCCTCGATGTCGGCAGCCTCCCTCGCCAGCGCTTCCGCCTCGCCATTATTCTTTGCCCTGGCGGCCTTGCTGCGCTTCTCTTTGGCGCGGGCCTCCATGGTCTTGCGCTCGCTGGAGATACGCTTGATCTCCGATTCCATGATCGTGGCCTGATCGTGCTCCCAGGCGAGCAGCGGCGCGGTGGCGGCAGATTGCACGGCGCTCTTGCGGGTGCCGGGTGGTAGAGCGGCCACGGCCCACAGGTTACAGGGCTCGACGTAACCCGGCTTCACCATGACTCGCAGACGACGGGCGGCAGCGGTAGCGCAGGTGATCAGTACCATGCCGGCCGCCAGTTCCGGTGGGGTTTCGGTATCGGCGGCGACGGCTCGGGCAAAGTCCCCGGCCCATCCCGGAAGATGGGCCAGGTCAAGGCGTGGCAGGTTAGGCGCATCCAGCGGCACCAGCTCCGGCCAGTCCTCGGGCGGTGGCGCAGCGGACTTCAGCAGGTTGGCGGTCATACGCTACCCCCTGCCAGCCATACGGCCAGATCGTTGAAGTCGGTCAGATGGTCCGGGGCATTCTCGGGCCATTGCGGCAGCGCCAGCAGCGCCCCCGATGCCATGGCGGCGGCCTTGGCCTTGGTGGCTCCGGGATTGCCCGCCGTCATCCGGTCATCATCACCCGCAATCACCATCTCGGCGGACGGCCAACGGCAGCGGGCGGACAGGGTAACGAGTTCCAGGTTGCCCGCATCAATGGCAGCCAACACCAGCACGGCGGGTTCATCCTCGGCCAGGGTGCAGCCGGTGGCCCACCCCTCACAGATGACCACGCGGACGGGGTGCGTCGTGCCCCCGGCCACGGGAATGACACAACCCCGCTTGCGACCACCGGCGAGCAATCGCTTGCTACTATCAGCCGCGATGAATTGCAGACTGGTCAGCCTGCCGGTGAAGTCCTTTACCGGCAACGTCAATGCACCCCTGTGCAACCTCGCGCCGTGCGGCTGGATGTGCTTGCGGATCAGATAAGGATGGCTGCCAAGAGCGGGCGTCGTTGCATTCCAAATCGTTGCGGCCCGTTTGGCGGCATCGGCCCACCGGGCGTTACGCTCCGCCTCGACCTGTTGCTTTGCGGCCTCTATTCGACGGGTAAAGGCGACTCGTTCAGCCCGCGAAGAGAGCGTATTCCGTTTCGCCTGCCAGGTTTTGGAAAGACCGGAAGACCAGTCACCGAAACACCCGCCCGGTCCGTCCTCGAACAGCGTGCACCAACCGGCTTTATTGCCGTCGCGCTTACCCACGCCGGGGAAGCGGTGAAACAAGCCAGGCTTGATCACAGCGGGCGGTTCCAGACCGGCGGCCCGGATCGCATCCTTAAACTGGGAGAGTGCGCCATTCATCGGGCAGACCTCCCCTCACTCGCGGCCTGACGGCTGTGCTCGATTTGCCGGTTTAGCCAGGCATTGATTTCCGCCTCAACCCACCCGACGGCGCGGCCGCCAAGCGATACGGGTTTTGGAAAGCGACCCTCGGAAATACGCAGGTAGATCGTGCTGCGAGAGAGTCCGGTGCGGGCCAGGACGGCGGGTAGCCGCAGCATGCGATAGCCGCCGAGGGAATTGGCGATGGTCTTGGCATCATCGGCACAAGAACTGTTGACAAGTTGCGTCTTGTCTTTATAATGAAGATCGCTCTTGATCATGGGGGTTTATTATCCATGTGAGAGGGTTGATAGTGGTTCATTTGCATGAGCGTCACGCCATAAGACGCTATTAATTTCGCTAATAGCGTCAATAAGAGAATGTACATAAAAGGGCGGCCCGTTTGCAGACGGAGCGGCCCTTTTTATTTGTGGTTATCTCTTTGTCTCTTGTCTCCTCCGTGCTTCGATAGGATTGAGGCCGCGCCTGACCAAGCGTCCCCTAAGGGCGCGGGAAAGGATTTCAGTATTCGTCATACATGAATCACTTCTGTGAAAGACGATTGCCGGATGAATCTGATACGTCCTTGGCAGGTGCGGCACGATCACGAGCGGAATGCCGTGCTTGTCCAGAAACTCTTTTGCCTGCTGCGGTCCTGCTGCCAATCGGCTCAGTCGGGCGACCTGCTTGAGAAAGTCCAAGGTGACGGTGCCGGACTCGTAGCTCACCTTCGGCGGGTTCTTGTTTGCTGTCGCTAGAATCCGCCAGCACCAAGCCTGAAGCGCATAGGGGGTTGTCTTGGCGTTTCTGCATACCTGATCGTTCTTTCGGTAGAGTGCGGCGTTGACGACCTCTGCCCCTCCTGCCCGCTCGATGAGATCTCTGATCAGCCCCTCAGCTTGTGTCAGCAGCTTGGGGACGTCCTGAATCCAGCCTCGCTCCGCCATGGCCTTGAGGGGAAACCGGCTCCACTTAATCTCGGCCAGCGGATCGTCGAGAACCACGCACGGCCCCCGTAGCAGCACATCCGCTGGAATCCGATTACACATTCATGTAACTTCACATTGTACTAAGTCCAGACTAACATATCGCGATGTCTCCGGGCAAGCGATCGGGGCATGTTGCGTCCTGAGATAAAAGTACTGTCAGTCAACTATGGCTCCAACACACCATTTCGCACACTCTTCTGATACCGCCGACCAGACAACTTGGCATCTTTTGTCCAAGCACCTCGCCGAGACAGGCCGACGTGCGGCGGAATCCTTCGCAGTTTTGGGTTGCACAGAGCTAGCCAAAGCCGCTGGACTTTTGCATGATCTCGGCAAGTATTCCCAGGAATTTCAAGGCCGTTTGCATGGCGATTACAGCCGCGTCGACCATTCGACGGCGGGGGCAAAGATCGCGCAAGAGCGTTACGGCCTGCCCCTAGGCAAGCTGCTGGCCTTCTGCATTGCTGGACACCACGCTGGCCTCGCCAACGGCGTAAGGGGCGAGCGCACGCGGGCCCTCCGCGATCGCCTCGAACAGGAATTTGGCTCGGGGCTTCCTGTGCTGGACGACATTTGGCAGAAGGAGGTAGCTTTGCCACAGGTGCTCCAGTCGCCTTCGCTGAAGCCGAAAGGCCCAGAGGGCGGTGGCTTCAGCATCGCCTTCTTCACTAGGATGCTGTTTTCCGCCTTAGTAGATGCGGATTACTTGGATACCGAAGCCTATTTCGACCAAGGGAAAAAGTCCGCTCGCTCGCGCGGTGGCCACCCGCCACTTGACAAGCTCCAGAAGCAGCTCGATAGCCATCTTGAAAGGTTGACCTCAAAAGCCAAGTCAAGCGCAATGAACGACCTGCGTAGCCGCGTGTTGAGCCACGCGCGGTCGAACGCAAAACTGGACCCTGGGCTGTTTTCTCTGACCGTGCCAACCGGCGGGGGCAAGACCTTAGCTTCATTGGCTTTTGCATTGCAGCATGCCGTTCAACATGGTCTGCGGCGCGTGATCTACGTGATTCCTTTCACCAGCATCATCGAGCAGACGGCGCAGGTGTTTCGCGATGCCCTAGGTGACGATGGCGCCGGCTTTGTGCTCGAGCACCACAGCGCCTTCGAGGAGGAGACACACGCATGCCGCGAGGCGCGCGACAAGCTGCGTTTGGCGATGGAGAACTGGGATGTGCCGGTGGTCGTGACTACGGCCGTGCAGTTTTTCGAGAGCCTGTTCGCCCGTCGGCCGTCGCGCTGCCGCAAGCTGCACAACATCATGAACAGTGTCGTCATCCTGGATGAGGCACAGACACTCCCCTTGGCACTGCTGCGACCCTGCGTCGCTGCGTTGGACGAACTGGCGCGCAACTACCACAGCAGCATCATCCTGTGCACGGCGACCCAGCCAGCACTTTCGGCGCCTAAGTTTCGAGATGGCTTTGAAGATGTACGGGAAATCGCCCCTGATCCACCCAATCTCTATCGCTCCCTCAAGCGAGTCCGGGTCCACAAGCCGGAAACTCTGGACGATACTGCATTAGCTGCCCGGCTACGCACCACCGATCAAGTCCTGTGCATCGTTAACACACGCCGTCACGCTCAAGCACTCTACAGCGCAATCGCTAAGGAAAGAGGCGCTCGCCATCTGACGACACTGATGTGTGCGAAGCACCGCTCGGCGGTACTCGAAAACCTGAAACGTGACCTAAAGGAAGAAAAGCCCGTCCGCCTCGTGGCAACGTCCTTGATCGAGGCCGGGGTCGACGTCGACTTCCCGGTCGTGTACCGCGCCACTGCTGGGGTCGATTCGATCGCCCAGGCAGCGGGCCGCTGCAACCGCGAAGGGCGCCACGCCTGCGGCGAAGTCTACGTTTTCGAGCCTGAGGAGAGCGAGGGCAACAAGCCACCGCTAGAGGTGGCGCAGTTCGCCACAGCAGCACGCAGCGTCATGCGGCGGCACGACGATCCGCTGACGCTCGAGGCGGTAACCGCTTATTTCGAAGAGGTCTATTGGCTGAAGGACGACGAACTGGACGCCAAGGGCATTCTCAAGCTGATCCGCGAGCGTAGCGACCGTCTCGATTTCCCCTTCGAGGACATTGACACGAAGTTTCGCGTCATCGAGACACCGCAGGTTCCGGTGATCGTCCCCTATCGGGGAGTGGATGACAGGGACCACACCCTCGAAACCCTAGTCAAGGATTTACGCTACGTTGAGCGGCCCGGAGCACTTACGCGAAGACTGCAACCCTACATTGTGCCGGTGTCATCCAATACACGAAATCGTTTGATCTCCGCAGGAGCGGCCGAAATCATTCGCGGCGATGAGTTCGGCATGCAGTTCGTGCTTCTCAGCAACGAGGACCTCTACAGTCCGGAAATTGGACTGTCCTCGGACGACCCGACATTCAAGAACGCAGAAAGGCTAATTTGGTGATTATCCGCTGTTAATTACAGCTTTTCGAAGTTTGAACCGAATCACGCTGATTCCGTCAGCGTCTGGTCAGGAGTGTCGGTGTTCCGAACGATCGTGGACCGAAACAAGCGCTCATAGTTGAACGATGACAGCGATGTCCCCGTAGTCGCGGTCGGGGACGCGAATCGCTGTTTCAGGAGGGCGAATGACTTACGGAGTGAAGCTGCATATCTGGGGCGATTACGCTTGCTTTACCCGCTTGGAGATGAAGGCGGAACGGGTCTCCTATGACGTAATCACTCCCTCGGCGGCGCGTGGCATCCTAGAGGCGATTCACTGGCACCCGGCAATCCGCTGGGTGATTGACCGCATCCATGTGCTGAAGCCGATCCGCTTCGAGACCATCCGCCGTAACGAAGTGGGTAATAAAATCCCGGAGACCAAGGCGCGATCAGCCATGAGGCGCGGCTCCCTTGAGGAGTTGTTCACGGTGGTCGAGGACGATCGGCAGCAGCGCGCGGCGACGGTTCTGCGTGACGTCGGTTATGTCATCGAGGCACACTTTGAACTGACCAACCGGTCCAGTCCGGTCGATACGACGGCAAAACACCACTCCATATTCAAGCGCCGGGCCGACAAGGGACAGTGCTTCCATCGTCCCTACCTTGGGGTTCGTGAATTTCCGACCGACTTTGCGCCGGTCGAGGACGACCTGCCGGACAGCGCGCTGGCCGAGGCCGAGCGCGACGGTGATTTGGGCTGGATGCTTCACGATATCGACTATGCCAAAGGCATGGTGCCACGGTTCTTCCGAGCCGTGATGAAGGACGGTGTGATCGCGGTCCCGTCCTTCGACGCCGAGGAGGTCAAGACATGACCATTCTCCAGGCGCTCTACGGCTACTACAAGCGGCTTGAAGCAGACAAGCGGCGTGAAGCACAAGATGCGGTGCCACCCTTTGGCTATTCGCGGGAAAGGATCTCTTATGCGCTTGTCCTCTCACTGGAGGGGGAAGTTGCGGACCTCGATTGCCTGCTCAAAACTTCTGGGAAGAAGCCACAGCCGAAGCTCTTGGCGGTACCACAGGCGGTCAAGCGCACGTCCGGCATCAAATCGAACCTCCTTTGGGACAAGACGTCCTACGTGCTGGGTGTCTCGCGGCGGGTGGGGGAGCGCGTTGCCCAAGAACACGCCGATTTTAAGGCGACGCACGAAACCGCGCTGGCCGACGCTGAGGATGAAGGCTTGGTGGCGCTTCGCAAGTTCATCGCCAAATGGACGCCAGAGCGGTTTGAGGCGTTGCGGTTGTTCTCCCCCGATATGCTCGATACCAACCTGGTATTCCGTCTCGACGGCGAACGAGGCTACATCCATGAACGACCGGCCGCTCGCAATTTGGTTACGTCTCGCGAGACGGCGACCGCCGGCCAGAGCGGCTTCTGCCTGGTCACCGGAGGTACGGCGCCGATCGCGCGCCTCCACACGCCAATCAAGGGCGTCCAAGGCGCACAGACTTCCGGCGCCTCTCTGGTTTCCTTCAACCACGAAGCTTTCGAATCCTTCGGCAAGTCGCAAGGGAACAACGCGCCGGTGTCGGAGCACGCGGCCTTCGGCTACGGTACCGCACTCAACGCGTTGCTCGAGCGGGACAGCCGAAACCGGCTGCGCATCGGTGACACGACGACCGTCTTTTGGGCAGAAGCTGATGGCACTGGCGAAGATGCCGCAAGAGCTGCGGAGGACGCCTTCGCCATGCTGGCCGATCCGCCAACGGATGAGCAGGAAGCGCGGCAGGTCGCGGATGTCCTCGAGAATATCGCCGCGGGCCGACCTATCGAGGAATGTGTACCGGAGGTCCGCCCTGAAACTCGGTTCTACGTGCTCGGCTTGGCACCTAATGCGGCCCGACTCTCTGTGCGTTTTTGGCATCGCGACGACATCGGTCGCTTGGCCAAACGAATTGGCCAGCACTGGCACGATCTTCGGATCGAGCCGCAACCCTGGAAGACGCCTCCGGCGGTCTGGCGTCTGCTCTACGAGACCGCATCCCAGAGAAAGGCTGAAAATATTCCACCGTTGCTCGGCGGAGCCTTAATGCGCGCGATCCTGACTGGTCACCGCTATCCGCGAAGCCTGCTTGCGACGATCGTCATGCGCATACGGGCCGATCACGAAGTGAATGGTCTTCGGGCGGCGCTCTGCAAGGCCTATCTTGCCCGTGATGTCCGCCTCGCGCACGAGGCCCGCCTTGATTTCAAGAAGGAGGATGTACTCATGGCTTTGAACCGTGACGAACCCAACCCCGCCTACCGCCTCGGGCGGCTCTTCGCTGTTCTCGAAGGCGCCCAACGCGCCGGCCTTGGGAACGTCAACGCGACTATCCGAGATCGCTACTTCGGGGCCGCCTCTGCGGCACCGGGCGCTGCCTTTCCGATGCTGATCCGCAACGCCCAGAACCACCTGAAAGCAATCCGGGGAAAAGACAAACACGGTTTGGCCAACTGGTTCGAAAAGGAAATTGGAAGCATTCTCGATGGCCTCGCGGACACGTCCTTTCCCCGCATCCTGTCCCTCGATGACCAGGGTCGCTTCACTATCGGCTACTACCAGCAGCGCGAATCTCCACCGCGGGAGGAGTAACGATACTTCGGCGGTGCTCCAAGACGCCGACCGCAATGATCACGAGGAGGAGGGTTGAGCTATGACCGCGATCCGGAATCGATATGACTTCGTCTATCTTTTTGACGTTACAAACGGCAATCCGAACGGTGACCCTGACGCGGGTAACCTGCCGCGCCTAGACCCAGAGACCAATCAGGGGCTGGTCTCCGATGTTTGCCTGAAGCGCAAGATCCGCAACCTGGTTGCTCTGGACAAAGGCGATAAGGACGGTCATGAGATTTACATGGCCGAGCGAGCGATCCTGAACAACCAGCACAAGCGCGCCTGGAAGGCCGTAGGCATCGATACCAGCAAGGTAGAAACGCTGAAAAAGCTGCCGAAGGATGAAGACAAGGCGCGTGAACTGACCGCCTGGATGTGTAGAAACTTTTATGACATCCGAACTTTCGGCGCGGTCATGACGACCGGCGTGAACTGTGGCCAGGTTCGAGGGCCCGTGCAATTCGCCTTCGCCCGTTCGGTCGAGCCGATCCTGCCGCTGGAGATATCCATTACGCGCATGGCTGCGACGACCGAGAAGGACGCCGAGTCCAAGGGCGACATCCGCACCATGGGCCGCAAATACATCGTACCTTACGGGCTATACCGAACGCACGGGTACGTCTCGGCGAAACTGGCCGACGACAGCAGGAAGGGAACCGGTTTTTCAGAAGACGATCTGAACCTCCTTTGGACGGCGCTCATTCAGATGTTCGAGCATGATCGCTCGGCTGCCCGCGGCGAGATGGCGGCGCGGCGGCTGATCGTATTCAAGCACGAAAGTGCGCTCGGCAACGCCCCTGCGCACAAGCTGTTCGATCGAGTTACCGTAACCCGCGTCTTCGAGGGGAAGGAATATGACACTGGGGAGCGACGGGGCCACAACCCGCCGCCTGCGCGCAGCTACGGCGACTACGCCGTTCATGTCAATCGGAGCGATCTGCCAGGAGGCGTTGAGCTGATTGACAAGATCTAAAGTCCACTTCGATGATGGATGTGCGGCAAACCGCGGCGGGGAACAGGGAAGGAGACGATCCTCTCCCTCTGTCGGCGCTGCAGCACCATCTCTACTGTCCACGACAATGCGCGCTGATTCATATAGAGCAGCGGTGGGTGGAGAACCAGTTCACGGCCGAGGGTCGGCTGCTCCACGCGCGGACTGACCTCGGCGGCGAGGAGGTACGCCAAGGCCTGCGCATCGCACGGGCCGTTCCGATCCGCTCATGGCGGCTTGGTGTGGTCGGCGTGGCCGACGTCGTCGAACTACATGACGGCGGTCGTCAGCCAGTTCCAGTGGAGTACAAGCGCGGCCGCCCCAAGGCGCACCGGGCCGACGAGGTGCAACTTTGCGCGCAGGCCTTTTGCCTGGAGGAAATGTTCGGGACCACGGTGGCGGATGGCTTTCTGTTTTATGGGAAAACTCGGCGGCGTCGAGCGGTCGTCTTCAATACGGAGCTACGCGCACTGACCGCCCACACGGCAGCGGAGGTACAACGTTTGATAGTGGAGGGACGCACGCCTCTGCCGGTCTACGAGGCGCGCAAATGCAAAGCTTGTTCCCTAAAGGCGGAGTGTCATCCTGAGCGCCTTGCCAAGCGCGTCTCGGTCAGCCGCTGGCTGGCGGCACGCATCGAGGAGTGAGAGGGATTGCGCCGCCACCTCAATACCCTCTACGTCACCACTGAGGGCGCTTGGCTGCGCAAGGATGGGGCCAATATCGTGATTGATCTGGACGGCGCCGAGCGCGGTCGAGTCCCAGTCCATATGATAGGGGCCTTGGTATGCTTCGGCCGCGTCGGCATGTCGCCGCCGCTGATGGGATACTGCGCCGAACAAGGGGTCTGCATCTCGTTCATGACCGAGCTAGGTCGATTCCTGGCCCGGGTAGAAGGGCCGGTCTCCGGCAACGTGCTGCTGCGTAGGGCACAGTACCGCGCTACCGATGATGAAGCGGCCGCCGCTGCGCTCGTGCATGACATCATCAGCGGCAAAATCCTGAATCAGCGTACGGTTCTTCGCCGGGCCCTGCGCGATCATGGCCGCAGCATGGAAGAGGATGCACGATTGGAGCTGACAACCGCCGAGCGGCGCCTGGGCGACGCCGCCCGGCGCGCCCAACGCCCGCAAGGCGTGAACGAACTACGGGGCATCGAAGGGGAAACCGCACGGGTCTATTTCGAGGTCTTCGACCATTTGGTGAGAGGCGAGCAGCCAACCTTTCGCTTCACGCGCCGCTCGCGGCGACCGCCGCTCGATCCGATCAACGCGTTGCTGTCGTTCCTGTATGTCCTGTTACTGCACGACTGTCGGTCGGCCTTGGAGACGGTTGGCCTGGACCCCGCAGTCGGTTTCCTACACCGCGAGCGTCCCGGTCGGCCTAGCCTCGCACTCGACCTCATGGAGGAGATGCGTCCAGTGTTCGCCGATCGCGTGGCGCTTTCGCTCATCAATCGGCACCAGCTTTCCGGACGGGACTTCGAGTCGGCCGTCAGTGGTGCCGTTCTGCTGCGTGAGACGGGGCGCAAGACGCTCCTGGCCGCCTATCAGGAGCGCAAAAAGGACGAACTGACCCACCCCTTTCTGGGCGAGAAGACGACGCTCGGGCTGGTGCCCTTGATCCAAGCGCAACTGCTTGCACGCCGGCTGCGCGGCGAGCTGGACGGCTATCCACCGTTTACGTGGAAATGAGTTCACATCATGCTGATGCTGGTGACCTACGATGTAAACACCACTGATGGTGCCGGCCGCCGACGGCTGCGTCGTGTAGCTCGGATCTGCAAGGATTTCGGCCAAAGAGTTCAGTTCTCGGTTTTTGAATGTCAGGTCGATCCGGCGCAATGGACTAGCCTTCGCGCACGTCTGATTGAGGAGATCGATAACAAGACGGACAGCCTTCGCTTCTACCGTTTGGGATCGAACTGGCGACCAAGAGTCGAGCACGTAGGAGCCAAGCCGACCCTCGACCTGGAAGGACCACTGATCTTCTGATGCTACGCGAACCCCAAGCGATCACAAAATCCCTGCTTGGTTCGCAATCTACAGAATAGATTGAAATTATTTGGTTTTTTTATCTGTAGTGCGGCTTCACCACGCACATTATCGGTCCCGAACGGCAGGCTCGCACGCACTACCCTATTTTCCTCTCTCTGACAAACACATAGACTAGTGGCGTCGCCCCCTATGCGGGGGCGTGGATTGAAATGAATTGTCCTTCACCGGCGCCATTCCCGCGAAAGGTCGCCCCCTATGCGGGGGCGTGGATTGAAATCATGACTGGGGATAAAGACTGGGAAGATTCAACGTCGCCCCCTATGCGGGGGCGTGGATTGAAATTAAGTATGGAGGTTACCATACTATGGCTATAATCGTCGCCCCCTATGCGGGGGCGTGGATTGAAATCCCTTATTGACCTAGAGGTTGGACAATCTTTTCTAGTCGCCCCCTATGCGGGGGCGTGGATTGAAATGTGACGTGCTTCTCAGCAACGAGGACCTCTACAGTCCGGTCGCCCCCTATGCGGGGGCGTGGATTGAAATGTGACAGCAGGTTGTGCGGCAAGGGCGGCAGCGTCGCCCCCTATGCGGGGGCGTGGATTGAAATTTTTTATGTTCGTGGTAGGCGCGCCATTCCTCTTGTCGCCCCCTATGCGGGGGCGTGGATTGAAATTCTCTTAGAGACGACAGCTCTTTATTAAGCCCTGTCGCCCCCTATGCGGGGGCGTGGATTGAAATACCAGGTCTGTTAGGTCTCGAGCGTGCGAATCCAGTCGCCCCCTATGCGGGGGCGTGGATTGAAATGGCTGTCCCTGGGCAGGATGGCATATGACCTTCGTCGCCCCCTATGCGGGGGCGTGGATTGAAATTAAGTTTTGGGTGATGCGAGGAGCGAGAGATGGGGGGTCGCCCCCTATGCGGGGGCGTGGATTGAAATCTTTGACATGGCATAGGCATAGGCATATTTCCAGTCGCCCCCTATGCGGGGGCGTGGATTGAAATATCTGATTTTTCATGGGGCCGCCGAATGCGGCCGTCGCCCCCTATGCGGGGGCGTGGATTGAAATCAAGGAAAAAGCACGTCTTGTGCCGTTACTAACTGTCGCCCCCTATGCGGGGGCGTGGATTGAAATAAAGTGAACGGGTTCATGCCGCCAGCTGATCCTGGTCGCCCCCTATGCGGGGGCGTGGATTGAAATAAAGTGAACGGGTTCATGCCGCCAGCTGATCCTGGTCGCCCCCTATGCGGGGGCGTGGATTGAAATACCAGACGACGAACCTTGCGCTCCCAGGAAATCGTCGCCCCCTATGCGGGGGCGTGGATTGAAATAGTGCTCTTTTCCAAATCACTGGCTGGACTTGGACGTCGCCCCCTATGCGGGGGCGTGGATTGAAACATGTATCTCCATATTGTCAGGGCTACAGATATATGTCGCCCCCTATGCGGGGGCGCGGATTGAAACGTAGACCCTCTGCCAATCCTCATCAGATATAGAGGTCGCCCCTACACGGGGTCGCTCAGATCGCAGCGAGCGCCGGGTACGTCCCACCTTGCGTGGGGTCAGGCTTGTGAATCGGCATCATTCTCCTCCCCGGAGGGGGGACTCCGGACATAAAACCCCGATTAGACCCCCAATATTCACGGATTATACTGGACATCTAAGGACTTTACTGGACCAGTATTGTATGTTTACATGGAGAGTTATTGGATTGTATCGGACGCCTTCGTACATCCTTTTGGCTGATCCCTTATCCGCCATAAATCGATCAAATCCAGCCATAGCCTCCGTGATCGATCCCCTCTGAGCTCGATCAATAGTCCTCCCATCCCTCTCCCAGCGCGGATTCCCGCGCTCCCTTTTCTTCCGCACCCACTGACCGGACACCGGCGGCTCCGGGTCGAATTTCGGTTCGATCGGGGTCTAATTGGGGGTCTAACTTGACCATTAGTCATATAACATTTTGATTTATAGTCATTTTATTTTTCATTTGGGCGGATAAGGGAGCTACCGGGCGTCCACGCGGCACACGCCAGGGCGTTGGTCCTGCGACAAAACCGCAACCGGCCGCCTGCCTAGGACAGGAAGTCTCCGAAATAAAAGTCCCAATAACAATAGTCATGCCACTTAAAATAAGCGCCATTTTTGTTTCCCTGTTCATAGCGAAACCTTGTTGGTCGGATTTACCCCTAACCATGGAAGACCTGATAACCAATAAAGGCCGGGCAAGGCTTAACATATCGGGAATATATTCAAGTAGTGACAGGATAGGCCTAGTAACCGTAGGTTCCATCCCCATTGCGACGCAAAAAATTAATCGGGACCTATTAATTAGTACTTTAGGGTTGCGTTACGGGCTTACGGAAAAAATAGAACTGCATGGGAGAGTTAGTTATTTAAACAGCCATACCCGTAGCGGTATTTCTGGCACGAACAATAGAACCGAAGTCGATAGCGACTCAAATTTTAGAGATAGTTGGGTAGGCGTTAATTACCGGTTGAAAAATGATGAAGCCACTCCGGGGATTATTTTATCTGCCGAAGCAGCTTTGTGGGAAAGGTTTGGTACCAACGTTGTATTTTTAAAGTCGTTTACAGTAGGGATGACGGCATACAAAGCGATTGATCCGGTTGTCTTGTCCTGCGATATGGGGTACCGGTTCGGTCTCCGCCATAATACCGGCGACCATGACGTGCGGCCGGGTAGTTTGCTGTGGATCAGCCCGTCGGTTGCCTTTTCAGCCAATGATCGTGTAACGCTGGCGACAGGTTTTCGTTGGACCGGGCGGGGAGCGGATCATCATTATGGCAAAGAACAATCTTCGTTCTACCGGACCAGAACCGATCTACAGCTCGGAATGGGATATGCCTTTTCAGAAAGCACCATCTTGAATGTGCGGTTAACGAGCACCCTGTCGGGAGGTGGGAGTGCGGAAATCGGGGCGAGTTTTCTCTATACATTTTAATGGGGTATAATCATGAATACACACCGTATTAAAGGCAACGGCACAGTAATCGCGCTGATCCTGGCAATGGCGGCACCCGTCCAGGCCGGCGCGGTTGATCGCCTACCGAAACGAATGCTGTCGGCATCGGATCGAGCCGCGATTTTCGGGGTCGATAGCCGGTTTCAAGTAGCGCTGCTTTCCGAAGAGGAAATGGCGGAAACGAAAGGTGCGTTATGGTGGCCATTCTCGACGAGTTGGTTCGGGCGGCTGTTTTGGGGTGGCGCCTATGGGGCTGCGTATTATGGGTGGAAACAGAGATCTTCACCGTACGAACATGCCGAGCACGGACACCCAAAATTAATGGGTGAGTTTATAACACTCAGTGCCGTAGCTGGGCTATTAAGCGTACACCCTTCCATAGCCGGTGCTGCGCAGCTTGCGTCAACGCTTATTTACGAGCAGGGGGGAACCCGCGCCTCGGTAGCAAGACTTCAAGCTTTCATGGACAGGAGGGGTTGGACTCTTCTAGCGCTTATGCGCAACGTCTGTGACGCGACAGACCGGATTGCGGCGGATCGACTCCAAAATGGAGGCGATGGAAGGGCGGTTCCAAGAGCGGTTCCTTATTCCCTGGAAAGGACCTCCGAGAGTGTGGCTGCGAGGAGTTTAGATGCCCGCCGCTTTCTCATTGGTCTCATAGACACGCTGGACCGCGCGTCGCTGCGGCAGTTCCTTTCCGGCATCCCAACAGCAACCTTAAATTACATGCTGGCCAAAGCCGCGCCGGAAAGCACGACGCGGGAAGACTTTCTGGAGGATCTCCCTGCCGACGTCGTGAACCAGGTTTTACTGGCACTTTCGGAAGAACAGATGTCACGCTTCTTGGCAGATGTCGTGCCGCAATACCTTCGGGATGCGGCCCTCCCTACTTCTACGGCAGGGCACCATCTTGACGTACACTGGATATACTGACCGCTTGACGTTGCCGCAATCCCATGCTCAATGCTTTTACCGATCCCGGAACGGTCACCATCCTGATATATCTCGCCTGGTTTTCTTTTGGGCTGCCCCTTTTGGTACGTCCACTGTTAAGGCGATCAAACGGGGGGGCGACTCGGGAGAGAGAACTCCCGTATATCACGATACCGGCCGTGCTGCTGAGTCTTTTATTTCTATTGTACGAAGTTTGGCATGATTATCCTGGGGGATATGATCTCCATGAAAAGTATCATATTAGCAGGGCTCTTGTACTTTTAGCATTGAGTATCGGACTTTCGATTTATTATGCCGTCCTCCTCCCGAGGGTGTTTCATCTCAGCTTCAACGAGCGCTCGTTTATTAAGCCTCTCCCCCCCCTTAAAACGGTTATTTTTATTTCACCTCTTCCCGTGGTAACGGCTTGTTTTTTGGGGTTTTTGGCCGTAGCCTTTTTTGATCCGGACCTGCGGTTCCTTGAAATGGAGGCGTCTTTTTCGTGGCTCAGCCTACCGGCATGTTTGGTTATTATGTGGCTACTCAATCGAGTTTTTTTGCGTCCTTATTTAATGCGAACAAAAGGCATGGTTTCGCGTGATGATCAGCTTCCCTACTTTGTAATATCGATGCTCATTGTCGTGCTTTCGTTGTTCTTATTCGACGCCTACCGGTATAACCTGGAAGCCATTCGGATTGAGCAGCTGCGCTTTAGCATTACGTTGTTTTTCTGCAGCTCGATCATCCTGTTTATTTTGGGAGTCGTTTTCCCGCGTGCTCTTTATTTCCGGTTTCAGGAGATCGCATTCGCCAAACAGCCGGTATGGAACGTGTTGTCTATTTGTATTGCGTCCACGTTCTTTATAATCGCTTTCGTGATTATCGAAACTGGCGGAGCTGCAATACATTTTTTCTTGGAATGAAAAGGCACGGTACAGCCGGAATATTCGCCGCATGGTTGAGTGTCGGCCTAATCTTATTCCCCGCAACGAATACATGCGCGGCCGGTGAGCAGGCCTACCTGAGCACGCGCTTTCTGGCGGGCCCGGTCGGAATCAAAAGCTGGAAAACCTTACGCGATGAACGTGTGGTGAAACAGGGCCTGGATACTTCCTGCGGTGCCGCGGCTCTCGCCACGCTACTCAATGAGTACTACGGACAATCGGTGACGGAACAAGAGGTGCTGATAGCCATGGGGATCGAAAACCTTCGGTCCTCATTTCAAAATATGCGGGAGGCGTTAGCAATCCTCGGCTTTCGATCCGTTGCCGTTGCTATTCATTATGAGCAATTAGCCACGCTCGAAATTCCGGTGATTGTCTATTTAAAACTCCGTGACACTGGGCACTTTTCCGTGCTGCGGGGGATTAATGCGTCAACGGTGTGGCTTGCCGATCCTTCGCTCGGCAACCGTACCTACGGCCGGGAGCAATTTCTATCGCTGTGGGATGCCCGGACCGGGGAGCACGGGAACGCCACCGCGAAAGGCCGCGTTTTAGCCGTACTGCCCGGTGATCGGGAGGTGGCCGCGCAAACCGGTTTCTTTACCAAAGCGCCGCGAAGACAAACCGCGCAGGCGATCACGCAGCTTCGGGTTTGGGTGGGGCGGTGAAGGCGGGTATAAAGAAGCTCTGAGCGGCTTTCTGAGGTGTTTTCTTGCCTTCCCTAACGTCTTAACTCCTTGGTATCCCCAAAGCCCTAATACAGCCAATATAATACCAATAGCGACCGGCACCCCTCTTCGTAAGAGGGAATGTCGCTCTGTCCCACCTAGGGAATGCTTCACCTCAGCAGGGAAAGGAGTCCTGTAGAGGCCTTACGGGAGATGGTTGATGGACAACGCAGGGGTAGGTGAGAGATCGCCTGATAGAGCCTCTCAGAGGCCTATCTGTGAATTTCCCAAATGATTTCGATTAAGGGGATACCGTCCGATTCTTAGGCGTATTCAAATTGGCGGAGAAGTAGATGACGTTTGCGCCACTCGCCCTCATGCTCGCCCGTGTAGATCGTTACGGCGCTGATTCAGACTCGGCTCTGTTCAACGAACTCCTTTATGCTGGCGAGTTCGTTGCGAAAATAACTACGGCAGCGCTCGTCTCGGCGATCGAAGACGACTGTGAGAATCACCGTTACCGGATGCTCCATAGCCTAGTTCGCGCCGATGGAGTTGGCGATTGGACGCGAGCACTCGACGAGACCTTGATTGGCCCTGCCTCGCAGGAATTGGCAGGGGCTCTTTCCGACGCCCCTCGGCAAGGGCAATTGGCAGCATGAGGCCGTTCACGATCTCCACCAAGTGCTGATGGGAGTCTATGACGGCACGCAGCCAATTGGCGGGAGGGTGCCACTACGCAATTGGTTCAGGCTATTTTCCGAACTACGCAACAAGACCCGAGGTCACGGTGCGCCGACGCCAGCCACGTGTGCAAAGCTTACGCCGAAGCTCAATGCATCAATCCGTTTGCTTTGCACAAATAACCCGATCTTCACACTGCCATGGGCTTATCTTCATCGCAATATGAGCGGCAAGTACAGAGTGGAGATGCTCGGTGGGGATCCTACGGTATTTGCGAAGCTTAAATCAGCTGCCGCAGTCACCGGTGAGAATTACCCAAACGGCGTCTATCTGTGGGCAGGTCGATACAGGCGAGTCGAACTTGTCTACACCGACCTTGATGTGTCCGACTTCTTCTTGCCGAATGGTGCATTTTGCAATGGATCATACGAACTTCACTCGCTCATCACGGATAGCCGACTTAAGGGGGATGCGGCACCCTACATCGCAACCCCTAGCGAACGACCGCCCAGCGAGACCGAAGGCAAAGGTGAACTCGACGCGCTTGGCAAAGTCTTCACCAACCTCCCCGCCCTCGCCTCCAACTACGTGCGGCGTCCACATCTTGAAGAGGAGGTACATCAGGCGCTAATGAACGACCGCCATCCTATCGTAACCCTCGTTGGGCGTGGTGGCATAGGCAAGACATCTCTCGCGCTCGCAACTCTACGTGAAATTGCCGAGACCGACCGATACGAAATCATTGTTTGGTTTAGCTCACGTGACATCGATCTCTTGATGTCGGGAGCGAAGCCCGTGCGACCGCACTTGCTCACCGATCGCGAAATTGCCAAGGAGTACCGAACGCTGATCGGCGAGTCGAAACAAGGACCAGAGGGAAAAACTAAGCCCATTACCTTGATGGCAGAACATCTTAGAAACAGTCCCCTCGGATCAACGCTCTTCGTGTTCGACAACTTCGAGACAGTGCGGAGCCCACTAGATTTGTTCCAATGGATTGATATGAATATCAGACTCCCCAACAAGGCTGTGATCACGACAAGGGTCCGGGAATTTAAGGCCGACTACCCAATCGAAGTACTTGGCATGGAGAAGGGAGAAGCAGAGACGCTTGTTGAGCAAACTGCCGTTTCGTTGGGCATTACGCCAATGATCAGCACGAAACAACGCGACCTCATCATTGAGGAAGCGAACGGTCATCCCTACGTGATCAAGATCATGCTTGGTGAAATTGCCGACGCCCAGAAATTCTCAAAACCCAAACACCTGATCGCACGCAAAGAAGATATTCTCAACGCCCTTTTCGAGCGTACCTACGTCAACCTGTCTCCGATCGCGAGCCGTGTCTTCCTTACTCTGAGCGGCTGGCGTTCTCTCGTGCCACAACTTGCCGTCGAAGCTGTCCTACTGCGCCATGGCAGCGAGGGCGGGGATCCGGAAGCTGGCATCGATCAACTCGTGAGAATGTCGCTCATTGAGCGCACATCCGCTAACGATGGAACCGACTTCCTAGGGATTCCGCTCACCGCCGCTCTTTTCGGTAGACGCAAGTTGAGGGTTAGCCCCATTCGAGCTGTAATCGAAAATGACATCCGGTTCCTACAGGACATCGGCGCGACGGAGTCGTCTGGGCTGAAGGAAGGCATCCGCCCGCGCGTGGAAATCTTCTTCAGGAAAACGGCGAGAAAGATTAGTGAGGGAGATACCTCTCTCGAGGATATGCGTCCAGTATTGGAATTCCTCGCTGGTGGGCATCCTCCCGCCTGGCTATTACTAGCCGAGATCCAACAAGAGGTCTCCAACTCGGAGGAGATCGGCAATGCAGCAGAGTACGTTCGCCGGTATCTTGAGACCCAACCACCTGCCGTCCATGCGCAGGCCGCGTGGAGGCGCCTCGTCTCCCTTTACCGCCATGCAAGTGATGTGATGGGCGGTTGTAGCGCATTCCTGAATGCGGCTGAGATAATCGCTCCCCCCATCGAAGAGATCAGTACAATGGCTAATTGGCTTAACAACTCGGGCGAGTTGTTAAGCGACATGAAGGTCATCGAGCGGAGAGCGCTGTTCGAACCGCTGGCTAAGCTGATGGAGGAGCACTTCGATTGTGCCTCTGCGACCGATCTATCGCGTTTGGCTTGGCTCCACCTGCACTCCGGAGATGAGCGTCGCGCTAGTGAGGTTGCCGAGGTTGGCCTCTTGCGCGAGCCTGACAACATTCACTGTCAGCGCTTAGTTGACAAGCTCTCTTAGGGTCAGCTAAACGAGGCCTTCTCTCTTCCCATCCTCGATTTGAATCGTGTTCTTGGCATCTTCGATTCAGAGGGTGACCTCACGGATAAGGTTGTCGCGATCCATACTTTGTCTAATTTTGGACAGAGGTTTCGCGTACCCAAAACTCGTTAGTGCAAACATGTGCCATGTCGGAATGCTGCTTACGGGTAATCAGGCGGTTGAAAAATTCATCGCAATCTGCATCGTTTTTGCTCTAAGTGTGAATTGTTCTCTGCGCGATATCCAGGTGATCTGCTAGATCGGCTGCGGTCGGGAATTCTGGTTCATAGAGCTACTTTCCCAAATATCTCGTGTACTCTCAAAGAATTTCTTCTGCTAATTTTGATGGCCGCATGTTTTATTTCCTATGGTCGAGGGTAAAAAGCTGCGTTGGTTATTTTAGCTGATAGGGAAGTGTGAAGTGATCCATCATCTTGTCGATATCTGTTTTGGGTTTTGGTTACAGGTAAAAAAGTATTGAATAGTTATAATTGATTAGAAGGAATGACACTTACTCGTTTTTCACAGGACACTTATTCTCCACAGAGAGGACCCTGGGCCGGGTTGCTTTAGTCTATTCTGCGGATTGCGGCGTGAATGCCCAGAAGCCAGGAAAAAAAGACAAAAAAAAGGGCCTTTCGGCCCGTTCAAGTGGTTTCGGGTAACAGGTGCCCGTAGCGGCGTCGCGTTGGCCGCTAGTCGGGCAACCTTCCCCGTGACGCAAGAGGCTAGGTAGGTACCGATTTGGGACTTCGGTAGACGCCCGGAAGTAATTTCTTGGCTTCCGCGTAGATTCTGTCTCGGCTCCAGTCCGGGTGTTGCGTCAGGATATCAAGCGCGAGTTTCGAGAGGAGCGCTTTGGCTTCGGGGTTGAGCTGAGCGAGGTATTTGCTTACTGGATCGAGGCTGCGAGTGCCGGTCGTGGCGGTGATGGTTTGCACGAGTGTCGGCCGCTTTTGGGCCGCCTTCTCCTGAGCCTTTTCGTCCGCATTGCGGATAGGATTTGTTGGGGCCGTTCCGGCGATTTTCGCGGTCAGCCGATTCATCATCGTTGCCCCTCTTTTGGCGCATGCCTTCTCATAGGCTTTCTGTTTTTTCCTGAGCCGCTCTCTGGCTTTCGCGCGTTCTTTATCAAGCCAGCCACGGAGTCCCAGAGCGTCGAAGAGCGTGGTGGAAACGATCTTGATGGCGGAAAAACTTCTGTAGGAGCCATCCTTCAACCGTTCCCGGATTTGGGAGATGGCGAGGAAGTCCATGTTCTTGAGGTCGCGTACGGCCCTTGCCACACGTCTAAGTCCCATCCCCGTTCGCTCGGCCAGCTTTTCCATCTTGTAATTAAAGAATCCAGGTTCCGTCGGGAATCCCACGTGCATCGTGACCAGGTCCATGTGCTCCACCATCACGGCAAGCACCTTGATATAGGCTTCGCGGCGTTCGCTGCGGACCTTGAATCCCTGGGGGTGGTAATTCAGCCCCAGTAGTCCGCTGAGATCGGCATAGGCTTCATGGAGTTTGTCGATCGCTTTTTGGATCAATTTTGGTCGTTTGGGATTTGGCTGGGCGAAGTTGGGATGCCTGGGGTCGTGGCCGCAGCGGTTGCCGCTGCCGCGGCGATTCTCGCCGGGCGTGGGAGCCGGGGAAGGGGTGGATCCGTCCGGGTCGGTTTCCGGCCCCGACTCGAAGAGAGCCGTCTCGAGGGAGAGCCCGAAGTAACCCTTCTTCTTAAGGTAAGCGTCTATCTTGTTCGGACGCCTCGGAGAGGAAGGATCGAGGAGAAGGCTCGGGTCCGTATCCTCATGGGCGGGATAAGGCGCCGGCCACTGGCTGCCGGCGTGGCGTCCCCCAAGGGCGAGAGCGATGGTTTCTGCGGTCTGTTCGATCACGTAGTGATCCTCCTGTAAACAGGGAAGGAATACGTGATCCCGAATGCCATCACCGGCGATCGAAAATATTTTCCATATCTATGATAACCAATTGGTTTTCAAGATATTTTAAAAGTTGCTGGCACTTCGAGAAAATATTCTCTATAATAGGCAAGGATTGTTGTTTGGTTCCCCACCATTTGGTTCGGGATCACACAAAAAGCCTGCTGCTCTAAACAGCGGGCTTTTTTTTGCCTAGTGAATATCAAATTCCATCTTACCTTCCGGTTTTAACCAGTTGACGAAAAAATAATTTTCATTCCTACGGTCGGTACGTTTGCTTCCGGCAAGGCCGGAACGTACCGCTCTCTACCTCATGATTCCGCTCCACCGAATTGGTTGCGGAGCTCACCGGTGCCGCCGAGCGGCGACAATATTCGATAATCGGTTTATTTTTAAGTAATTTACTTATGTAACAGTCCACTGTTTTGAAGTTACGTACTTTTCTCAGGCACAAAAAAACCGGGGCAGCCCGGCTTATTACACAATCTAGTTAGGATAGCGTGCGTGCCAATTTGGGATGGTATCACCATACTGGATGAAAATGCAAATAAAGCCGATCCCGGCGTTTATTTTGCCCTCTATACAATGCAATGTCAATCAATCCATGTCGGGTGTAATTTTTAAGTCTTCAAGTAAGGTAAGCTCGTCAAGGAATTGATTAACCCCTATGTGTTTTTCACAGATCGGGGGGCTAGTGATGGGGTGGTGTTATTTCCCATCGTTGTCTCGATCGCTTCGTTGCGGTCTGCTGCCTTCGCCCCTCGGATCCCCTGAGAGGCTCAGGGAGCCGTTCTCAGCGGACACCGATAACTTGCTATAAGACCGATTTATCGGGAACACCTAGAATCGTACCTGTAGGGCCACGAAATCGCCATACGACACCTGGCCCATGAGGTAGACAAAAGAGTCCCGGATCGATGCTCACCGCCTCGAAGGGCGGAGCAATCACCTAGTCGGTGCCGGAGAAGAAACCGCTTTCCACCCAGGCGCCGTCATCGAGCCGGTAAACCTCTAATGTCTGCTGGCCCGGATCGATCAGCCACACATACGGCACGCCATAGCGGGCATACAGCAGCATCTTGACTTCAGCACGGATGGGCAAGAGTTAACGGCACAACGGGCGGAGCTCCAGCAGGCTGGGTGTCTCCGTATCTTTGCCGAGCAGATCACCGGCACCCGGAGAGATCGGCCCGAATTGGAGCGCTTGCTTGATTACCTTCGATCCGGAGATGTGGTTGTTGTGACGCAGCTCGACCGGTTAGCGCAGAGTACCCGCGATCTGTTGGATATCGCCAAGCGTCTGCAGCGCATCAGGTCCGGGTTGCGGAGTTTGGCGGAACCTTGGGCCGATACGACAACACCATGTAGGGTCGGTCTATACCGGGATTGGGATCATCTGCGGCCGGAATCTGAAGTCCACGTCAGTACCTGATCGAGCCTCCGGGAGGACAGAAAGCGACGCAAACCACCGAATAGGTGGGTGATGTTGGTGACATAGTAGCGGGGCTTGGGCCGTGGACTCTCCAAGG
>Ga0209788_1000085_pt1 | contig 26219 bp, 22 predicted proteins | sample WorMetLIZISLAND1_2_FD_187415 | JGI IMG/M metagenome (GOLD analysis project Ga0209788, IMG submission 187415) | Marine gutless worms symbiont microbial communities from Max Planck institute for Marine Microbiology, Germany - Olavius clavatus LIZARD... ...
TAATTCGGTCAGTTATAATCAGGAGAGAATTTATGGGTGTTTTCGTTTACACACGCCTAACTGACTGTTGTAATTTATTATTTATCAAATTGTTGATAGGTTCACTGCCGCACAGGCAGCTTAGAAGGGTAGTCGGCGGCGATCTTCTTGATCACTTTTGTTCACTGCCGCACAGGCAGCTTAGAAGCGGCGGACCAGGTGGCAACCGCGGGATTTAAAGTTCACTGCCGCACAGGCAGCTTAGAAGAGGAGCAGGAGATCGCCCAGAATAACGCCAACGTTCACTGCCGCACAGGCAGCTTAGAAGCGCTATGAAGCGTATGCCTCCGGCATCCAGAAGTTCACTGCCGCACAGGCAGCTTAGAAGGCATGGGTACGCGGGTGCTGCGGGATCCGTTTGTTCACTGCCGCACAGGCAGCTTAGAAGCGTCGGGCCGGCTCACCCTCCACGGTGGAAAGGTTCACTGCCGCACAGGCAGCTTAGAAGGTCCCAGTCGCCGATATCGCCCGAGCTCCAAAGTTCACTGCCGCACAGGCAGCTTAGAAGGGCAGCAACCGGGACAGCCAGTATATCGAGTCGTTCACTGCCGCACAGGCAGCTTAGAAGTCGGCTTCCCATAGTCAATATCGTAGGTGTCCGTTCACTGCCGCACAGGCAGCTTAGAAGGCAGATCCCACCATCGCTGGAGCACCGTTTCGGTTCACTGCCGCACAGGCAGCTTAGAAGACAGGCTCAACCATAGCAATACGGCCGCGCCCGTTCACTGCCGCACAGGCAGCTTAGAAGATCAGTATGGGCCGACAAGATAGGTGCCACAAGTTCACTGCCGCACAGGCAGCTTAGAAGGTTCTGTGTGGCGCTCTGGAAGCCGGTTTTCTGTTCACTGCCGCACAGGCAGCTTAGAAGGAAAAGTACGAACATCGCCAAAACAGGGTGTATGTTCACTGCCGCACAGGCAGCTTAGAAGCGTTAATAGCCATGTCAAGTCGTGATTATTCTGTTCACTGCCGCACAGGCAGCTTAGAAGAGAATGGAGTTAGACAACCAGGCCGCCATGTCGTTCACTGCCGCACAGGCAGCTTAGAAGGTATGCCCCGAGCAGTATACCGGTGGAAAATAGTTCACTGCCGCACAGGCAGCTTAGAAGGGAGCTTCTTGCCGCCGAGGCCAACGGCCTCCGTTCACTGCCGCACAGGCAGCTTAGAAGGGAACCGGACATTGACGATCCCACGGCCCCGGGTTCACTGCCGCACAGGCAGCTTAGAAGGGCAGCGAGGCCGAGGCGCAGTTGTACCACCAGTTCACTGCCGCACAGGCAGCTTAGAAGCGTACCCATCACAGCCACCCCCCCACCACCACGTTCACTGCCGCACAGGCAGCTTAGAAGCGTCGCACCGGACGAGGACTTGGAGCACATCGGTTCACTGCCGCACAGGCAGCTTAGAAGCTGGAAAGCCAGCCGCCGCCCTCGCCCTCCTCGTTCACTGCCGCACAGGCAGCTTAGAAGTGTTTTTTGATCTCCTTGTTGATTTCGTCGACGTTCACTGCCGCACAGGCAGCTTAGAAGAAATCTACACCAACTTAGCCGACACGCCTGACGTTCACTGCCGCACAGGCAGCTTAGAAGATGGTACTGCTCCTCGCACTCCAGGGTGATCGGTTCACTGCCGCACAGGCAGCTTAGAAGCGTTGTCTCAATCATAATATACGCATTATGCGGTTCACTGCCGCACAGGCAGCTTAGAAGACGAGCATGTTGCCGCCGCCGGTGAGGGTGGAGTTCACTGCCGCACAGGCAGCTTAGAAGGCAACTGCCCGGGTCGTACGCAGCCGGTTTACGTTCACTGCCGCACAGGCAGCTTAGAAGTTTACGAGTTTGGGCGGCAGCGCCGGCGACGCGTTCACTGCCGCACAGGCAGCTTAGAAGGCAGCTCCCGCCGGCCCTCGTTGGCCGCGTCCGTTCACTGCCGCACAGGCAGCTTAGAAGTTGGAATAGGGTTAATCATGCAAGCCCTATAAGTTCACTGCCGCACAGGCAGCTTAGAAGTGGCCGAGGTGACGCCCTTCATGGGCGAGGTCGTTCACTGCCGCACAGGCAGCTTAGAAGTGGAGAGCGCCATGTCCGTGGGGACGCTGTTGGTTCACTGCCGCACAGGCAGCTTAGAAGGTCCCCGGGCCACGCCTCTAACACCAGCTCCCGTTCACTGCCGCACAGGCAGCTTAGAAGTATTACCCCGCGGGCTTCACGCCGGGCGCGTGGTTCACTGCCGCACAGGCAGCTTAGAAGGTTACATTCACTCCGCCCTCGGCGAACCGGAAGTTCACTGCCGCACAGGCAGCTTAGAAGTTAAGGGACGGCCAGTCCGGCAGGCCGGTATGGTTCACTGCCGCACAGGCAGCTTAGAAGCAGATCTCCGAGACGGCGCTCATCAGCCAGAAGTTCACTGCCGCACAGGCAGCTTAGAAGGGTCAGTTACTGCGGGGTTCAACTGGCGTTTCGTTCACTGCCGCACAGGCAGCTTAGAAGTCCGGCGACATTGATGTGATCCTGCGCCTCGAGTTCACTGCCGCACAGGCAGCTTAGAAGTCAAAAGCCTTCGGCCGGGCGGTTACCTGATCGTTCACTGCCGCACAGGCAGCTTAGAAGTGTTTTCGAGTCTGTGTATACAGGTATCAGTTGTTCACTGCCGCACAGGCAGCTTAGAAGGGACTCGGAGACGATCAACATTTCCTGTTTTCGTTCACTGCCGCACAGGCAGCTTAGAAGTGCCTGTAGCAGACAGGCCAAACATAGTAAACGTTCACTGCCGCACAGGCAGCTTAGAAGGGGGATTCGCCGCCCAAAGCGTTACTGAGTGTGTTCACTGCCGCACAGGCAGCTTAGAAGATTTGAAAATTGTTGAAATCCCGCGGGTCCGCGTTCACTGCCGCACAGGCAGCTTAGAAGGTTTTCCGACCCGGCCACGAGCAGCAGCAGCAGTTCACTGCCGCACAGGCAGCTTAGAAGATTGGCCGTCGGACAGCCCTTTCCCGGCGCTGGTTCACTGCCGCACAGGCAGCTTAGAAGCAAACGGTTTCAGATGCTTCGCCTGGAGTATCTGTTCACTGCCGCACAGGCAGCTTAGAAGTTCGTGCGGCGGGCACGGGCTTACACTCAACGGTTCACTGCCGCACAGGCAGCTTAGAAGGCAGGTTCTTGGCCGTTGCGAGATGTTTTTTGGTTCACTGCCGCACAGGCAGCTTAGAAGGATATTTGCAAGAGAGCGCGATACCGATTGATGTTCACTGCCGCACAGGCAGCTTAGAAGAAAAACTGAGTGTAAAACACTAATTAACATAAGTTCACTGCCGCACAGGCAGCTTAGAAGCACCCGGCGTCGCCGGCGTCACCCGTACCGCCGTTCACTGCCGCACAGGCAGCTTAGAAGCTGACAAAAACCCCGAGGCGGTATGGCGATTTCGTTCACTGCCGCACAGGCAGCTTAGAAGTTCTGTTTCGTTCTGTTTGCCGAATCGCTTCAGTTCACTGCCGCACAGGCAGCTTAGAAGATTTGCCCCAAAAACGCGGGCAGGCTCATGCCGTTCACTGCCGCACAGGCAGCTTAGAAGATCGACGACATCAAGGAGCAGCTCCCCGAGCGGTTCACTGCCGCACAGGCAGCTTAGAAGCTGTAAGCCTTGTAATTCCGATCATCCTTCCGGTTCACTGCCGCACAGGCAGCTTAGAAGAACCGACAACGACACAGATGAGCTGGATGATAGTTCACTGCCGCACAGGCAGCTTAGAAGATAGCAATAATCAATCGTCCTGATTTTCAATTGTTCACTGCCGCACAGGCAGCTTAGAAGGGAATCCAACACCCAAATATCGGTCTTATATCCGTTCACTGCCGCACAGGCAGCTTAGAAGTGAAACAACCTGAAAACATTGCGCCCACCGTAGTTCACTGCCGCACAGGCAGCTTAGAAGTGTCTACGCAGATCGGAGTGATGGCAACCAACGTTCACTGCCGCACAGGCAGCTTAGAAGGTTACGATGACCACCGCGGCGGGGGAGGTGGCGTTCACTGCCGCACAGGCAGCTTAGAAGTACGATTGCGCCGTAGATGTCGGTGTTTCCTGGTTCACTGCCGCACAGGCAGCTTAGAAGCATTTCCCGCTGTTGATGTAATCCAAATAGCCTGTTCACTGCCGCACAGGCAGCTTAGAAGGTCACGCTCAATCGACTCCCACCCAATTGGGTTGTTCACTGCCGCACAGGCAGCTTAGAAGATCAATATGCACCGGCATTTAGGGGGGTAAAAGTTCACTGCCGCACAGGCAGCTTAGAAGAGCCGATCGGGTTGTTGGAGTGTGAGTAGTGGGTTCACTGCCGCACAGGCAGCTTAGAAGAACAACCCAATTGGGTGGGAGACGATCTATGCGTTCACTGCCGCACAGGCAGCTTAGAAGGTCCTCGGGCCACGCCTCTAACACCAGCTCCCGTTCACTGCCGCACAGGCAGCTTAGAAGGCTTGCCATTGCGAGGGTGGGAGAGGGTTTCTGTTCACTGCCGCACAGGCAGCTTAGAAGTCACAGGGAGCACAGACCAAAACTCATACACAGTTCACTGCCGCACAGGCAGCTTAGAAGTGGAAATCGACCACCACGGCCGGCGGCTTGCCGTTCACTGCCGCACAGGCAGCTTAGAAGGGAGGCGCCATGAAATCAAACACCGTCGAATAGTTCACTGCCGCACAGGCAGCTTAGAAGAGCCAATTGGGTTGTTGCTGTGTGAGTGATGGGTTCACTGCCGCACAGGCAGCTTAGAAGGTAAAGAAGGCGCTTTAAATGAAACTCACTCCGTTCACTGCCGCACAGGCAGCTTAGAAGATGAACGCGCTGCTGGATGCCCGGCAACAGATGTTCACTGCCGCACAGGCAGCTTAGAAGACAGCATATCTACCTGCCGGCGCTTTTTGAATGTTCACTGCCGCACAGGCAGCTTAGAAGTTTACATTCCCGGCTCACAGACGCGGTGATCGGTTCACTGCCGCACAGGCAGCTTAGAAGTGCCGGATTGCGGAAAGGTTGCTCTTGATATAGGTTCACTGCCGCACAGGCAGCTTAGAAGTCAAAGGCGCGGGTATTGCGCGTGTTGACAAAGTTCACTGCCGCACAGGCAGCTTAGAAGTCGATTTTACATTGATCGCTCCATGCCATGATGTTCACTGCCGCACAGGCAGCTTAGAAGAATCATCGCATCATAATAGTCGTGGACGCCGGGTTCACTGCCGCACAGGCAGCTTAGAAGGATACCTCGGCCTCATTGTTGATACGCACAACGTTCACTGCCGCACAGGCAGCTTAGAAGTTTCGCCCGTCCAGCCAGATTATAGCTGTTGAGTTCACTGCCGCACAGGCAGCTTAGAAATTTGGCGCCGGTCTCCTGACCGGAGAAATCCAGTTCACTGCCGCACAGGCAGCTTAGAAAATTGAAATCGGCATCGTGTCCTCCGTCTCATTGTTCACTGCCGCACAGGCAGCTTAGAAATGTACGCAGCGGCGTCGACCGAGACGGTGTTTGTTCACTGCCGCACAGGCAGCTTAGAAACATATTTTATCCGCCATGAGCCACAAGCTGATGTTCACTGCCGCACAGGCAGCTTAGAAACTGCGACGCTTGAGTTCCGCCAGGGTGATGGTGTTCACTGCCGCACAGGCAGCTTAGAAAGTTCGGAAATCACGCTTTACGGTATCTTCATCCGTTCACTGCCGCACAGGCAGCTTAGAAAGGACTCTGGCGCTACGGTACGGCCCACCGGACGTTCACTGCCGCACAGGCAGCTTAGAAAACCTCACAGCGCCGCCGGCGGGGGTGTCGATCGTTCACTGCCGCACAGGCAGCTTAGAAAATCCAAGGTGGGGTCGGGAACTCGGCCTCTTTGTTCACTGCCGCACAGGCAGCTTAGAAACATGAGCATCTCAGTGTTCGTTTTCAGCAAGTGTTCACTGCCGCACAGGCAGCTTAGAAATACCAGATGCTCAAGTCCAATAACCGCAGCTTGTTCACTGCCGCACAGGCAGCTTAGAAACTTAAACAGATTGACCACCTTGACAACACTGTGTTCACTGCCGCACAGGCAGCTTAGAAAATATAGTCATCGGGGATGAGGTTCTCACCGGTGTTCACTGCCGCACAGGCAGCTTAGAAAAACCGCTACATCTGGGACCCGGACAACGACTAGTTCACTGCCGCACAGGCAGCTTAGAAAACCCAACGGATGCTCTCCGGCATCCCCGATCCGTTCACTGCCGCACAGGCAGCTTAGAAATTCCCGCCGCTTACGCTGACGGAGACGGTTTCGTTCACTGCCGCACAGGCAGCTTAGAAAATTGACGTGGTTGATGACATGATGCGCCGGGAGTTCACTGCCGCACAGGCAGCTTAGAAAACTTCCGTCGCCGCGGCTTTTTCCGCCTCGGCGTTCACTGCCGCACAGGCAGCTTAGAAGTATCAATATAAGCATTGTTAATCCGTTTAGCAGTTCACTGCCGCACAGGCAGCTTAGAAGGAAAAGTTGGTTTTCCTCCGCCGCTTCGCATTGTTCACTGCCGCACAGGCAGCTTAGAAGAGAAATATCAGGTTCTCTTGACAGGCAGGCTAGTTCACTGCCGCACAGGCAGCTTAGAAACGCCCCGGCGCCGCTGTCAAAATCGCAGTTAAGTTCACTGCCGCACAGGCAGCTTAGAAAGAACGGGCCCGGTATCGCCTCATCCTCACGGGGTTCACTGCCGCACAGGCAGCTTAGAAATGTCAACAGAAGTTATCCTTTAATGATGGCGATGAAGATATTGCACGGACTGCGCGCCGGGGTTGATGGAAGGCCCGCAGGGCGACTGGAATCAACCCCGGCGTGTGCCGCGACCACCAGGACCCTTGACCGCCACCCAAAACCGGGAGAGACGACATGTTGACCAAACTTCACAAGAACCCCGGAACCACTCACGCCATTCGACGTGAGCTGCGGGAGTCCAAACTCCCAATCCCCACGCCGGCGGCCAAATACAACCTCAATCACGCAACTGTCCGCAAGTGGCGCTCCGGAGAAAGCACGGAGGATCGCTCACACCCGCCCAGAAAGAGGTCGCGCCATACGCAAAACGCTGTTGCTACCATTGGACGACCTCCTTGTGGTCCATCAACGAGGCCGCCTCTCGCTCCGGCCTGGCCCGCTGTCTTAAACGCTACGGCGTCTCCAACCTCAACGACATCAAGCCAAAGAAAGAGAAAGAGAAGCCCAAGCATAAGACCTTCAACCCGAATTTTGCATGAAATTTTACCGGAAAATTATTTATATTTGATATTTCAGCTTGTTACCATATGTTTACGGTTATTTTCCAAACACCGTTTGGGTGTTTTGACATTGATAACAGTTGGTAAAATTTCATCCGGACGGACGCTCCCGGGCTGCGTCCATTGGCTGTGTTATCAATATCCATCTCTATTGTTGACAGGAATCATCAGGCTTCCTATTATTTCCAGCACGATTTCAAATTTTGATGAAGGCCATACCAAAATGCGGTTATGAGGTCTTCATGCAGTGTTGTCCAAGCTTGGTCGAGATGACCGCTCAACAGAAAGGAAGGTCATGGCTGAAAATATCGTTGATGTCGGTGATGATGATTTTGATGCGGAAGTATTGGAGCAGGAGCTTCCCGTGCTGGTGGATTTTTGGGCGCCCTGGTGCGGTCCTTGCCGTGCCATCGGCCCGGTGATCGAAAAGCTGGCTGAAAATTATGAGGCCAAAATGCATTTTAAAAAATGCAATGTGGATGACAACCCGGTAACCCCCGGAAAATACGGTATCAAATCGATTCCGACCCTGATCTTTTTCAAAGGTGGCAAGGTGGAAGAGCAGGTGGTAGGGATCGCAGCCAAATCGAAGCTCGAAGAGATTATCACCAAACTGGTTTAAGATTGAGCGCCATGCCGATTCACATTTTTCAACGAGTTTTTTGTGTCTGTCTCTGCGTTCTCTTTTTAGCCGGTTGCGGCACGTGGGGAGGGGATAAAGAAAAATCCGCCCGGGAGCTGGCCGTGGATGGGACCCGACTTTATGAAAAAAAGCGCTACCGGGATGCCTTGGAGGTCTTTGAGCGGTTAAAAGAGTGGTATCCTTTCAGCCCCTATGTGAGCCTGGCCGAGCTGAAAAAGGCCGATACGCTGTATAAAATGGAAGATTACCATCAGTCCATTATGGCCTATGAGGAGTTTGAAAATCTCCATCCTCAAAATGAAGCGGTACCCTATGTGGTTTATCAAATCGGACGCTGTTATTTTGATCAGATGGATTCGGTGGACCGGGATCAGCAGACGAGTCAGCAGGCCATTAATGTATTTGAACGTTTGATACGGCAGCACCCGCAAAGTCCCTATGCCGAGAGAGCCGGGGAGCACATTGCCACCTGCCGCCAAAACCTGGCCGGGCATGAGCTCTACGTGGGGCGCCACTACTTTAAAACCAAGCGTTACAAAGGCGCCCTAAAGCGCATGGAGACCATCTTGACCCAATACCCGGAAACCGATGCCGCCAGAGAAGCGGCCGAGTATGTTGAAAAAATCAGGCCCATTATCGGCCACTCCGACGGTTGATTTCCTGTATCGATAGCATGGTGAAGATTTTTTAAGGCATCACTCCTTTACATTTAGCCAACGCCGGGCTATGTAGGCTTTTTGAATTCATTTAGCAAACAAATATGAGGTTGCACCATGGCAAGGCAATGTGACATTTGCGGTAAAAAACCGGTTTCCGGTCACAATATCAGTCACGCCCACAACGTTACCAAAAGGCGGTTTAAACCCAATTTACAGTCGGTGCGCACCACCTTGCCCAGCGGTCAGGTTAAAAAGATCACCGCTTGTACCGCCTGTATTAAATCGGGGAAAGTGATCAAATCGGCCTAACATACGATTAGGTCTATCGAGGGCAGCGCCGGTACCGTTAGGATTCCGGCGTTTTTGTTTTTAAAAGCCTCCGTAACCTTCTGATATCAGCGGACTACTGAAACGGCGAATCATTTTTGTAGATGGTCGGGATAAAGTGAGCCAAAAATGTGAACGGTTTGAGGTTCAAATTATCCGTGGCGTTGTAAGCCGGGATCATGTACACATTTTGGTATCTGGTGTATACAATTTTCTCATTATTTGATTCTTGAGTTATAACACTTGCCTCACCGGCGCGATTAGCGCCCGGTGGATGCTGATGTTAGGCAATGTTTATTTTACCACTTTACCAACTGACAACATCGCTTTTGCAAAATCGGCTGACGCCTCTTGAGGAAGGTTATGACCAGCATTAGGAATTGTGCGATGTTCAAAAAAACCAGTAAAAAAACGTCGATGACTTGAAGACCCACCCAAAGGAGCTACCCCATCTTCTTGTCCATCCAATGAAACAGCCGGTACCGGTATTTGGGGCATTTTAGTCAAAAGTACCTCAGTCTTTTCCACAGAAGGATCTCCTGGTACAAAACCAAATCGATGTCGGTACGAATGAGTCACTACATCTACAAAATCAGGATTATTAAATGAGTCTGCCGTCTGATTAAATTCCTTGTTTGTGAAACTCCAAGTCGGAGACCACAGACGCCAAAGATACCTACAGAACACACGGCGGTTTCTATGTAGCCCTAACCTACCCCTTTCAGAATGTAAGTAATATTGGTACCAGTAGCGATGTTCGTTTTCTGGAGTTTGTGGCTCAACTGACTCAGGAATATTTTGAATAGTATATCCCCCAACCGAAACAAGTGCTTGAACACGTGAAGGCCAAAGCGCTGCAATAATACATGCTGCCCTACCACCCCAGTCATAACCGGCTAGTACAGCTTTAGAAATATTGAGTGTATCCATAAATGCCAGAAGATCATGAGCAAGCACAGCTTGTTGACCTGAACGTAGCGTATTGGCGTCTGTGAATTCTGTTGGCCCATACCCACGCAAATAGGGTACAATTACACGGTAACCATTTGAAACTAGAATTGGTGTTACCTCGTCATAAGAATGCACATCATACGGAAATCCATGAAGGAGGATTGCAGTTTTTCCGTTTGCTTGTCCCGTTTCTAAATAAGCTATCCTTAGTACACCTATATCGACATGTTTATGCATTTTTCGTCAATATTTAATTTATTTCCAATCGCTTGCGGGGCTACCACTGCCGCAATATGTTAAAAATTTGGACCGGATGAATAGATAAAATCACCCTTTTTCAAAACGGGCTAAAATCTCCTTTTCCCCGTCTTGTTTCAGGCGACAAAGCTCTTCTGAAATCTTACCGTCCAGCGGTTCCGGTTCATGGTTCCTTATAATCTTATGCAGTTCATCCTTCACCCGGGTCTCCATGGTTGCATGATCGCTCTCTTTCCAGGTTTCGATGGGCTGCCGGTTTAGCAGTGCGGCCTGCCACAGTTCCTTGCGCAAATGATCCAACGTGTGCCGTTGGGTTAAAAAGTTGCCGCCGGGACCCACCGCTGCAATGACATCCCGGGCCAATGTATCGGCATTGATGGTAACACCCTCCACAAACCGTTTGGTCATGCCGATAATTTCATTACCCATCACCAACTGCTCACAGGAACAGGCCATGCCGCTGGCCATGTATCCGACATCATGGATGAGATTCAACCCCGCCAGAGCCTGGCTTAATATACTGAATGTCCCTTCGATTCCGGCCTGGGCATCGAGACATTTGGCGTCGGTGGCTCCGGCCAACCCCCAGGTGGGAAGCCCAAACGATTGGGCCACTTCGGCCTGAGCCGCCAATCCCAGGCTGCCTTCGGGGGCGCCCTGTGCCATCAGCGCGGTGGACATATCCAAAATTCCCATATTGCCGCTCATGGAGACGGGGCAGCCGGGGTTGCGGAGTTGGGCCAACACAATATGGATTAATGCTTCGGCGGTAACCTGGACAACCGTTCCTGCCAACGTCATGGGCGCTGTGGCCCCCGGTTGCGCCGTAGCTCCGGGCACTTGAGGGATAAACCGGTCGGCGGCAATAAAGATACGGTCAACCACTTCTTGGGGAAACACAAAAGGAGAAATGGCCTCGGGATAGAGAATGACAAAGGGTTTTTCCCGCAAGCGATCAGCGCCTCCGGCAACTATGGAAGCCATTTCCAAGACATACTCACAACCGGTGGGAGTATAACCGATAAAGGCTATCGGCTTGGTGGTGTTGGTGGCCACCGCCTCAAATTCGTGCAGGTCGGCCACATTGCCGTCCACATCCTGGGACGACCCCATGGGCATTACAAAATTGATGTGGGGGAGCGCGTCGGCCACTTTGGCGCCGATGGCAATATCCTGAACCCGGGTTTCATGGTACTCGCCGGTCAACGCATCTTTGGTGTTGGGACTGGCCGTGGAGGTACTGTAATAACTCTTTCGTCCTTCCACCTCCATGGCGCGTTGGCCGTTGCGATTGTAGATGGTCCAACCCTGGGGAACTGTAGCGAGGCAACCCTCCACGATAAAACGAGGAATTTTGACAATATCGTCTTTGACCTGGGCGCCGGCGGCGGCCAGCATTTTGATCGCACCGTCATGGAGACACCGGAAGCCCGATTTCTCGATCACCTCAAAGGCGGCCTGCCGGATTTCCCAGACTTGGTCATCGGTCAAAACCCGCATTTCCACACTGCGTGTTTGGGTTCGTGAGGTCTGAATCATCTTTCACCTCCATTCCGGTTGGTAGTGCCATTCAAACGTAATAACCGGCATAGGATTTTGCCGCGGTTTGGGTAAGCTAAAAAGGCAGCCGCAATTCCCAAAATCCAAAAAGGCTGGCTGCGAAGGCAGCCAAAACAGCGGCGATCCCCACCAAAACCACTGGATTCCGGAACGGTCAGGTTATCGGCGGCAGCTTGGATTTGAATCACGCAGCGGCTTGGTGCAATTTTGGGGAAGGTCGTATGGCGGGTCACAGTTGACATTACCGCCTTAATCGTTAACAACGACCGGGGCCGTAACGGGTTTGGAACCATTGGGAAACCTTTTCGTCCCGATATTTTTTCAGCACCGAGGGAAGATAGCGTAACATATCACCGGCGGTCATCCCGTCTTCTCCGATGGCTTCCGCCGCCAGATCACCGGCCAGGCCATGTACCAACACACCGCAACGAACGGCGCTTGCCACCTCCAGACCCAATCCGCCCATGGCGGCAATGGTCCCGGCCAGGACATCTCCGGCGCCGGCACTGCCCATACCGCTGTTACCGGTCAGATTGATAAAGACCGAACCGTCCGGCAAGCCGATCAGGGAATGCGCCCCTTTGAGAACAACGATGCTTTGCAAGTCAGAACAGAACTCCTGTAAAACGGTGATGGGATTTTGCCTAATTTCGTCCGGAGACAGATGCGCCAGTCGACTCATTTCACCGGGATGGGGCGTCAGGATGGTAGGTGTTTTGCGTTGCCGAAGCACGTCAAGATGATTTGCGACAGCGGTGAGTCCGTCACCGTCAATCAGCAAAGGCACATCCACCTTTGAAGTTAGCTGAACCACTAATTCGGCGGTTTCCGAATCCAACGAAAGACCCGGCCCCACGACCACCCAGTCCATTTGACGGGAGAGGGCCAATAGCTGATCAACATTGGATAAAGCGATCGTTCCCGTATCGGTTTCCGCCATGGGCGCCATCACCACTTCACCGGCTTTTTGTGCAAGATGGGGAACCATGGAGGCGGGACAGGCCAGGCGACTGTACCCCCCTCCGCTTTTTAAAAAGGACACGGCCGCCAGATATGGGGCGCCAAAATAGATGGGTGCACCCGCCACAAAAAGCGCATTGCCAAAAGTCCCTTTGTGCCCCGCCGGGTTTCGTTCCGGTAGCGGTCCGGGTAGATTGATGCCGACTTTTACGCCGGGAGAGTCGTAAAGTTCGGGAGGAAAAGAGATGTGGGTCACGGTGAGATCACCGCCTTTTTGGGCGCCCGGATAGAGCAGGTTCCCATATTTGACCAGCCCAAAGGTGACTGTCCAATCCGCTTGGACAGCAGCACCCATCACCCGGCCGTTGTCGCCGTTCACACCCGATGGTATGTCAAGGCTTAAAACCGGTTTCCCACTCGCGTTGATCGCGGTGATCACCTCGGCGTAGCGCCCTTTCACTTCGCGGACCAATCCGGTGCCAAAGATGGCGTCCACGACGCCGTCGCATCTGCGAAGGGCCTCTTCAAACCCGGAAATACCTTTGAGTGGGCCAGTCTCCAATGGCAGCTTGGAGATGATGTCCAGGTTGACTTTGGCGGCGCCTTGATATTTTTCGGCGCCTGCAAGGAGAAACACCACGGGTCGGCCACCGCGGCTGATGATATGACGCGCCACCACAAAGCCGTCGCCGCCGTTGTTGCCGCCGCCGCAGACAATGACAAAAGTTTTTCCGGCAACAGGCATTTTTTGGTTCAACAGAGTAAAAGCCGCCTTGCCCGCGTTTTCCATGAGCAATTCAGCGGCAATCCCGTAACGGGTGATCGCATCGTGATCCATTTGCCGCATTTCGTTTACGCTGCTGACTTTCACCTTTATCTCCTTGCCGGCGTCGTAAAAAGCCTCATTCACGGTGTCCTCAACTGATTCCTATAGCCCAATTCCCTCCACCAGCATCTTGAGCCCCCATCTTTCTTGCGCAATACTTCCAGTCTTTTTCATCAATAACAGTTAGGCTGGCTGTATCAATAATAAAATTATACAGGTTGGAAGAGTTGTTAATTTGCGTCTTTACAATTAAAAAATGCGCCATCTCGAAGATATTTACATTCACATCTCCCCTGTTTGATGATTCCAGGTGTGGGGTACCTCCTTGTATTATAGATACCGCCTTGACCGTCGAACAGCCACTCGTTGTACACAAAACAAAGAAAAAGATCGGCAAAATGTTATATTTTAGGTTTTCTGAAGTCATCTTTATCTGGTGCACCCGTAAAAAGTCAAAACACCATAATTGTTTGAAAAAGTTGAACATATGCCAAAAAATTTGGTATTGTGTTAGAAAGTGGACTCCACTGTCAACACCCAAATCCACCCAAAATCCGCGATTGATTTTTTCCAAACCTGTTCATTGGCCAATGTCGGCCCAAAAAACAGATGGAATTGCTATAAGACGTTCCAAACAAAAGGGCCGCCTTTGAGTGAGGCGGCCCCTTGAGGTAACCGCTTCTTCGATGTAATGCTACGCGGCGGCCTTGCGGGAGAAGAGATTCTTTACATATGTGACCCAGATACCGCTCAGAAACCACGCATAGGCGTAGGTGCCGATGATGATTAATACGAACGCCTTTACAATATCCATTGCGCTGCCGTCCAGGGAAAAGGCCGGCACATACCCGAAGAGGAAGGGCCCCAAATAGAGAAACTTGGCGAATTTAAACGAGGCAAATGCTGTTCGCCACATATTGGCCTTGGCGATAGTGGCCCCGGCAAAGGCGGCAATACAGACCGGCGGCGTGATGTTGGAGTCCTGACTGAGCCAGTAGACGATCATGTGGGCGGCGATCTCGTTGACCCCCAGATGGGTCAGGGCCGGAACCGCCACAACAGCGGTGATCAGGTAGGCCGCTGTCACCGGAACCCCCATGCCGAGGATCAATGAGGCCAGCGCGATAAAGAGAATCGTCAGCCACAATCGGCCGGCGGCCAGTTCGATGACAATATCGGCAAAAGTCAAAATCAGACCGCTGAAGGTCAACACGCCGATGATAATACCGATCACACCGACGGTGGCGCCGATCTTCAAACTGTTTTCGGCCCCCTTGCGGGACGCCTCCACAAACTTGACCAGTTCCCCTTTAACATCCGCCCCGCGGCGGTGACGCATCAGCGCGATCACCACCGCTACGATGATCCCCGCAAACAGCAGCAAGTTTCTTTTAAAGAGGCTTTTGGCGCCCAAGGCGCTGTCCAACCCTGCGCCCAATTGGCTGATCGTAGTTGCAAACCGGGGTAACAGCACCCCCAGCAGTACCACCACCATGATCCATACCATGGCCAGATCGATCTTGGTGTCGGCGGTTTTATGGCTCACGGCAATACAGGTGGCGATGCCGATAATAGCCGAGTAGCCCGGCGAAAAACCGGCCAGCATCAGGATGGTGATCACCACCAGCGGGGCGATATAGAGCCACTGATCCTTGAAAATGGTCATGGCGTCCTCTGCACTTTTTTCACCCTTGATGTTGTACATCTTGGCTTCGTAGTGCACCATGACAAAGACACTGAAAACGTACATGACGGCCGGAAAGATGGCTACCAGCATGATCCACGAATAGGGCATTCCGGTAAGCTCGGCCATGATAAAACCACCAGCCCCCATGATCGGCGGCATAAACATGCCGGAAATGGAGGCGGCCGGTTCGATGCCGCCGGCAATATGGGGCCTGAAACCGGCTTTTTTCATCATGGGAATGGTAAAGGCGCCGGTTGAAACGGTGTTGGCGATGGCACTGCCGGAAATGGAGCCGAAAAGACCACTGGCAATCACGGAAACTTTGGCCGGGCCGCCGACTCTGTGACCCACAGCGGCCAGGGGAAAATCGATAAAAAAGCGCTGCGCGCCGCTGGCCTCCAAAAAGGCTCCGAACAACACAAATAATATCACGTAGGTGGCCAGCACGTTGGCCATGATGCCGAAGACGCCGTCACTTTTATAGAAAATACTGGTACAGAGTTCGGGAAAGGTGGCCCCGGCATGGGAGAAGAGATCGGGGGCCAGATTGCCGTAGACTCCGTACAGCAGCATCAGGATACCGATAATGACAAACACATTACCCACCACCCGGCGGGCCAGCTCAATACCGATGAGTACACCAACGATGGCCACGGCCATGTCAAACGGCGTTTCCGCGCCGGTGCGGTAGTTGATGGCCTCAAAATTAATGATCCAGTATCCGACGGTAAAGATCGACAAAAAGAGCAGGATATAATCCACTACCCGCAAAATGGAATTTTTCGACTTGTAGGTCAAAAAAACCAGCACATAGGTGATGATGACATATATCCCGCGATGATACTCGGTGGATGCCGGCTGCAATACCGCAGAGTACGAATAGAACAATACCAGCAAAACAGCCAGCACATCAAATACGATTTTTTCGACCGGGTTGAGCTTGCTATACACGGATCACCCCCCCACGCTGTGGATGTGTAAAAAGGGTTAAAGGCGTATGCCTCTAACCCTTTACACCACAAGTTCTCTGCTAAATCAAGAGGTTCATCATCTGTTTTACAGTTTGCCGTTCTCTTTCCAGAACTTCTCGGCACCGGGATGGAACGGGGTGACAATATTGGTGGCGCCGGTATCGAGACTCATGTTTTTAAAGGTCTTTTTCTGGGCGATCATATGGGCCAGCCCCTCTTCGGTGTATATGGCCGACAGCAGCTTGTAGACCACGTCATCAGGAACGTCCTTGTGGGCAACCCACAGGGCGCTGTCCTGGAAGGAAGGAACATCAACGTCCACCCCTTTGTAAGTTCCCGCAGGGACGGCCAGTTTGCCAAAATAGGGATAGCCCTCGAAAAAGCCGGAGGCTTCCGCGTCAGCCTCCAGGTCGATCATGGCGATATCGTTGGTCTGGGCCGCCATAATCACTGCACCGCTGGGAAAAGCGGTAAAGAGCCAGAAAGCGTCCAGCTGATTGTTGCCGAAAGCGGCGGCGGCGTCGTTGTAACCCATGGCGTTGCGTTCGATTTTATCCCACACGCCCATATGGGTGAAAAAGAGTTCGCAGTTGGCAAAGGCGCCGGAACCGGCGTTGCCCACACCCACTTTTTTACCTGCGAGGTCTTTGACGCTCTTGATCCCCGAATCTTTCTTGACCACCAACTGCGCCGGGGCGCCGTAGAGCCAGGCCACGGCCATGACATTTTCATACTTCTTGGTGTCGTTTTTCATTTTGCCTTCGCGGCCCAGCCAGACATGGCCCGAGTAAACCACGCTCATCTGCTGTTTACCCGCATCGGTTTTACGCAAATTTTCAACCGAGCCGGCGGAAGTTTGGGCCTTGACGGAGATGTCCTCCATCTCTTTGACCGGGTCGTAAACCTGAAGGGCGTTGGCCACCACCTGGAAGGTGCCGCCCGCGGGGCCGCCGCCAAAGATAACGCGTTCTTTAGCTAGGGCGCCGGCGCCAAAAGAGAGCACCAGGGTGAGGGCCGCAATCACGGCGATGGTCGTCAACAGTGTTTTTTTCATCCTTTCCTCCTTTCAATTGGGTCAATGGTTCGGCGGTTTCGGATAGACCTTATAAATATAAGTCCATGATGCCAAAACCCGCCTGCAATAATTTCCAAGGGGGTAAACAGAAGATAGTTGGTTTTGACATGGGTTTCAATTGGGCAATTTCTGATTTTGGTATCAGAAATTTTCTTACAGCCTCACGGTGGGATTTGAAAAGCCTCCACCTGAAACGGCATGATTTGCCAACATCTCCCAAATGGATTCGCCCGATATCAGTCGTGCAACCCGGGCTTTTCCGCGGCCTGAAAACCGACCGACAGATTAAGTTTCCACCAGCTGATTTTGAATGGCAAAGCGGGATATCTCGGCGTTATTGCGCAAATTAAGCTTTTTCAAGATTCGCAGGCGATAGGTATCCACCGTTTTGATGCTGATGCCATAGGCCTCGGCGATTTCGCGGTTGGTATGCCCCATGGCCAGGCGGCGAAGCACCTGCAACTCCCGCCGGGAAAGAGCGTCTATGAATGACTTCTGACTGCCGCCCCTGGCGACCCTTAGGGCCAGCGACTCGGCCGCCGCCTCGGTCAGATAGCGTCCCCCTGTGGTCACTTTATGGATGGCATCCACCAACTGTTCCGGCGCAGACTGTTTGGTGATATACCCTTTGGCCCCCGCCTCGATAGCGCGAATCACATATTGATCCTCTTCGTGCATGGTCAAGATAAGCACGGGTATCTTCGGGCAATAGTGCTTTAACTGGGCTGTCACTTCAAGGCCGTCGATATCGGGCATGGAGATATCCACCACCGCCACATCGGGTTTCTTGGTTTGGGCCAATAAAACGGCGTTTTTACCGTCGGCGGCCTCGGCTACCACGATCATTTCGCCGTTCTCCTCGATAATACCCCGCAGCCCGTGACGTACAATGGCGTGATCATCGGCCAACAAAACCGTAATCACGCCGCCACCTCATAATCATCCTTGACGGGCACCATTAGAACCACTTCAGTTCCTTTACCAATGGTGGATGTGACGGTCAATTGCCCCCCTACCAAGCTGGCCCGTTCACGCATACCGGCAACTCCCAGGGCCGCTAGTTCGGAAAGGGTTCCTGTGTCAAAGCCTCTACCGTCGTCTTTCACCCGCAAGGTCAAATAGCCCTCCCTGACCCGCAGGGTTACGGCGGTATGACCCGCCTGGGCATGGCGACCGATATTGGTGAGCGCCTCTTGCACAATCCGGTAGGCCGCTGTAGCGATGGTTCCGGAAAGGGACGGGATGGGGCCATGGTCAAAAACGACGCTGATGCCGGTCCGTTTTTCAAAGTCGGCGGTAAGCCATTCCAACGCATCCACCAAACCCAAGTCGTCTAAAACCCCCGGTCTCAGACGAATCGCCATATTGCGCACATCCTGAATATTTTGATCGATCAACTGGCACATGGTCTTGGCCCGTTTGGCCGCGACCGGATCGGCCGATTTTAACCTCTCGGCCATCCAGACGGCATCCATCCGCAGGGCGGTCAGCACCTGGCCCAGTTCATCGTGCAGCTCCCTCGCGACGGCGGAACGCTCTTTTTCCTGCCCTTCCATAATTCGCGCCGACAGCCGACGAAGCTGATTCTGGGCCTTTTTCAGGGCGGTAATGTCCGTTGAAATCCCGCCCACCCCCAACGTTTCGCCCGCCTCATTATAAAATGGAAACTTAACCGAAAGATAGGTATGCAGACCGTCCTTGTGGGGAAAGTGCTCTTCCACCTGCAAAGGGTGCTGCCCTGTTAAAATCTTCAAGTCATTGATCCTGAATTGATCGGCGATTTCCCGGGGCAGCAGGTCATGGTCGGTTTTGCCCGTCACCTCCTCTACAGTGCGGCCTAAGATTTTTTCATAACGGGTATTAATCAACATATACCGACCCTCACGATCTTTCATGTAAACCACATCGGGGGTGTATTTTAAGATATTGGAAATCTCACGGGTTCGACGCCGCACCTGACGCTCCAGATCTTTGGAATAGATGCTGAGCTGTTCCTTGGCCTGCCGTAAAGCGGCCTCGGCCCGCTTTAATTCCGTTACATTGACCGATACGGCCAAAGAGCGCAGGATTTGCCCGTCATCGCCCCTCACTGCATTTCCGGAAAGTAAAATGTCGATGGTCGTGCCATCTTTACGGATGTAGCCATAGGGAATATCTTTGCAAAATCCATCTTTGAAAAAGGAAGGAAATACAACCGTTTCGGCATACTCCTTCGATTTCGGGGTTAAGTATTGGGTCAACGGCTGACCGATCACCTGGTCGCGAGCATAACCCATGGCTTCCAACCAGTAATCGCTGACACTGAGCAAGCGGCCGTTGGCGTCAATGGAGTGCAGCATGGCCGGTGTATCATGATAGAGAGAGCGATAACGCCCTTCACTTGTGCGCAGGGCTTTTTCGGCCAGCTGACGCCGGACAAGCTCCTGGCTGGCCTTACGATATAAAATCGCCACTGCCAATCCAATCAAACAGCACAGGGAGAGAATGATCGGCCCCACGGTATTGAACAGAGGGGAAAAAATACTCTGTTCAATCACCGCCAGATCTTGAAGATGATGGATCTTCCAATCTGCATAATCAGGCAGGCCATCCACATGGTGCAGATACGAAACGCCCTCCCGGCTCTTCAGATGATTTTCATCCTGGGCGTTAAGTCCGGACCACTCCCACGGACCGCCGCCAAACTGCCGGGTAGCGGCAATCTGATCGATTTTGTGAGGATTTAGGGGGGGTAGCGTTTTGTAACGCCACTCGTCCCGATTGGTTAAAAAGATGATCCCTTGGGGACTCACCACCAACACCACCTCTTCGAGAAATAGCTTGAGATCGTCTTCGATGGGTTTGATGGGGCCTTTGATCACGGCCAAGCCGATGGGGCTCTCTTTAGCACGATCAAACACCGGGTAACTGAAGTAGACGCCCCGCTTCCCCGAGGTGGTTCCCACCGCCATATAGGTGGCGGGAGCGCTGTGAAACGCTTGGGTAAAATAGGGCCGGAAGGCGAAATTCTTCCCTACAAAACTGTCCGCGGCGTCACGATTGCTGGAAGCAACAGTGTTGCCTTTGTAGTCCATCAAGTAACAGACCTGAACATCCAATGAACGCTTGAAGTGATCCAACACCGCATTGGCTGCATTTAACGCATTGCGATCACCCGGTTTGTTTAACAGATCATAGAGGGCGTCAATCCCCGCCAACGATTCCACAGGCTTGATATATTCCGATAAAAAGGCCGAGAGATTTTTTTTAATCAATGCCAATCTTGAAACCGCCTGCCGCTCAGCCTCTTTCACCGCTGAAGAGTGAAGCGCGTTATAGTAGAGCGTCCCACCCACGGAAGCAGACAAAAATGCCAGTAACGACAAAACCAAAAGGATGGTGCGCAACCGCATGGATGACCCTTTTTCCGAGGTATTGATTCAATTGCTACGGATCAATATAGGCTGAAATAGTTTGACAAATCAAGCCGGTCACCCAACTATCTGAGGATCGGATGGCGCAAACAGGTATGAATCAATTTGCATTTGGGTTGATCATGAAAACGAAAATATATTGTCCCTTTTGTGCTGAACGCCTAACCGACCGTTATTTAGAGGGGCGCGAACGGCGGTTTTGTCCACGCTGCGACAAAATCCTCTATGCAAACCCAATTCCCGCCACCTGTCTGGTCGTCACTGCTTCCACCGATCAGATTTTGCTGGTAAAACGCGGTATCCCGCCCAATCCGGGCGATTGGTGCTTACCCGGCGGCTACATCGAGATGGACGAGTCTCCATCAAACGGTGCCGTTCGGGAACTCAAGGAAGAGACCGGCCTGAATGGGGAGATCCACCAGCTACTCGGCGTCATCAAGGCCCATAGCCCTATTTACGGCTCCTTGGTGATGGTCGGCTATCATGTCTGTCGTTTTCAGGGAGAATTAAAAGCCGGGGATGATGCCGAAAAAGCCGCTTTTTTTGCTATTGATGACATCCCGCCGGTGGCTTTTAAAAGCCATCGCCATTTTGTGCGTCAAGTGTATGCCGATGCGCCGGTTTTACCCCCATAAAACATTATAAAAGAAGGACAAATGAAAATGATGGCAAGAAGCTTCATGACGATTGTTGCTTTATTGGCGACTGCTTATAGCTATGTTTGGGCTGATACGGCCGAGGTGCTGGAAAAGGTCCGCCGGCGTTACGCCAACCGTGATTTTACGGCGCGATTTTTCCAGGTTTCCATTCTCAAAGCCATGGAGATCACCGATACCGCCACGGGGACCTTGATGGTCAGCCCGCCGGGCAATATGCGTTGGCGCTATGAGACGCCGGACCCCCAGCTAATTGTCACCGATGGTAAAACCTTGTGGATTCATCGTCCCGACGAAAATCAGGTGATGATCGGCAAACCGCCCACGATTTTTGGCGATGGTAAAGGGGCTGGATTTCTAGCTGATATTACCGAACTGGAAAAGAACTTTGAAGTGAGTATGTTGGATCAACTGGCCGATGAGGAGTCGGTTTATCTTAAATTGACACCGAGAAAGGAACATCCAGACCTGGCCAAAGTACTGGTTCAACTGGAGCGGTCAACCGCCACCATTAAGACAATCACCACCTATAATGCGTTTGAGGATGAAACCCGCATTGAACTGCAGAATGTTCAGTTTGGACCACTGGAAAAAGATCTCTTTACCTTCGACCCGCCCCAAGGAGCGGATGTGGTCTCTTTAGACGAGAGTTGAAAAGGCCTTTGAGAAAGTCGGAGGTTCGCATGAAAAAAATCGTTTTCGTTTTGAATCGGTTTCCTAATAACGGTTTTTGGGGCGCACCGGCCTGTTCAGGCGGACGAAACCGGTTTGCAAGCGAACCACCTGATGAGCGACTGAAGCGCGCGTCTCACACCTCCATCAGCGCATCGGGAATATCGGCATTGGTATAGACCTTTTGTACATCGTCGCAATCGTCCAGCATCTCCATCAACCGGATCATCTGTTCGGCCTGTTTGCCCTTTAAATTGGTGGTGTTTTGAGGCAGCATGGTCACTTCGGCGGCTTCATAATCAAAAGGCGCTTCTTTAAGGGCGGCCTTGACCGCCTCAAAATCTTCGGGATCGGTGATCACCTCAAAATTGGTCCCATCCTCCCGTACATCTTCGGCACCGCCCTCTAAGGCGATTTCCATTAGGGTCTCTTCGTCGGTAGCCGATTGGGCCACCACAAAATAGCCTTTTTGCTCAAACATCCAGCCCACACAGCCGTTTTCGCCAAGATTCCCGCCGTTTTTGCTGAAAATATGGCGTATATCAGCTACGGTACGGTTTTTATTGTCGCTGAGCGACTCAATGAGCACCGCCGCACCACCGGGACCGTAACCTTCAAAGGTGGACTCTTCATAATTGACCCCCTCCAATTCGCCGGTGCCCTTTTTAATAGCTCGGTCAATGTTATTGTTGGGCATATTTTCGGCCCGGGCCGCCGCCACAGCTGTGCGCAAACGTGGATTGGCATCGGGATCGCCACCGCCCATACGGGCCGCCACGGTGATCTCTTTGATCAATTTGGTGAATATTTTACCGCGCTTGGCATCCGTGGCCGCTTTTTTATGCTTAATGGTTGACCATTTGCTGTGTCCCGACATACTGCCTCCTCTATCGTTTCACCAAAGCCATCATGATAACCTTCTAGAAAACCAACAATTTTTGCGATTTGTCTGTTGATGGATGAAGTTACCGAATCTGAACGGCCAGGGTCAACTCTTTTTCACTATTGACCATGGTTGTCATACCGTAAGCCCTCGTCCCACCAGGTACATCTCTTTACTTGCTTTGCGGCTGCCGGGGGGTTTGAAAAGATCCAGCTTTGCAAACATTTCACGCATGGTATCCCGAAATGAATTACATCCGGCGCCTTGGAATATTTTGAAGGCCGCTGAACCTCCTTTTATCAGTCGCTCACGGGCCAAAAAGAGGGCCGCTTCGCACAACGCTACGGAACGGGCGGCATCGGTGTTTTTATTGCCCGTTGTGGCCGGGGCCATATCGCTCAAAATCAGGTCAAAGGGCCTGGACACCTTTGCCCAAAAATGTGCGTCCAGTTTAAAAACATCGGCTTCCACCACGGTGACATGATTGGGCAGGGTAATGGTCACTGGTTTGAGGTCAATCCCCCAAACCCGGCCTGAAGGGGTTACTTGCTTGGCGGCATAGAGCAGCCACGCTCCGGGCGCGCAGCCCAGATCCAAAACGGTGTGGCCGGGCCTCATGAGGTTGAACTTGTTATCCAACGCCTGCAGTTTGTAAGCCGATCGGGCAGGATAACCCTCTTGGCGGGCTTTGTGGGTATAGTGGTCGGCCCATTTTTTTGAGGGCTTTTTCGAGGTGTGTCGACGTGGGACCATTAAAAAATCAGCCCCAAGGCCGCATCCAACCGGCCGGCGGTTTCAATTTGCAGGGCTGGTTCGGATTGGGTGACTCTTTTGGCAACGCCCTTGGGCAGCACGCAGCGGGTAAACCCCATTTTTTGGGCTTCGGCCAGGCGCGCTTCTATCTGGCTTACCGCCCGGATTTCGCCCGTGAGACCCACTTCTCCTAAAATGATCATATCCGGGGGTACCGCTTTATTGAGAAAGCTGGCGGCAATGGCGGAAATGATACCCAAATCCACCGACGGCTCCAGGATTTTTACCCCACCGGCCACATTCATAAATAGATCCTGGCCGGCCAAGTCAAATCCCGCCTGTTTTTCCATCACAGCGCTTAACAAGGCGACCCGATTGTGGTCCAGGCCCAGAACAGTCCGTCGTGGCGTGCCATAATTGGATTTTCCCACAAGAGCCTGAATTTCCACCAATATCGGGCGGGTACCTTCCATGCTGCAGGTGACGACCGATCCCGGGGCATGCGCAGGACGCTCCGTAAGAAACAGGGCTGATGGGTTGGAGATTTCCGCCAATCCGCTGCCGCGCATTTCAAACACACCGATTTCATTGGTGGAGCCAAACCGGTTTTTAACCGCCCGAAGCACCCGGAATATATGATTTCGGTCGCCCTCAAAATAGAGGACCGTGTCAACCATGTGTTCCAATACCCGGGGTCCGGCGATGGCGCCGTCTTTGGTCACATGCCCTACTAAAAATATCGGGGTCCCGGTCTGTTTGGCCAGCAGCATCAACTGCAGGGCCGATTCACGCACCTGGCTGATGGTTCCAGGTGCGGCGGTCAGGGTGTCGTTAAACATCGTCTGGATTGAGTCAATCACTACCGCTGCCGGTTTTGTTTGAGAAACCATCTGGTTGATGGCCGCAAGATCGATTTCAGCCGCCACCAGCAAATTCTGATCACTTTTTTCAAGACGTCTGCCACGGATCGCCAACTGCCGCACCGACTCCTCGCCGGAGACATAGAGGGCGGTCTTACCTTGGCAGGCAATACCGTTCAATGCTTGCAGCATTAAAGTGGATTTGCCGATGCCGGGGTCGCCACCAATTAAAACCAGCGACCCGGAGACAACACCACCGCCCAGAACACGGTCAAATTCGCCAATTCCCGTCAACAGTCTTTTTTCAATATCCACGGTGATGTGACTGATGGGCGTGGGCTGGTTGGTTTTTGTGGAGCTTGTCGTCAGCCGGTTGGTGGATGTTGCCGTTACTTTTTCCTCCAACAGGGTGTCCCACCGGTTGCATTCAGGACAACGGCCCATCCATTTCGGGGATTGTTGACCGCAGGCCTGGCAGGTAAAAATAACTTTTGATTTTCCCATAAAAACCGACTTCTTGACAATTTACAGATCAGCCCCATTGGTATCATGGCCCAAGTTTTTGATCAATAGTACCTACCGGTCTTTTTCGAGCGGCGGATCTTTGTGGCCGGATGGTATGACATCGAACGGAGTGGCCAAAACTAAAAAAAAGGCTTGCAATCCCCTACAGATGGTGCTAATTATTTACACTTTTGAGTTACCATCCAGGCCATGCGTCACGGAGGTTTTGGCCGCCGCTGGTGGGCGGCCTGATGAAATATCTGGATCACAAGGCCAGCGTAGCTCAGTTGGTAGAGCTACTGATTTGTAATCAGTGGGTCGGGGGTTCGAGTCCCTTCGCTGGCTCCAAAGTTGATAGGAAACGGCCATCCCGGTTCGCTGGGGGTAAAAATGAGATGCCGGCTGGATTGATAACTAAAGTTGTTGGCTTCACATATTTAATTGCAGAATTGTTACTAAAACGTGAAACGGTGGGGTTCCCGAGTGGTCAAAGGGAACAGACTGTAAATCTGTCGGCGATGCCTTCGGAGGTTCAAATCCTCCCCCCACCACCACACTTGTTAATACGACGGATTTAACCGGATGATGCCGAAATTGCTTGGGTGGATCCGTTTGAATGGGTCGCAACCTGTTGTAGGAGATTTCAGGACGGCTGGGATCGCTTGGGACTACACAACCCTCTAATACCAGGGTTGCCTTAAAAAGGGTTTGGATTTGTGCCTGATGCAATGCGTAATTTTAGGTGTGCATCGATACAGATACAAATGTGTTTGCCCGTCTCGTCGCGTGAAGCCAAATGCGGGAGTAGCTCAGTTGGTAGAGCTTCAGCCTTCCAAGCTGAATGTCGCGAGTTCGAGCCTCGTCTCCCGCTCCAGCCCTGAAATCGAAGCCTAGCCCACGTAGCTCAGTCGGTAGAGCGCTTCCTTGGTAAGGAAGAGGTTCACCGGTTCAATTCCGGTCGTGGGCTCCATTTTAGCTGAAAATGCCTGTTCAGGGCTTTTATTAGGCGGCATAATTTGTGAGACGGTATTTGTCATGTAAACTTGGTGGCGACAGGACTTGTCCAAAGTTTTTTACGTTGCCCGCAAAGAGGAGGTAAAGATGGCCAAAGAGAAATTTGAGCGCACCAAGCCCCACGTCAATGTTGGCACGATCGGTCACATTGACCACGGTAAAACGACCTTGACGGCAGCGATCACGAAGCACATGGGATTGCGCGGGATG
>Ga0209788_1000086_pt1 | contig 26062 bp, 16 predicted proteins | sample WorMetLIZISLAND1_2_FD_187415 | JGI IMG/M metagenome (GOLD analysis project Ga0209788, IMG submission 187415) | Marine gutless worms symbiont microbial communities from Max Planck institute for Marine Microbiology, Germany - Olavius clavatus LIZARD... ...
AAGCGAGTCGCCTACGGATTCACCAACGTCGGCAACCTAGCCGCCCGAGCACTCCTCATCACCCCAGGACCACTAACCTCACCATGACCGAGACACAGGGACCCATCCCACGTCAGCGCGCAGAACCCACATATAGCACACGCCGACGAGCCTGTCAACCCCCAATCCGGCGGAAGGCCGCCGCCGCCCGCGGCTCGCCGCCCCCCACCGGCCGCCGTCCCCGCCGCGTCGATCCGTTCAGGCCTCGACGACCGGCATCTCCATGGTGTCCTCGATGCGGGCCCCGGGGACCACCAACACCGGGAGACGGCTGTTGACCATCACCCTCGTCGACACGCTCCGCCACGCCTCCTCGGTGAACAAGCGCCTCGTCGCCCCCATGATCACCATCTCGGCGCCGATCGCCTCAGCGGTCTTGATGATCGCCTCGGCGGGATCGTCCCCCTCGACGAAACGGATGTCGCAGCCGATGCCCTCGACGGCGAGCGCCGCGCCGATCGGCTCGACCGCCCTCTCGCCGCGCTCCTCCAAGTAGGCGGCGGCCTTCGCTTCCTCGCTCTCCGACCCGGCGGGCGAGTCGTCGAGGAACGACCGGCGCGTCTCGTCGTCCAGCGACTCGAGGAAGGACCTGGGGACCCGGACGACGGTCATCAACGTCACGTGCGAGCCCACGCCGACGAGCCGTCGGCAGAAATCGGCGACCGGCGCCGCAGGCAGCACTCCCGTCGTGGCAACAAGGATCCGCACGCGGGCAAGGTTAGGGTTGCGCCCCGGGCGCGGACAAGGAGCGGAATGGAAGTATCGGTTGAAGGGAAGACGGCGCTGGTCACCGGCGGCAGCCGCGGGATCGGGTTTGCCACGGCACTTCAGCTCGCCCGGAGCGGCGCCGCCGGGGTGGTGATCACCTCGCGGAGGCAAGACAACGCCGAAGTCGCCGCGGCCGAGCTTGAGGAGGCGGGAGTCGGCGCCGGCCGGGTCCTCGCCCTCGCCGCCAGGGCCGACTCGGAGGAAGCGGCCGACTCCACCGTCGCCGCGGCCGTGGAGCGATTCGGGTCGGTCGACATCTTGGTGAACAACGCCGGCACGAACCCGGCGGCGGGCCCGTTGATGGACGTCGACTTGGGGGCGGTCGACAAGACGTGGGCGGTGAACCTGCGGGGGCCTCTGCTCTGGGTGCGCGCCGCCTACCGGGCTTGGATGGGGGAGAACGGGGGAGCGGTGGTCAACGTCGCTTCCGCGGCGGGGTTGCGGCCCGGCCCGGTCACCGGCGCCTACAACGTCTCCAAAGCCGGCGTGGTCCACATGACCAGGCAACTCGCTCACGAGTTGGCCCCGCGGATCAGGGTGAACGCGGTGGCGCCCGGCGTGGTCCGTACCCGGCTCGCCGGGCTGTTGCTGGAGAACGAGCAGATCGCGCGTATGCACCCGCTGGGCCGTGTCGGCGAGCCCGAGGACGTGGCCCGGCTCATCGTCTTCCTCGCCTCCGGCTCGTCCTCTTGGATGACGGGCGCGGTCGTCCCCGTCGACGGCGGGTTGATCGGCGCGGCCTCGTCGGGCATCTCTTGACCCACCCCTCGCCCGACCCGACGTTGGCCCTCGACTACCTCGGCGGCGCCGTCGACGACGCCGCCCTCTTCAACCACGCCTCGGCCCTCAGAGACGAGGGGCGCGGGCGAGTCGTCACATACAGCCGCAAGGTCTTCATCCCCCTCACGACCCTGTGCGCCGATCAGTGCGCCTACTGCACATTCGCCCAGCCGCCCGGCGCGGGAGGCGCCTATCTCCAGCCCGAGGAGGTCTTGGCTGTGGCGCGGGCCGGCGAGGAGGCGGGGTGCACCGAGGCATTGCTCACGCTCGGCGACAACCCCGAGAGCCGCTGGCCCCAGGCGTGTCGGTTCCTGGAAGGCCGCGGGCTCTCGTCGACGATCGAGTACGTCGCCGAGATGTCGGCGTTGATCCGCTCGGAGACCTCCCTCTTCCCGCACTCCAACGCAGGCCTGCTCGACGACGCGGCGATGAGCCTGCTGAGGCCGACCAACCCTTCGATGGGGCTGATGCTGGAGAACGTCTCGCCCAGGCTCATGGCCCCGGGCATGGCACACCACAAGTCGCCCACGAAGGACCCTGCGAGGCGAGTCGAGGTCATCCGCGCCGCAGGCCGTCTCAAGATCCCGTTCACGACCGGGATCATCGTCGGGATCGGAGAGACCGACGGAGAGTTGATCGACTCGTTGTTCGCTCTCCGGTCTCTCGCTGAGGAGACGGGGGCGATCCAGGAGGTCATCATCCAGAGCTTCCGAGCCAAAGACGACACGCCGATGCGGAGATTCGCCGAGCCGGTCCCCCGGCGGGTCGCCCGCGTGACGGCCCTCGCCCGATGGGTCATGGGCCCCGAGGCGTCGATCCAGGTCCCCCCCAACCTCACCGAGGGTTACGAGATCCACCTCGGCGCCGGGGTGAGCGACTGGGGCGGGGTCTCGCCGTTGACGATCGACTGGGTCAACCCGGAAGCTCCGTGGCCTCACCTCGCCGAGCTTGAGCGACGGACCAACGCGGCCGGACTCGAGCTTCGGCCCAGGCTGCCCGTCCACCCCGAGTACATCAACGAGGAGTGGGTCCACCCCGCCCTGCTGGGAGACCTCAGGGCCGCCGCCGACTCGGACGGGTTCGCGGCCGCTCCGGTCGCCGTCGGGGCCCTGTGAGAGTCACCTTTCTCAGGACCCGGCCCGCGGAGACGCTCACCGAGGCCGCCGCTGTGAGCCGGAGACGCGAGGGCACGACCGCCATCGAGATGGAGTCCCCGTCGCCCGCGGACGCCGCCGCCGCCGCGAAGGGAGGCGCCCTGCTCGTGTCGCGGACCGCCCCGGCGCCCGAGGCGGCGGCTTGGGCGCTCCCGCCGGGGCCTGCGCTCGGCCTTGTTGAAGACCCCTCTTGGCGCTTGACGATCATCGACGAGGGGAGTCGGGAGGAGGTGGCCGCCGCCCTGGCCCGGACCGGGGCGCCGTTCCTTCGCACCGCTCGCTCCAGGGTCGCCGCCGCGGCGAGCCTCGCCGCCGGCGCGGCGGTGTCCGTGTTCGTCGACGGCGTTGGTCAGGCGGTCCGAGCGGTGGAGGAAGGGGCCGCAGACCTGCTCCTGCGCGACTGGAGCGTCGAGATGATCGGTGAGCTGCGGGCCGCCTTGGCGTCCGCCGAGCTGGTGGAGAGGACGGTCTTCCCGCTCGGCGTCGAGACCGAGGAAGCGCAGGAGGCTCTTCCGCCGGGGGCGCTCGCCGCTTGGCTCGGCCAAGTCGACGGCTCGGGGGCCGCCCGCCCCCGGACCGAGTGGGCGCCGGGAAGGGACGTGGAGGTCCCCGCCCCCCGGCGCCGCCTCTCCGCCGAGTGGGCGGACCCTTCGTGGGTCGGCGGCGCCGCCCCCGAGGGTTTGGGATGGGCGGGCGCCCTCGCCCCGATCCTGGACCGGTCCCTCGCCGGCGCCGCCCCGACGACGGCCGAGCTCGAGGCCCTGCTCAAGGCCAGGGGCGATCAGGTGGACGCAGTGGCCTGGGCGGCCGACCTCCTCCGGGAGCGGGCCGTCGGCGACACGGTCACCTATGTGGTCAACCGCAACATCAACTACACCAACATCTGTCGTCTCAAGTGCGGTTTCTGCGCCTTCTCCAAAGGCCCCCGCGACCTTCGCGGGCGGCCGTACCTGATGGGGCCGGGCGAGATCGCAGAAATGGCCGCTGAGGCGTGGGGCCGGGGCGCCTCCGAGGTGACGCTTCAAGGCGGTATCCACCCCGCCTTGACCGGGAGCTTTCTTCTCGAGGCCGTCAAGGCGATCAAGGCGGCGGCGCCCGGGCTGCATGTCCACGGGCTCTCCCCGGAGGAGATTCGGCGGGGAGCGGAGACTTCAGGCGTCTCGGTCCGCCGGTTCCTCGAGGAGCTGAGGGACGCCGGCCTGGGGAGCATCCCCGGGACGGCCGCCGAGATCCTCGACGACGACATACGGCGCCGTCTGTGCCCCGACAAGGTCGGCGCCTCGCAATGGGCGGATGTGGTGGTCGCCGCCCATGAGCTTGGGCTGCGGTCCAGCGCCACGATCATGTTCGGCCACATCGACCACCCGCGCTCCTGGGCTCGTCATCTCGAGGCGATCAGGGAGATCCAACGCCGGACGGGCGGGTTCACCGAGATGGCGCCGCTTCCCTTCGTTCACATGGAGTCGCCGATCTTTCTGCGCGGCGAGGCGCGGCCGGGGCCGACCTGGGACGAGGCCGTGTTGGTCCACGCCGTCGCCCGGATAGCGTTCGACGGGCTGATCGACAACATCCAGGCCTCGTGGGTGAAGCTGGGCCTCGACGGCGCCGGCAGGCTGCTCGGCGCCGGGTGCAACGACCTCGGCGGGACGTTGATGGGCGAGGCCATCGGGCGGGCCGCCGGGGCCGAGCACGGGCAGGAGGCTTGCGTCGAGGACTTCCGCTCCGTCATCGAAAGCGCGGGCAGGGCGCCTGCGCAACGTGGCACCACCTACGAGATCCTCAACCGCGTGTGACGGCGCCGCCGACGGCCCGGGCGGCGTTGCGTGTGCAGAATTGCGGCCCACAGCTGGGTTTTTGCACACGCAACGGCCAGCGTGTGCAGAATTGCGGCCCACAGCTGGGTTACTGCACACGCTCAGCCTCGGTAGGCGAGGCCGCGCGGCGCGACGGCGAAACCCCGCTCCAACAGGGCGGCGGCGAGGGGCGATCCCGACGCCGGGTCGCCGTTCACCGTGACGAGAGTGAGGCGCCGCCAGCGGCGGGCCACTGACGCGATCAGGCGAGAGGCCTCGTCCATGATCTCCGGCGACATGTCGAGCATGGTCAGCCCGCGGCGGCCTTTGTCCAAGAACCCGATCAGCTCCCCGCCCCTGAGCAGCACATAGGCCCCTGCGTCGCGGGCCATCCGAGCGCCGTCGGCCTCGGGCCAGGGCAGGGCCCCGCCGTACAGGTTGGCCGGGTCGGCGGCGGCGAGGACAGTCAGCTCCGCGGAGCGCTCGCCTCGCAGGCGGTCGACCGCGCCGGGGAGAGCGAACTGGGAGCCGCCCAGACCCTCCACGAAGTACCCGCGGCGGGCCCTCCCGGTCTCCTCGAGACGGCTGAGCACCGGGTAGAGGGCTGAGAACCCGCCCGGGTAACCCTCGGCCGCCGCTGCGGCCCGGGTGACCACGCCGTGACGGCTCAGCAACAGCTCCGCCCAGGCCGCGGCGTGCTCGACGGCCGAGGCCGCGGCGTTCTCCGTCGCCGAGGCTCCGGGGGCGGCCGGCCCCTCGATCAGCGACCAGCGCCCCGACGAGTGCGGCGGGAAGCGGCCGGACAGGGGGCGGCGACCCGACCCCTGTCGCCTCCGGCGGGAAACAAACGCCCGGACCGGCTCAAACGTGTCGTTGGTGACGTGGCCCGCCCACACCAGGTCCCACAAGGCGTCGAGCGCCTCGAGCGGGTCGCCGCCGCCCGCGCCTTCGTATATGTCCCGGAAGAAGCTGGCGCCGCGCCGCTCCAGCAGAGCCCGGATCTGCTCGCTCCTCGGAGACAGCTCGGCGCTCGCGTCGGGGCCGTGCCACAACGTCGGGAACGAGTCGCGCGGGTAAACAGCGACCCGCCCGTCCCTGGTCCCCAACGGCCCCGAGCCCACCCAGACGAGGTCGCCTGCGAGGAGGCTCCGGTCGATCAGCCCCTCGGAGTCGGCCGCCCGCGCGGCAAACACGTCCCTCTCCAGGGTGGAGGCGGGCACGGCGCGCCCAGTGAGTGTGCGAACGGCGTCGTCGAAGGCGTTCCGGCCCCTGGGCGGGCTCGGCCCGGCCCCCTGCCACTCGAGTGTGAAGGCGGCGAGGGCGGTCGGCTCGACCGGCTCGATCTCCTTGCGGAGGACGGCGAGGGACCGGCGTTTCAACCTGCGCAACACGGAGGCGTCGATCCACTCCCTGCCTTCGCCGCCGGGGCGGAACGCACCTTCGACCACCCGGCCCTTCGCCTCGAGCGCGGAGAGGGCGGCCTCGACGGCCCCGCGGGGAAGCGCCAGGGCGGACGCGGCCTCGGGCGAAGAGAAGGGGCCGTGGGTGCGAGCGTACCGCCCGACCACGTCGCCGAGGGGGTCTTCGACGGCTTCAAGGAACGTCTGCGGGACGCCGGGCGGCGGCTGTACCCCCATCCCGTCGCGTAGGCGGGCGACATCCTCGATGGCGGCCCACCGCCTCTCCCCGGAGACGGTCAGCTCGACGGCGCGGCGCCCTTCGGCCAAGAGCCGCAGAGCCTGAGGGACATCGACGCCTGAGCTGCGGGCCTCGATGTCGAACGTCGTCAGCGGCCCCAAGTCTCGCAGGAGGTCGTGGATCGCGTCGGCGTGGCGGGCGCGACGGTTGTCGGTCAGGCGCTGTAGCTCCAGCTCGACCGCGGCGACCGTGTCGGCGTCGATCAGCTCACGTAGCTCGCCTTCGCCCAGAAGCTCGCGGAGCAGCTCGCGGTCGAGTGTGATGGCCGCGGCCTTGCGCTCGGCCAGCGGGGCGTCGGCCTCGTAGAGGTAGGCAGCGACAAAGGAGAAGAGGAGCGAGGCGGCGAAAGGGCTCGGGCCACGGGCGTCGACCTCGACCACCCGGATCTTGCGCGACCGGATGTCGCCGAGCACGGCGCGGAGCGCCGGGACGTCGAAGTCGTCTTGGAGGATCTCCCGGTGGGCCTCGAGAAGGATCGGGAACGACCCGAACCGCCGGGCCGCGTTGAGCAGGTCGGCGGCCTTTCGACGTTGCAGCCAGAGGGGCGTTCGCTCGCCGGGACGGCGCCGGGGCAACAGGAGCGCTCTCCCCGCGGCCTCGCGGAACCGCGCCGCGAAGAGCGCTGTGTCGGCGAGGTGCTCAACGAGGGTCGGCTCGAGGTCTTCGGGGTCGAGAAGCAGGTCGTCGGCCCCGGGAGGGTCGTCGGAGTCGGGGAAACGAAACGCGATCCCGTCGTCGGACCAGACGCAGTCCACGTCGGCCCCGTAGCGGGTGCGGAATCGGTGTCGCAGGGCCATCGCCCAGGGTGCGTGGAGCCTTGCGCCCAGCGGCGAGAGGAGCACGACTCTCGGGTCGCCGATCTCGTCGCGGAACCTCTCGACGACGATCGTCCGGTCGGTGGGGAGGGCGCCGACGGCGTCCATCTCCTCGGCGAGGTAGGCGACGAGGTTCCGGGCGGCCGCCTTGTCCAGCCCGTACCGCTCACCGAGGCCGGAGATCGCCTCATCGCGGCCCAGCTCGGCGGTCTCGCGGGTGAATCGGCCCACGGCCAGGCCGGTCTCGAGAGGGCGCCCGGCCATGTCGCCGCGCCAGAAGGGCATCTTGGCGGCGCCCTCCCCGGGAGCGGGGACGACCTCGACCTTGTCGTGGGTGATCCGGTTGATCCGCCACGCCCCTGCGCCGAGCAGGAAGCTGTCGCCCTCCCGCGACTCGTACACCATCTCCTCGTCCAACTCGCCCACCCGGCTGCCGTCGGGGAGGACGACCCGGTACAAGCCTCGGTCCGGGATGGCGCCTGCGTTGACCACGGCCGCCCAGCGCGCCCCCGGCCGGGGCGTGACCTCCCCCGTGGCGCGGTCCCAGTTGACCCTGGGGCGAAGCTCGGCGAAGAGGTCGGACGGGTAGCGGCCCGCCAGCATGTCGAGGGTCTGGTCGAAGACGGCCCGGCTCAGGTCGGCGAACGGCGCCGCCCGGCGGGTCAGCTCGTAGAGCCCGTCGGCTGTGGCGTCGCCGGAGACGACGCGGGCCACAAGCTGCTGTGAGAGGACGTCGAGGGGGTTGGACGCGATCCTGGTCCGCTCGACTCTCCGGTTGAGCATCTCGCCGGCGACGACCGTCGAGACGAGGAGGTCGCCCCGGTGCTTGGGGAACACCTTGGCTCGGGAGACCCCGCCGACCTGATGGCCCGAACGCCCCACCCGCTGGAGGCCGGAAGCCGCCGACACCGGCGCCTCCACTTGGAGCACCAGGTCGACCGCGCCCATGTCGATCCCCAACTCGAGCGAGGAGGTGGCGACCACGGCCTTCAGCCGCCCGAGCTTCAGGGCCTCCTCTATCTCGAGCCGTTGCTCGCGCGCCACCGACCCGTGGTGGGCCCTGGCCAGCTCTTCGCCCGCCAGGTTGTTGATCTCCGAGCAGATCCGCTCGGTGAGCCGACGCGAGTTGGCGAAGACGATGGTCGAGTTGTGGCTTCTGATCCGCTCAAGCAACGCCGGGTAGATGGCGGGCCAGATCGACCGGGTGGGAGGGCGGAGCGGGTCGAGCGGTGCCGGCTCGGCCGGCTCGCTCATGTCCTCCACCGGTGTGACGATCTCGATGTCGAGGCCCCGATCGCGGGGAGCGTCTATCAGCGTCACCGGTCGGGGCGCCCAGGCGCCGTCGGTCACAGTCCCGCCGCCGAGGAACCGCCCGATGGTCTCCAACGGTCGTTGCGTCGCCGACAGGCCTATACGTTGCGGCGGGGCGGCCGTTATCTCCTCGAGCCGCTCAAGCGAGAGGGCGAGGTGAGCGCCGCGTTTGGCGCCCGCCACTGCGTGGACCTCATCGACGATCACCCACCGCACGCTCTTGAGCGCCGAGCGCACCGCCGAGGTCAACATCAGGTACAGCGACTCGGGTGTGGTGATGAGGATGTCGGGCGGCCGCCGCTCCATGCGGCGACGGTCTTCCTGCGGGGTGTCCCCGGTGCGGAGGAACGTCGAGACCGGGGCGAGGCTCTCGTCGCCCGCCGCCTCGGCGGCTCGGCGGATGCCTGCGAGCGGCGCCCGGAGATTGCGGTCGACGTCGTGGGCGAGCGCCTTGAGCGGGGAGACGTAGAGGGCCCGGCAACGCTCCGACCTCTCGGGAGCGGGCTCGGTGAGAAGCCGGTCGAGCGCCCAGAGGAAGGCGGCGAGCGTCTTGCCCGACCCGGTGGGGGCGTGGATGAGGGTGTGCTCGCCTGCGGCGATGGCGGGCCAACCGAGCCTCTGAGCCTCGGTGGGCCCGTCGAACGAGGCCTGGAACCAGGCCCGCGTCGCAGGGGAGAAGAAGTCGAGCGGCGTCACGCCGAGAAGCTATCAAAGGGGGCGAGCCTCCCCGTCGGGCCGGGGCCCGTCGCCGAGGGCGTCAGTCGCGGCTCTGGAGGCGCTCCAGGTACTGGGCGACGGCGTCGGCGTGCTCCGGAGTCGAGTGAGCCACCGCCTGGAAGGCCGCGGAAAGCTCGAGGAACTGATCGAGATCCATCATGCGAGCCTGCCTCAGCATGCGTTTGGCCATGACCACCGCGGGCCGCGGCTTCGAGGCGATCGACTGCGCCAGCTCCATCGCCCTGATCGAGAGTTGTGAGTCGGGCACAAGCTCGAGCAGGACGCCGGCCTCGAGGGCTTCCTCGGCGCCCATCGACCTGGCGGTGAGGGCCAGCTCGGTCGCCCGTTGCCAACCGACCGCCCGGGCCAGCAGCCACACGCCCCCGTCGCCCGCCACGATCCCCATCTCGATGAAGGTGTGGGCGAATCGCGCTCGGGAGGTGCCGATCCTCAGGTCGCAGCCCAACGCCAGGTCGAATCCGGCGCCCACGGCGGGGCCGTTGACGGCGGCGATCGTGACCAGGTCGGTGGTCGCCATGAAGCGCGTGAGCTGTTGGATCGTCTCCCGGTACTTCTCGCAGAGCTCGGCCGGGCCGCCCTCGAACATCCCCTCCTTCGCCGCCATGTCCTTCACGTTCCCGCCCGTCGAGAAAGCGGGGCCTTCGGCGCTGACGATCAGGGCGCCGATCTCGGGGTCGGTCTCGGCGTCGTGGAGGGCGTCGAGCAGCTCCTCGAGCATGTCGTCGTCGGTCAGGGCGTTCCTGGTCTCCGGGCGGGCCAGCGCGACGGTCGCGACGCCGCCCTCGCGGCCGGTCTTGACCGAGTTCACAGGAAGGCCTTGGCCACCTGAATCGCCTTCTCGGCGTGCTCGCCCGCGGCCCTCAGCCTGCTTTCCTGCGGCTTGATGCGGCGGACGGCGACGCGGGCCCAGTCGGACGCCGGGCCTTTGATGAGCTGATCGGTGTCGTCGGGGCCGTAGACCCACTTGACGTAACCGGGCCCGATGACCTCGACGCGGACCGGCTCGTAATCCTCGCCCGCCTGCTTGAAGGCGTAGGGGAGCGTCTTCCACCCGAGCCAGCAGACGTGGCGGATGCGGGCGGTGTCCTTCACGTCGATGTCGAGGGTCTTGTAGATGTCGAGACCGTGCATCCATGTCTCCATGAGGCGGAACGTGGCGAACGTGCGGGCGCTCATGTCGCCCGCGATCCACTCGACCCGGTCTTCGCCGGTCATGTGGGAGAGAGGCTCGACGACCTTGGCCCGGCCCCCGCGCCACCACTCGATGACGTCTTGGGGCCGCATCGCCCTGCCCTTCACGACGGCCCGTTTCCAGAGCGCATCCAGATCGGCGGCTTGGCGCCACTCGCTGATCTGGTCGCCGCCCGCCAGGGCGTCGGCCCCCAGCTCCTCGAAGTCGGCGAGGTGGGCGATCGTGTCCCGCACGGTCCACGGCTTGTTCGGGGTCGTCAGGTCCCAGATCTTGATCGGGATCCTCTGAAGGGACTGGTCGAGGAACTGCTGCTCGGCCACAAGGTCGGAGAGGATGTCGCGCATCCGGGCGATTCTAGTGGTGCGTCGCCCAAATCCTCAAACGGTCTCTCCGGCCCAGATGCGCCCCTGGCTGCGTCGTCAAGCCTCGCCGCACCTTTGGGCGCCACTGCGTTTGTCTCCAGATGACGCACCGACCTCGGAGACACCGCTCAGCTATGTGTGCGACACACCACTAGCGGCGGCCTCCCGCGGATTCCCAAGGCGGGCCGGCCGCTACCAGGGCCTCTCGGCTTGGGTCTCGCCCATCGGCTCGGGGATGTGCGTCGTCTCGGGCAGGCCGGCGATCTCGTTCAGCTCGTCGATCAGCTTGCGCAGGCGGCCGAAACGCCTGCGGTCGAACAGGAATGTGATGCGGTCCAAGCCCAACGCATCCTCGTCTTCGACCTCGGCCGCCGCGGGCGGGGCCGCCTCGATCGAGCCGCTCACGATGATGTCGGCGTAGTCGCGGCTGAGGCGGGCCAGCTCTTCGGGGCCGGGAGCCCGGCGGACCCGCAACACCAGCTTGCCGTCGATGTACCGCTGGGAGTGGTAGTTGGAGTAGAAGGAGGCGATGTGGTCTCGGGCCCGGCGCGGGTCGGTGGTGTGGAGGAACAACGAGAGGTCCGACTCGGCGATGAGCCCGTCGCCGAGCTGCACCTCGCGGATGAACTCGATGAAGCGCCCCCAGTAGGAGGCGCCCTCGGCCTCGAGCAGGACGATCGGGCACATGTCGCTCTTGCCGGTCTGGGTCAGGGTGAGAAGCTCAAAGGCCTCGTCGAGGGTCCCGAACCCTCCCGGGAGGATCACGAAGGCGTGAGACTCCTTCACGAAACCCAGCTTCCTCGTGAAGAAGTACTTGAAGTTGACGGTCCTCTCGGGCGCCAGGAACGGGTTCGGCGCCGACTCGAAGGGAAGGCGGATGTTCACCCCGTAGGAGTTGTCGGGGCCGGCGCCGCGGTTCCCGGCCTCCATGATCCCGGGCCCGGCCCCGGTGACGACCCCCCACCCGCGCTCGACCATCAGGGCGGCGAACTCGGCCGTCACCCGGTAGTTGGGGTCGGTCTGCGCGACGCGCGCCGAGCCGTAGATCGTCACCTTGGGCTCGGTGTGCCGGGAGAACACCAGGTTCGAGTAGCGCATCTCCTTCACTGCGGTGTTGATCAGCTTCAGGGCGCCCCGGCCGGCACCGTCGCGGTGGAGCTTGAGCGCGGTGACGACCAGCTCGCCGATCAGGTCCTGGTTGTCGTTCGGGGACGCGTCGGCCACCAGGCGGCGAAGCCTGTCGTCCAGCTCCCGGTTCCCGAGGTCGTATGGCATCGGGCGTCAACGTACCCGGGATCGGGCGCTCAGCGACCGGGGGAGGGCGGCAGGTACGGCCTGACCGACGGGCCCCGCCTCACCACGGCGTTCCACACCGTCTCGTAGTGGTCGCGGTCGTAGGCGTCGACCTGAGGCAGGACGAACTCGTCCCACGCCCTTCGCAGCGGGTCGTCGGCCGCGGCGTGGACCAGCAGGCCGGTGGGCAGTCGGTCCAGGACGGACCGCAACGACAGCGGCGTCTCGACCCGGACGCCGGTGTCGGCCGCCTCGAACGAGGCGTTGATCTCGACCGTGAGCCGAGAGACGGCCTGCACGTACTCGTCGCGCATGTCGGGGTAGCGGCGGTTGAGCATCGCCTTGACCTGGTCTTCGCCGGGGAAGCTCTTCTCCCAGATCACCCACCGGTCGGCGAAAGCCTTGTTGAGGGTCTGGGTGCCTGCGTAGTCCCTGATGTCGGTCGGGTTCATCGTCCCGAAGACCCGGACGTCGTCGCGTAGGCCGACGGTCTCGCCGTTGGGGAGGTCGAGGGCCGAGTGCCTGTCGAGCAGTCCGTGCAGCGCGAACAGCGTCTCGGCGCCGGCGGCGTTCAACTCGGAGAGATTGAGCAGGGCGGGGCCGCGCAGGGCCCTGGTGATGTCGCCGTCCTCCCAGCGGCTCTCGGTCCCTCCTTTGCCGTCGCCGTGAAGTTGGGTGGACCCGATGAGAGTCACGTCCCGGACCTCGCCGGTGAGGGGTATCCGGTAGTAGGGGAGACGCATCGCCGAGGCGAACTGCTCGATGTCGTGGTCCTTGCCGGAGCCCATGTGACCCCGGACGGCGATGTGGAGGGGGACCAGCCCCTGGGCGCCGGACCGGCGCGCCCGCTCAACTTGGGCGAAGCGGTAGAGCATCCCCAGATCCACGTAGTGGGGGTCCGCGCCCGGGATCCTGCGGCGACGCGCCCGCAGGTCGGCGACGTCGTCGGGCACGTCGAACGTCTCCAGCTCGATCGGCGGGCCTTCACCCGCCGGGTCCTCGAAGATCGTCGTCTCAGGCAACGGCTCTCTCATTCTGTCGGGCATTCTGTCGGGAGTCTCGCAGCCACCACGACTCCATCCCCGACTTGGCGAGGCTGCGGCGCAGGGCGCTCTTCGTCCCGTCGATCATCGCCTTGGCGAGTTGGTCGGGCCGCTCGACGACCTCGTGGCGCCGGTAGGCGAGGTCGACGGTGTGGTCGCCGACGCCGATGCCAATCACCGTGGCGCCCGTCGCCTCGGCGGCGGAGACCGACTTGGCCAGCGCCTCGACGGAGCCTCGCGTCATGCCGTCGGCGAGGACCATGAGCAGCCTGACGGCCGCTCCCAGCTCGCCCATGCGGTCGGCGGCGTGGATCAGGTTGAGCTCGTCCACGTTGGCCGCCTTCTCGAACAGCGACACGGGGGGAGCGACGTCGGCCTCGCGGCGGGCGAGGAGGGCCGCCGCCCTCGGCTCGGCCGCCGTGTAGAAGAGGCCTGCGAGGGTCTGCCGGGAGTCTCGCCATCGTCTCCCGAACGGCTTGACCAGGTAGTGGTTGACCGTGCTGACGAGTCGGTCGGCGGCCGCTCCCTGGGTTTGGCGCAGCCCGGCCGCGGCGGCGGACCGGGCGCGACGATAGGTGTGCTCCGTGTCGTCGGGCCGCGCCGCGAACCCGCGGTTGAAGAGGGCGATCTCGAAGTCGATCTGAAGCTCGTCGCAGAGCCGCGCCATCGTCCAGGCGCCGAGCAGGGCCGCCGGCATCGCCCAGGATGTTCCCGCGCCCCGCCCGGGGGAGAGCATCGAGGCGGAGGCGTCGACGAGGAGGGAGACGGCGTAGCTCCTCCGCGTCCGGGAGGCTCGGCGCTCGTACAGCCGCTGATACAGCCCGGCGCCGATGAACAGGGCGGCGTGCGGCGAGATGTCGCCTTGGTCGAACCCGGAGCGGAGCCCCCGGCGCTGGTTGGCGGCGAACAGGGGGTACAGCTCCCCGGAGACTCTCCGCTGGGCGACGTCCCATCGTTTGGCTGCGGCGCCGACGGCCTCGATGCCCTGGGCGCCGAACGCGGCGAAGGCGCTCGGGACCGCGGTGACGACCAGCTTCCCGCCCTGGCCGTCCGGGAGGAACACCTTGGGCGCCTGGCTGACCCGGAGGAGCTGGGCGGTGGACTCGTCGTCGGCGATGTCGGAGGCGCCCCTCTTGTCCGAGGCCCCCGATCGCGCCTCTGCGGCTCGGACCGTGTCTCGGTACGAGTCGGCGCCGGCAAGGACGGGGGAGACCATGCGCACCTGATCGACCCCGGCGGCGGCCTCTTCGGACCCGGCGTCGCCCCCCCGGTGGGCCACGGCCCCCTCGGCCGACTCGGTGATGAGCCCGTTCGCCCGCGCGATCGCCTCCAGCTCCAGCGCGAGTTGGGCCACGTGCCAGGGGTCGTCGGACTCGGACGCCATGGCGCAATGCTCCGTCGCGTCGTCGAGGGCGACCGCCGCTGAAGCGTCGAGCCGCCGTTCCAGGGCCTCCCGCTCGACGTACCCGCCGGTGAGGAGGAAACAGCCGAGCACGAACTGGCTGAGGGCGCCCGACTCGGAGATCGCTCGGCTGAGGGAGGAGAGGTAGAGGTCTCTCAGGACCGACCGGGCGCCCGGGTAGGCGGCCAGGCCCTGCGCCTCCTGTCGGGCGTCTTCGAGGCTGAAGAAGAGAACCTCGGCGACGGGTTTTCCCGTCTGCTCAAGGGCGGTGAGCAGGTCGACCTCGGCCCCGTCCCCCGTCTCGTCGATCACCGGCCAGTCGGCGGGCCGCTCCCGGCGGTCGTCGAAGTTCGTCGAGACGAGGTGCGTCACCTCGTGAAGGGCCGAGGCGAGGGCCACCTCGTCGGGCGTCACCGGGGCGTTGCGGTGGTAGGCCGCCTGGAAGATGCGCGGGTCGCAGACGATCTCGTCGGGCGACGCCGCCGCCGCGGAGCCCAGCTTGACGCGGAGGTTGTCGTTCTTGGAGAGGCTCCTGGCCAGGCGGGTCACCGCCGGCGCCACCCGCTGATACCTGCCGACGACGGCTTCGATGGCCCGGTCTTCGGGGCCGATGAGGTCGGCGAGGAAGGTCTGGTCGCGTCGGCGCATAGCCGGGTATCCTCTCACGGCCGTCAAATGCGGGTCTGTGCGATGAAGCATGGTCGGGTATGTCCTCGGCGGCGGGCGCGTCGCGGTGTAGTCCCTGGCGAGGCAGGCGGCGGCGGCTTTCGGGTCGGACCGCGCCCGGCGGGGTCGGGCCGGGGTCGAGCGTCGCAAGGTTCGCGGTAGCCTCGAGGCGGGCCCTCCAGTCTTTCTCGCCCGCGACGAAAGCGGCGAGGGTGCCCGTCCGCCCGACCGGCCGCGCCCGCGGCCTTGACGACTGCGCACCTGGGGCAGGGGTAGCGTGAAGACGTCGCATGCTATCGGCCAACAAGCAATGAGCATCAGCCTGGCGCCGCGCGCCGCCCGTCGGCTGCCCGAGCTCGTCAAGGTCAGGCGCACCGACCCGGCCTACATGGCGCACGCCTATCTCACCAAGGTCCCGGTCGCCGCGATCAGGCCGTTCATTGAGGCGTTCACGAAGCCGGGCGATGTTGTCCTCGACCCGTTCGCCGGATCGGGCATGACCGGTGTCGCGGCGGCGACAACGGCTCGCCGGGCCCGGCTGTTCGACGTGTCCGTGCTTGGGAGGCACATCGGCGCCAACTACGTCAATCTTGTGGATGCCGATCATCTGCGCACGCGGGCCGCCGAGGTTGTGAGGCGGGTGACCGAGCGGTTGGGGGACGTCTACGCCGTCGGGTGCCGCGTCTGCGGCGACCGGGCCCGCTTGGTGAAGACGGTCTGGAGCGCCGTCATGACGTGCCGATCATGTGAGTGCCCGGTCAACTTCTATCGAGCTTTGCGGGACTCCGGGTGGGTCAAGGCGGCGATGAGGTGCCCTCACTGTGGAGACCCCTTCTCGAGCAGGTCGCCTCGGGTCGGCGAGGAGCCGGTGCTCGACTCGATCTCCTGTGCGTGCTCTCGCACACAGCTCGAGCAACCGTGGGCGCCGAGCGCCGTCGAGCTTGACACTCGGGGGGTGGAATGGGCCGACGCGCCCATCGACGAGACGCGTCAGATGTACGTCGCGTCCGCTCTCGGTCAACATGGCTTGGTCAGCACGGCCGCCTTCTTCTCTCCGAGGAACCTGGCGGTGCTGGGAGTGTTGAAGGCCGAGATTGAGGCGGTTGACGAGCCGAGGTTGAGGAGCAAGCTGCGTTTCACGTTCACCGCGATATTGACGAGGGCGAGCAAACGATACCAGTGGTCGCGGAAACGACCGCTCAACGCAGCGAACGCCAACTACTACGTCCCTCCCGTGTTCTACGAGTGGAACGTTGTCGATCTGTTCAACCGAAAAGTCGGCGCCGTGCTCAGATCCGACGAGTGGCTCCGCGCTGAGCAGGGCACGAGTCTCCTCGCCGCCGCCGAGCGGCTCGATGTCAGATACGAGATTGCGAGTGCGGCCGCGATCCCGCTCCCGGATGAGTCGGTCGACTATGTGTTCACCGATCCGCCGTTCGGCTCCAACATCTACTACTCGGACATGAACCTTTTCCATGAGGCGTGGCTCGGCGAGACGACAGATCCCGCCGCGGAGGCCGTTGTCGACCGGGTGAACACCGGGACGGCTCGGACCGCTGACCGGTATGAGCGTCTGTCGACCGAGGCGTTTCGGGAGTGTCGGCGGGTGTTGAAACCGGGAGGTGTGATCACGATCCTGTTCGGGAACAGCTCAGGGGCGATGTGGGCGGTGTTGCAGCGAGCGGTGGCCGGAGCGGGTCTCCGGGTTGATCCCGACCTGATCTCGGTCTTGGACAAGGGCCAGCGGTCGATCAAGGGACTGGCGTCGGGATTCGAGGACGTGGCGACTCTCGACCTCGCTCTGACCCTTCGGCCCGCAAGGCCGTCCAAGTTCTTCGGCTTGATCCCCGATCAGCGGAAGCTCGACTCGTTGATGGATCGCCTGATCGACGTCAACGCCGGCCTCACCCCGAGCCATGTCTACATCGAGCTTCTGCGGACCGGGCTCCGGGCCGGCTGGGATCTCAGCGCACTCGACCTGAGCCGCGTCACCGAAAGGCTGCGCGAGGCGGAGATAGGAGTCGACCGCAGGACGGCGAGCATCGCGCCGTGACGGGCGATCAGGCGTCGGGAAGCTGAGGGGAGGGGCAGCCCGGCCTGGTCGCTCGGCATTCGGGGTCCCGATAGGCTGCCGCCGTGCACTACGACCTGACCACGCTCCCGAGCGGCCTGCGCGTCATCACCGAGTCGATGGCCGCGGTTCGCTCGGTTGCCGTCGGCTGTTGGGTCGACACCGGGTCGCGCGACGAGAGCGACGACGAGGCGGGCGTATCCCACTTCCTTGAGCACCTCCTGTTCAAAGGGTCGGACAAGCTCTCGGCTCGGGACGTCTCCGAGACGTTTGACGGCATCGGCGCCGACTTCAACGCCTTCACCTCGAAGGAGGCCACATGTTTCTGGGCGCGCCTCCTCGACCAGGACGTCGCCACCGGCCTCGACGTGCTCGGCGAGATCATCCAGAGGCCTGCGCTCAGGGAGAGCGAGATCGAGTCTGAGCGTCAGGTGGTCGCCGAGGAGATCAACATGAGCGAGGACGATCCCACCGACGTCGCCTACAAGAACTTCGCCGCGGCCGTGTTCGCCGGTCATCCGTTGCAGGCGCCGGTGCTGGGCACGAGGGACTCGATCCGGGGCCTGACCCGCGAGGTCATCGACGGTTACTGGAGGCGCCGCTACGGCGCCGGGTCGATGGTGGTGGCGGCGGCGGGCTCGGTGGGCCACGACGACTTCACGGCCATGGTCGAGGAGCGTTTCGGCGGTTGGTCCGGGGGGCCCGTCGAGCGTCGGCGCCAAGAGCTCTCGCCGGTGTCGGGGGTGGAGGTGACGGGCCGCGACACCGAGCAGGCCCACATCATCCTCGGGGGGCCGGGGTTGTGTCGCTCGGACGAGCGCCGTTGGGCGTTCGACGTCCTCCATCATGTGACCGGGTCGGGTATGTCGTCGAGGCTGTTCCGGGAGGTCAGGGAGGAGCGGGGCCTCGCCTACGCCGTTTACGGGATCAAGCCGTCATACGGCGACGCGGGCGCTTGGGGCGTGTACGCGGGGACCACCCCGAGCCAGGTCGGCGCCGTCTTCGACATCGTCAAGGAGGAGCTGGCCAAGGTGGTGGGGGAGGGGATCACCCCCGAGGAGCTGGACCGGGCGAAGGGGTCGATGAGGGGCGAGCTGGCCTTGTCGTCGGAGGACGCCAACAGCCGAATGGTGAGGTTGGGGAGCGACGAGCTGGCTGCGATGCCGCACCTCTCGGTGGATGAGCGTCTCGCCAAGGTCGAGGCCGTGACCCTTGAGGATGTCAAGGCCGTCGCGGCCGACACCTACGGGAGGGGCGCCAGGGTGGTCGGCGGAGTCGGGCCGTTCCAGCCGACCGACCTCGACGAGTTGACTGCGGCGTAGGCGGGTCGGGGCGAAGGAGCCCCGCGGGGAGGAGATCCGCGGGGCCCGCTTCCTGTCGCCCCGCCCGAAGGGAGCCCCGCGGGGAGGAGGTCCGCGGGGCCCGCTTCAGGCGGAAACGTCGAACTCGATCGACTCGGGGCTTTCGCCGATGTCGACGATCCCGACAATACCACCGTCCGGTCGCTCCAGGACGAGGGCGCCGCCCAGCACGGGGCCCCTCGATGGCCATCCAATGACCGTGTAACGGTCAATGGTCCCGGTAGCGGTGGACCAAGCGATCGCGTCCCGGCCTCTGGCCAAGTCGACGATCACCCCCGCCTCGCCGACCGGGGCCGGGTCCCAACCGGTCGCAGTCGCAGCGAGGAGGGCGGTTGTGGAGTATGTTGCCGCTGTGGTCACGTTCAGCATCTCAATACCACGATACGGGATAACCGGTGGTTTGGGAAGGGACTATTTCCACAAGCTGCGCGAGGACTAGTCCATAGGCGAGGGCGATGAGAACGACAATCAGGGCCGCGGCGAGAGGCTTGCGGGAACGGCTCTCCGCCCATCGCGCCGACATGACCCCGAGCACAACCCAGAGCGTCAACTCCAACGGCCATGCCGCCACCACACCGCCGAAGAGCACCCCGAATGCCGCCGAGACCGGGCCTCCGGCGTAGAGAAGCGTCAGCGCCGCCTTCTCGCACAGCCCGGCGCACGTCTCCCTTCCCGCGAGGGCGAGGCCGGTGAACGCGAACGTTGCAGCCAAGCCCAGCAGGAGCGCCGTCGGCGCCGCCGCGCTGCGACATCCCGCGGGCTCGCTCCGGTCCGGCACGCCCGGAATCGTAGGGGCCGGGGTCGCTGACCCTGGCCGCGGGGGAGTGAAGCGTCTTGTCGCCGCGGGGGTCATGCTCCTGTTGGCGGGGTGTGCCGGCCGCGGGCCGGTTGGGCCGGACGCCGGCGAGGAGGCGGTCCCGGCGACCGAGACCGCGCCGCAGGCCTCCGCCGCGGCGACGAGCCCGCCGTCGACAGCCCCGCCGTCGACAGCCCCGCCGTCGACAGCCCGGCCGACCGCCGACGAGCCGTTGAAGGTGAGAGGGCTCCGATTGAGCGGTGAAGCCGCTGGCGACCCGGCGCGATTCCGGCGGTTGCTCGACCTCGCCAACTCGACTGCGGTCAACACGCTCGTGTTCGACACCAAGCAGGAGGGGGGCCGGGTCCTCTACGACACAGCGATGGCCGAGGCCGGCGACATGGGCGCCGTGGACGTCGTCTACGACCCGGCCGCTGCGATCGCGGCCGCCCGTGAACGAGGTCTCCACACCATCACCCGGATCGCTGCCTTCGAGGACCGGTTCCGGGCGAGGGCCCACCCCGAGGAGCGGCTCGCCGGGCCGTGGGTCGACCCGGGCGCCGAAGGGGCGCGGGGCTACAACATCGCCTTGGCCGTCGAGGCGTGTGAGATCGGGTTCGACGAGATCCAGTTCGACTACGTCAGGTTCCCGGCGGGGCGGGCCGCTCTGGTCAGCGGCCAGCTACAGATGACCGAGGGCGAGCGGGTTGGCGCCGTCGCGGGGTTCCTCGCCCAAGCGAGAGAGGCGCTTCAGCCGCTCGGGTGCGCGGTGAGCGCCGACGTGCTCGGCATGGTCGCCTCAATGCCGGACGATCAGGGGATCGGCCAGCGACTCGAGGAGATATCGGCTCAGGTGGGCGCCGTCAGCCCCATGGTGTATCCGAGCCACTACGCCCCCGGGTGGTTGGGCTTCGCCGACCCCAACAACCATCCCTACGACGTGACCGCCGCCGCACTCGACGACGCCCTCCTCAGGTTGGCGCCGGGGACTCGGCTCAGGCCGTGGCTCCAAGCGTTCCGGTGGGACGACGACCAGATCCGCGCCTCGATTCAGGCCGCCGAGGATCGCGGCGTCGGGTGGATGCTCTGGAACGTCGCCTCCAACTTCGACGGGGCGGCGTTGCCGTCCGACGACGAGGTGAGCGACTGACCCCTAGGCTCCCAGGTTCGGGCGGAGACCGTCTGCGAGGAGGCCGACCAGGGGGCGGCCCGGCGTCACTCGGCTCGGCCGGTGCGGACGTCGGGGGCGCCCATTCGAGCCGCGTCGGCCGTGTGGTCGTCGGGTTGGCGTTGTGAGTCTCGCTCGGCCTCGACCCGCGCCAGGTAGTGCTCCAACTCGCGTCGGATCGTCGTTTCGGGCCAACCGAGATGCGGCGCCACCAGCCGGGCCGCCGGTTCGGCCGCGTCGGCGCCCCGATGCCGGGTCTCGATCGAGATCCGGGTTCGCCGGGTCAGGAAGTCGTCCAAGTGGAGCGCCCCCTCATGGGTGGCCGCGTACACCAGCTCGGCCCCGGTGTACGGGGCGTCGGGGGCGACGGGCTCGCCGAGGCTGCGGTCGCGCTCGATCAGCCTGCGGACGTCGGCGGCCAGCGACCCGTATCTGGCCGCCAAGCGGTCGCCGTCGCGTGCCGGCTCGGCCCCGATAAGGGGCGTTTTGTCGGTGCGGGACGGCGGGACCGGGGTCTTCAGGTAGCGGGCGGCGGCGTCGATTGCGTCCCGGGCCATGACGCGGTAGGTCGTGTACTTGCCTCCGGCGATGGAGATGGTGCGTCGGCCGTTGTCGACCACCGCATGCTCCCGGCTCAGCTTGGACGTGTCGTCGGACTCGCCTGAGAGCAGAGGCCGCAGCCCGGCGAACACGCCTACGACGTCGTCGGCGCGCAACGGGCTGGTCAGGACGGTGTTCACCCATTTCAACAGGTAGTCGATGTCGCTCTTGGACGCCGCCGGGTGCGCCCGCCGCAGGGTCCAGGGCGTGTCCGTCGTGCCGATGATCCAGTGATCGCCGAAGGGGATCACGAAGAGCACGCTGGCCTCGGTCCGCAGGATCAACCCGGCCTCGGCCGCGATTCGCTGTCTCGGGACGACGAGGTGTATGCCCTTGGAGGCGCGGACGTTGAGGCCGGCGCCGCCGGCCATCTCCCCGATGTCGTCGCTCCAGACGCCTGCTGCGTTGATCACGGCCCTGGCCTCCACGGTCGCGTCGGCCCCCGTCTCGAGGTCTCGTACCGTCGCCATGACGGAGTGGGCGCCCGGCTCGATGGCCGTCACCCTGGCGCTGGAGGCGAGGGCCGCGCCGTGGGCCCTGGCGGTGCGGGCCACGAACACCGTGTGACGGGCGTCGTCGACCTGCGCGTCCCAGTAGCGGACGGCGCCGTGGGTCTTCTCGGCGTCGAGGCCGGGGGCGAGCTCGCTCAGCTCCCGTCGGGAGAGGTGCTCGCGGGACGGGAGAGGCGAGCCGGAGCGTCTCGCCATGAGGTCGTAGATGAGGACGCCGGCGCCGACGTAGAGCCTCTCCCAGACCGGGTACTTCAAGGGGTAGACGAAGGAGACCGGTCGGGCCAGGTGCGGGCAGATCGTCTTCAGCATGAGGTTTCTCTCGGCGAGGGCCTCGGAGACGAGGCCGAAGTTGAGCCGCTCCAGATAGCGGATGCCGCCGTGGAACAGCTTCGACGACCGGCTTGAGGCGCCCGAGGCGTAGTCGCGTTGCTCCACCAAGGCCGTGCTCAGGCCCCTGCTTGCGCCGTCGAGGGCGGTCCCCGCTCCTGTGACGCCCCCGCCCACGACGAGGACGTCGAAGACCTCGTCGGCCATCCGCTCCAGGTCTTCGGAGCGTTGGGCCGGGTTGAGCGCCGCTGACGTCTTCATGGCCCCATTTGTAGCCGATCGCATCCGTCGCCGCTCACGGGGGCGGCTGAGCGGTCGCATCGGCTGCTCGGCTTGCGGTCCCATCCCTCGGGAGCGTTGGGGTCGAGCGCCGTCTCCGCCGCGGCGGTCGAGGGTGCGCTGAGGCGGCGGGCGCAGGCGGATCGTGGCGCTCGGCGGGACGGCGGTCGCGCCGAAGACTCGCGCCCGACGCCCTCGTGCGCACGTCCGTTGCAGGTCCTCCGCCGGTCGGGGAGACTTGTGCTATGATAGGGCTCAACACCCACCCGGGAGGCAGACATCTTGGGACCGACCCGCAACCGGCCGCCGGCCGCGGGGGGCCTTCTTGTTGTCGCGCTCGTCGTCGCCGGGCTCGCCGGCCTGACGACCGTCGACCCTCGGCCGGTTGAAGCCGCCGAGCCGGCCCCGACCGCCGTCCCGCCGACGGAGGCCGCCGTGCCTGGGCCGACTGCGGATTGTGGCCACGGCCACTTCACCTGGCGCGGCCATGGTTTCGGGAAGTGGTATACCGCGGGGACGGGTTGGGAGTCGACCATTAGCTGGAGAGGCAGACACTTCATCTGGGTTCGCGGCAGTGTTGTTGAGCTGCCAGAACACACCCCTCATGTGATAAGCCGGTCATTATCGACGCTGCAGGGCGACAGGATCGCCTGGGCCGTGCGCTATATAGCCTATTGGCGCCGTACCGACGGTCTCAGCATCAGCGACGCATCCGGGCATACAACATCGAGCGAGTTGGTCCCTTTGGTTACACAAGGAGGAGGTCTGTACCATTGGAACACGAATTCAGGCAGTCATGAGGTTGATCAGACGGGGACAACCAAGTTCTCGATCATCGCCAGGAATGTCCCGCGTCACCACCGTTTTCTTCGAGTCGCCCGCATTTCTTGGGTGAAACTCGATTTGCGGTGTGGCATCTCAATCGAAGCCACTGCGGCCGCGCCCGTCGAGGTGAGCGAGCCGAGACATATCAACGCCGGCGACACCGTGACGTTCACCTATGTTGTGGACAACACCGTCAACGCGACGGCTGGGACCGGGGCGGCCAGCCTCACCAACGTAGACGTCACCCATGATCTCACCGACACGACAATCACCTGCCCGGAGGACAAGAAGGCCCTGCTGAAACCGACCGTCTCGGGTAGCACCGACCATCAGATGACCTGCACCACTACCTACGCCCTCACCCAGGACGACATCGACCGGGGGACCGTCACCGCCGTCGCGACCGTGGACGCCGACGACGCCGTGAGAGCCGAGGGAGAGGCGGACCCGGCGCAGCCGCTCAAGCACCGGGTGAGGGATTCGGATTCCGCTACATCGCCGCTGATCCCGGCCGCGCCGTCGATGACGGTCGACAGGAAGGTCGCGACGCCGCCCACGGGGCGGGCGAACGTGGACGACACGGTCTCATACTCGTTCCGGGTGACCAACAACGGGAACGTGAGGCTGAAGTCGGTGTGGCTGTTCAACGTTCTTGATCGGCCGACGTGTGACGCCGGTTCTCTTCCTCTCGGGCCGGGCGACTCGACGGAGTGCACGGCCGAGGTCCCGTTGACCCAGGCGCATATCGACGCCGGCGCGTTGACCGCTGTGGTGGGCGCTACCCCGGCGCGGGGCGGCGCACCGACCGACTCTCTCCCGTCCGTGCCGTTGGCGCCGGTCCCGTCGATGACGGTCGACGAGAAGGTCGTGACGCCGCCTGTGGGGACCGCGTACCCGGGCGACAGGGTCTCCTACTCGTTCAAAGTGGTCAACGACGGGAACGTGACGTTGGATCCGGTGTCGGTGAGCGTCCCCGGGGTTGAGACGCCGGCTTGCGTCGAAGCGTCTATCGAGTCGGGTGAGACGTCGACGTGCACGGCCGAGCTCGAGTTGACCCAGGCTCATCTCGACCAGGGTTCGTTGTACAGGGAGGCGACGATCACCGCCGTGCCGAGGCAGGGCGAGAGGTTGCAGACCCGCGTCCCCACCAGGACTGTGACGTTCGCCGCGGTCCCGTTGATGAGGGTCGCCGAGAAGGCGGCGCCGGCCGTGGACATGACCGTGGCCGGCCCCGATAATCGGATGGACAAGGGCGACACGGTCACCTACTCCTACTCGGTGACCAACACGGGCAACGTGACGCTGGACCCGGTGTCGATGAGCGTCCCCGGGGCTGAGGGGCCGGTTTGCGTCGACGCGTCTATCGGGCCGGGCGAGACGGCGACGTGCACTGCCGAGGTCGAGTTGACCCAACCTGAGGTCGACGCCGAGTCGCTGTCCAAGACGGCGACGTTCACCGCTACCCCGAGGCGGGGCGACGGGCCGCGGATCAGCGTCGTTGCCGAGACCGTGACGTTCGCGGCGGTCCCGTCGATGAGGGTCGACGAGAAGGGGGAGCCGTTCGTGGACAGGGCCCCGGCCGGCCCTGATGATCGGGTGGACAAGGGCGATACGGTCACTTACAGGTTCCGGGTGACCAACACGGGCAACGTCTCGCTGGGGTCGGTTGCGGTGACCGGAGCCCTGCCGACTTCGGTGGCGTGTGACCCTGGTTCTCTTCCTCTTGGGTCGGGCGACTCGACTACATGCACGGCCCCGGTCGAGTTGACCCAGGATCATCTCGACGCGGGCAAGTTGGCGGCCGACGTTACAGTCGCCCCGGTGCGGGGGGATGAGCAGACCGACTCTCTCGAGACCGTGCCCCTGGCGGCGGCGGCAGGCATAGCGATCGTGAGCCGGTCGGCGGTCGTTGACTTCGGGGTTGAGGGGCGGGTGGATGTGGGCGACACGGTCACTTACACGTTCGGGGTGGTCAACGACGGCAACGTGACGTTGACCGACGTGAGGGTGAGCGTGCCCGGCGGCGGCGGGCCGGTGGCTTGTCCGGTCACTCTCATCCCGAGACCGGACACGGCCAACCCGGGAGCGGGGGAGAGGACGTGTGAGGCGAGATTCGTGTTGACGCAGGGTCAGGTCGACAGGGGCGTGTTGGGCCCGGCGACGGTGTCGGCGTCTCCCCCGGTTCAGGTCCCTGCCCTTGATCCCGTGTCCGCCGTCGACACCGAGACGGTGGCTTTGGAGGCGGCGCAGGGCATAAGGATCGTGAGCCGGTCGGCGGTCGTTGATCTCGGGGTTGAGGGGCTTTCGGGTCGGGTGGATGTGGATGACACTGTGACTTATGCGTACGGGGTGGTCAACGACGGCAACGTGACGTTGACCGATGTGAGGGTGAGCGTCCCCGGCGGCGGGCCGGTGACTTGCCTTGCCGCTCTCGGCCCGGGAGCGGGGGAGAGGACGTGTGAGGCGAGATTCGTGTTGACGCAGGGTCAGGTCGACAGGGGCGTGTTGGGCCCGGCGACGGTGTCGGCGTCTCCGCCGGTTCAGGTCCCTGCCCTTGATCCCGTGTCCGCCGTCGACACCGAGACGGTGGCTTTGGAGGCGGCGGCGGGCGTCGCGATCGACAAGGTGGGGGCCTTGGACATGACCGCGGCCGGCCTTGCCGGCCGGGTGGATGTGGATGACACTGTGACTTACACGTACAGGGTGGTCAACACGGGCAACGTGACGTTGACCGACGTGACGGTGCAAGATCCCGACGCGGCGACCGTGACATGTGGGGAGGCTCCTCTGGCGCCCGGCGATTCGAGGCCGTGCCCTGCTACCGGCGTCGTCAAGGAGCTCACCCAGGGCGATGTCGACGCGGGGCGGCTGCAGTCCGCGGAGGCGACGGTGTCGGCGTCTCCCCCGGTTCAGGTCCCTGCCCTTGATCCCGTGTCCGCCGCCGACACCGAGACGGTGGCTTTGGAGGCGGCGGCGGGCGTCGCGATCGACAAGGTGGGGGCCTTGGACATGACCGCGGCCGGCCTTGCCGGCCGGGTGGATGTGGATGACACTGTGACTTACACGTAC
>Ga0209788_1000087_pt1 | contig 26051 bp, 21 predicted proteins | sample WorMetLIZISLAND1_2_FD_187415 | JGI IMG/M metagenome (GOLD analysis project Ga0209788, IMG submission 187415) | Marine gutless worms symbiont microbial communities from Max Planck institute for Marine Microbiology, Germany - Olavius clavatus LIZARD... ...
CCTAAGATCGCTAGTGCAGTCCTGGATACGCCTATAAGTACGTAAATACATGTCTGGCATGGACATCAACTGGAAATGAAACAGTCCTGGACGCGGTGACGCATATCTTTCCAGCCGTAGGTTCATAAAGTACGGCGCGAGCTGCTAGTCCTGGAGACGGTGACATTACCTAAGATCGCTAGTGCAGTCCTGGATACGCCTATAAGTACGTAAATACATGTCTGGCATGGACATCAGCTGGAAATGAAACAGTGCTGGTGATTTTGGTGGGTATTTTTGGGGATTGGGAAACTATACATTTTTGAAAACGTTATGAAATACCAATTAAGAAAATGCATGTTGCCGTTTTTTTCCGAACCCAATGCGGCTGCCATCTTGGATTTTCAAAAGACAGGGTGGGTCAAAAAAAGTAAGCCCGATATTTTTTTGCAATAATTTCGTCAACTGCCAGCCAATTTTAATAATTTTCGGCGTATATACACTACAGAAAATTTGCAACCTGGGGATATATAGTTAGCCCACCTAACACAATTTGTGTAACTACACTACCTTGTAAAATGTTGATCACGACTTTAGCCTGATGCTTCATGATGCTTGTACATGTTTACTGCAGTTAATAATAACAAATACAACAAATATGTACTTTAGATGAAATTCTAGTTAAGAAGCGACATTACAAAGAATTAGGGCACATTATTGAAATATTGTCCATGGCCCTGAATGATTTGTTGCTGCATAAATGCCCACTGCTGTCACGACATCATCGACATGCTTGTAACCAAAGTTTGCGTTAGCCTAGTTACGTCATCTGCTGCCACATAGCAATAATCGCACGACAGCAAGAAAGTACAGGCTACTTGAGAAAAATTAATATTCGTCATACACGATTCTTTTGAAACTCATTCAACAAAAATTGGCAATTATTACTAGTGAAACAAGAAGCTCAGCTACCGCAGAGAAGCAGCGCGTCAGATGCGCATGTTAACCTTGATAGGTAACTGATTGTGCAATGCACAGAAAACCACAGAATCGCAGAGGTTGCTTACGAGTATTTTTTTGATATTCAAACTCTCTGATTCAAGAAGTGCTGGCTGAAAACGGATTTTGACGTGAAATATCCATTTTGTGATCAGTTACCGGCCGACTATTGGTTGCATATCGTTATATATTGTTGCTTACCGACGTTGCTGTATCTCTGAAGTTTTCAAAGATGTAGCCACCCAAATAGCCGAAAATAGCCGTCGTCAACAACCCCAATGTCGCTTGACGTCCCCGACCAATGGAACCCCCGCGAATATCCGCATGAACCTTATATTTCCAAAAACTAGAGTCATTGGTCTACATTTTTGTCGCTGATCATATGGGTCTGTCTTCATTCAAATTTGTGCAGTGGGCTCTAAAAGACTCCTCTTTTCTGCAACAGAGGGCGTTTTGGCTGTTAAAGATCATTCAGGGTCATCCAAGGTCGATGATTTTGGTACCAATCGAAAGCACATATGCGACTTCCTATTAATGATCAATAGTAAAAATGGTCCTATCTTGCACCATTTCCGAGATGCAGTGACTTATTGGCTAAAAATTACCCACTTTTTCTAGCCCTCTCTTAGTCGGTGCCTTGCTCCCTTGGTTCCCTTCGGAATTTCTTGTTGAAGTTAACCGTCAGGAAACGAGAGTCATGGGGCTATCCTACAGTAAAGACCCCGTGATCGTATCTTGAGTCGTTTTACAGTGTCAACGTGTGACGTACGGACAGATGGGTTTACGACAGCTAGTACAGCGCATACATATAGCAACAAAAAAATACAGCAAAGTTCATTTCAATCATTTGTCAATGTTTCAAGTGACAATGTTTCGACACTGTACGTGTAAGTTAAACAGGAAAGCCTACATAACGCAAATCGCCAAAAATTGGCATCGTCGACAACCCAAATGTCATTTGACGCCAGTTGTTAGTGACTGGGCTACATTGTTGTCGTTGATAGTATATGGGTCTATGTTCATTCCTTTAGCCGTTGTTACATTCAAAAATGCAAACTAAAGAAAAATTTTGTGAAAATTTGAACTTATAGCAGTTCAAGGTCATCGATTTCGGTAGCAGTCGAAAGCGCATGAATTCCTATTACATTAATCATAGTCACTAGTAACCTTTGTCCTTCTTGCACCCTTTCTGAGATATAGCTAGTTATTGCCTGAAAATTGCTTATTTTTCCTACCCCTCTGTTATTTGGTGCCCCACTCCCTATGTTCCCTTTGGAATTTCGGAGGTAAAAGTTAATGGCACGGAAACTAGAATCGTGGGGCTACTCATATCAAAAGTTGTATAAGTTCAACCGTTTTTGACTGATCCACCCGTATGACGGATAAACAGACGGACATGCGACGGCATGTAGCGTGCTATAGTCAGGGCTGATAGCTTCTTGCGGTAAATAAATAGCTATCAAAAATGATAGATGTGTGACTGCAGTGGCTATCAGGTGCACCAAAACTCGTTTTCGGCCGGGGCTCTGCCCCGGACCCCACTGGGGGAGCTTTGCGCTCCCCAGACTGCCTATTTGGCTGGTGTAGGATGACACACTCTCCCCACATGCCTTCCTGCTCGACGCTTTCAGTGTCTTGACTTTCGATCTCGGCACCTCGGTTAATTGTCAGCCGGCTCAGCCCCCAACACAAATTTATGACTACACCTATGAATCCGGCCCACGACTAGTTTAAAGCTTGTACACTTGGCCCTCAGGGTCAAAAAGGTTGGACAACCCTGAATTATAAGCACTGTTGTCTCGCATACATTTCACTGTTCTCAGGTGTCCAAAGCCGTATGTCAACGTCGTTCAGGTCCTCCATTGCAGCAACGATGCCCCAGTCAACCATAGTTGAAAAAATGGCAGGTGACACCCGCTGCTGAATGCTGCGTACAACCGCACTGCATGAGTGGTAGGAGATGGGCTGGGTACTTCCTGCCGAAGGCTTGACAAACGTGTTTGCATATTTGTCCGGGAACGTCTCCAACAGGCGGCGCTCAGTTTCATAGCTGTCCAGGAGTGCTGAACTCAGAAACCAATCCGGCAGATGACACCACAAATCGGTAGGTATATACGCAGACAGTGGTGCAAGGCAGAATCCGCCGGGAACGGTGTCCTTCGTTTGCTCTACCACGGCAGCCGTATGTTCATGTCGTTCTTGTGATCTTCACAAATTTCGAACAACACAATACTGTGATCATTACTGCATGTCTACTGTGTCGTATAATCGTATTACACATCAACCCACACATAACAGCACCTGTAACAAACACGTACATGGTTAAATGCCCTGCACATGTCTATGTACAAACAATTCTGACAGGCATAGTGCACAATTCACCCTCCTCTTTGCTATGTAGTGGCAATTAAATGGGGTACGGCGATCATCGGCTTGGTGTGACCAACATCTAGATAGTTCAGTATTCGGCAAAGTTGCACTTAATTATTAAGAACATCAGCTTATTGAAAGTATTTTGATCCTGTATTTTTACTCCTAGCGCTACGTTCCTAACACTGAGAAGAGGAGTATATGACATCAGTAAGAAGAAGAATACTGAGACCGACGACGACTGATCACATTTTGGAAAACTTCAAATGGCCATATGCCACTTCTGTCACTGGACTACGAAGTCCACATTTTACGGTAATCACTACCGTCTTTGGTGTGAAAGTTATACAGCTTGCACAATGAATCACTAACAATCAATAATGCAATGCAAACAAGGAGTTTTACCGAGTTTCCTGTGAGTTCACACCTGGTGGTGTAACAGGAACCACACTGTCGACAGTGTCGTCTTCAAACTCATCAGTACTGCAAGCTACAACGACATGTACACCATGCATGCTTTCACACAGTGCGACATACGCTTGTAGTGTACACACCTGCACATCAGTAACTGCTAATAGCACAAGACAAACAAATGTGAAATTCCCGTACCAACAAGGTTTTGTTGCTCACTGGCAATCAGACGAGCTGAGTTGTCCTGAACACAGCGCAATCGCTTGCATGGTACTGCTGGCGTGTCGACAATCCAGCTCGATGAAAAGCGCTTCTGATACATTCAAATGACATACGTCAGTGACTACAGTTTCAAACTATGTACATCTTGCAAAATGCACACAATATGCTTATTATGCAATAGTTATGATTTTAAACAATCTTCAATTACTGCAACTAACATTTGTTTTTTTGTATACAAAGTGCATAGACATTTTTACATCTGAAAAAGTAGTCTCTATAATCTAGACAAAGTAATACTAAAAATGCGATCATTTCTGCACTGTTTATAACTATCAAAAGCTGTACAGCTGGCATCAATAGCAACAGTGTAATCAATACTGTTGTTGATACAAACAAGTTTCATTAGAAATGCAACCTGTGGTACAGCAGGTCTTAAGCGTGACTGAACAACATGTTCATCGTCAGCCATCGTTGCAACAGCTGATGACTCAGCAGAATCTGTACATCCCACCAGTCAACAGTATAGCAAATAGCCAATCAGCAATTTCATGAGCTGGACAATGTATTCAAATGTTTACACCAACTGTTACAATCATGCAGACAGAAACTGGTGTACACCACTGAGTTCACCTTCGCGACTGTACATGCACAGGTAGGCGTTGGATGATGGCGCCAAAGCGTCAGTAGCCCTGACGTTCGTGAGACGCTTGTCACTGCAGCAGATCCAGCCATCACTGGTGAACACCATACAGGAGTAGTGGCCAGAACCTGCTGTGGCACCATCATGCAGCACGACAGCACGCAACCGATATTTCACCTACACACCGGCAGACCTCCGTCACAATTGTGAACAGTACAGCTGTTACCACAGTACGTAGCAGTGTATACATCCCACATCTGACGTCGACACCAGCTTATATCACAATAAACAGAGCATTTGAGTTACTACATAATCATCAAACTGTCATACCGAAGTGATCCTCAACTCAGGCAGCAGACGTATCTTTGTCAGTGTTTTCTGTCCACGTTGCGACCACCTGCAACAACCACACAACTGTAACATGTCAACCTCTGTCAAGTAAGTGATCACTGGCACGCATTAGAGCATAATCATCACAGTATACAATAAAAGGAATAACAATAACAACAACACTAATATTACAAAAAATTCTACATTGCTCATGATTGCTGTAATGCCAGTTGGCAGGTGATGTCCAAGAAAAGTTTGTGAAATGAACTGTTGGTACTTGATATTCAACAAGAGTAAGAAATACCGCATAAAGTGAAGAAGCATAACATCAGAACAGACATCACACGTTCTTGTTATTGATGCACGCTTGCCAGCACAGCTACAACACACACATAGTCACACATGCACACCTGAATACAGTCATGCATGATCACATTGGTATGTCGATTTACTCCACGCAAGCAATCCTGTCAAACCAGTACTGAACAACTGACATTTGTATATACTGACAGTCTGACAGACAGATCATGAAGACTGTTCTTAAGACAATATATGCATTGCCAATCCATCAAACTACCTGTTGTTAGTGCAAGCGAAGTCTGTGAACTCCTGACAGAAGCGTCTGTTGAGCAATGCATCCACATCCACCGTTTCGGACAGCTGTGTGCACATACACAGTGCTATAGTGGACAGAAGCATAACAGCACCCACACATTTCACATGTAAATGACTCACTAGTTTCAGCCAACAAAGACAGTCAGGAGTGCCAATACTGCTGCAGTGAAGTAACAACACAATAATGGATACACAAGCACTGGCAATGAAGCACTATGCAGAAGTAAGAAAACATACATCATACCTGTGGAACTGGTAGAGACAACGCCAAAGTGCAATCGCCTCGTTCTGTGACGAACCCGCACTGCTGACATTCCACTGTCAAACATGTTACACAATAAGCACAAACTGTATGAAAATATGGTGCAGTTACTGTCTTCATAAAGATTTACTGTTTTAGGCTACATAACCATAATAATGTCATTTGTCAGTTCCTTCATGCACAGAGCAATACAGTCATTTACATATAAACACAACAAAGCCTAGCTAACGCTAAGGTAAGCGCACGACAGCAGTGCGTGCATGAAGCTTGTTTACACCCAGACTTTAGTTACTTAAACTATTGTGTTCGCAAGGCCTCTCTGCTGGCAATACGGGTCTATCGTCATTCGCTTATCACATGTTGCCTTCCAAATCTGTTAAATCATGTGAAACTTTGAGGACATTTGAACTTAAGCACCTCAAAGTCACTCAAGGTCATCGAACTTTGTGCCAATCGAAAGCGCACATGCAACTTCCTATTAGTGCGCTCAGCTATGCTGTCGCGTGCTAGTTATACAGTGCTAGTATACACTGAAATAATACTGTACAACAATTCTGTCATTTGATTAGCTGTACAATCTACATCGCAATTTTCACTGCATTCTTCTCTTGACATCTCTACCGTAATACTATGTTACATTTGTAACTGCACTGAGATAATTAATTACTGTACACTTTTTCATGCACTAACAGCACAAAACGAACTTATATAGAGCACAAATACAGGTACACCAAACACTGTGTTGACAGCAATTGTAATAACTTGACTACATTGTGGTCGTCTTCATTTATCTAACGTAAATGAAACTGGTTGTTGAAAACTCTTCAAAAACAACACTATTATCTGTTCAATCAGTGAACAGAAGTTATCCACAAAACACGGGGTTAGTCAACAAAATAAAAATGCCAATGCAATGAAATGATACCCTTAACTAATTTCATCTAATACCTGTTTGTGTTTCCTTCCACTCAAGCTTCTTGTTTAAGACACTCAAGTTGCAGTGACATCTATTGTCAATGGCGCAGGCATATTATGTGTGACTTAAGACAGCTGTATGTGAAATGATGCAATTAGTTGCATTGGTATTGACTACCAAAAAAGGAAAAAGGAGAAAACATAAAATATAATATCCCTATCTACAAGACTATAATAAACACAGACAAAACCCAAAGAACAAACTAATCTAACTAACTCTCGTTTAGTCGCCTTTTACGACATCGGGCCAGGACATGGAGCAGGTCTAAATGTTACATCTCCAGTCCTGGTGCCTGCACGGGTCACTTATTAGCTGCAATACACATATGCTCCATGCAGTCACCAATCCAATAGGATGTTGGAGAGGAGGGGTCTTAGTGGAACAGTAATGATATTATACTATCGGTATACTACCAGCACTACTACAAGGACTGCACACACTTCATAATATCACAGAGATGTCTTACTGTGCATCGCAAGCAAGTTGTTTGATGCAGCAAAGCAGAAACTCATGTGCATCCTGTTGTTGACGAGAAACATATCCATTCATGAATCCTGAGACAATACAAAACACACATTCTTTCACAATACAGACAACAGTATTGTCAGTAGTAAGCGACATTAGATGTTAATGTAATCCACTGTCTTATTCTCATTCACAAAAGGTCAGAACTTACGTAGTATACACTGAGCGTACACAGTTAAACAACAGTAGCCATGGGAAGTGCATCGGATAAGCCACTTTCTCGGGGACTTGAGTAATGTAAGTGCAGTAGGATGCAACTGAAACGATTCAGTTCGGTCAGTGCACTGCAATAAAAAGTGGAAATAGGAAATCAGTTAACACATATGTTTAACACACACACCTTCATCAACCATGGTGAAATGATACTGAAGACACACCTTCATGAGTGCGGATGTAGCAATGCATTTCTCTGGGACTTCCAGTCAATGCCAATGAAACACAGCAAGCAAAGCAACCTGCAACATTATTGAAACAATTGGGAAAATTCAACATAAACATATTCTTATCAGCAATGGTGGTGTGAATGTAGTGTTTATTAATCAACAGAAATAAACAAAGCATTATCTTTGCATTTCATTCTTCCGGCAAATAGCACTTCACAAGTCACATGAAACACATTTGGCATTAATAGGAGTTCTTACAGTATACATGCAGCAATTTGGAACCACATGCAAGAATAATTTGGCTACAATAACAAAACTAAAACAGGAAAAGGCTCAACTCATCTGCAATGGAACTGTATATATGCACTGCCCCCCTCCAAAAAAACAGAGAACATTCTCCATACCTCTGTCATTGTGCTGACCAAAATGTGTTAACAAAGTGCTGCGGATGTCATCCGAGGCAGCAAACAACTGGATGATGCTGTTAATGAAGCATGTATTGCCAAAGTTTTCCAATGGCAAGTGAGTGTACGATGCCTGTTTACAGATAATCATTCAACAAACAACATAAGCATGCATAACCGTGTATCTGCGTACACACCTGGGCCCACATTTTCCAAAGTTTCCAAGATTTGTTCCCGCATTCTTCCTAACTTTGGCAAATTAAGATTTCTGTTAATTTGTTTGCCTAACATTTTCTTAAGACAGATTGAGTGCTTTCTAAAATACTTTCGTAAGACGTTGTCAGAAATCGCTGTTTTTCCTAAGTTCTTCCTAAGATAAGAAACATGTTTCTGGGAAGTGCATTCTTAACAGGAAAATCATGCAAGAATCAACAGTAACTTCGTAATAATTAAAAGCTATTAATTTTCATACTGTGAAAGTAACTCGACGTAATGTAATACAAAAAAAACTCAGGAATCACAGGAGCTTGGAAGTGACGATACTTTACAAATATCAATAAAAACACACACCACGTGATGCTGAGTGGCACTGTGTAATGCAGCAGTCATCACAGAAGGCTGCACACTGTTACTTCCAACAGTGTCATTAGAAAACCTCACCGATACTACAACAAACACGTACAGAGTTTAAGTTCATGTGAATCACTGTGGAAAGTGTGAAATCTGTCACGTTAGTTTCTGATGTTTCATTAACAAAAATTATTGTAAAGAAATATAGTAATAAAGGTAATATTACTTATTATAAGCTCAGTAAGTACTACTAACTACAAAATACTTGTAGTTTCGATAAAAACTTTAATATCCAAACACCAGATGTAGTATGGACACAAGTGTATGTCCATATACATAATGTACCCTTCAACATTACTCATTCTGTTGATTTGCAACAGATTTCTTCAACACAGGCTTTCATACACACATGGCTGTCCCGCGCTTACCTTACTGTTAAATAGGCATTCTTGTTAACAGTGTGTTGTTTGCAACAACACATCCTGTACACATAGCTGATAAGCAATCAACAGTTACATTTACACTGTGTTCCAAAAAGAAGCCCCAAACTTTCGCAGTGACTTTGTAAAATGGTAACCAATTTTAAAAATTCTTTCACTGACCGACTCATATATAATGCTATATGGACATTCCACCATACCTAACGTATGTCGCCCCATTGCCTTGTGAAACATGAACTACAGGAGGAAACGAAGAAATTAACCGTGTTCCAAAAACCACCGAATCCCAACATTCTGCTGTTAAAATCGGTTACGATTTGAGACAGTTATTGTGGAAGTTTAAGGGCTTTGTTTTTTGGAATATGCTGTAGTTTGTTCGGCATACCATACCGTATTGACTCTTTGTCCGTCGAACTTTCTTCTTGTTCTGCTTGCGTCTTCTAGCAGCTTGCAACCGGCGTTGGAGACTACTTCCGTAACCATTCTTTTTCCCTATGCGGCGACGATATTGCTGTGGGAAATGTGCAACATGTGCTTTCTGGCGATATTCCTGAACATGTTTCTTCAACAGCAACAACATGCTGCCAAGGAAATCACTATCATCAATGCTGTACGTGAATGAAGACATTTGCGCAAGACACTGGCGAATATCCGATTGCAACTTCGCAGTTGTCAGAGAAGCACTGTCAGTGTTATGAGCTTGATCAGCAGGCACCATCAGATCAGCAGACACCTCAGATGCTTCTGGAACTGCATCAGCAGCAGCAGCATCGCTGGCATGCGATTCACCTTGATCAGCAGACACCTCAGATGCTTCTGGAACTGCATCAGCAGCAGCAGCATCGCTTGCATGTGATTCACCTTGATCAGCAGGCACCATCAGATGAGCAGACACCTCAGATGCTTCTGGAACTGCATCAGCAGCAGCATCGCATACCAGTGACTGACCTGCTGCATGCACGTCAGCACTGCTGTGAGTTACATCGTCATCACCATCGCCATCGTCACTGGGCAGTGGCCCAACGACTACCTCATCAAGCACAAACAGCATGAAATAAGAATATTGCACTGGAAGCAAGCTCCACCCGTAGAGACTCAGCACAGCCAGCATATGCTTGCACGGCAAGTAGTGAATATCCCAGTCGATACATTCACAACTTGGCGTCGACTGGGCAAACTGCACTGTGTAACTTGCTGTGTCACTCTGCACGGCAAAGCTTTGTGCAGTCAGTCTGTGAACAGCATGTGCTGGAATGTCCACGCTGGCTGTCGACAGGCGCCGCATGCAGTGATCGACAAAATGCTGTGGACGGTTGTGAAGAAACTTTGGCACGCTGCTGCTGTAAGAGCGGACAGTACTCAAACAGCGCAGATTATCCTCACAGTACCTGGAACAGGACAGCCAACAGTAACAGAGAATGAAACAAGACATCGGGCTTAAATGTTGAAGAAATGTAAACTATTTTCAGAAAATTTAAATTTAACAGCAAACAACGGTTGCTCAGTCACTATGCAGTGTAACCATCTATTTATCGACAATCGTAAAGTGACGTCACTGTTTCACACTGCAATATGACACCCAAAATAGTTTCATAACTAATACTGTAAGTGGGAAGGTTGCTTGGTGTTTAACAGCACGTTCAACACAAAGTTCTATTGTGTCTAAGGGACAACTTGTGAAATGTGGCAAATTTTACAGTCAACAGATGACGTACAACAAACACAAATTACAACTGTAAATGAAACCATATCAACATAGAACTTCTCCTCTATCTAGCCTTAGTGGACAAAAAAGTGTCAGCATGCGGGGGTGTCCTTGGTGGATGTTGTCTGCTGGAGGAAAGGGAGGATGACACAATACTAAGTCCTGCCGTTGTCAATGCACAACTGTTCATCACACAAAGCCTGATTATTGCGCAACAGACTGAATCCTTTCAGTGGCCGTTCTGCCATCCATCGTCCGTTGAAGGTTTGCTTAAAGTGGGGGACAACTGTAAATGTCATGCAGTACAAGTCACACAACAACAAAAAATTAAAACCGGTGTCATATAAATTTGAAACAAAGCAAATACACAAATTTCAAAAAATACACTCATCTTTCAAATGCCTGTAGTGTTAACATGCACAGTAACAATGTTATATTTCTCTATTACATGAAATTGTATCTGAAGATGGGTTGTACTAGTATAAAAATTATGTTTGCATTTATAGCTCATAGTCACATACTTTCGCTCACTGGCTGGCACAAGTTTCTGTACTATGGCAACAACCAGTTCAGTCAAAGAGCCGCCAGACATGTCAGTTAGGAAGCTGTACTTGAGGTACTCGTGCTGCCTTTCTACGCCATTTGTTGTCGACACAAGAGCATGTAAGAGTTGATTCTGGTAGAAACGCACCCAGCGCTGCAACATGCAGTACAACTGCCAGCTGAAAGACTGTTACTTACTGTGTATTGCGAATCCGCGCAGCAGCAGTAAAGGTTACATGTGAAGGTTACAGTAATCAAAATGAGTGAGAAATGATAACATGCCATCAATGGATCATGAAGACTGATTAAAATGTTTACAAAGCACTGACTGTAGTGTCAAATGACAATAACCTTCTTCTCAGCCAGCCACGTTCCCTGAAACCAAGAATGCAAACTGGTGGACTGCAACCACTCCTCGGAAGTCTGCAAGTCATGTAATGCGCTGTCAAAGGCGTCTTCGCTTACTGCTGCTGCAAGCCGTTTCATCCTGCACAGCAATTGACTGCCGACTGTAATAAAAAGAAACAGTAACACTGTAACAGGTGTTACGCTGGTCCATGGGCAGCAGCGAATGAGACAGCTGAATTCCAAACCAGAGGCACAACGTGTTCAACAGTTAATTGACAAACATTGACAACAGAAATTAAAAAGTGAGAGATGCATACATTTATTCAAATGCAGTGCAGCAGTTGATCACCAATAGTGTAGACATACTGCAACATTTAAAGTCCAAAATTAGCAGAAGGCACAAAATCTCACGCACTGCATGATACTAAATGTTGAACATTATGCAAACGTAACATGCACCAACACTGACAATAATCAGACGTACATTGCCAGAATGGCATCTTTGTGCTGGCAGTTTGTTAAGCGGCGATTCCATGCCTGTATGCGGTGAAATTTGCATAAAGACACTGTCACATCTGCAACAAAGCAACAAAGTATGCAATAGATGCACAAGAGTTTTCCGATAAACAATCTACATTCTTATATTTCGACTTGCACCTACCCAGGTCAGAATAGGGCTGACGATCCTATGCGAGTGAATGTATGAATGGCCAAGGCTATGACCAGCAGCAGCCAATGTTGTGGTTCAATGGAAGACGATGCTGCAAAAACCTATCTAATGCCTTTAATAAGCAGGCTGATAACGGTCAAAGATTAAAGAGGATACGATCAAAGCCTCTTTTCTTGCCAACGATATTAATCCCTGGACATGTGTTCTTCATATGACCGGAAATATTAAAAACCTCTATAGTCCGCTCCCCGCCCAGATTTGAACTTGGGCCCCAGGCACACGCTGATAGAAATGGCAAATCTGAATGCATCCTAACTAAATTGCATGTGATTGATTATGAGAGAACCAAATAAAAATGTGCATTACTATTACTATTGACTGTAGAGTAGGGATTATATCGATAAGCCGATATCGCGATATCGATCGCCAACCACGCATCGCTACGATATCGTAGGCCAGACCGGGCCGACGATATCATGCAGACGCTGCCCAACTTACTCTAATAGATTATATCAGCCATAGACCTCTAGTAGAAGCACCTTCTACTAGAGGTCCATGTATCAGCAGTCAGCACGCAGGCAGATCCACTGTGCAGATGCAGACGTCCACCAGTAAGGCGGGGAATGCCCGCCGGTATGTAAGTAACAAGTTGACAGTTTAGACGCCTACGCGGTTTGCTGGTTGAGGGGCAGGGGATAGCAGAGCAGCAGACCAGCACGCGAGCCTGCCGGCCTGGTGCGTGCGTGTGTGCTGTGCCACAGGTCACCTGCTGCAGCTTCCCAGCACGCCTGGCGCCCGCCTGCCAGCACATGCCTGCCTGCCTGTCTCCCCGTCGTTGTAATGCAGTAGCAGCAACTGCCTGTCATTCAGCACGCGCTGTCAAGCCAGCTAGCTCATTCTCACCCCATTTGACCTTCCCCCCTTCCTCCCACTTGCCTGCCGCTCGGTCTGACTATGATATCGCGATATCGCTATCGCGATACGAATTGCTATGATAATCGATATGGATTTTTTGCTAAGATATAATCTCTACTGTAGAGCATATACAAATAACAGTAACTTGCATTCTGACAATTGTGACATGCTCGGAACAGTAATGTTCATCATGCATGCTAATGCTGTTCGTCTTACTTTTATTATGCCACCAACGTTCAACGATAAATTAAATTGCATCGGAAACAGTAAGTGTATGTACTGATAGTATGAGTACATGCACTGTAAATGAAACTTGTCTCGTAACATACCTGGGAAAACAGCCTCGATTGCCGATATCTGTGCTTCCGAATAATCAGACATCACATACTTTGGCTGCCATCCTGGACATCGTTGTGAAAGTATCTGCAATGCCTTTATAATGCTGCTAGATTGTTCATCAGCCAGAAGAAAGACCGCAGCCATGACGTAGCCGATATTAGTTGGCACAGACAGGACAAACAAAGGCAGTCCGTAACATGTCGTGTTATATGTGGCGTCAAGTAAACATGCTTCCGAACCATACAGACTCAGCATCCGCCGCTGCCAGTCTGATTGGTGGATAAATATTGGCTGGCTGTCTGACGGATCATCACTGTAGCATATACATTAACACTGTTGTTGCAGACTAAGTTATAGTGTATTTCTTTTTACGTTAATACATGGATACAGCTCTGACAGAACAAGCTTAGTTAGTAAAAGCGTAGTAAAAACATTTCTGGTCTTATACATTTCGTTCTTCAATTACCGTACCAAATTCTTCAATATGACCACGTATAAGTTAAATGTGAGAACGGACCATGTGTTGGGGGACACTTTCAGGTTCACACCCAACTTTCACAAGAAAGCCTAGCTAACGCTGAGGTAAGCGCGCGACAGCCTTGCAGGTCGTAACGGATTTTTAGCTGTCATAACATTCAAGGTCGTTCTAGGTCATTCATTTTGCAATCAATTACAGGCCGGCAACGGACAGTCAAATAATGTTGCCGGCCTAATCTCTGTAGTTGCATGATAATGATTTCAACCGTTTTTTTGACTGATCCATTCGTGTGACGGACGGACAGACGGACAGATGGACTAACGGGCGATAGCATAGTCGCATGTACGCTGTCGTGCGCCAAAAATGTTGTCTCACTGCAGCTCGCAGCGATGTCAATGCATTGCCGGCCGATCGTTGGCGCCACCTTGCGAATGCGAATATGTTTAAATGAAATGAGTTATTGGCTGAGAGCTGCGCATTTTTAGTACCCCTCTCTTATTTGGAGCCACCGCTCCCTGTGTTCCCCTTGGAATTTCGCAGCGAGGTTCGGCAAGGGAAAACTAGAGTCATGGGGCTACCCTGTGGTGATAGTTGCATGATCCTAACTTCATCCGTTTTTGACTGATCCACCCCTGTGACAGACAGACAGACGAACAGACGGACGGGCGATAGCATATACGCGCTATAGCATATATGCTGTCGCGCGCAAAAAATAAAACTATGTTGATTTGTTCCTAACATTCCATGCAGATTTCTACAAATTCCAGATAGTGTGAGTATCATTTGGTGTGTTACCAGTCGGCTCCTCCTTCCAGACACTGACTCCTTGCTGACACTTTTCATTAGTAGTATCAAACTCTTTTTAAACATATATTCCCGAAATTTGGCTAACACATAGTTGAAACTTAGTGTAATATTTAAAGTTAATGAAATACAAAAAGCGTTACGTCAGTTTGAAGTCAATGAAATCATTCAGCCCATCATTCTTCCACTGCTCCACTAGCTGAACAACATTTTCACCATCGCCTGCACCACCTCTGTTCACAATGATACACAGTACTCTGCAAAATAAACGTATATCAGTCGCACTACAGCTTTAAATGTGCAGCTGTTCTGAATAATGCCGCTCAGACAATACATGCAATAGTATACTCACCGGTCATATTATCAACCACACCAAAGCACAGAAATTACTAATAACGTTCATTTGCACATTAATGAGCATATACATATTGGACAATTAATCTGATAACTATATCTATGTGGGAATTGAAGGCTTTTAATGTAATTTTCATGCACGTGACAGCAGTTCGAAATTTGCACATTTCAAATTATTCCCTTCTTTTTTCTTTCATACAACTTTTGAATTCATATTATATTAGCTATTAATTGCAGACTGTCAAGAAATGCGAGTAAACACAATATTCTAACCGAGAGGACTGAACCACACGGTGGATGGCATTCAGCAAGGTTCGATTGCTTGGCCAATAACGTGCATCTGTCTGCGGTGGAGGTGCACGGCCAGCAAACAGGTCACTCTCCACATAATGTTGTAGGTGACGCCGAATTTCCGGCATACGACGAACACCACAGTTGACAAGCTGAGTAAGTTTTGCAGATACACGCTGGTCCATGGGCAGGAACAAATGAGACAGCTGAATTCCAATAAACATTACTACATGATAATTTACGATAACATTGTATCGTTAAAAACAAATATAACAAGAAGCCCAGCTTTCACTAGGATGGCCGACTGTACCATAAGGTGATATACACATGTATGTTCATAAATATAATAATTATATACTGTCACTAATGTGAAAACAAACTGATTGAGCAGAGTTTAACATCCCACTCGACACAGTTTAGGTCATTTCGGAGACGATGTTTTCACAGGTCTGATGACCCAACCAACAGTGTCAGAGCACTGAAGGACGATGGTTAGTCATCCACACAGGCCTCAGTCTAACCAGGCTCACCTCACCATGTGTTGGCTCGGTGGCGTAGTGGCTAGAGTGCAGGACTCGTGACCGGAAGGTCTCGGGTTCGAATCCCAGCCGGTGCATTGCCGGGTAGCAACTCTGGGCAAGTTGTTCACACACACGTGCCTCTGTCACCAAGCAGTATAATTTGGTTCCTTGTGAGGGCTTTCATGCCTATTTGTTGCAGCCATGCATGGGTCCAATGAACAAGGGGAGTATTGTAGAGCGGTTCTGCGGTGATGTTAATCATTAAGGACCGCGATATAGATCACCTACTTTACTTTTTACCATGTTACAATTATACAACATCCATGCAGATATAATACCAGAAAATAATCTAACACACACAAAGTAATCTAAGCACAGTGAGTGAACCCAGTGAGATGAAGCCAAATCTGGTAGACCAAACATGTGAGCTGCTCAGATAATTGTGCAACAATAGAAAGCTACACAATGCTACTGTTACAGACCAGTTATATAATATTCCCTCTTGCTCCGGACCAAATCACAGCTTAGACAACAACAAAAATAGTAATTAGACTGCAGATTGGAATGGAGACATTCGTACATGACATTTGTACGGCTTTCATATATTAAACTCTAAACAGGTCCACACATGAGCACAAACTTAAAATGTGCACAGTATCAAGTCTAAAGACATACTGAAGTATGCAGAAGAAATGTCACTTACTGGACCGATGTAGTGATTTCGATGATCACACAGACTGGGCAACTGTGTGACGAAACAATGCTGAATACTGAGTGAGTCAGCATTGGGACGCAGTTGGTCCCTTACGGCAGCAGAAGCACGTCTTCTGTTGCTCTTGGTGTTGCTGTCAATCTAAAAAACAATCACTTACCTTTACAATTACGGCTGTACACAATTATCACTTTTGATGCAGATAATGTACAGCCACATCACACTCATAATTGGCAGGTTTCACTCTTACGCTAGATACAAGATGCTTACATTGTTCGAAGATGGACAACACATTTACTCTTGTGCAAGGTACTCTTCTATACACACTTTGTCATTGCTGCATGTTACACAAAAGCTGCAAACTAGGGCTGTAGTCGAATATTCAAATATTCAAATACTAAAATAGTACAGAATCCTATGAGCACTATTTGAATACCTACTATTAATCGAATATTCAAATTTTTACCGCGCGATGCTACGCAGAGCGAGGTATTGCTGTCGTATATTGTCCGTCCGTCTGTCTGTCCGTGTGTAACGTTCAGGTACCGTGCTCACATAGGTTGGAATTCTTCGAAAGCAATTTCACGGCTGAATACCTTAAGGCCTTGGCTCGGCCTGACCCAAACATGGGCCATCTGGTGCAACGGGAACACCCTCAAAATTGGGGTTGAATAGGGTTGGGGTCACTCAGCAGGACAGAAAACCTGCAATATCTCCGAAACGGGGCGAGATAGGACCAAGGTTACTATTACTGACTAATAGGAACCCATACACGCGCTTTCGATTGGTACAAAAATCGGTGACCTTGGGCGACCTTGAAGGGCGTATCCAGGGAGTGCCCGCAGCTTTTACATTCGCTCTATTATCTCACGAATTGGTAAAGCTACAGACTTAAGTATTCAAATATTCAAATACTTCCATGGCTGAATATTCGAATCCACTTTTCCAACGATTGCCAGCCCTACTGCACAATTTGTCAACCATTATTAGAACCAGATAATGAACAAGAACTTGTAATGTGTATAAAATGTATGCGAATGTCACATTCTCTCGATGAATTTTGAATGAAAATATGAAATTGGGAGTATTGTTTAAATATCATGAAAAGGCACATTTCTCCCTATGACTTATAATGTTCAGTATTAATGAGTCGTAACAAATACCACACAGCAGAACAAAAAATATGAATTTCAACATTATGAAAACAGTCCATGAATACAACGACAAAACGCTTTACATAAATCTTAAAAAACACACTGCTATGTCACAATCAACTAACTTGCCCTGGACTATATCTTGACATTGCAAATAACGCCATCAACTAATACAACATAAGTTTTTAGAAAACATTCAGTCACTTACTGAGAAGTCAGTGAATTTCACAATTTCATACACATAAATGGCAACAGGACAGCCCAGTTTCTTTGTGCCACGCAAGGTGCTTTTATGTTTGCGTAGGTCGTGGTCACTCTGCAACAAATATGCATGTTGTATGTAATCAAAGAGGAAAAATATCAAGCGAGACATTGCATCGCATACTCCATACGCACTGGCGTCGGAACCTATCTCCGTGGGACGGCTCGAGCCGTCCCACTTTTAAAGGTGGGACGGCTCAAATAGGCCTGAGCCGTCCCACTTTTTGGCAGTAAGTCGTGTGTTTTTTTCCGGCGGTAACGCGTTTATAACTAAGTCAGCGTAGAGTGCAATCAGTGCAGAATGTGTCACAACTCAGAAACAGTGCCGTGCAGCGTAGTTGTAAACCCACCAACTCGTGACAAAGTACGATAACTTCCAACTGTCACAATTAGATTGTGCTTGCTTACTACTTACTTGCCAGTTTATCGCCCTGCTCAGGATAGTTGACATAGGCTATGTGGTTGTTGCACGGAAGCCATTCTCATAGGCGTACGAGCCGGAGTGGAGCTGGGGTGGCTGCAGCCCCTCTCAGTTGGGTAAAGCCGTTATTTTTCGGACAAATGCCGAATTTTTCGGGAGAAAGCCAGCAGCCATTAGCCAAAACTAAAAAAACTAAAAGTTGTATTTTTTTGTATTTATTAAACGAAAAAAACATAACCAATTCCGTCCATACAGAAAGTGCCCGAAATCCCAGTTTTCATCACGCGATGCACTAGTGCAAAGTTCGGTATTGCGATTGCGTGTAATCCGTCCGTCTGTCTGTGACGTTGGTGGATCAGGACTCATGAGCACATACTACACTGTGTCCCAATAAAAAGTAGCCCCCTAGAACATCGCCAATAACCTCGTTAAACTAAAACTGCTGTTAATATAAACTAATGTCCAACAATTTTCAGTTAATTTAAAAGGAGTACACAAAATTTGACATCAAAGTACGAACCTTAAATAAAGAAATCGAATTTTGAAGATGCATCGTTTTTTTGGACAGTGGTATAAACAGCGTTTCAAGGGAGCCTGCTATAATGACGTGATTGTCAGTTGACACGTCACTGCTGTATAAAAAAAATAACAAACAATAGTGAAAAATGAAGAAGATAAATTTTCGTTAAAATTTTGCGTCAAAAAAGGTTAAATATTTTTATCAGAGAGTTCACGAACAAAAAAATGGTCTCTGTCACCTTTGAAGACGCTGCTAACAGAGATCCGGTACCGTGTATCGCAAACCTGACAGCGGTAAAAGCGTATGACTCAAACAAACAAATGCGCACGTCTGTTTCGTGCCAAACAGCTATGGATGATATCACACAGAACAGTTAATTCCATCCGTGTGGTTTTTCGGATAATTTTTTGGATTTGCTCGGTTAATGAACCTTCAGAATGATGGCGGCGAAATTGCTGTGTTGTAAACTTCATATTTTCAGTGATGACTTTCAAAAGGCAATAAAATTGGCATTATCGTGAATTTTTTCTAAACTAATACGTGTTCTTTCTTGACTTGATGCCAAGTTAATATGTCCAAAATTCCGGACGAAACGAACGCAGATGCATTGAATTACAGCTATTTGTTTTGGGGGCTACTTTTTATTGGGACACAGTGTAAATAGACACTAATTGCATGGGAAATTAGCCCAATACCTTCGCTCTCCACAGCCCAAAGGCCTACTTCTAGGGGAACATGGGGAAACTTCGGAGAGTGAGGTGCGAAAAAAGTGGCGTTATGGAGCACAAAAGCGGCAATATCTCTGAAACGCGTAAAGATAGAGGAAAATTTACTATGGAGGGCCTATAGGAAGTCACTAACGCTCTTTCAAACGGCACCACCCTCGACCACCTACGGCCTTTTCTCAGGAACTGGCAAAGCTATGCATGCGAACTTCCAATTTCATACGCACATTTTTATTGTTCAATTGTAACAAAAGTCCAGTAAAAATTTCAGAAAAAAATAGCCGTGGACGCAGTAAGGGATTCCCCCAAAAATCAGGCACCCTTATAGCCTATAAGCCCTAGGGTGCATCGCGCGGTCATCTTTGCGATAGCTCAGCTTTCCTGTACTGAATATATGATTTCTCGTACAAAACACAGAAATGCAGCACGCTTTTGCCACTCCATTAGATGTCAAAAAGCAAAAAGCTTTCAGCTTCAGGGGGGCTTCGCCCCCCTGGCCCCCTGACCAGGGGCTCTGCCCCTGGACCCCGCTGGGGGCTCTGCCCCCAGACCCCCGTTATAGGCTCGCGCTACCGCGCTCGCCATGTATGTGAGCCGTCCCACTTTTCATTTCGTTCCGACGCCTATGTCCATACGTCAGCATTCAGCAAAGCACTGCAGACACAAGTTTAATTTACATATTTTAATCACAACTACACATTCATAACGCCCACAGTGAAACTCAAGTAAACAGTTACTCATATCGTATCAGTTGCAGCCATAATAATTACTGTTACATGCAATTAGGACTGGAAAACAATTTAACCATGAATGAACATGTCATTGCAATGGCTGCTGGTGACCTACAAACATTGTTACAATTATGTTCGGTAATTTACAGTTGACTGTGGCAGATAACATATTGTTCAAATTAACACTGTTACAGTGTTACAACATACTTACATTCTTCAACAATATGTCTAACCAAAACATGTGCATAACTGTAGGCAAAGACGTTCACCGATTCATTTACAAAGTACGTATAAAAAACAGAAAGATCATGCAAGTAGGTTCATCTATCATCTATCACCTTACACTTACCTTAGCATCATGTACATAATACATATGTTAATTCTGTCAGCAACTTGTTCAATGAGCACACATAACATGTATAGATCTTTGTATGACTTAGTTCAGTTTGTCAGGCTACTGTGAACGAAGGAAAACGAAGCTGAATGAATGTTTCCGTTTTATAATTGGAGACAGATGTCAGTAAATACGTAAACAGCTAATGAATATAGCAACCATTAACCGGTTTTATTACCAGCTACCCATTAACAACCTTACATACAATGCACCAAAACCACAAGGTCAAGTACCACTGTACATGTGCATGGCAGCATGAATGAGCCGATAAGCAAGTACAGTCCAAATAAGAATGTAATTGTACAATAAACTATGACATAAATGAAACAGAGTGAAAAAAGTTATAAAAGGGCTGACGTAGAGTTTAAAGTGAAATGTATGCAAATGTATGGCACAATGTACCACTTCAACAAAAGTCACTGAAAGAGCAGGTAGTGCTAATTTACAAATGTGTTAAACAAAAAAACTATCAACATACTTGTGGTTCAGTTGACACTTCCTTGCGCTTCCTGGCAGGACCAGATGCACAGTGAAAAACTTTGCTGCCAGCAACCACAAATGGCACGCCATCGAAATTCACTGATACGCCTGATGGCCAGGACATGTCAAAATATATCAGATTGTTGTTAAGCCGAGACAACACATCTGCACACATCACAACAGAAATGCCAATTGGGGTCAATATGAGCAAATTACAACAGTATATGACAAATGCAGAACATCAAAATGTAGTAAACATACTGCCCACAAAATTCAAAGAATACATGTAAACATGTAAATCTTATTTATCGTTATCAATACTAATGTTATCAATAAGTCAATATTTATGTCGGTAGGGGATTGAGAGTAACACTTGCTGTGTTTTAATAGAGTTCAAACGTGATGTGCTAACTACATTGATGTGTCAAGTACTCATCTAGTTGCAGTAACAGCAATTTGCTTTGTAGCTTTTATTACAAACTAGCAGTTGATAGCCATTTCACACTAGTGTGGTGGAGCATGGTGGATCGGCATACTCAGTTGTATGCCCTTCCTTATCCCTGAATTACGGTAATTCTCTACACATAAATACTAACAGAACAAAATACGATGTAAGCCTGTAAGGAAGTATTTCTTCTGTAACAGAGTTGTTAACTTATGCAATAGTTTGCCTGATTATGCTCTACTAATATATTTAAGACCACATTACATAACTTTTACAAAAAAACAAGATTATAACCATACATGAGATATAACCGCAACTGGTAACCGAAGTATATGTAATTTATTACAATTATTATATATAACCTTGTTCATTCACTGTCATTATTACAATATGGCCCTAGAGGAGTTAGTCCTGCATCCATTACTAACTTTGCGTTTGCATTTGCATAACGTGCTAAATTCGATTGGAAAATATTGCATTCCAACAGGGTATGGGCTATCATGGAAGTCTTTCTATCTGCACATAACATACTGTTCAACAGCACGACAGTACCATTATCCAGAAACACAACCCTAAATAACCCTAGCCCGTAAACAGAGATTGGAAGCCTTGGGACTCTACTCATTACAGCGCAGAAGACTAAGAGGTGATCTTATTGAAACATATAAGATTCTAACTGGTAAAGAGAAAATTAATTCTGAACAGTTATTCCAGAAAGCAACAATTATTGATCTGAGAGGGCATAGTTTGAAACTTTACCAGAAAAGCTGTCGACTGGATATAAGAAAGTACTTTTTCAGCCAGAGAATTGTTGATTACTGGAACAAGGTACCGGAAGACGTAGTATCCGCAGCTACCATTTCTAGTTGCAAAACCAAACTAGATATTTGGATGGATAGATATGGGCATTAAAAGCTAACAGCTTAAGAAGCCCATTAACAGTAACTGTAACTGTAAATGGCGGTATGACTAAATACCGTGTCGACCGTGCAATTACAGCGTCGACCGTTGGCACAATTAGTATGATGTGCTAATCACTGCATCCACCGCCTCAGCAGTCGGCGGCATCGACTGCTGAGGCGGTTGACTGTGTGCGTCGACCGAGTCCGAGTCGACCACCTGACTGGACACTGCCTCGCATCGACTGCCCGCGTCAACCGAGTCGACGACAGCGTCGGCCTGGTAGTAGCCCACCCGCGTCGATCGCATCGTCTATCTACCGATCGTCAACGAGTTGATGCTTTCCTCAGCAGCTGCAAGAAATGTGGCTTCTGTCCGCCAGAACTAGAGACATTTAGTGACATGCTCAACGACTCAGGTCAGCGTTTGTTCCAAAATATACGAAACAATCCGCTACATTACCACCCTGTCAGTCGCGTAACAGAACTACGAACTGCGAAAAAGGACACACGACAGACAGTTACTTTGTCGCGCTGCCAGTTTATCTGACTCTAATTTTATCTCTCGTATGCTATTTACTGATTGTTACTAACCCTGTATTTTGTCTTTCCGGTTTTAGATGCTGAATTGCGTTACAAATTGTGTTTTTTTAAGAATAAACTGAAGTGAAGTGAAGTGACTTGTGGCTTTCGCCAAGGGTCGATACGGTAAATACACGGTAGATACCGCATCGACGCGGTATTTAGTCAGACCCCGTAAATGGGGTCGGCCTGAAAACAGCAGGACACTGCAGACCACCGCAGGACGCTTTAAAAACCGCAGGACGGTCATAAAAGTAAGTATTTGATCAAAAATGAGTCTCATTTATAATGTTGTCGCTTAAAATTTGGCATGTGTATACATGTACATACATAATTGTGTGTCTGTCGTGTGCAGTTTGTTACATTTTAGGTATCTGAAAGTAGACATCGCTCCCCACCGCAGGACGCTACTGAAAACCGCAGGACACGGCAGCACGGTCATGAAAGTGATATGTTTGCTCAAAAAACGACTGTTATGTATAATTGTTTGTAATTTTGCACCTGTTTGTACGTAAATACTAATAATGTGAGTATGCATAGGTCATGTTCAGTTGGTTTCTTCCATTTGCTGTGCATTAAAAAAAGTCAAGATAACGCATGCCATGCAAAGTGCAGACCACCGCAGGACGGTCATAGTGATAGGCCTGTAATGAGCAGAAATACTACTGGTATTTGTGATTGTGACATAATAATATGGGTGTTGGTAAAATGCGGAATTGCGGAATGCGGAATGCGGAAAGTAAAATGCGGAATCGAAAAGTGCGGAAACGGATGCGGAACGGTGGGTAAAATGTGGAATGCGGAAACAGTGTGTGGAGAGAGTAAACCTGCAGAGCAGAGCTGGAAAACAAGGCTGGAAATGGCCTCAAAAAGCTTATATTTTTTAGGTTTTTCTTTTTTGGTTTGACTCTATACAGATCTTATTAAATTTCATATTTTAATCGATATTTGTGAGTTTTGGTATATTTTATAGCGAACCCTACGATAGACAGAATGGTGTAAAGGGTGTACTTTCTGGGTGGAAATTTTGTGTCCAATCCCCTTTAATACACTGAAATCAAAAACATAAAAACCTGTAAAAACCAAAAAATAAATCTAAAAAAAACTAAGAACCTAAAAAACTTTTTCAAAAATCCTAGGTTTTCCAGCCCTAGGTTTCCAAAACCTAAAAAATTTTCCACTAAAATTTATGTTTTTCCAACCCGGCAACAGAGCTACCTTCAACCTTGCAGAGTCCAGGGCATGAATACGGAGTATAAAATGGCAACATGCGTAATGATTTTGGTGAAGAAAAATATGATGCATCATGCATGTGTAAACACAGTAGGTATTTGATATTTGTTATTATTTGCTCTTTATATTGCATGTGAATCCAATCTATTTTCCACATTAAATTTTCTGGTCTGCATTTTACCACTCTACCGATTGCGATATGGTTGCGGTAAAATGCGGAAAGTCAGTGGTCACGTGGTTTGCTGCTTCTACCAATCAGCGTCGTTCCGCACTTTCGATTCCGCATTTTACTTTCCGCATTACGCATTCCGCAATTCCGCATTTTACCCACAGCCTAATAATATTACTTTCGTTAACATGTATATACATACTGTGTCGCATTGTCAGTATGAAAGCATATTATGTGGTTTTCAATAGCGTCCTGCGGTGGTCTGCGGTGTCCTGCGGTTTTCAGGCCTACCGCGTAAATGCAGTACCGTATCGCACCAGTCGGCCAATAGCACGTGATTCACATACCGTCACTGCCAAAACTTTTCGTAGATCGAACAGCTACGTATTTCACATTGTCAATAGACTCATGCTGTTCCAATGCAGCGGTAAAGTCGCTAATTTTCGAATATACAACCATGATTTTGAATTTTTAACGCCAAAAATAACAAGTAACAAAACACAACAATGACAATGTTACAATTACAATCACCAAATAAACTTCCGTTTCCGTTAACGTAAGCGGGAGCTGTTACGGTCACGCCCATCCAATAGCATTAGGTTACGCCCTTCATGAATAGTTAACACGCCCTCAGGCCGTGACGTTAATAGTTTACGAACAAATACGGAAGTTAGACATCAACCTAATGTCTCAAGTGACGACTTGATGAGAAACTATAAATAAGTAACAACTACGTGCCAGCTTTTTGCCGTCCGTTTACGGTTGTAACTTTTCCGGAAAAATAGAATGCGGGAAATTTTCCGGAAATTTTTCCGATATACTAGTAAGTAAGAAAAAAACAGCGGAAAACAGCCATCCATCATCAATTCATCATCCATCCAGGACTCCAGGTCATGTCCGGAAGATCATACGATCGCGATAATTTTGATATCGATTATCGAGTATCGACCCATCTCTAAATGCGTCCATTTTTAGCGCGCGACGGCATATATGCTATAGCGCGCTATATGTCATCGCCCGTCCGTCTGTCCGTCTGTCTGTCTGTCCCTCTGTCCGTCACACGGGTGGATCAGTCAAAGACGTTTGAAGTTAGGATCACGCAACCTTCACCACAGAGTAGCCCCATGACTCTAGTTTCCTGACGCGGAACGGCACCGTGAAATTCCAACGGGAAGATAGGGAGCGGGGGCGCCGAATAAGACAGGGGTATGGAAAATACGCAATTTTCAGC
>Ga0209788_1000088_pt1 | contig 25908 bp, 17 predicted proteins | sample WorMetLIZISLAND1_2_FD_187415 | JGI IMG/M metagenome (GOLD analysis project Ga0209788, IMG submission 187415) | Marine gutless worms symbiont microbial communities from Max Planck institute for Marine Microbiology, Germany - Olavius clavatus LIZARD... ...
GAGCCGGGGGCGGGGCCGAGCCGGGGCCCCGGGGTGAGCGAAGGCGGCCGGAGGTAACCTGAGCGCATGCGCGTGCTAGTCACCGGCGGGGCCGGCTTCATCGGCAGCCACACCGTCGTGTCGCTCATCGAGGCCGGGTACGAGCCGGTGGTCGTCGACAACCTCTGCAACGCCCGCCGGTCCGTCATGGCCCGCTTGGAGGAGATCACAAGGACGAGGCTCGAGCTTCACGAAACCGACGTCCGGGACGCGGCGGCCATGCGGGCGATCGCCCGGGACGGGATCGACGCCTGCATCCACTTCGCTGCGCTCAAGGCGGTGGGGGAGTCCGTGATGAGCCCGATGGCCTACTACGACAACAACGTCGGCGGCGCCATCGCCCTCATCGAGGCCCTCCTGGAAGCGGGGGTGGGCGCCTTCGTCTTCAGCTCCTCGGCGACGGTCTACGGCGACCCCGAGACCCTCCCCCTGACCGAGGAGGCCCCGATCGGCGAGGCCGTCAACCCCTACGGCTGGACCAAGATCATGGTTGAGCGGATCATCCGCGACGCGCAACGAGCCAACCCCGAGTGGAGCGCCTCCCTGCTCCGCTACTTCAACCCGGTGGGCGCCCACCCCTCGGGGCTGATCGGCGAGGACCCTCGAGGCGAGCCCAACAACCTCATGCCGTTCGTGGCGAAGGTCGCCGGAGGGGAGCTGCCCCGGGTGTCGGTGTTCGGGGGCGACTACCCGACCGAGGACGGCACCGGGGTTCGCGACTATGTGCATGTGGTCGATGTCGCCGAAGGCCATGTGGCCGCACTCGACGCTCACGCCGCCGACCCGGGCGCCCACGTCTACAACCTCGGCGCCGGCCGCGGGCACAGCGTCCTTGAGCTGATCCACGCGTTTGAGGAGGCGTCCGGGAGGCCGGTCCCCTACGAGGTGGTCGGGCGCCGCCCCGGCGACGTGGCCGCCAACTGGGCCGACGTGAGCAAGGCCGAGGAGAGGCTGGGCTGGAGAGCCGGCCGCGGGTTGGCGGAGATGTGCGCCGACGCCTGGCGATGGCAGCAGCGGTCGCGGTGATCGGCCTCTCGACGCGTGAGTGACCTCTTCGATCGGGCCCGGGAGTGGGCCGATGCCGATCCCGACCCGGCGACGCGGGCCGAGCTGCGGTCTCTGATCGAAGGCGGGGACGAGGCGGAGTTGTCGTCGCGGATGGCCGGGATGTTGCGTTTCGGCACCGCCGGGATCCGGGGCGAGGTCGGGGCCGGGCCCAACAGGATGAACAGAGCGGTCGTGATCCGCACGGCTCGGGGCTTGGCCGACCATCTCCTCGCCGGGCGGGCCGACCTCCCCGAGACCCCCGTCGTCGTGGCGTTCGACGCCCGCCCGATGAGCCGGCGTTTCGCCGAGGACGCTGGGGGCGTGCTCGCCGCGGCCGGAATCCCGGTCGTCTTCTTCCCCGACGCGGCCCCGACCCCGCTGGCGGCCTTCGCCGCCAAGGTCCTCGGCGCCGCGGCGGCCGTCGTCGTGACCGCGTCGCACAACCCGCCCGCGGACAACGGCCTGAAGGTGTACGCCGCCAACGCGGCCCAGATCATCGCGCCGGTCGACGCGGCCATCGCCGGGGCGATCGATAAAGTCGGGCGAGCCGACGAGGTCCCCAGGGTCGAAGGGGTGTTCGCCGGGGCCTCCCGCCTGGCGGCGCCTGTGCCCGACGACATCTTCGACCGCTACTGGGAGGAGGTGAGCGCTTCGCGGCCCGACCCCCGCGGCTCGGACATGAAGATCGTCTACACGCCGATGCACGGGGTGGGCGGCGCCGCCCTGGGCGCAGTGTTCGGTAGGGCGGGGCACACCGGCCTGCTCCCGGTCCCCGCTCAAGCCGAGCCCGACGGCGCCTTCCCGACGGTCGCCTTCCCGAACCCGGAGGAGGACGGCGCCCTTGAGCTGGCCGTGAGGCTGGCGGACGAGTCGGGCGCCGACCTGATCATCGCCAACGACCCGGACGCCGACAGGCTCGCCGTCGTCGTCAAAGACGGACCCGCATGGCGCCGTCTCAGCGGGAACGAGGTGGGCGCCCTTCTCGGCGACTACGTGCTCAGGGGTCATGGGGGCCCGGGTCGGGCCATCGTGGTCAACTCGATCGTCTCCGGCCCGATGCTCGCCCGCTTGGCCGAGGCCCGGGGAGCGCGGCACGAGGTCACCCTCACCGGATTCAAGTGGATAACGAACGCAGGCCTGGCTCTCGAGGCGGCGGGCGAGGGGCGTTTCGTGTTCGGCTACGAGGAGGCCCTGGGATACATGGTCGGGCCGACCGTGCGCGACAAGGACGGGATATCGGCCGCCCTCGTCTTCTGCGACCTGGTCGCCGGCCTCCGCGAGAGGGGCGAGACGGCGCTCGACCGGCTGGCTGAGCTCTGGGGCGTTGCCGGCGTCTGGGCCGACTCGCAACACTCGATTGTCGCCAAGGACGGCGCCCAGGCGATTCGAGCCGCCGTCGACCGGCTGGCGGAGTCGCCGCCGCGCTCGGTGGGCGGTGAGCCGGTGACCGGGCTGACCGACTACCGAGCCGGAGGGTCGTCTCGGCCCGTCTGGCTGGGGGAGCAGGCCTTGGTCGAGCTGTCGCTCGGGCGCTCGGGCCGGGTCCTGGTGCGGCCGAGCGGAACGGAGCCGAAACTGAAGATCTACGTCGATGTCAGCGAGGCGGCAGGCCCCGACCCCCGCTCTCAGCATCGGGAAATGTCGGAGAAGGCGAGGGCTGTCGCGGCCGACCTCGCCGGCATGCTGCCGCTCTGAGCCGAGAGCCCGGCAGGCAAATGACCGGCGCGGCCGGAGGTGCGTGCCACAGTTGGGCCCGTGAGCAAAACCCTGACATCAGTCGTCGTCGCGCTGACCCTTGCCGCGTGGCCGGCCGAGGCGGCGGGCGCCGAGCCGGGCGGGGTGGTCGTCTCGGGAGGGGCGCCGGTCGTCATCACGGAGGAGACCGCGACGGGTTTCTGGGTCGTCACACCCTGCGGGAGGCGAATGCATGTGGCGGCGGGGCCGACGATCTCAGCGGCGACCGTTGTCATCGACCCGGGGCACGGCGGCCCGGCGGATCTCGGCGCCGTCTCACCTTCCACGGGCGTCGCTGAGAAGGACCTGAACCTGCGCGTGGCCCGCGAGGCGGTGCGCAGGCTCAGAGGTCGGGGCGTGAGCGCGGTGCTCACGCGGACGGGGGACTACTCGTCCCGTCTCAGCGTCCGGGCGGGCGTGGCCGACGCGCTCGGGGCCACGGTCATGGTCTCGATTCACCACAACGCCCCCGTCCCCGAGCCGTCGGACGCGCCCGGCGCCGAGGTCTTCGTCCAGAACGGCGAGCCCGACTCCATCCGACTCGGCGGCGTCGTCTACGACCGCGTCATGGCCGCTCTCGAGGAGTTCGACGTCGCCTGGGCGGCCAAGGACGACGCGGGCGTGATGACCGTGCTCAACTCCCGAGGCGCCGACGCCTACGGGATCCTCCGCTGGCCCGAGACCCCGACCGCTCTCGTCGAGCTGGGCTACATGGCCAACCCGGCCGAGGCCCTCCTCCACCAGAGCCCCGAGTATGTGCCGACGGCGGGTACCGCGGTCGCCGAGGCGGTGACCGCCTTCCTGAACAGCGACGAGCAGGGCGCCGCACTCTCGAAGGGGCGGATCTTCAACCCGCAGCCCGGCATCGGCGGCGCAGCCTGCGTCGACCCGAGCCGGCTAGTCGAGACGGCGCCGGGGGGCCCCGTCCCGCCGCTGCCGCCGGCGCCGCGGGAGGACTGGCCCCCGCCGGGGTCGCCGCGGCCCGAGTAGCGCCCCCGCCGCCGCCGGCGGCGCCGGTCCGGGCCGTTGCGTGTGCAGAATTGCGGCTCTCGTCGGTACTACTGCACACGCTCAGCGTTGCGTGTGCAGAATTGCGGCTCTCGTCGGCAATATTGCACACGCTCAGGCAGGTCGGTCGGCGGCGCCGCGTCGCCATGAGGCGTGCAGGCGCCCGTAGGCGCCGCCCTCCCGAATCAGGTCGCGGTGCGGCCCGTCCTGCACGACGCGGCCCCGGTCGAACACCAGCACCCGGTCGGCGGCCTCGGCGGTGGAGAGCCTGTGGGCGATGGTCACCACGGTCCGGCCCGTCGTCAGCTTGCGAAGGGCCCGGCTGATGCGGGCCTCGGTGACCGGGTCGACCGCCGACGTCGCCTCATCGAGGATCAGCAGGTCGGGGTCGGCGATAGCGGCTCGCACCAGCGTCACGAGCTGACGCTCGCCCACGGAGAGGGCCCCGCCGCGCTCGCCGACCGCGGTGTCCAGGCCCGACGCCAGCTCCCCGAGCCAGTCGCTCAACCCGAGATCCTCAAACGCCTCCTCAAGCTCTCGCCTGCCCGCCGAGGGTTTCCCCATGCCGACGTTGTCGGCGATCGTCCCCCGAAACAACGCCCCCTCCTGAGGCGCCATCACCACCCGGTCCCTGAGCGACTCGAATCGGATGTCGCGGGCGTCGATCCCAGCGATCGACACGACGCCCTCGGTCGGGTCCATGAGACGAGCGAGCAGTTTGGCGAACGTGGTCTTCCCGGCCCCGGTCTCGCCGACCACGGCCACCCGCTGCCGGGCCGGTATCTCGACGGTGGTCTCTAGGAGAGCGGGCCGCGACTCGGCCTCGGAGGCACGCTCGCCGGGTCGCGGGTAGCTGAAAGTCACAGACTCAAAACGCGCCCCGACCGGCTCGCCGGGAAGATCGACCCCGCCCTCGCCGGGGTCGGTCACATCGGGGGCGATGTCCAAGATGTTCAGGACCCGGCGCCATCCCGCCACGGCGGTCTGGGCCTCGTTGACCGCCTCGCCGAGCATCTGGACCGGCTGGATGAACAACTGGACCAAGAACAGGAAGGCCGTCACCACGCCGACGGTCGCCGCCCCGGAGGCCGCCATCGCAGCCCCGACCGCGAGCACAGCGGCCACCACGACCGAGGAGGACAACTCGCCGGCCCCCGAGAACGACGCCGAGATCGCCCCGGCTCTCACCGCGGCGGCGCGTTGGCTCTCGAACGCCTCATCGAGCCTCCGCCGGGTCCGCTCCTCGACTCCGTAGGCCCGGATCACCGGCGCCCCCACCACCGTCTCGGCGAGGACGGCGAGGGAGCGGCCGACCCGCTCTCGCACCTTCAGGTAGGCGAGGTGGAGACGACCCTGGAAGGCCCTGATCATCAAGACGATGAGCGGGACCAGGGCGAGCACCACAAGCCCGAGGCGGGGCGAGAGGGCCAGCATCGCCGCCACAGCGATGAGCGCCTGACCGCTGTGGACGATGAGCATCAGGCCGCCCCACTGCATGAACCGACTGATCGAGTCGACATCGGAGGTCACCCGGGCGACGAGGGCGCCTCGCTGCTCACTCGCCTGATGAAGCATCGACAAGTCGTGGATGTGGCGGAACGCCCTGATCCGCAAACCGGAGAGGGCGGTCTCCGACACCCTGGCCAGCCGCAGGTGCATCCAGCCGGTGGCCGCCGCCGTCGCCGCCACAGCGCCCAGCGCCGCCAGCGTCATCTGCGCCACGAAACCCATGTCCGCCGACTCGCCCTGAAGCCCGCCGTCGATGACCTGCTGTATGGCGATCGGGACTATCACGCGGCCCGCCGTCGCCGCCAGGGCGACGGCGATCGTCCCGAGCAGGCCGCGGCGAAGCTCCGGGGAGAGCGCCAGGCCTCGCCGGACGGTGGCGAAGGCGCCCTCTCGCCCCTCTTTGACGGGAGGCCTCGTAGTCGGCCCGGTCAAGGCTGCGCCTCGTCGCGCTCGTAGGCGTCGATCAGGTCCTTGTAGGCCGGGACGGAGGCGTAGAGCCGGTCGTGGGAGCCGCGGTCGACGACCCGGCCGTCCTCGATGTAGATCACCTCGTCGGCGAGGACGATGGACGACCTGCGGTGGGCGACGATGACGACGCTGGCGCGCAGAGACTCGAGGCCCGCCAGGATCTCGCCCTCCACCGCCGGGTCGACCGCGGACACGGCGTCGTCGAGGACCAACAGCCGAGGCTTGCGGATGAGGGCGCGGGCCAGGGCGATCCGCTGACGTTGACCGCCCGAGAGGGAGGCGCCCCGCTCCCCGACGACGGTCTCGTAGCCGCGGTCAAGCTCTGTGATGAACCCGTCGGCCCGAGCCAGCTCGGCGGACCGGCGCACCTCGGCGTCATCGAACGACTCGCCGAGGGTGATGTTCTCGCGGACCGTGTCGTTGAAGAGGAACGTCTCTTGGAGGACGATGCTCACCGACTCGGCGAGGGCGGCCCTGTCGAGGTCGACAAGACCGTGGCCGTCGAGGCGAATCTGACCGGTGTCGGGGTCGAACAGACGCGCCAACAGGTGGGCCACCGTCGACTTTCCCGCCCCTGTCGGCCCGACGAGGGCCACGGTCGTCCCCGGCGAGACGTCCAAGGAGACCGACTCGACGCCCCTTCGCCCCGCGGCGCCCTGGTGCCCCTCGCCTCCCCGTCGCCCCGCGCCTCCTCGTTGCCCCGCGGCGGCTGAGACCGTCGGGCCGGCCGGGTCGGAGAGGTCGGCGTGCTCAGTCTCCGGGTGCAGGTAGGAGGCCGACTCGGCCGACGCCGCCGCCGCGGCGCCCCCGGCCGCCGACCGGGCCCCGTAGACGACCGTATCCTCGGCGCGGAGCACGCTCTCCACCCGGTCGAGCCCCGCCGCCGCTCGGGGCGCCTCGCCCAGGAGCCAGCCGAACACCCGCATCGGCATGGCGATCAGTCTGAAGAGGTAGGCGAAGGTAACCAGGGCGCCGACGGTGAGGGCGCCCTGATCGACTCTCCAGGCGCCGACGGCGAGCACCGCCAGGATGCCGACCGAGGGCAGGGCCTCGATCACGGGGTCGAAGGCGGCGCGCAGGCGGCCGACCTCGACCATGCGATCCCGCAGCTCGTCGGACCGCTCCCCGAACCGGCCGACCTCGGCGCCCTCCCGGCCAAGGGTCTTGACGACCAGAGCCGCGTCGAAGGACTCGTGGGCGATATCGGCGACCTCGGCTCGGAGCCTCTGCGCTCGGGCGGCCACGGAGCGCATCCGCCTCTGATACATGTAGTTGGCGAGCAGCAGGAGAGGCCCCGAGCCGAGCCCGATCAGGGCCAGGAACGGGTCGGTGAGGATCAGGAGGACGGCCGTGACGATGAGCATCACCACGACGCCGAAGGCCATGGGCAGGGGAGCGGCGATGAAGGAGGCGGCCTCGACGTCCTCGTGTGCGTTGGCGAGGAGCTGGCCGGTCGAGTGGCGACGGTGCCACTCGACGGGCAGGTCGAGGTACTTGCTCGTCACCTCGACCCGGTCGCGGTACTGCAGGCGCTGCTGGGCGAGGTAGGCGCCGAGGCGCCTGCCGGTGATGCCGACCGCCCTGGCCAGGGACACGCCGACGACCGCCGCCGCGGCGGCCGCCAGTGAGGCCGCGGCGACGCGGCCCGACTCGGCGGCGGGGAGCAGGACGGAGTCGACGGCCCAACCCACCACATACGAGGAGACGATCGTCATCACCGCGTAGAGCAGGGCGCCGAGACCGCCGAAGGCGAACTCCTTGGGCGCTCGGCGGACCTGGCGGCCGATGAGGCGACGAGCCTCGCCGAGTGGGGCGCCGCCTCGGGGCGGGGCGGCGGGGCGGGAAGCGGTCATGGCCCGCCAGGGTATGCCGCGAGGGTGCCGGGCGAGACGCGCTGAGGGCTCGGGCGAGTGGCGCCGAGCGGGCCGAAGCGGCGCCGGGAGCGGCGGCTGCTCCGCTCGATTAGACGCACAAGGGGCGGCGCCGGTTAGATTGCCCCCGTACGAGAGGACGTGCATCAGTGAACATATACGTCGGCAACCTGCCGTTCAACACCACAAACCAGGGTCTCGAGGAGCTTTTCGCCCCGTTCGGGACCGTCTTGTCAGCCAACGTCATCAACGATCGCGAGACCGGGCGCTCCCGGGGGTTCGGGTTCGTGGAGATGGACGACGCGAGCGCCGGCCGCGCCATCTCGGAGCTGAACGGGAGCGACTTCGGCGGTCGCAGCCTGACCGTCAACGAAGCGCGCCCGCGACGCTGACCGACCGCCTCTACGGAAGCTGCCGCTCGAAGGCGGCCAGCACCGCCCGCAACGACGCCGTCGTGATGCTGTGGTCCACGCCCACGCCCCACCGGAGGGCGCCGTCCTCGCCGACGCTCTCCACATAGGCGACGGCCTCGGCGCCCGCCCCCCGGCCGATCGAGTGCTCGGTGTAGTCGACCACATCGAAGACGACGCCCCAATGCTCGGTGAGGGCGTGCACCAACGCCTCCACCGGCCCGTCGCCCTCGCCGGTCACCGTGATCGGCTCACCGTCCAGCTCGAGCCGGGCGGCGACGGACGAGCGCCCCTTGCCTTCGCGCGTCGAGGTGTGCAGCTCCTGGCTGCGCAGGCGCAGCCGCGGCGCCGCCGGCAGGTAGGCCTCGGTGAAGGCGGCCCACATCTCGTCGGGGGTGATCTCGGCCCCGGTGTCCTCCGCGATCTCCTGGATGGTCTTGGAGAACTCGATCTGGAGCCGCCGGGGCAGGTCGAAGCCGTGCTCCTCTTTCATCACATAGGCGACCCCGCCCTTGCCGGACTGCGAGTTGACCCTGATGACGGCCTCGTAGCTGCGGCCGACGTGTTTGGGGTCGATGGGCAGGTAGGGGACCGCCCACGTGTCGTAGTCGGCAGGCAGGGCGGCGAAGCCCTTCTTGATGGCGTCCTGATGGGACCCTGAGAAGGCCGTGTAGACCAGGTCGCCCACATAGGGGTGCCGCGGGTGCACCGGCAACCTGTTGCAGTACTCGGCGGTGCGGCGCAGGGAGTCGATGTCTCCGATGTCCAGCTCGGGGTCGACGCCGTTGGCGAACAGGTTCATCGCCAGGTTGACGACATCGACGTTCCCGGTCCGCTCGCCGTTGCCGAAGAGCGTGCCCTCGACCCTGTCGGCGCCCGCCATCACGCCGAACTCCGCGGCGGCGACGGCGCAGCCCCGGTCGTTGTGCGGGTGCAGGCTCAGGGAGATCGAGTCCCGGTCGCTGACGTTGCGCCCGAACCACTCGATGACGTCGCCGTAGACGTTGGGGGAGTAGCACTCGACCGTCGCCGGGAGGTTGATGATGATCGGGTCGTCGGGGCTCGGCTCGGTCACCTCCATCACCGCCTCGCACACCTCCAGGGCGAATTCGGGCTCGGTGAGCGTGAAGCTCTCCGGCGAGTACTCGTAGGTCACGTCCGTCTCGGGGATCGTCTCCTCAAGCTTGAGGCACAGCTTGGCCGCGTTGACCGCGATTGCCTTGACGCCTTCCTTGTCGGTCCCGAACACCACGTCTCGCTGCAGCGGGTTGGTCGAGTTGTAGAAGTGGACGATCGCCTGCGGCGAGCCTCTCACTGCGTCGTAAGTCCGCTCGATCAACTCGTCCCGGCATTGGGTGAGCACCTGGATGGTCACGTCGGGGGGGATCAGGTCGTCGTCGACGAGGAGGCGGACGAAGTCGAAGTCGGTTTGACTCGCCGACGGGAACCCCACTTCGATCTCCTTGAACCCCATTTCCGTGAGCTGGCGGAACATCCTCAACTTGCGGGCCGGGTCCATCGGGTCGATGAGCGCCTGGTTGCCGTCGCGGAGATCCACCGAGCACCACCTGGGCGCCTTCTCGATGATCTTGTCGGGCCAGGTGCGGTCTTCGAGGACGAGCGGGATGAACCGCTTGTATCGCTCGTGTTCCATCTTCTTCGGTTCGGTCGCTTCCGGCGCCATGGTGGTCTCCTGACTGGTATCGGCTTGTGTGGGCTAAGAAAAAGCCCCCTTGAGGGGGCGGGGGCGGGCGAACGCGGGTACGGCGCTCGCCCTACATGAGGAGGTCGGAGCGGTGTGTGCGGCTCATCGACGGCCACTATAGCGTCAGGTCTGCGCCGCCGCGGCGTTCAGACGGCGGGGCGATCGGGGCGACTGGCGATCGGGGCGACTGGCGCACCGGCGACGTCGCCGATACGGTCACCCGGATGCGGCTTGAGTCGATCGACACGTTGGTCTCGCGGATACTGTCCGAGATCGGGGACCCCGACGGCGCCGTTGTGCCCGGCATTCAGCCCGCGACGACGTTCCGGCGCGGATCCGACGGCGAGCTGATCGGCGACTTCAGCTACAGACGCACCTCGTCGCCGACGATCAAGGCGGTCGAAGGCGTTCTCAACCGACTCGACGGGGGAGAGGGCTGTCTGGTCTTCTCCTCGGGTATGGCCGCGATCAACGCCTTCTTCGGGGCACAACCCCGAGGCGTGAGGGTGGCGGCCCCGACGGTCATGTACCACGGCGCACAGGACTGGCTGCACCGGCTCGACGAGCGCGGCGACATCAAGCTGACGCTGTTCGAGCGGCTCGACACGGAGGGCCTGATCGAGGCGGTGGCCGAAGGCTGTGACATCGCCTGGATCGAGTCGCCGCTCAACCCGACTTGGGAGGTCTTCGACATCGCCGCCGCGGCGGAGGCGACACACGCAGCCGGGTGCCTCCTCGCGGTCGACTCGACGGTCGCCCCGCCCGTCACGACGCGACCGCTCGACCTCGGCGCCGACATCGTCTTCCACTCCGCCAGCAAGTACCTGAACGGGCACTCCGACGTCACCGCGGGCGCCCTGATCACTCGCCGGGCCGACGAGGCGTGGGCGGAGACGGAGGCGATACGCGTGCTCCTCGGCTCGGCGCCCAGCCCGTTCGACGCGTGGCTCCTGTTGAGGGGGCTGAGGACTCTCGGGGTCAGGTACCGCCGGGCGAGCGAGAGCGCGCTGCGGTTCGCCGAGCGCACCGAGATGATCGAGGGCGTCCAACAGGCCCTGTACCCGGGGTTGGCCTCCCATCCCCATCACGAGATCGCCAAACGACAGATGACCGGCGGGTTCGGCGGGATGCTCTCCGTCCTGGTCGACGGGCCGGACACAGCGGCGGCCGCGGCCGCAGCCACCGGAATCTTCACCGCGGCCACCTCGTTGGGAGGCCCCGAGAGCCTCATCGAGCACCGCGCCCCGGTGGAGGGCCCCCACAGCGTCGTGCCCGACAACCTGTTGCGGCTCTCGGTGGGGCTTGAGGGCGCCGACGACCTGATCGCCGACTTTGAGGAGGCGATGGCCGCGGCGCGGGGGAGGGGCGGCCGCTGAGATTCGGCGTCTTCCTCCAGCCGGTCCACCACCCGTCGACGGACCCGACCGAGGCTCTGGAGAGCGATCTCGAGTTGATGACCCTCCTCGACCGCCTCGGCTACGACGAGGCTTGGGTCGGGGAGCATCACAGCACCGGATGGGAGAACATCGGGTCGCCGGAGGTGTTCATCGCCGCAGCCTCGCGGCACACGGAGAGGATCAGGCTGGGCGCCGGGGTGGTGCAGCTCGGCCTTCATCACCCGCTCGTCCTCCTCGACCGCATGATCCTCCTCGATCACCTGACGAGAGGGCGGGCGGCGTTCGGGGTGGGGCCGGGCGGCGGGCTTCCCAGCGACCTGACCGTTGCCGGCCTCACCGTTGAGGAGGCCGGGAGGCGTATGGGCGAGAGCCTGGAGGCGATGTTTCGGCTACTCGACGGCGAGGCGCCGGTGTCGATGAGGACCGACTGGTTCGAGATCAGCGAGGCCGTCTTACAGCTCCGGCCCTACAGCGACCCCCACATGCCTTTCGCCGCGGCCTCGACGCAGCAGGGCAACGTCGAGTTGATGGGCAAGGTGGGCGGCGCCGTCCTCCTGGGGCCCGTCCCCGAGCGGGTGGGCGAGGTCTTCGAGAGCCTCAAGAGAGGCGCCGAGGCGGCGGGCGCCGAAGCGGGGCGGGGCCAGATCACCCTCTCCTACAAGATGCACATCGACGAGGACCGCGACAGGGCGATCGCCGACTACAAGGACGGGTCGATAACCGAGGAGCTCGACTTCAACGTCGGCGTGCTCGGCAGGCCCCGGCCCGACGCCTCCCCCGACGAGTGGTACCGGGGGCTGGTCGACAAGATGATCATCGGCGACCCCGACGACGCCGTCGAGAAGATCGAGCGGATACAGGAGGTGTCCGGGGGAGTGGGGGCGATCATCTTCCAGCCTCGCGATTGGGCCGGGGAGGCGGCGCAGAGGAGGTCTTTCGAGCTGTTCGCCTCAGAGGTGGCGCCCCGGTTCAGGTGATCCCGACCCGGCCGGGCCGGCGGGTGAGGCTCGGCCCTACACTCGGCGGCCGTGTCTGCGGTGGTTGATCGACGGGGCGCGGCCGCAAATGCGCGCGCCGGGGCCGACCCCGTGACGAGATGGCTGCTGATGGTCGCCGGGCTGATTGTCCTGATGGTGATCGTCGGGGGTTATGTGCGCTTGTCCCGGGCCGGGTTGTCGATCGTGGAGTGGGACGTGCTCGGCGGGGTCCTTCCCCCGATCGGCGAGAAGGCGTGGGACGAGGCGTTCGCCCTCTATCAGCGGACGCCGGAGTACTTGAAGGTCAACAGGGGGATGAGCCTCCCCGAGTATCAGGCCATCTTCTACATCGAGTGGGGCCACCGGCTGATCGCCCGCCTGGCGGGCCTGGCGGCGGCGGCGCCGTTGGCGTGGTTCATGTGGAGGGGGTTGGTGGGTTTCAGGGAGTCCTTGCGTTACTGGGGGATCGTGGCCCTGTTCGGGGTGCAAGGGTTGATCGGTTGGCTGATGGTGTCGAGCGGGCTGGTCGACCGCCCGGCGGTGAGCCAGTACCGGCTGACGATCCACTTGCTCGCCGCTCTCCTGCTCTTGGCAATCGTGCTCTGGACGGCGTTGGGCCGGATGGGTTTCGGCCGCGGGGGAGAGGCGGATGAGGCCGCCGGGAGGGCTTCGTGGACGTTCCTCGGGTTGGTCGTCCTCCAGATCGCCTACGGGGGCCTGGTCGCCGGGTTGCGGGCGGGGCATGTGTCCGACACTTGGCCGCTCATGTTCGGGCGCTGGGTCCCAGAGGGCTTGCTCAGCTCGGCGGGGTCATGGTGGGCGAGCCTGGTCGGGCCTCTTACTTCTCATTGGGCCCACCGTTGGCTCGCCTTCGTCGTGGCGGCCGTGGCGTTGTGGGTCTACGCGGTCGTGCGCCGCATCCGGCCCGACGACCGACCGCTGCGGGCGATCGCGGCATGGGCGCCGGCCGTTGTCGGGGCGCAGATCGCGTTGGGGGTGTCGGTCGTCCTGCTCGGTGTGCCGAAGTGGTTCGCCCTCGCTCACCAAGCGATGGGGGTGGCCGTCTTCACCTTGTCCCTGATCGTCGCCCACAGGGTGACGTCGGGTCGTCAGCGGATGTAGCGTCCGAGGGCGGTCTCGACGGTCTTGGGCACGACGGCGGCGCCGCCCAACACGATGATGTTCTTGGGTTTCAGCCGGGTCAGCTCAGCGGCCGTCGCAGGCGGGATCTTGGCGCCCGCCACAAGCAGGACCGGGCCGTCCCGGAACGCCCCGGCCGCCCCTCCCGCCAACGCGTCGGGGAAGTTGAGGCCGGTGGCGACGTAGACCACGCCGACTCCGGGGTCGAACGCGTCTTTGGAGATCGCCGCCCCGGTGGAGTAACGGTCGGCCCCGGCGAGACGCGACACCTTGCCCGCCGTGTGAGCGGCCAGGGCCTTCTCCACGGCGGGGGAGACGACGCCTGTCCCGCCGAGCACCACGATCTTCTTCGGCTTCAACCGCTTCAGCTCCGTCACGGTCGCCGCCGGGATCACGTCCTTCTGAGTCAGCAGGATCGGCCCGCCCAGCTTCGCCGCGGCCGGGCCCCCCGTCAACGCGTCGGGGAAGTCGGCCCCGGTGGCCACATACGCCACGTCCGCCCCCGAGTCGAAGTGCTCGGCGGAGATCGCCGCCGCGGTCGAGTACCGGTCGGCGCCCGCCTGGCGGGTGGTGGTCGCCTGCTTCTTCAACGCCGACTCGACCGCGGCGGACACCACGCCCGTCCCGCCCAGCACGATGATCCTCTTCGGCTTGAGCCGCTTCAGCTCGGTCAACATCGCTCCACCGATGGCGTCTTTGGTCACGAGGAGGATCGGCCCGTCCCCACCCGAGGCCGCCGAGCCCGCCAGGGCGTCGGGGAAGTTCACCCCGGTGGCGACATACACCGCGTCCACGCCCGGATCGAACGTCTCCTTCGAGATCACAGCGGCCGTCTCATACCGGTCCTCGCCCTCCAGACGCGGCGGGACGACCACACCCCCAAACGTGAACGACACCGAGTCCGCCGCCGACACCTTCGTCTTCTTCGGCGTGGAAGCCGTCGCCGTCGCCGTGTTCTTGATGACACCCGCCGCGATGTCGGTCGGGGTCGCCGTGTAGGCGGCGGTGCATGTTGTTGACGCCATCGGCGCCAACGTCGTCTCCGGGCAGGTCACCTTCCCCGTCTTCGGGTCGGAGACCGACAACCCCGACAACGTCACGTTCCCCTCGTTGGCCGCGGCGAACAAGTAGGAGACCTTGTCGCCCGCCTTCACCGCGGCCCTGGCGGCAACCCTCTTGTCCAACGTCAACGAACCGACCCCGGCCAACCTCGTCTTCACGACGTGGGCCGCGCTCACCGAGGTGCCCCCCGACGTCGAGGCTCTCACCGTCGCTGTGCTCGACAACTCACCGGAATCGATCTGTGGTTGGCTCAACACGACCTCGGCGGTGCACTTCATCGTCGCCTTCGCCTCCAACGTCGGCTTCGGGCAAGTCACCTCCCCAGCATCAGGGTCGGAGACCGACAGCCCGGACAACGACGCGTCATATGGGTTTGTCACCGCATACGAGTAGGTGACCTTGTCGCCGACATCCACCCGACCCGAAGGAGGCTTCACCGCGTCGTCGACAGTCGCCGTCTTGACGATCTTGAGCCATGGGATCTCGGCCGTCGCCGACGCTGAGGCGCTCACCCGGTGGCTGGCCAGCTCGGTGGCGTCGTCCGCGGTCACCGAGGCCCTGCTGACCACCGTCCGCCGGTCTATCTCCTCCTGAAGCAAGGTGTGGGCACCGGTGCAGGTCAACTCGCCTCTCGGCCGCAACACTCCAGCCGGGCACTTGATGGCAGGGCCTTCATCAACATCCGCCGTCAGGTTCTGAAGACTCGCCCACCCCACACTCTCCGACCCTACGTTCCTCACCACATAGCTGAACATCAGCCAGTCGCCGGCGTTGACGTGACCCGAGCCGTCAGCATCTTCAAACGTAGGGGACGCGGCGGTGAACGAGATGCCGCACTTCAAGCGAAGCTCCACTCCGTCAACATGAAGCGGGCCAGTGCCGGTGTTGGCGAGTGACAGGACGGTCTCGGCACCGGTGTGACTCACCGTGTGGACGCCCTCCGTAGGATTCCATGCCCATGGAGAACTGGGAATGTTTGCCGTGAGCTCAGGGCTGCCACTCGGAGGGCCGAGCTTAAGAACACCCGTGGTAGCAAATGTCTGGACAGTCCAAGCTATCTTGTCACCCGGGAGGGTGGCAAACGGCAGATTCAGCTCGGTCGAATCAATGCCTTTCGGCAGATTCGGATCGGTGGGCGACCAAATCGAGGCGTACTGGTCGCCTTCAGCGGCGGGCGAGCCATCATAGTTACTGAGCACGATATCCCTGCCCTCGGGTTTCGTCCGCCAAGAGGGGACATCTCGTCTACGGATCATCAAAGAGGACACAGTCGGTCTCTCGAAACCCGGATTCTCCTGGCCGCGAGGGCAGTCGGCGGTAGAGGCCGCCTCAGCCCGCGGAACGCCGGCTACCAGCGCGACGGCCAACCCGAGAACGACCGAGACGACGCCAAGCCCCACCCATCGTGTCAACCTGCGGTCAAGTCTCATGCAACCCATCTTGTCTCTCGCACAACCGCCTCCCGGCCGCAACCGGCTCCGTTCACCGGACCCGTCGACCATAGACCCGATCGGCGCGATGAACAAGAAGGTGTCGTCGGCCGTCGCCGGTCGTCAGCGTGTGCAGCGGGCGATGGCAGCCCTGTTAGGTCGGTTCACGGGGGCTAACTTGACATAACGCAGATTATGGGCGTTTGCGACCGAAGCGCCTATCCCGGCCTGCGGTAGATCGACATGTGATTGGTCGACCGCTCGGTGAACGGCCTGAGGTCGTACCAGCCGAAACGGTCCTCCAGCTCAAGGCCGGCGAGCTGCGCCATCAGGTCCAGCTCCGACGGCCACGCGTACCTCATCTCCACAGGGAGGATGACGGTCTCTGCGCCTTCGGCTCGCCTCACGATGTGGGTGTCGACATGTTGACGCACCGGGTCGTGGACAGTCATCTCCACCCAGTGCTCGTCGACGCTGGTGATGGCGGAGACCGCGGTCCGCGTGTTGAGGCTGTCGAAGCGGGTCGGGTCGGGCACGAAGCAGTCGATGATGAACCGGCCCCCTGGCTCGAGACGGCGGGCGACGTTCCTGAAGCACTCGACCTGCCTCGCCTGGCTGAGCAGGGCGAACAGGGAGTTGAACGCAAGGTAGATGAGAGGGAGCTCGCCGACGCCTCCCACCTCGGCGAAGTCTCCCATCAACACCGGTATCGCCTCTCCCCCGTCCTTCGCCCTCAGCAGGGAGACCATCTCCTCTGAGGCGTCGATCCCGGACACCTCGACGCCCGCGGCGGCGAGCGGGAGGGCGATGCGGCCCGACCCGATCGCCAACTCGAGGGCGCGCGGGGACTCGCCCGCGTGCCTGGCGAGAAGGTCGACGATCGCGTCGTCGACCTCGTAGACCTCGTCGTAGAACGGCGACCAGCGGCGCCCGTAGGTCGTCTCGTCGTAGCCTTCCACGACGCTGAGTCTCCCAGGTCGCGCCGCCCGGCGCCGGCCTATGCTGAGGCGATGGCGGCCCACCCCCTCGTGCTCTCCGACTTGCGAGCCAAAGGAATCGACTACGAGGAGATGGCGTGCGACCCCGACCTCGCCGACACGGCGCAGTTCTGCGAGGCCTACGGCGTCCCTCCCGAGAAGTCGGCCAACGCCATCCTCGTCGCCTCCCGGAAGCCGGAGGGCGCAAACGCGATGTGTCTCGTCCTGGCCCACACCCGCCTCGACGTCAACGGAGTCGTCCGACGGCGACTGGGCGCCCGGAAGGTCAGCTTCGCCCCCGCCGACCTCGCCAGGGAGCTGACGGGTCAGGAGATCGGCGGGGTCACCGTGTTCGGGCTCGGGGCCGACATCGCAGTGTGGGTCGACTCGGCGGTTCTCGACAACGACTGGGTGGTCGTCGGCGCCGGGACCCGGTCGGCAAAGATCAAGTTCGACCCCTCTCAGCTCGTCGGGCTCGACGGTTATGAGATCGTCGATGCCTTGGCCCGGGCCCCCGGGCCGGGCTGACCGCCCGGCCCGACCGCAGGGTCATCTTGCCGAAGCCGGGTCTGCGCTCGCCGCCGGGAACACGACCTTGTCGGCCGCGACCTCGACCCTGATCTCCCCCGCGTCCCCGGTCTCCCAGAATCGCCGCCGCACCGACCCGCAGACAGAGATCGGCCTGCCCATCTCGCCCGGGTCGTCGGCCAGCTCGTCGGACGGGTCCCAGAGGGTCACCGGCACGATGTCGACTCGGCGGACCGGGTAGTCGACTTGCGCCACCACCAGGAACTTGATCAACCGCCTCCCCGACTCGAAGACCCTCAGCTCGGCGTCGGCGGCCAGCCGGCCGCGCAGGGCCACTGCGTTGTTGTCCATCTCGTTTCTCCTTTGATTGTCGGAGAAGTGCGGACGGTTTCAGTGTGATGGGGCCTTGGGACAGATTCTCAGGAGAGGGACGAGCGAAGCTCGTCGACGCCCTCGAAGTCGACGTCGTGGGCGTCGAGGGCGGCGACGATCCTGGCGGCCGCGTCCGGGTCGCCCGCCTCCAGCGCCGCCCTGGCCGCCACATACCAACGTCGAAGCTCGCCCGGGCCCGGCGAGGCCACCAGCCGCCCCGGCCTGGTCACCGACCACGCGTCGCGGGGCCGGCCCTCGTCAAGGAGAAACGACCCGTAGACGACCCTCGCCTCGTTGCCGACGGCGGCGGGCACGTCGTGCTCCTGCATCCGCTCCCACGTCTTGGCGACGTCGTCGGAGCGGCCCAGCGCGCGCAGGCAGTCCATCTCGACGGGCATGTGGGCCAAGTCGCCTGCGATCCGGCGAAAGGCGCGCACCTCGCGCAGTCCCTCCTCCCACCGGCCCGACCTGTAGGCGGAGAGCCCGAGCAGCTCGCGGACCGCCGACGATCGCGGCGCCAGCTTCTTGGCCTTCCGCAGGTCCGCCGCCGCCGCCTCGTACCGCTCGTCGGCGAACTTCGCCATCGCCTTCGACAAATGCTTCAAGGCGGGCTCGCGACGGTCCCTGGGGGTGGATCGGACGATCTCATCTCTGACCCACTTTGCCACTCTGCCCGCCGGCGCGGGCCTGCGCGGGGGCGGCCCCCGCCGTCCTCGGCGCGGCGGCTTCGATTGGTGATTGTCCTCCCGCGCCAAGTGCGCCTCCCGCTCCTCCGGCCGCCCGTCTCGGCCCACTGTCGACGTTTGGGCCCGGCGGTGACCTACTCTCCCGGGGGATCGCTCCCCAAGTACCATCGGCGCTGGCGGGTTTCACTTCCGTGTTCGGAATGGGAACGGGTGGTGCCCCGCCGCTCTTGCCACCGGACAAATCTCTGAGTCCCGGCTAGCCCGAGGACTCCATAGCGAGCACAACAACTGCTTGGTTTCATTATCCAAGCCCTCGGCCTATTAGTACCGGTCCGCTGAACACATTGCTGTGCTTACACGTCCGGCCTATCAACCTGGTCGTCTACCAGGGGCCTTAACCCTTACGGGTGGGAAATCTCATCTCTGGGTGGGCTTCGCACTTAGATGCCTTCAGCGCTTATCCCGTCCGAACTTAGCCAACGAGCCGTGCCCTTGGCAGGACAACTCGCACACCAGCGGTCCGTCCACCCCGGTCCTCTCGTACTAGGGGCAGCTCCCATCAAATTTCCTGCGCCTGCGGCGGATAGCGACCGAACTGTCTCACGACGTTCTGAACCCAGCTCGCGTGCCGCTTTAACGGGCGAACAGCCCGACCCTTGGGACCTGCTCCAGCCCCAGGATGCGACGAGCCGACATCGAGGTGCCAAACACCCCCGTCGATATGGACTCTTGGGAGGTATTAGCCTGTTATCCCCGGAGTACCTTTTAGCCGTTGAGCCATGGCGCACCCACATGCCACCATGGGATCACTAATCCCGACTTTCGTCCCTGCTCGACTTGTTGGTCTCGCAGTCAAGCCCCCTTGTGCATTTACACTCACCGTCTGATTGCCGTCCAGACTGAGGGGACCTTTGGGCGCCTCCGTTACTCTTTGGGAGGCCACCGCCCCAGTGAAACTGCCCGCCAGACACTGTCCCTGATCCAGATAATGGACCTAAGTTAGATGGCCGTCAGATGAAGGGTGGTATTTCAAGGTTGGCTCCACGAAAGCTGGCGCCTCCGTTTCATAGCCTCCCACCTATCCTACACATCACATGCCAGACACCAATGTCAAGCTGCAGTAAAGGTTCCGGGGTCTTTCCGTCCTGCCGCAGGTAGTGAGCATCTTTACTCACACTGCAATTTCGCCGAGTCTCTGGTTGAGACAGTACCCGAGTCGTTGCGCCATTCGTGCAGGTCGGAACTTACCCGACAAGGAATTTCGCTACCTTAGGACCGTTATAGTTACGGCCGCCGTTTACTGGGGCTTAGTTTCAAAGCTTTGCCGAAGCTAACTCATCCACTTAACCTTCCAGCACCGGGCAGGCGTCACAGGGTATACGTCGTCTTGCGACTTGGCACCCTGCTGTGTTTTTGGTAAACAGTCGCTTGGGTCTGGTTTCTGCGGCCCCCTCAAGCTGAAGACGCGAAGTCTCTCACTTTACCGGGGCGTTCCTTCTCCCGAAGTTACGGAACGATTTTGCCGAGTTCCTTAACCAGAGTTATCTCGCTCGCCTTGGTATTCTCTACCTGTCCACCTGTGTCGGTTTGGGGTACGGGCACTCTGTGCGCTCGCTAGAAGGTTTTCTCGGAGGCATGGCTTCAACGGCTTCGCCTAAAGCGGCTCGGCGTCACGCCTCAGCCTTAACGAGGTCCGGGTTTACCTGGACCTCAGCTACACGCTTGCCCCGGGGACTACCATCGCCCGGGTCCGTTTAGCCTTCCCCGTCGCTCCATCGCTGGCCTAATACTGACTGGGTCGGTAGGCCCCGAAGGGCTTTCCTTAGCAAGTCAGCCTCGGCCGGGGCGCTCACAGAGTGGTACCGGAATATGAACCGGTTGTCCATCGACTACGCCTCTCGGCCTCACCTTAGGTCCCGACTAACCCTGGGCGGACGAACCTTCCCCAGGAACCCTTGGACATTCGGCGGAAGAGATTCTCGCTCTCCATTCGCTACTCATGCCGGCATTCGCGCTCGCGAAGCCTCCACGGTCGGCTCTCGCCACCGCTTCGACGGCGACACGACGCTCCCCTACCGATCCGACTTGAAGCCGGATCCCGCAGCTTCGGCGGTGTGCTTGAGCCCCGATACATCTTCCGCGCGGAATCACTCGACCAGTGAGCTGTTACGCACTCTTTAAATGAATGGCTGCTTCTAAGCCAACATCCTGGCTGTTTGAGCAACTCCACATCGTTTCCCACTTAGCACACACTTAGGGGCCTTAGCTGGCGATCTGGGCTGTTGCCCTCGTGACCACGAAGCTCATCCCACGTAGTCTGACTGCCGTATTTGGCGCATTGAGATTCGGAGTTTGACTGGAGTCGGTAAGCTTGTAGGCCCCCTAGTCCAATCAGTGCTCTACCCCCAATGCGGAACATACAACGCTAGCCCTAAAGCTATTTCGGGGAGAACCAGCTATCGCCGAGTTTGATTGGCCTTTCACCCCTATCCACAGGTCGTCCCCCAAGTTTTCAACCTTGGTGGGTTCGGGCCTCCACGAGGTCTTACCCTCGCTTCACCCTGCCCATGGATAGCTCACTCGGCTTCGGGTCTACGGCATGCGACTAGACGCCCTGTTCAGACTCGCTTTCGCTTCGGCTACAGCTAACGCCTTAACCTTGCCACACACCGGTAACTCGCCGGCTCATTCTTCAAAAGGCAGGCGGTCAGACACCAAAGATGTCCTCCCACTGCTTGTAAGCCAACGGTTTCAGGTACTCTTTCACTCCCCTCGCCGGGGTCCTTTTCACCTTTCCCTCACGGTACTTGTTCGCTATCGGTCACTAGGTAGTGTTTAGCCTTACGAGGTGGTCCTCGCAGATTCACACGGAATATCCTCCGTGATACTTGGGAGGCCACTCTGGAGTCCGATCGGCTTTCGCTTACGGGGCTGTTACCCGCTGCGGCCCAGCTTTCCAGCTGTGTTCAGCTAACCGTCGACTTTGTAACTCCAGCTCCGCGCCGGTGCGCAGGAGACATGGTTCCCACAACCCCCATACAACAACACCACCGGGCTGTCACGCTGCATGGGTTTGGGCTGTTCCCCTTTCGCTCGCCACTACTCGGGGAATCGCTGTTGCTTTCCTTTCCTCTGGGTACTGAGATGTTTCAATTCCCCAGGTTGCCTCAACCGGCCCTATATATTCAGACCGGAGTGACCGGGCTTGACCCCGGCCGGGTTTCCCCATTAGGACACCCCCGGATCGGCGCTTGCTTGGCAGCTCCCCGAGGCTTATCGTAGCCTGCAACGTCCTTCATCGGCTCCTAGTGCCAAGGCATCCGCCGTTGGCCCTTAGTAGCTTGGATAGATATTGAATCCAAGACAATTATATGTGCTCGCTATGCAGTTCTCAAGACGCCTGCCTCAACCGAGGTCGAGGCCCGGGACTCGCAGGGCGTGCCCCGCCGAGGTCTCGCCGCCCCGCTTCCTGCGGGGCCTGCGCTCCCTCACAACTGAACAACGCGCCTGATCCGCTCCGGGTTGTCGGTCGATCGCTCATCCGAGCGATGCTCGTTCCACGATCGGTCCGACTCCGAGAAGTCGGTCAAGTAGCCAGTCGATCAGATGAGAGCTGGAGACCGGAAGTCATCCCGGTCTCGTCTCTGCTCCTTAGAAAGGAGGTGATCCAGCCGCACGTTCCCGTACGGCTACCTTGTTACGACTTAGTCCCAGTTACCGACCCCACCTTAGGCAGCTCCCTCCCGCAAGGGTTAGGCCACTGACTTTGGGTGTTGCCGACTTCCGTGACTTGACGGGCGGTGTGTACAATCCCCGAGAACGTATTCACCGCGGCTTTGCTGATCCGCGATTACTAGCGACTCCGGCTTCATGAAGTCGAGTTGCAGACTTCAATCCGAACTGGGGCCAGCTTTGGGGGATTCGCTCACTCTCACGAGATCGCTGCCCGTTGTACTGGCCATTGTAGCATGCGTGCAGCCCTGGATATAGGGGGCATGATGACTTGACATCGTCCCCACCTTCCTCCGAGTTATCCCCGGCAGTCTCCTACGAGTCCCCGGCCGAACCGCTGGCAACATAGGATGAGGGTTGCGCTCGTTGCGGGACTTAACCCAACATCTCACGACACGAGCTGACGACAGCCATGCACCACCTGTCACGGACCCTTACGGACACTGTGTTTCTACAGCTTTTCCCGTGATGTCAAACCCAGGTAAGGTTCTTCGGGTTGCATCGAATTAAGCCGCATGCTCCGCCGCTTGTGCGGGGACCCGTCAATTCCTTTGAGTTTTAGCCTTGCGGCCGTACTCCCCAGGCGGGATACTTAATGCGTTAGCTTCGGTACAGCAACCACTGATCGCGGTCGCCACACCTAGTATCCAACGTTTACAGCGTGGACTACCAGGGTATCTAATCCTGTTTGCTCCCCACGCTTTCGCTCCTTAGCGTCAGTACCGGTCCAGAGAACCGCCTTCGCTACTGGTGTTCCTCCCGATATCTGCGCATTTCACCGCTACACCGGGAATTCCATTCTCCTCTACCGGACTCGAGTCACAGCAGTATCGACCGCACTTCCAAGGTTGAGCCTCGGACTTTCACGGCCGACTTGCTGAACCGCCTACGAGCGCTTTACGCCCAATGATTCCGGATAACGCTTGCACCCTACGTATTACCGCGGCTGCTGGCACGTAGTTGGCCGGTGCTTCTTGTGGAGGTACCGTCAATTTCTTCCCTCCTGAAAGGGGTTTACAACCCGAAGGCCTTCATCCCCCACGCGGTGTCGCTGCGTCAGGCTTTCGCCCATTGCGCAAGATTCCCTGCTGCTGCCTCCCGTAGGAGTCTGGACCGTGTCTCAGTTCCAGTGTGGCTGGTCGTCCTCTCAGACCAGCTACTCGTCATCGTCTTGGTAGGCCGTTACCCCACCAACTAACTGATAAGCCGCGAACCCATCCCACAGCACAAAGGCCTTTCCTCAAAGGACCATGCGGTCCTGAGAGTGTATTCGGTATTAATCCAAGTTTCCCTGGGCTATCCCGATCTGCGGGGCAGGTCGTTCACGTGTTACTCACCCGTTCGCCGCTCCGTCATACCGGGGGGTTACCCCTCCAGTGTGCGTCGCTCGACTTGCATGCATTAGGCGCACCGCCAGCGTTCATCCTGAGCCAGGATCAAACTCTCCAACGTACACTCATGCGACCGGCCCGAGGGCATGGCCGCAATCGTGTCAGTGAAGGGCTCTAGTTTTGGGTCCAGGACCCGTGAGGGGCCCTAGCTCCTGATTGCTCACACGGGCGCCGTCGGATAGAGCTCCGGCGACGCCGTGCACATTCGTCATGACACCGTCCCCCACCCTACGGGGAGGACGGGCATCACTGGCTTTTGGCGCATTGTTCAGTTGTCAAGGAGCGCGACTCGAGTTTGGCTCGACTCGTCGGCGGCCTCGTCGCCGAGACCGCCCGCGACCCGGGCACAGGTGACCGGGCCGCCGCCTCCCCGCCGGGGAGGCGCGCCGTGGGCCGCGCGGGTCGGCGGAGGCCAGCCCGGCGCGGGCGTCGCCCGAGGCCCGCAGGGCCCGGCGAACGGCGAGGTCGCGGCGCGCGCCGCGACCCATGTGTCACATACTACACGGTCGGCGACCGAATGCAAGTCAATCGACGAGACGGGCGAAGCGCCGCTTGCCGACCTTGAGGACCGCGCCCACCAACGAGGCCCGCGGGGCCTCCTGGTCGCTCAGGGCCTCGCCGTCGATCTTGACGGCGCCCTGCGCCAGCATCCGGCGGGCGTCGGCCCCGGACATGGCGAAGGCGTCTCTGATGAGCGCCGGCACGTTGACCGTCTCGCCCGGGGGCACGACGACCTCGTCGATCTCCTCGGGTGCGCCGCCGCGCCGGAAGACCCGGTCGAAACCCGCTTCCGCCCGCGCCGCCGCCTCGTCGCCCCAGTAGAGGGCGACGACCCGGCGGGCCAGCCGGCGTTTGGCCGCGTTCGGGTGCAGGGCGCCCGAAGCCAGGTCCGCATCTATCGACGCCGCCTCGTCCTCGTCGAGGTCGGCGGCGAGCCTGAACCACTGCGCCATCGCGTCGTCGGGGATGCTCATCGTCTTCCCGAACATCTCCGCGGGCTCGTCGTCGACGCCGATGTAGTTGCCGACCGACTGGGACATCTTCCGGGTTCCATCGGTGCCCACCAGCAGGGGCATCGTGAGAGCGACCTGGGCCTCTTGGCCGTACCTCTCCTGGACGACCCGGCCCATCATCAGGTTCCAGAGCTGGTCCGACCCGCCCAGCTCGACGTCGGCCTCGACGGCGACCGAGTCGTAGCCCTGGAGAAGCGGGTACAGGAACTCGAGGACCGAGATGGGGGCGCCCGACTCGTGTCGCTTGGCGAAGTCGGAGCGCTCCAGCATCTGAGCCACGGTCGCCGAGCTCGCCAGCTCAGCGATCGCGGCCATGTCGAGGGCGGCCAGCCACTCCGAGTTTCGCCTGATCTCCAGGTTGTCTCGGGACAGGACCTTGCCGAACTGGCCGAGGACGCTCTCGGCGTGGGCGCTCACCTCCTCGGCGGTCAGCCGCGCCCTCTGGGCCCCGCGCGCCGACGGGTCGCCGACCTGAGCGGTGAAGTCGCCGACGATCAGCACCGCCGTGTGACCGAGATCCTGGAATCTGCGGAGCTTGCGGAGCACGACCGACCAGCCCAACGTGACCGCGGGCGCCGTCGGGTCGAGGCCCAGCTTGACCCGCAGGGGCCGCCCCAACTCGAGCTTCTCCTCCAAGCCCCGCTCGGGGACCGCGGTGTCGCAGTGCCTCAGGAGAGACCGCAGGTCGTCGGCGGTTGTCATGGGCCGGCCACGATAGGCGCGGCCGAAGGCGCCGCCACGAAACGCCACGGCAGATCCTCGGCCTTGGAGACGCCGACCCGGGTCGTCGACAGCACGGCCTCAGGGGCCGGCCCCGGCTCAAGGCGTATCGGCGAGCCCGGGTCGAGGAGGTCGGCGCCGTCGTGGCCCAACTCGACCCCCAGCGCCTGCGCCAGCTTGCCCGGCCCGGCGATCGCGTCCTCAGCCCTCCCCCGCCGCCGCTCCACGACGGCGGCGCCCTCCACGACGTCTCCGCCGCGGATGAGGATCCCCCAACCGACGCCCTCGGGGCCCGCCGCGGCGTTGGCGCAGTTGTGTATCCCGTAGGACCGGTACACATACAGGTTCCCCGGCGGGCCGAACATCGACTTGTTCCGCTCCGTGCGGCCCCTGAAGGCGTGTGAGGCGGGGTCCTCCGGCCCCTTGTAGGCCTCGACGTCGCAGATCCTCACCCGAACCGCCCGGCCGCCGATGTCGGAAGCCAGGTAACAGCCGAGCAACCGGGGCGCGGCCGCCTCGGGGGCTTCGCTCAACAACACCCTCAGGCCTTCGGTCATCCCGCCCCGCGCAACGCGGCCCCCAGCTCGGTCGCGGCCGCGATCATCGCCTCGCGGACCGACCCGATCTCGTCGGCTGCCAACGTCCGGTCCCCAGCCCTGAGCCGATAGCGGACCGCCACCGCCTTCTTCCCC
>Ga0209788_1000090_pt1 | contig 25476 bp, 21 predicted proteins | sample WorMetLIZISLAND1_2_FD_187415 | JGI IMG/M metagenome (GOLD analysis project Ga0209788, IMG submission 187415) | Marine gutless worms symbiont microbial communities from Max Planck institute for Marine Microbiology, Germany - Olavius clavatus LIZARD... ...
CCCCCGCCCAGCCGGCGGCCGCCGCCTCCGAAGGGACCAAAGTCATGGCGCCGATGCCGCCGCCGACCGTGCCCCCGGACGAGACCTACCGGCAGATCGAGGAGGAGCCGCCGTCGCAGAGGCCGTTCATCATCACCGCCTCCGCCCTCGTCGCGGCCCTCGCCATCCTCCTGTTCACGATGTTCAACCAGTTCGGAAACGACGCCGACCCCGAAGGCGAGCTTGCGCCTGTGCCCGATGTCACCGGGTTTACCCAGCAGAGGGCCCTGGAGCGTCTGCAGGGCGACGGGTTCCTGGTCTCGACAGTCTTCGAGACGAGCGACGAGGTCGACTCCGGCGACGTGATCAGGACCGACCCCCCCGGGGGCGACGAGGCGGAGAAAGGCTCGACCATCGAAGTGGTGATCTCCTCCGGCGCCGAGGAGATCCCGACGCCGGCGGTGATCGGGAAGACCGTCGACATGGCCAAGAAGGAGATCGAGGACGTCGGGCTGAAGGTCGGGCAGGTCGAGACGAGGCCGGACGCCGACTTCGAGGAAGAGACGGTCATCGAGCAGGACCCCGCCGCAGGCGTCGAGGTCGGCTACGACACGCCGGTGAACCTGGTCGTCTCGTCGGGCCCGGAGACGCTGGCCGTCCCCGCTCTCGTCGGCGTCTCCGAGCGCGAGGCGACGACGCAACTCTCCGACCTCGGGTTGAAGTGGGACGTCGAGGAGAAACACGACGGCGCCGTGGCGGCGGGGAGAGTGATCACCACCAACCCCGAGGCGGGCGAGGCCGCCGTCTCCGGGGACACGATCACCCTCGTCGTCTCCCTCGGGCCCGAGCCGGTCGAGGCGCCGAGCCTCGCCACCCTCACCGAGGACGCCGCCCGCGAGCTTGTCGAAGGGCTCGGCCTCACCCTCAACGTGTCGAACACCAAGCAACCGGTGGCCCTCAAGTCCCAACACGACACAATCGTCAACCAGACCCCGCCGCCGGGGACCGAGGTCCTCCCCGGCGGAGTCGTCACCGTGACTCTCGGCGAGTACGCCCCGCCGACAACTGTGACCACGCCGCCGCCCGCGACGTCGACCACGCGGCCCGCGACCACACAACCTGAGACCACCGCCCCTTCAGGGGGCTGAGGAGACCCCTGACCAGTTCACCGGCCGCTTCCCTCGGGAACTGTTCGACTATGTGGTGGGGGTGGGCCGGTGGTGTCTCCGCGTGCACGCCTACGCCGTGCTGCTGACGACGGATCGATACCCTCCGTTCAGCCTGAGCTGAGGGCGTCAGCGGTAGTTGCCGGTCATCAGGAAACCTGCGGCGATCGCCGCGAGACCGCCGACGAGGACGAGCTGATCGAGCTCGAGGATGAAGCGGAGGACGACGAGGGCGACTCCCACCGTCATGAGCGCGGCCATGAGGACGACATACCACGTCGGGCTAGGGCCTTTGTCCTTGGCCTTGGCCGCGGGCTCGCCTGCCCGCTGCGGCGGGGGGCGGCGCTTCGGCTTCCGTCTCTTCGAGACCGGCATGGGCCCCGACCCTAACGGGGATCCTCCCCAAGTCGGGTTGAGCCACAGGCTTGGGCTTGGCCGCGGACTCCCGGCTTCTTCGGGAGCGCTGCGATCACGGCGACGGCCGCTGGGCCGGTCTCCACACCATGATCATCTCCTCCCGACAGTGTTTCGGCGGAGAGCCCTCGCGGATGTTCACCGCCCTCAGCGTCACCTCCGCCCCGCACACGGAGCAGTGGTAGTCCTGATCGACGACGACCACATCGTCGGGGTCGATGTCGGGAGGCGGGCTCGCAAGGAGCCTGATCGTGGACCACGACACTCTCCAGATCACCAACCCGATGAGCAGGGCGATGATCACGTCGAGGACGACGGCGCCGGTCATGGGCGCCGATGGTAGGTCGAGTCACCGGATCGTCTCGATGATGGTGGCGTTGGCCATGCCGCCGCCCTCACACATCGTCTGCAGCCCGTAGCGGCCCCCGACCCGCTCCAGCTCCCAGACGAGGGTGGTGAGCAGCCGCGCCCCGGAGGCGCCGAGCGGGTGGCCTAATGCGATGGCGCCGCCGTTCACGTTGGTGCGGTCCCACAAGGCCCCCGGGTCGGACCCGCCGTGCTCCATCCTCCACGCGACCGCCACCGAGGCGAAGGCCTCGTTGACCTCGAACAGATCGATGTCCTCGACGCTCAGACCCGATCCTGTCAGCGCCTTCTCCGTGGCGGGGATGGGTCCGCTCAACATGAGCACCGGGTCGACGCCGGCCATCGCCATGGCCCGGATCCGGGCCTTTGCCGCCATGCCCAACTCCTCGGCCTTGTCCTCGGCCATGATGAGGACCGCGGCCGCGCCGTCGGAGATCTGCGAGGAGTTGCCCGCAGTCACCTTGCCGTCGGCTTGGAAGGCGGGTTGCAGCGAGGCGAGCTTCTCAAGGGACGTGTCCCGCCGAATCCCCTCGTCTCGTGTGATCGTCTCGGCGGCGCCGTCCTCGGCGGCCACTTCCACTGCGACGATCTGGCTCTCGAAACGGCCTTCGTCGACAGCTTGCGCGGCCCGCCGGTGCGACTCGAGCGAAAGCTCGTCCAGCTCCTCGCGGGAGACGCCCCACTTCTCGGCCATCATCTCGGCGCTGACGCCTTGGGGGACCAACCCGGAGGCGTACCGCTCCACGACCTTGGGGCCGAAGGGTTGGCCAGGGCCGTTCTCGACGGAGCTGCCCATGGGGACGCGGGTCATGTGCTCGACCCCCGCCGCCACCACGACATCCTGGGTCCCCGACATGATCGCCTGAGCCGCGAAGTGGGCGGCCTGCTGAGATGAGCCGCACTGCCGGTCGACGGTCGTGGCGGGGACCGACTCCGGGTAGCCGGCGGCGAGGGCCGCGTTGCGGCCGACGTTCCAGGACTGCTCGCCGACCTGGGACACGGCGCCCATGATCACGTCGTCGATCAACTCGGGGTCGAGGCCGTTTCGCTCGACGAGGGCCTCAAGCGGGATTGAGGCGAGGTCCACCGCGTGGGTTCCCTTGTAGGCGCCGTTCCTGCGGCCGACCGGTGTGCGCACTGCGTCCACGATCACTGCGTTTTTCATCATCTCTCCTGTTGGTGTCCTCCGATTCGACCCGAATCGCCGACGTCGGCCGGGGCGCCGACGTCGTGGAGACGATGGGACTCGAACCCACGACCCCCGGCATGCAAAGCCGGTGCTCTTCCAGACTGAGCTACGTCCCCCCGCGCCCAGTCTAGGGTCTCGACCCGCCGGGCGGCGTCGAGGAGGGCGCGACCGCGGCGGCTTCGCCTGGCTCGGCGGAGTCGATACAATCTGCCGCCTTGACCGCCGGGCGGCGCCTCGACCGCCGGGTCAAGGGCCCATAGCTCAGCCCGGTTAGAGCGCATCCCTGATAAGGATGAGGTCCCTGGTTCAAGTCCAGGTGGGCCCACTCCGGCCCGCCGGGAGGACCCGTCCCCGACCCAGGTAGGGGGTCGGTCCCGCCCCGCGCCGCTGGACCGCTCTCTCGGTCACCGCGACCCTACCCCGCCCGGTCGGGCCTCAGACTCGTCGGGCCCCGCTGGTACGGTCCGCGGAGGAGTCGGGGGCCTTTCTCCCGAACCCTCGAGCCGTGCGGGGAGGCCGGTGAAGCAACATGACTGACCAACTGACTCTCGAGTCCCAAGACGAGGCGCTCCGCCTCAGCCGGCGCCTCGACTCCCTGCACGACCTGCTGTACACGCGCGGAGGGATTCGCCCAGCCAACGCCGCCGTTGAGGAGCTCTCGAAACTGCTCTTCCTCAGGATCGCCGCAGCACGGCGCCCGGAGATCGAGACGCCCGGCTACGGCGCGATCGGAGAGGCGATGGAGACCGCCTCATCCGGCTCCGGCGAGGCGATCGCCGCCGCCAAGGCGGCATTCACAAGCGCCGTCTCGTCGTCGCATCTCGCCGCCCGACTGCCCGACGGCGGCCGCCAGAGCGTCTGGCCCGTCGATGAGCCGTTGCGGGTTTCGCGACCCGACGTGCTCGCCGAGGCGATTGACATGCTGGCAAGCATCGACCACGGGCGCTCCGCCGGCTACGACCCGATCGGCGCGGCATTCGACGTCTTCCTGCGCGGGCGATACGAGAACGCCGGCGGTCTGGGCACATACCTGACCCCGGCCTCCGTCGTCGATGCGATGGTCGCCATCGGGCTCTTCTTGGTCGAGGCCGAGACCGCGCCGGGGGGCCCCGTCGGCCTCATGGGCGACCCATGTTGCGGCAGCGGGCGTTTCCTGATCGCGCTGGCGCACCGGCTTCGCCGCGCCCCCATCGCCGCCTCCGATGAAGACCTCTCCGGCTTGCTCTTCGGGGCCGACCAATCCACATCGGCGGTCGCCACAACGCGAGTCAACCTTATGGCGGCCGGGCTCGACGCACACGAGGTGCTTGCGGTTCAAGACTCAATCACCGACGAGTGGGTGGCGAGACTCGACAGCCGCTTTTCGCTCATCCTCACCAACCCGCCCTTCGGCGACGGCAAGCACGACGACCGGGAGGGCATCGCTCACACGTCGACTGTCTTCCCCGCACTTGCCGGCGCCGGGCGAATCGACCCGTCGCTGGCTTTCGTAGCCAAGTGCGTCAAGCTCCTGGCGCCCGGCGGCGTCGCCGGGATAATCCTCCCCGACGGAGTGCTCGACGGACCTGCCATGAGAGACCTCGTGTTGGGCCCGGGCTCGATCCGGTCGGGCATCCGTCTCGAAGGTGTCGTCAGCCTGCCGCCGGCGACGTTCGCCCCCGCCGGGACGACCGCGAAGACCAGTGTGATCTTTCTGCGACGAGCGCAACCGGCCCCGGAGAGGTGCGTCTTCCTCGCACGAGCCGACCACGTCGGGTATCTCATGCGCCGGGGTTCCGTCGCGACCGACCCCAGCGGCGACGATCTGCCCGGCGTTGTCGACGCGATTCGGCGCACAGCCATCTCCGCCGCCGCCCCGACCGGCAACCTGTTCCGTCCGGCGCAGAGCGACCTCGTCTCCCTTGACGCGTCGTCGATCAGCGCCGAGGCGACGTCAGCGCGCAGGAACCTGCTTGACGCCGGCGGAAGGGTATTGCGCGGCATCCTTGAGCACAAAGAGAGACGGCGGGTTCCCGTCGCCGACCGCCTCCCGTTCGTCAGCGTCCTCCACATCGATGAGCTGGGCGGCATCGACTGGGAGGAGGCCGATGGCTATCGGCCGTCCACGCCGGGGCAACTCGCGGAAGGCGGCGATGTGATCGTCTCTCTCCTGAACCCCGCGAAATTCCGCGCTGCGGTGATACCGGATGACAAGCCTTGTGTGCAGTGCTCAGCCGAGTTCGGGGTCTTCCGAAGCATGATCGACCCGTACGCCGCTCTCGCCCTCCTGCAACACGAGTCGGTTCGCGCCCAAGCCGCTCCCTTGGGGCGCGGGACCTCCAGCTCCCGAAGGCGCGTTCAGCCCGACGACATCCTCGATCTCGTGATCCCGTCTTTCACATCCGCCTGGGTCGCATCAGCAGGCGAGGCGACGCGGGAGGCGCTGCACCGGATCGCTCAGAGTCGTGACGAGTTGAGCGCGATCTACGCCAGCCGAGCCAGCGCATGATCGCAGCTCAAGGGGCGGCGCACTCTCCGGACACGAGCTCGACGGGCTCATATCGGATCACTTCGAATCCCCCTGATCGCATCTCAACGGGACCATCAGTGCTCCGCCAACGGCAAGTCGCCGGGAACGAACGGTAGTCGCGCCTCGCCGGTCAGTCTCTCCAGCGCCGCAGCCCGCTTGCCATCACGTTTCACGATACCCTCATCCAGATCGTCCTCATCTTGCTCAGCCTTCTCATTCAGATATTGATAGGCCGAACTCCCCTCCCAGTGCCGCATAACGGCACCGACCAAAACTTTAACATCCTGCTTGTCGCGAAAGGCGTACTCTTGTGCCAGCCGACCAAATTCCGCGTATGTGAGGTTCCGCAAAATGAAACTGAAGCAGTCGAACTCGCCCTCGCCCTTGGGCCCATACTCGTCCAATATCGCGTTCACACGAGACAGCCCGTCGCCAACGAAATTGATATGCCGTCCAAGGTTCGGCCAATGCCTCAGTTTCTCGTCAACCGACGGCGCCAACACCTGTATCAGCGAATCGAATCGACCCGGCCTCGTAATGGCGGGATCGAAGAGGTCGAGATGATTGGTCGCCACAATGAGGACAACTCGCCGAGATGCATTGATGGTCGCCAGCTTCGGAAGCATCGCCGTCGTCAGAAACCTTGACACCAACTCATTCTCCGCCCGGTCTCGCATCAACTCGTCGAACTCATCCAGGAGCACGACGACGGCCTCTGCTCGCGATACGAGACCCAGAATGGCGTTGGCGCTCTCTTGAACGCGATCGAGTCCGCGACCTACGACATGTGAAGGGTCGATAGTCACCAGCGGCCATCCCACCCTTGACGCTATCAGTCGGGCCAGGGTCGTCTTCCCAGTGCCCGGAGGACCGTACAGCACAATGGATACCGGGATTTCCTGCGGCAAGGCTCGACCTTTCTCCACGCCCTCCGACGCGCTCTTCAGCGGCCTGATCACATAGTCGTCAAGCGTCTTCAAGAGTGAGTCGTCCTTCCCCCCGTCAAGCGGCGCGTCAAGGAGCACAGGCGGGGCGGGCGGCCCTCCCTTCTGGTACTCCAACCCGACGACGGCGAACAGCTCCCGCCTGGTCGCCTCCGCGACGAGACGGCTCAAGTCGTGCGCGAACTGATACACCGATGCGGTGGCCCACGACTCAGGGCTTCGCTGCTCCGGGATGTGCCCGCTCGACCACGTCCGAGTCCCCATCGCGCCGTAGCGATTCGTCTCCAGCGCCTTGGCCGCAAGGGCGAGGCCATCGACGTGGCGCAGAAGGTGTTCCTTGAGCTCCGCCACCTGGAGCAACTGGCTCAGCATCTCATACTCGTATGAGTAGGCGGTGCCGATGTAGCTGTGAGCGAACAGAGGATGGCTTCTTGGCCAAAGCCCGTCGTCGGACTGGCATGCGAAGACGGCGTCGATCGCAGCCGACACAAGCCGAGTCTCGTCCGGGGTCAGCTCGGACAACCCGAATGACGCGACGATCATCGCCGCGTAGGCAATCTCGTACGGGTCGCCGGTCCGGCTCCCGGCTTTCGCAAGCGCCATTTGGCGAGCCATCCGGTTCAAGGCCCAGTCCCGACATGTATCCTCCACGGCATCCGTGTGCCCACCATTCGCCGCCTTGTCAATACAACGCAAAACGCGCACAGCAAGCTGCGTCAGATGAGCCGAGGGCGGATACTGAATTGAGATCCCTCCCGGCTTGCTCGGAGGTTGGTTCTTGGCACCCGTCGTCTCCCGCATCAGCTCATCCTTGAGATATCTGGCGGCATCGTTGAGAAGGTCACGGGGGCACTTTGCCCCTGAGGACTCGAGAGCTATCGCCGCTTCGGTCGTGAAAGCTGTGTGATAGGGATTCCGCTTTGGCCCCGTGCTATCCGGCGTAAGGAGCTTTGGCTCCATGCTATCCGGCGCAAGGCGGAGAGTCGAGGAACTCCAGGCGTCCTCGTCAAGCAGGCGCTCCTGTAGGCTCTTACTCGACCATTCTTCGGGGTCCACCCCGTCCTCCGACTTGAGAACCTCCAACCACCGGTCCCAGTCCTGGGCGTGGCAGATCGAGATAACAGCCGTCGCGGTCGATATTTCGGACATTTTCGTACGATCGCGATCCTCGAGTGTCCGCACGAAGCCGGGACCCTTTCTCATGGTGAACCCGACGAGGGCCGGCAAATGCTCTGAACGAAGGGAATCGAGATGAGTCTGAAGGTCTTGTAGGGCCGCTGCGTCCACCTTCATCTCACTCGCCGGTTTGCGAGACGGGCCGCAGGTCCTCCCGTATCGTCTCGAGCGTCTCTCGCACCCGTCGATCCAACCCGACCTCGCCAGAAGCCTCGTTGCGCCGATCGCTCAGAAGGCGCCGGACCTCCTCCAGGTTCCTGTTGGCCTCGTCCACGACCTCGTCGGGCGAGATGAGAATCGACGGCCGGGGCTCGGGTAGGCGAGGCCGTAACCCGACGGTTGACACCGCGTCGGCGATACTCCCGACAACCTCGACATACTCCTGCAGGGTTACGTCGTCAGGCGCCCGAGTCGCGAATACTGGTATCCCCGACGCCACGGCGAAGCCGACCTCGAGCGCCGCCGACGTCCCGACATACCCATCCGGGCACTCGAGCCAGAGCAAGTCCGACTTGCTCACTGACGCCAGGTGCCGATCTTGCACAAGCCGAACCGCTCGGTGATGATCGCTCGCCACAAACAGAAACGGCCCCTCGGCGTCCACCACACGCGGGTCTTCCGGCGACAACACGCGCACACCGTTCCGCCTCAGCTCGAGGACCGCATCCTCGATCGCGGGCAGATGCCGGTGAAAGCTCCCCGAGACGGTTGCCCACAGCATCTTCCTGCTCACCTCACGCTGATCTCGACGCGGCCCGCGTCGGCCGTCGACTGAACTCTCGCAGCGAGTCGGACCCCTCAAGAGCAAATCGCCGCTCACCCTTGATTTGGCCCTCGACCTCGTCCCGAATGTCCCCCAGGGCTACAACGGCGAAGGCCATCTGACCGGCACGCTTCCCAAGCTCCTCCAAGACGGCTGTCCCGTTGGCGCGGAAGATCTTCGAGCCGTCCGTCACCAGCCAGGCGCTCTTCCAGTCAGCACCCGCTTCCTGCTGCATGTCCGCGACCACTCGCCGGATCTCTTGCAGGGAGACCCCGGCCTGTCGGAACTGGGCGATCGTCTTGATCCCGACGAGGGCCTCGAAGTCGAACAGGTAGATGATGCGAGTGACCTTCTCATCGTGGGTGTGCTCCTTGACCCTGGTCGGCGTGACGAGCTCCGTCTGGACCCAGTAGTCGAGCGTGCGGGCCGAGACTCCACACACAGTGCGGACGGTTCTCGCTGAGTAGAGGGCCGAATCGGTCATCAGAAAGATCATAACACGAGTGTTATGATCTTTCACAATCCTCTCCACGGTTGCACGGCGCCCACACCTCGCTGTCTCGTTCCAGCGTTGCGACACAGAACGGCGCCGCTCCACCCGATGGTCGGCCCCGGCGGCCGGAACAACCCCGTGTCTATCGTCTCGCTGTGACGCAACCGTCGACAACGACGGTCGCCGAGGCGCAATTGGGCGGCCGCGGCCGAGCTCTCAGCGCATGGACCGAGTGAGCGCCGAGACGGCGCCGCCCTCGCCCGCCGAGCGGGCCCGCAGGCACGACTTGGACTGGATCAGGGTCTTGGCCTTCTGGCTGTTGATCGCCTTTCACATTGCGATCGGCTTCGTCGATTGGGGCCTGTACGGAGTGCAGAACGACACAACGGCCGGGCCGGGCCTCGAATTCGCCCTCGAGCTCATCCACCAGTGGCGGCTACCCGCCCTCTTCATGATCTCGGGTATGGGCACGAGCTTCGCCCTGCGCCGGAGAACCGGCGGGCAGTTCGTCCGGGAGCGTTTCCGCCGTCTCGTGATCCCTCTCGTGTTCGGCATGACGATCATCAACCTCCCCATCGCGTGGATCGCCAACAGCAGCCCCGTCTCTCTCGCAGAGCACGCCTGGAGTTGGATCGCCGAGCTCGGCTGGCTCGAGAAGGCCCCGTCCCTCTGGTTGCCCGCCGGGGCCTTCCACCTCTGGTTCATCATCAATCTGTTCGTCTACTCGCTGATCGCCGCTCCGCTGTTCCTGCACGCCCGGAACCGGCCCGAGGGGGCTGTGATGCGGACGGTCCGAGCGACCATCCGCCGCTGGGGCGGGTGGGGTCTGTTGCTGCTGGCGCCCTTGCCTCTCATCGCGGTCGAGTTGCTCATCAAGCCGTTCTGGTTCGGCTTCACCGGTCAGGGTTTCGAGTTCTTCTGGTACCTCGTGTTCTTCGCCGCCGGGTACCTGCTGACGCTTGCGGGCGACGCCTACCGGGAGGCGCTGACGGCGGCTCGGTTCCGCTCCCTCGCCCTGGCTGCGGCCGCCTCGACGATCCTGTTCGGGCTTCGAGCGGTCGCCGAGTCCATTGAGCCGGGATACGGCGACCTGGTGCTCTACGGCGGTTGGGTCCCCGAAGGGGACAGCTTCTGGAACCCGATCACATTCACGGCGTCCATCGCCCACGCGCTCAACTCATGGGCGTGGTGTCTCGTGATCTTCTCCTGGGGCGCGAGGCACCTGGCCCGGCCGCACCGACTCCTCCCCTACCTGAATCGGTCGGTCTATCCCTTCTATGTGACCCATCTGTCGTTGGTGTTCGCAGGCCTCGTCGTCGCCAGGGCTTGGAGTCTCTGGTGGCCCGTCGAGCTCGCCCTGACGACGGTCTTCGTGTTCGCCGGCTGTTGGCTGGTGTCGAAGCCGTCAAGCGCACCCGCCTCACCCGGGCGCTGTTCGGCATCAAGCCCCTCCCCGCCGGCGACTGACGCTATCCTCGCCTGCCAACCCGCCGGAGAGAGCCGAGCCGGAGCAAGCGTCGCTCGCTGTGCCCCTGCTGCAGCCGCTCATCGGTTGAAGGCGGACGGAGGAGACGTCTCATGAGAGTGGAGAGAGTTGCGGTCACCGGAGGCTCGGGAAAGGCCGGGCGAGCCGTCCTCGAGGATCTGAGGGCTCGGGGTCTCGAGGCTGTCGACATCGACATCGCCACGTCTGCTCATCCCGACGAGCCGACGCTTCTCGCCGACCTGACCGGGCTCGGCCCGACCATCGAGGCGCTGTCCGGCTTCGACGCCGTGGTCCACTTGGCCGCAATCCCGGCACCGAACATCCTGACGCCCGCCGAGACCTTCCGAATCAACACGATCTCGACCTACAACGTGTTCACCGCCGCCGTGCAGCTCAATCTCAAGAAGGTCGTGTGGGCGTCCTCCGAGACGCTGATCGGCCTGCCCTTCGACCGCGAGACGCCCCGATACGCGCCGATCGACGAAGACCACCCGAGGCTGCCCGAGTCCCACTACGCGCTCTCCAAACTCGTCGGCGAGGAGATGGCGGCCCATTTCTCCAGATGGTCGGGTGCGTCGTTCACGTCGCTACGCATCTCCAACATCATGGAGCCCGACGACTACGCGAGGTTCCCGACGTTCTGGGACGACCCGACGACGCGGGCGTGGAATCTCTGGAGCTATGTGGACGCCCGGGATGTGGCTCTGGCGGCCCGGCTCGCGCTCGTCGGCGCGGACTCCGGCACCGAGGCGTTCCTGATCGCCGCGGCGGACACCTGCATGACGCAGACAAGCGAGACGCTGCTCGCCGAGGTCTACCCCGACGTCCCCCTCGCTGGCCCGGTCCCGGGGCACACCACCCTTCTCGCCATCGACAAGGCGAGGGAACGGCTCGGATACGAGCCCAACCACTCCTGGCGAGATCACGTCGAAAGCTGAGTCATGCGCAGGGACGATGCGCAGAGGCGCCGTTGCGGGCGCGGCAGCGGGGAGTCATGACCCCCGACGGCGCATGACGGGTCTTCGGGCCGGGCCGGTCGCGGAGAACGGGGAGGTGTTCACACGCCGATGGGTCGTGGACCTCATCCTCGATCTATGCGGCTACACGGCGGACCGCGACCTCGCTCGCCTGCAGGTTGTGGAACCCGCGTGCGGGGCTGGGGCATTCCTCGGCCCGATCGTCGATCGCCTCATCGTCTCATGTGAGAGATTCGATCGCGACCTCCTCGATGCCCGAGAGGCGATCCGCGCTTTCGACCTCCTCCCGGGCGCCGTGGAGGCAAGTCGCCGCCTGATCGAAGACCGCCTCGTCGGCCGCGGGGCCGATCCCGCCGACGCGAGGCGCCTCGCCGAGTCGTGGGCTCGGCAGGCCGACTTCCTCCTCACCGACGTCGGCGACCTGGAAGCGGACCATGTGATCGGCAACCCGCCCTACATCAGACTCGAGAACGTCCCGCCGGATCGCAACGCCGCCTACCGCGAGGCATGCCCCGCCATGAGAGGCCGAAGCGACATCTTCGTCGGGTTCATCGAGCGGGGCCTCAGGATGCTGCGACCGGGCGGGGCCCTCGGCTTCATCGTCGCCGACCGTTGGATGAGGAACCAGTACGGAGCGGCCTTGAGGAAACTCGTCGAGGGAGAGTTCGCGGTGGAGGCCGTCATCGAGATGCACGACGTCGAAGCCTTCGAAGAGGATGTCTCCGCCTACCCGGCGATCACCCTCATCCGCAGAGCCGAGCAGAGGCGGGCCCTGGTCGCCTCAACCACCGGCGAATTCGGAGAGGACGGCGCCGACACCCTGCGCGAGTGGGCGGGCCGCGTTTCGACCGAGCGGCTTGAAGCGCCGTCGGTGAGGGCGGCTTGGCTCACAGGCTGGCCCCGCGCAGGCGGGTCGTGGCCCTGGGGCGACCCGGAACATCTTGCGCTCATCGCCGAGTTGGAGGGCCGTCTTCCGCCGCTCCAAGACCCCGACACCGAGACCCATGTCGGGATAGGGCTCGCCACGGGCGCCGACGACATCTACCTGACCGCGGACCCCCACCTTGTCGAGCCCGAGCGGCTGCTCCCGATGGCGATGGCGAAAGACCTGGCCGGCGGGGAGGTTCGATGGTCGGGCACATACCTCGTCAACCCTTGGAGCGACGACGGCCTCGTCGACCTCGGCGACTGGCCCCGCCTCGGTGCCTACCTTGAGAGACATGGCGACCGGGTTCGCATGCGGCACACGGCGAGGAAGAGCCCGAGCCAGTGGCACAGGACGATCGATCGCGTCACGCCCGGGCTTCTCAAGCGCCCCAAGCTGCTGCTCCCCGAGATGAAAGCCACCGCCCACCCCGTCCTCGACGAGGGTCGGCTCTACCCCCACCACAACCTCTATCACATCACGTCGGCGGGTTGGGATCTCGAGGTCCTCGGCGGCCTGCTGCTCTCCGACCTGACGAACCTGTTCGTCGGCGCCTACTGCGTGAAGATGCGCAGCGGCAGCTACCGGTTCCAGGCGCAGTATCTGAGACGTGTCAGAGTGCCGCGTCTCGACCAAGTCGGCGCCGCCGACCGACGCGCTCTTGCGCGAGCGTTTCGAGACCGCGACGTTGAGGCCGCCACCGCCGTCGCGTTCAGGTTGTGCGGGGCTCAATCGCCGTCCGGGGCCTCGCCGGGCGCCGCATCCATCTGATCGAGCGCCCTCAGCGACTCGCGGGCGGTTGCCCGCGCCTCGGCCGCCCCGGAGGCTGCGATCCGACGCAGCTCGGCCCGGGCCGACTCGGAGCCGACGCTCATGAGGATGTCGAAGAGCGTCGGGTCGACGGCGCCGTCCGAGATCGCCTGAGCGACAAGCGGCACGGCGTTGTCGCCGCCGCGGGTGAGCGCCATCCCCGCGAGAGCGGCCGCGCTCTCGTCGCCGGAGCAGGCGGCGCCGACGAGCGATCGCCCCGCCTTGCGGCTGCCGGTGGCCCGCCAGACGGTCGCCTGGAAGATGGCGCGGGCGGAGTCGGATAGCCCCATGCCGCTGAGCGTACCGACGGCTCAGAGCTTCGACGGGAGGTCATAGCGGTCCCAATAGGCGGGGTCGTGGGTGTCCCCGTGGTCGAACCAACCGTTCCTGTGCTCCTCCAGCTTGTGTCGCAGAGCCTTGGGCGCTCTGAACCTCTGACCGCCCCGATCGACCATGATCACGAGGTCAAGCCTCACCCGGATGTCGATGATCCGCTCAACAGAGGCGAAGTCGGGGCGCCAGGCCCGATGATGCGGCCACGACAACAACACCAGCCGGTTGAGTCGCGCCCCGATCCTCGTCGCCAAGTTGGCGACTGTCCCGCCGTGGCTGTGGGCGAAGAAGTCGGGTTGGGCGATGCGCCGCGCCGCCAGCCAGTCACGAAGCTGCCGGGAAGCCAGCTCGCGGGCGGCGCTCGAGTAGGCGCCCGACCAGGCGAAGCTCTCGCCGAGGAGATGCAGGCTCGGCTTGAAACCGCCCAAGTACCGATAGAAGGCGCCTCCGGGCGCCCACCAACGTTGCCTCCGCGCGAACGAGCCGTGGGTGAGGACAGCGGTGTTGTGACCCCGATCACCGGTCTCGACCCGCGCCGGGCGGCCGAGGAGGAAGCGGAACCTCGGGTGGTCGGGCCGCACCCGCACCAACGCGGCGCGGGCGATGTCGCGAATGAGGCTGTCGCCCCGGGAGACGCTCTCAGCGAGGACCGCCGTCACATCCCGGCGCGGCCCGGCGGTGTCGAGCGCAGCGGCCGCAGCCGCGGTCCTCACCAGACGGTCGGCGTTGTGGAGCGAGCCCTCAATGAGCGAAGCCGCCTTGGCGGCGTCGGGTTTGTCGAAGACGTCCCGCGCCAGCGGCGCCATCTCCCGCGCCGGGACGGTCAGCGACGGGGAGGTCAGCAACTCGTCGGAAGCGACGTCGAGGTGGCGCATCGACTCCGGCGGCGACAACGGGCGCTCCCGCCCCATCTCCCCGATCCGCGGCAGCGGGAAGGCCTCCTCGCGTTGAACGATCTCGGCGCGCCCCCCGACACCGGCGCCGACCGCCAACAGAAAAGCCGACTGCGAGAGCCGGGCGGCGCGCGACGACTCCTCGAAAGCCTCGGGCCCGGCTATCGGCGCCCGCTCTCGATAGGGGAGGCCGGATGAGGGCGCCGAGTACATGGCCGTCCTCTCTCCTCAGCCGGTTGCGCCGACCTCGGTCGCTCCTCGGCGACCCGTAGCGGCCCGCCGCATCAGGCGCCCTCAGCGTCCAACTCGTCGAGCAACGCCCTCACGCGACGCTCAATCTCGTCCCGGATGGGTCGCACCCCCTCGATTGGCAGACCTGCGGGGTCGTCGAGGCCCCAATCGACGTAACGCCTCCCGGGCAACACCGGGCAGGCGTCCCCGCACCCCATAGTCACGATCACGTCCGCGGCGCCCAGCGTCTCGGCAGTCCAGGGTTGCGGCCGGTACCCGGCGATGTCGATCCCTCTCTCCGACATCGCCTCGACGGCGACAGGGCTCACCTGATCGGCCGGGTCGGAGCCCCCGGAGTAGACGGAGACGCCCCCGCCGGAGAGCTCTCTCATGAAGCCCGCCGCCATCTGCGATCGCCCGGCGTTGTGAACACACAGGAACAACACACTCGCCATGCGGCCCATGATGGCGGCCGCTCCTCATCAGCGTCCACTCCCCCGCCCGGCCCGCGCCGACCCCTTCTCCGGGCATCAGACGGTCTCGTCTTTGGCGACCGACGCGGCCGCCGCCGCGACGGCATCTCGTCTCTCCGATTGTCTCTTGAGCCAGGGCGGGATGATCGGATGATCGTCGACCGCAGGCGTCGATGACTTGCATCCACTTGCGGGTCTCCTTCCAGTCGGTTGTCGCCTGACCCGCTCCTCGGATTCCTTTTAACCGCAGCTTGCCGACGTCGGCGCTCTCAGGATGAGGTGATCGGCCGGTCATGGAGCGCAGGCGTCGACGCGAGGTCCTCAATCGCCTCGAGCCTCAGCTCCACCCGCATGCCCAGCGCCCATGCCATGTCGGCCAGGGCCGTGAGCGTCACGTTCCGTCTACCCGACATGAGATGGCTCACTCGACCGGGAGTCACCCCCATCCTCTTCGCCACCTCCGCCTGAGTCAGCCCTCTCGTGTTGAGGACGCCGCGGATGGCAGAGATCGCTCCCTCATACAACGTCTCGCGCTCGCGCTCCCGACGTACGTCCGGGTCGGGCAACGGCTCTCGGTCTCGATCACTCATGTTCACTTGCGGGTCTCCCTCCACTCGGCGGTCGCCTCATCCGGTCTTTCGGTGTCCTTTCGACCGCAGGACTACGGCCGGGGCGATTCTCAATGCACAAACTACGGTATACTGAATCCAGAGCATCATGAAACCGGGTGGGGGTAGGATGGGTCGGGTGAAACGGCTCTCACCGCTCCTGATCGCCGTCGCCGCCGTCGCCGCCGCCGCGGCGTTGGTCAAGAGGAATCAGGCGGCGGCGCCCCCCGAGTCCTGGTCGCCGGTCGATCCTTCGTGAGAGTCGGGGTCCTCGTCACCGGGGACACTGCCGTCAGGGCCGCCCACTCGTTGGCCGCCCACCCCGTCGTCGACGACGTGGTCGTCATCGGCCCGGCCACCAGCAAGAGCTTCAAAGTGGTCGAGACAGCCGACGGATGCGACCTTCTCGTCGGGGCCGGCGCTAAAGCCCCCGCCGCGGCCCGCCGCCTGGGCGCCCCACTCGTCTGGGACGGAGAGACCTCCCTCGTCGACGGGGTGAGCGTCTGGGGCGCCTCTCCGGAGGGACTCACTCTCGCCTTGGCGTCCCGAGAGACCGACCCTCGCCTCGTGGCCCTGGCCCACCCGGCCGCCCGCAAGGGGTCGAACCACAAGGCCCGTTTCCCCAACCCGCTGGGCAAGCTGGAGACGGCCGACTCCGTCTACTGCGGGCTTCGCCTCGCCGTCGCCCGATCACCCAACCCGTTCGCCGCCTGCCTGGCGATCGGCGCCGATCGGAGAGTCACCATCGTCGACGACGGCGCGTTCCTCGCGGGCGTCGCTCTCGGGGCGGGCGTCGCCGCCGTCGGCGAGGCGCCGAGACCGGTTTGGGCCGCCGCGCTCGCCTATCTCAAGACGGCGACCGAGATGGGGCTGGTCATGGCCGAGGACCTGTAGCGGGGGCGGGCCCCGCGCTCACTTCACTCGAGCGTGTTGGCCTTCGCCCACGGGCGCGTGCCGGCCTTCGGCCGCCGGGGCCGCGGCGGACTCCTCGGTGGGGATGTCGGCGTGACCGTCGTCGGGCACCACGGCGCCGGCCCTGTAGTCGGCCGGAGGGTGGAGCACCTGCGGAGCGCCCGCCGCGACCGGGTTGAGCGACTCCTCCAACACCACGATCTCGACGCCCCCGACGACGTCGGACACCAGGTTGTACACGATGGCGAACCCGGTCGAGGCGCCGGTCATGAACGCCCACCAGACCACCGAGCCGAGTATCGCGAACCGCAGGAACCGCTCCGTGTTGGCGAAGGGTCTCGAGCCCTCCTCCATCAGCGTGATCTCAACCATGAACTCGGTCAGCCTGTCCGGTATCCCGGCTCTCTCCAGCACCGACCAGAAGATGACGACGCCGAGCACCACACCCACCGCTACCACGGCCCACACCACCGCCGAGACCTTGAGAACGGTCCACGGGTCGATCTTGCGGATGATCCTTCTTACGCGACGCACTGTTGTCATGAGCGGCCCACCCGGCTGAGTCTACGAGAAGCCGTAGCTATTGATGCGGATCACTCGGGCACGACGGTGGCCGCGGCGAGTCTGTTCTCCGCGCCGACGTCAATCACCTTGACGCCGGTCGAGTCACGCTTCTGCCTGCTGATCTTCGACACCGGGGTCCTGATGCCGACGCCCGCCGAGGAGATGAGGAACACCTCGTCGCTCTTCCGGACGGCCCGCGCCGCGACCAGATCGCCGCGCACGCGGGTGATCTTGAAGGCCTTCAAGCCGATCCCGCCGCGGGCCTGCCGCCTGAACTCCCCCATGGCCGTCCGCTTCCCGTAGCCGCCCGCCGTCAGCAGCAGCACCTCGTCGCCGTCAACGTTGGACACCGCGCCGACCACCTGATCGCCCTCGCGCAGCCTGACGCCGCGGACGCCTTGAGTTCCCCGGCCCATGCTGCGCAGATCGGACTCGGCGAACCGGATCCCCATGCCGCTCCGGGTGAACATGAGGATGTCGTTCTCGCCGTTGGTGGGCCGCACCGAGACCAGCTCGTCGTCGTCGGAGAGCCTGATGGCCACCAGGGTCTGGTTCCTCGACTCGTACTCCTTGAACTCGGTCTTCTTCACCTGGCCCTTCTTGGTCGCCATGACCAGGTAGCGGCCGGTCTCATAGTCCCGGGTGTCGATGACCGCCTGAATCGTCTCGTCGGGCGCCAGCGGCAACACACCCTGGGCGAGCACCCCCTTGGCGGTCCTCGACTGACGCGGGACGCCGTGCGCCTTGACGCGGTGGACCAGCCCCCTGTTGGTGAAGAACAAGAGGTAGGCGTGGGCCGTGGTGTGGGTCATGTGCGAGATGACGTCGTCTTCGGGGACCTCAGCGGCCTTCACGCCTTTCCCGCCCCGCGACTGCGTCCGGTAGGAGCCCGCCGGCGTCGACTTGACGTAACCCGCCTGGGAGACCGTGATGATCAACTCGTCGTCGGCGATGAGGTCCTCCAGGCTGAGATCGCCCTCGTCGGGGACGATCCGGCTTCGCCTGTCGTCGGCGTGTACCTCCCGGATCTCGGACAGCTCCTCCTTGACGATCGCCCAACGCCTCTTCGGGTCGGCGAGGATCGCCCGAAGCTCACTGATCTTGGAGCGGAGGTCGGCCAGCTCGCTGCGCAACTTGCCCACCTCGAGGGCGGTGAGCCTGCGAAGGGGCATGTCCAAGATGGCGTTCGCCTGGATCTCGGTCAGCTCGAAGCGACCCATGAGGCCGGCCCTGGCCTCGGCCGTGTCGGCGGAGCCGCGGATGATCCTGATCGCCTCGTCGATGTTGTCGACGGCGATGATGAGGCCTTCGAGGATGTGCGCCCTGGCCTCCGCCTGGTCGAGGCGGAACCGGGTCCTCCTCTCGACGACCTCCATCTGATGATCGAGGTAGTACCCGATCATCTCCGCCAGGCTCAGAGTCCGGGGGACCCCATCCACCAACGAGACCATGTTGTAGCCGAAGGAGTCCTGGAGCGGGGTGTTCTTGTAGAGCTGGTTGAGCGTCACCTGCGGGACTGCGTCGCGCTTGAGCTCGATGACCAGGCGGGTCCCCACGCGATCGGACGACTCGTTGCGGACGGCCGCCACGCCGGTCAGCTTCTTGCCGTCCACCAGGTCCTTGATCTTGGAGACGATCCGCTCGATCGACACCTGGTAGGGCAACTCGGTGACCACCACCGCCGTCCGCCCCTTGCGGATCTCCTGGACGTCGCAGACCGCCCTCACCTTGACCGAGCCCCGGCCGGTGGTCAGGGCCTCCCGTATCCCGGAGGCGCCGACCAGGAACCCCCCTGTCGGGAAGTCCGGCCCCTTGACAAACCGGAGAAGATCCTCCGACGAGGCGTCGGGGTTGTCGACGACGTGCAGGGCCGCATCGACGACCTCCCCCAGGTTGTGGGGCGGGATGGAGGTCGCCATGCCCACGGCGATCCCCTGCGACCCGTTGACCAGCAGGTTGGGGAACCGGGACGGCAGCACGGACGGTTGCTGAAGCTCGCCCGAGTAGTTGTCGACGAAGTCGACCGTGTCCTCGTTGATGCTCTCCAGCAGGTGTGTGGAGAGCTTGGTGAGCCTGCACTCGGTGTACCGGGCCGCCCCCGGCGGGTCGTCGACGGTCCCGAAGTTGCCCTGCGGGTCGATGAGGAGGTGACGCATCGAGAACCCCTGACCCATCCGCACCAACGCGTCGTAGATCGCTTGGTCGCCGTGGGGGTGGTAGTTGCCCATGACGTCGCCGACCACCTTCGAGCACTTGCGGTGCGCGGAGCCAGGGCCGATGTTGTTCTCGAACATCGAGTAGATGATCCGGCGTTGCACCGGCTTCAGCCCGTCCCTCACATCGGGCAGGGCGCGGGAGACGATCACCGACATGGCGTAGTCGATGAAGCTCGCCTCCATCTCGTTGGTGATCTCCACCTCGGGCGCTCGGCCCATCGCTCTCAGCTCCTCGGTCACAGGCCCCTCTCTAGATGTCCAGGAAACGGACGTCGTCTGCGTTCTGTTGGATGAAGGTCTTGCGGGACTGGACGTTGTCGCCCATCAGCGTCTCGAAGATCTCCTCGGCTCTGGCGGCGTCGGCCATCTCCACTCTCAGCAACGTGCGGGTCTCCGGGTTCATGGTGGTGTCCCACAACTCGCGCGCGTTCATCTCGCCCAGGCCCTTGAACCGGGTCGGCTTCACCCTCGGGTGCTCCTCTTGGAACCTCTCCAGCTCAAGCTCGTCCTTCAGGTAGTGGACCTTCGAACCCACCTTCACCCTGTACAAGGGCGGCTGCGCGACATAGACGTACCCGTGCTCGATCAACGGCCTGAGGTGCCTGAAGAGGAGGGTCAACAGCAACGTCCTGATGTGGGCGCCGTCAACGTCGGCGTCGGCCAGCAACACCACCTTGTGGTACCTGGCTCTCGAGATGTCGAGCTCGTCGCCGATGCCGGTCCCCATTGCGGTGAATATGTCCTGGATCTCGGCGTTCTGGAGTGCCCTGGCCAACCGGGCCTTCTCGACGTTGAGGATCTTGCCCCTGATGGGGAGGATCGCCTGGGTTTCCGAGTTGCGCGCCGCCTTGGCCGGCCCGGCGGCCGACTTGCCCTCGACGATGAAGATCTCCGACTCCCCCGGGTCCCTGCTGGAGCAGTCGGCCAGCTTGTCCGGCAGGCCCCCCGACTCCAACCCGGACTTCCTCCGCGTCAGCTCTCGGGCCTTGCGCGCCGCCTCCCGGGCCTTCGACGCGTTGACGCACTTCTCCACGATGCGGCGAGCCTCCGGCGAGTACTTCTCGAGCCACTCGGGCAGTCTCCGGTTGAGGGTCTTCTCCACATAGGACCGGATCTCGGTGTTGCCGAGCTTGGTCTTGGTCTGGCCCTCGAACTGCGGCGACTTGACCCTCACCGACACCACCGCGGTCAGCCCCTCCCGCACGTCCTCGCCGGTCAGGTTGGAGTCCTTCTCCTTCAGGAGGTTCTTGGCCCGGGCGAAGTCGTTGACCGACTTGGTGAGGGCCTTGCGGAAACCCTCCTCGTGGGTCCCGCCCTCATGGGTGTTGATGTTGTTGGCGAAAGAGAGGACCGACTCGACATACGACGTCGTCCACTGGAGGGCGACCTCCACCTCGTGGTCTGTGCCCGCGTCGGCGATGTCGATGACATGGCTGTGGATCGGGTCGCGCTTCGAGTTGAGGTGGTTGACGAAGTCGACGATGCCCCCCTTGTACCGGAACGTGTCGCTCCTCGGGGCCTCTCCCCTGACGTCGGTGAGAGTGATCCGCAGGCCCCGGTTGAGGAAGGCGGTCTCACGGAGGCGGGAGACCACGACCTCGTAGTCGACCTCAAGAGTGTCGGTGAAGATGTCGGCGCTCGGCCAGAACCGGATCGTCGTGCCGCTCTTCTTCGCTGCCCGCCCCTTGACGGGGTCCTTGGTCTTGGGCCTGCCGTCCGCGAACTCCTGGACGTGCACAAGCCCGTCGCGGCGCACCTCGGCCTCGAGCCGCTCCGAGAGGGCGTTGACGACGGACACGCCGACGCCGTGTAAACCGCCCGAGACCGTGTAGGCGCCCTGCTCGAACTTCCCGCCGGCGTGCAGGGTGGTGAGGACCGTGGTCAGCGCCGACCGTCTCGTCTTGGAGTGGCGGCCTACGGGGATGCCGCGGCCGTCGTCGGACACCTCGACCCCGCCGTCGGCGCGAAGGGTGACGTCGATCTTCGAGCAGAACCCGGCCATCGCCTCGTCGACCGAGTTGTCGACCACCTCCCAGACGAGGTGATGCAGGCCTCTGGGGCCGGTCGAGCCGATGTACATCCCCGGTCTGCGGCGAACCGCCTCAAGACCCTCGAGGACCGTGATGTCCTTCGCCTCGTAACTGTCGCGTGTAGCCGTCACGATCCTCCTTGGGGAACAGGGGCGGCCGACCCGCCCGGGCGGACGCGGCCGACGGGCGCCGGTCTCACGTCTGCCATTTTGCCAGTTCCTGCCGCCAAAAGCCAATTCCTCCCCGGCGCCGCCCCGGTCAGCCGCGACCGGGGGCGACCACCTCCACCGCGTCGACCGCCGAGTCGCCGAACCGGTCGCTGATCGCCTCCAGCAACGCCGCCTCGCCGTACCGCAGGAAGGCGATCATCGACGGGCTGGAGGCCTCGACGACCAACGTCCGGCCCCGCACATAGAGCGGCTTCGACCGCCCGGCCCACGGCTTGCCCGCCAGGCTCTCCCACTCCTCGACGATCTTGAAGACCATCTGCGGGTCGGCCAGCCCGAGTCGGCCGAACACCGCGGTGACCGAGTCGGAGAACGGCTCCAGGCCGCCGGCGCCCCTCATCGCAGCGTCCCCGAGCGTCTCATCGCAGCGTCCCCGGGGCCGCGGTCCAGGGACGGCCCGCCACAGGCACGTCTTCCGGCCGGGCGGACGTGATGAGCGTCTGGGCCCCCGACGGCAGCGCCTTGGCGAGAGCCGCCGACCGGGCAGGGTCGAGCTCTGAGAAGACATCGTCGAGAAGCAGCACCGGAGGCTCGCCGACGGCCGCCGTCGTCGCCCGGTGCGCCGACAGCTTGACGGCGAGAGCCATCGTGCGCTGCTCCCCCTGGCTGCCATAGGCGCGCGCGTCCCGCCCGTCGATCACAAAACCCGGTTCATCGCGGTGGGGGCCGACTGTGGTCATCCTTCTTTCATAATCCCGGTGACGGCAGGCTTCAAGGGCCTCGTTCACCGCATCCGCGTACTCGGCCGCCGAGGCCCGCGCCAACTCGCCCTCGCTCCAAGAGCATGTGTAGGTGAAGCCGGCGACGGCGCCGTCGCCCGAGATCTCCGCGTAGGACTCGGCGAGGCGCGGGCGCAACGTCTCCATGACCTTCGACCGGCGCGCGATCACCCTGCCCGCCGCGTGGGACAACCTCGAATCCCACACCGACAACACCGCTTGGTCGGTGTCGCCAACCTTGAGGAAGGCGTTCCGCTGACGCAGCGACCGCTCCAGCTCCAACTGGTCGAGGTGGGCGGCGGGCCACAACTGGACCGCGACGTCGTCGAGCAGGTCGCGACGGTTGGCGGCCCCGCGTTTGACGAAGTCAAGATCGTCCGGCAGGAAGGCGACGACCCGCAAGGCGCCGAGCAGGTCTGAGTTGCGGCGAAGGGCGGACTTGTCGAGCTGGACGCGGCGGCGGCCCTCGCGGCGGATCTCAATCTCGATGAGGCGACGCCGCTCGCTCCCGGCGATCCCGGAGCGGACGACAGCCGCCTCCGCATCGTCGCCGATCAGGGCCGTCTCGGGCACCGACCGGAACGACCGGAGCGCCGACAGGTAAGCGATCGCCTCCAAGACGTTGGTCTTCCCCGCGCCGTTGGGACCCGTCAGCACGTTGACGCCCGGGTCGGGGCGCCACTCGAGGTTTGCGTACGACCGGAAGCCGATCAGCGAGAGCCAATCGACTCGCATTCAGACCCGCACGGGCATCAACAGGTAGAGGTAGTCGCCTTCCGTCCCGTCGTCGAGCACACTCGGCTTGTAGGAGTCGATGACCTGGATTCGCACCTTGTCGCCGACCAGCGCGGTGACGCCGTCCTGGAGGTAGCGCGGGTTGAAGGCGATCGAGACCTCATCCTCGGCGCCTGAGTACTCACCGGTGAGGTGCTCGGTCTCGCCGCCCACGTCCTGACGGTTCACCGCGACCTCCACACCGCCCTCCATCAGCTTCAGGCGAACCGGGATGTGGTCCTCGGCGACAAGCGTCACCCGGCCCAGCGCCTCCAGCAGATCCTCCTTGTCGAGGACCACCTGACTCGGGTAGGAATCAGGCAGTAACGACTCGTACTTGGGGAAGCTGCCGTCGATGAGCCTGAGACGGAGATACCCCCTCTCGGAGGCGAACACAGCTTCTCTCTCGCGTAGCTGGGCCTTCACCTTCGGCGCGCCGATCGCCCGCGGCAGCTCCCTGAGGCCTCGGCTCGGCACCAGAGCCGTCCCCTCCAAGCCAACGCCGCTCAGCTCGCGTTTTGCCAATCGGTACGAGTCGGTGGCCACCATCCGCAACCCGTCGTCGGAGCTCTCGAACAACACGCCGGTGAGGATCGGTCTGGCGCCGTCGCCCGACGCGGCCACGGTCACCTGGCTGATCGCCTCGGCCAGCTCCTCCCCGTCGACCTCCACCCCGTCGCCGGTCGCCTCCTCCTGAACCGGGAAATCGTCGACGGTAAGCGGCCGCAAGGTGAATCGCGGACCTGCCCCCTGGATCTCGATGTCGGTCTCGCTCACCCCCACAGTCACCTGACCGGGCGGCATCTTCCGCACCGCCTCCGAAAGGAGCCGTCCGGGGATGACGACCCTTCCCTCCTCCATCACCTCGACCTCGACCTGGGTCCTGACGGTCAAGTCCAAGTCGGTGCCGGTGACCCGGAGGACCGATCCCGACACCTCACAGAGCAGCCCCTGCAACACGGGGAGGGCTGTCCGAGGCGCCACGGCGCGGTTGGCGCGGACGAGGGCATCGGCCAGGTCGTCTCGCTGAGCCCGGATTCTCACAGTTGTCTGTCCCTTCTTCTGTTCCTACGAGTTCTCATCTGAAGTTTAGAAGTTGTAGTAGGGGGTTGTGAATTTGTGCACAGCCCGGTTTTGGTGAGGCGGCGATTGACGATCGGGTTGGGGACGCGGCTGTGGGCGGCTCGGTGACAACTCGGCCGGGGCGGTGGGCAACTCAAGAGGCTGTGGAGACACGGCCGCCTTTCCTCAACTCCTGTGTGAGTTGGTTGACGTTTTCGAACACGACGCGATCGGACCTGAGGATGCGCCTCACCTTGTCGACCGAGTGGAGCACGGTCGTGTGGTCGCGGTTGAAGTGCTTGCCGATCTTGGGCAGGGAGAGGTCGGTGAGCTCTCGGCACAGGTACATGGCCACTTGGCGGCAGAGGACGAGAGGCTGTCGGCGGCTCGAGCTGAGGACGTCGTCGACTGAGAAGCCGTAGAGCTCGGCGGCGGTCTCGATGATGGCCTTCGGCCCCAACGGCACCGGCTCGTCGATGGCGACGATGTCTTGAAGCACCCGCTGGGCCGTCCTGAGGTCGATGTCCCGGCGGTTGAGCGCCGACCAGGCCGTGACGCGGGTCAACGCGCCCTCCAGCTCCCTGATGTTGTCGGAGACCAGGCCCGCGATGTGCTCCAAGACGTCGATGGGGACGGGGCGCGGCGCGAGCTCGGCGTTTCGTTTGAGGATGGCGAGCCGCGTCTCCACGTCGGGGGGCTGGATGTCGGTCAGGAGGCCCCACTCGAACCTGCTGCGCAGGCGGTCCTCGAGCGACGACAGGTTGCGCGGGTGCCGGTCGGAGCTGATGACCATCTGCTTGCCCACGTCGTACAGCGAGTTGAACGTGTGGAAGAACTCCTCGAGGATCTGCTCCTTGCCCTCGAAGAACTGCACATCGTCGAGGAGGAGGACGTCGACGCTGCGGAACCGCTGCTTGAAGTCGTCGGGCCGCTTCCGTCGGATCGAGTCGATGAAGTCGTTGAGGAAGTTCTCGGAGGAGACGTAACGAACCACCAGGTCGGGGTACATCTCCAACACCTCATGGCCCACGGCGTTGAGGAGGTGGGTCTTGCCCAGACCGGCCCCGCCGTAGACGAACAGGGGGTTGTAGTGGGCGCCGGGGTTCTCGGCCACGGCCATGGCCGCGGCCCAGGCGAACCGGTTGGATTGGCCCACGACGAAGCTCTCGAACCGGTAGCGGGAGATCAGGTTGGCGGGCGGGCCGTGCCGTGCCGTGCCGGGGGCATGGTCGGCGGG
>Ga0209788_1000091_pt1 | contig 25252 bp, 22 predicted proteins | sample WorMetLIZISLAND1_2_FD_187415 | JGI IMG/M metagenome (GOLD analysis project Ga0209788, IMG submission 187415) | Marine gutless worms symbiont microbial communities from Max Planck institute for Marine Microbiology, Germany - Olavius clavatus LIZARD... ...
TTGGGCCGGAAACGGGTGACGGCCCGGTTCCGTGACCGGCTCGCCGAGGATGCCCGCAACCGGCCTTTCTCTGATGTGGCGGCTGAGGAGAGGGTGTCCTGACAGCGGGCGGCCGGAGGCTTTGTGAGGCTCGGGCCCGTCTTCACGACCCGTTCACAGGGGATCCGCCCAAGGTGTTGTCGATCGACGAGTCGCCCTTTCCGGTCGCGGAGCCGCATGTCACACCGTCTTGTCCGCTCCTGAGCAGCGTCGGGTCTTGGAGCCGGCCGGAGGGTGCGGCCGGGACTCGGCTCAACAGGTCCTGGGCCTGGTTCCCCAGGTCCCTGGCGGGAGGAAATCGAGACGGTGGTCGCGACATGTACTGGCCGTCCCGCAGAAGCCGTCGATGCTTTTCCTGCCCCACGCACAGGTCGTGGCCGACAAGCCCCCTCGTCATCGCATCCGTAAACGCCGCCGCTCAGAGAGTCAGGATCAGGGCAGGCCGCAAAGTCACGGTCGTCGGCCGGGACGGGGGCCTCGCCCGTCAACACAACCCCAGGGTTCGACCCCGGGGTCCGGCAGGGCCGCGGGCTTCATGGGTAGACGGCACAGCCTCTCCCCATCTCAACGGGCCACCCTCGACGAGCTCCTGGCCCGTCAACTGCGAGGTGGGTGCGGCCTGGCGGCTCAAGGAGGCCTTCGCCGACATCTACGACTCGGCCGACCGGGCCGAAGCGGGCCGCCGGTTCGACGGCCGGATGCGCCGCGTGGAAGGGTCCGGGGCTCCTGCGAGCTCGCGGCCACAGCCCGCGTCGTCGACTCTTGGCGGGAGCAGATCCTCAACTACTTCGACGACCGCCAGACCAACGCCTTCGCTGAGGGCATCACCAACAAGATCAAAGTCATGAAGCGACGCGGCTACGGCCACCGACGCGCCGACAGGTATCGTCACAAGGCACAACACCTTCCAGTCCCGGCCCAGGCGCCGTTGATCGCGTAGACCCGGAATCTGTCCCAGGCTCCAGATACGTTGGCGGGCATGACGAAATCCAAGTCGCATCAATCGGGCGAGCCGTCGGTTGACGACATGGCAAGCGGCGAGGTGGCCGCCCGCGGGAATCTGTCTCAGTCCTCCGATACGTTGGCGGGTATGGCGAAATTGAAGTCACATCCGTGGGGCGAGCGGTCCGTCGACGGCATCGTCGGCGATGAGGCGGGTGCCCGCGCGAATCTGTCCCAGTCCTCCGATACGTTGGCGACCATGGCGAATCTCAAGTCACATCGGTCGGGCGAGCGGTCCGTCGACGACATGGCAAGCGGCGAGGTGGCCGCCCGCGGGAATCTGTCTCAGTCCTCCGATACGTTGGCGGGTATGGCGAAATTGAAGTCACATCCGTGGGGCGAGCGGTCCGTTGACGGCGTTGTCGGCGATGCGGCCGAAGCCCGCGCGAATCTGTCAGACCCTCTGGATACGTTGACGGGTATGGCGAAATCGAAGTCACATCAGTGGGGCGAGCCGTCGGTCGACGACATCGTCGGCGATGAGGCGGGGACCCGCGCGAATCTGTCCCAGCCTCTGGATACGTTGACGGGTATGGCGAAATCGGAGTCACATCGGTCGGGCGAGCCGTCGGTCGACGACATGGTCGGCGGCGAGGCGGGTGCCCGCGCGAATCTGTCAGACCCTCTGGATACGTTGGCGGGTATGGCGAAATCGAAGTCACATCGGTCGGGCGAGCCGTCGGTCGACGACATGGTCGGCGGCGAGGCGGGTGCCCGCGCGAATCTGTCCCAGTCCTCCGATACGTTGACGGGTATGGCGAATTCCAAGTCACATCAGTCGGGCGAGCCGTCGGTCGACGACATCGTCGGCGGCGAGGCGGGGACCCGCGCGAATCTGTCCCAGGCCCCAGATACGTTGGCGGGTATGGCGAAATCGGAGTCACATCGGTCGGGCGAGCCGTCGGTCGACGACATGGTCGGCGGCGAGGCGGGTGCCCGTGGGAATCTGTCAGACCCTCTGGATACGTTGGCGGGTATGGCGAATTCCAAGTCACATCGGTCGGGCGAGCCGTCGGTCGACGACATGGTCGGCGGCGAGGCGGGGACCCGCGCGAATCTGTCCCAGGCCCCAGATACGTTGGCGGGTATGGCGAAATCGAAGTCACATCAGTCGGACGACAAGTCCTGGGACGAGGCGAAAGCCCGTTTCGAGGCGGCCGTCGCCGTCCTCGCCGCGAGGGGCCTTGGTCCCCACTATGTGCTCCCGGCGGGCGCCTGCGGAACTGCGTCTGGCGCGTCGGCGAGCGACGAGTATCTCGACGCCGACGATGGGAGCGCAGACGTCCTCCCCGACGGTGTCGACGACCTGGCAGCAGGGCCGACCCTGGCCGCCTTCCTGTCCACGGTGGACCTGGGCCGGTTGAACGGCCACGACCTGGTCACCGTCCTCCGCGCCGGGCAACGTCAAGTCTCCCACTACCAAGCCGTGGTCTACGCCGCGATGGCCGAGACCGCCTACGCCGCCTCCGCGACCACAACCGAACGCAGCTCCCTGCCCAACGAGCACGCCGCCGACGAGATCGCCGCCGCTGTCGGCTACACCCGCCGCAAAGCGGAGGACGAGCTGAACACGGCCCTGCGACTGAGAGACGACCTCCCGGAGGTCCGGTCGGCTCTGGAGTCGGGGGACATCGACGGCCACAAGGCCTCCGTCATCTCCGACGGGACCGCCGCCCTGAGACTCAGCGCCGCTCGGGGAGTCGCCGACAAGATCCTCTCCGCCGCTTCTGGGCTGACCGTCGGGCAGATCGGCGCCCGGCTGCGTCGCCTCTGCATCCTGGAAGACCCGGGCCACGCCCAAGCCCGATACGAGAAGTCACTGGAACGCCGCCGTCTTGTGGCTCGCCCGACAGCGGACGGGACGACCCACTTGCACATATCCGACTGCGCCCCGCACTTGGCTCAAGCGGCGGCCGACCGGGTCAACAGGATCGCCCGTAGCCTCAAGACCAGGCACGAGTCCCGAAGCGTCGACCAGCTCCGCGCCGACGTCGCCTTGGACCTGCTCACAGGCCGCCGCATCGACTCCGACGAAACCGGGACCGGAGGCGGGGGGTCGGTCAACCTCCACGTCGACCTCACCACCCTCGCCGGGCTCGACGAACACCCGGGGGAGCTGGCGGGCTACGGGCCGGTCGTCTCAGACATCGCCCGCCAAGTCGCCGAGGAACAGCAGGAGAAGAGCGAATGGAACGCGGTGGTCTCAGACCCGGAGACCGGCGAGCCGCTCCACGTCGTGTCCGTGAAGAGGAGGCCCACGACAAGGCAGCAGAAGATGATCCGAGCCCTGCACCCGGTCTGTGTCTTCCCTGGGTGTCGTATGCCGGCAGTGGACTGCGACCTCGACCACTGCGTCGACTACGCCCTCGGCGGCCCCACCACGGTAGGGAACCACGCCCCGCTGTGCCGTCATCATCACCTGTCGAAGCATCAAGACGGATGGCGGTATGCGAAGACGGGCAGGGTGGCCGTGGATTGGGTCAGCCCGTTCGGGCACACCTACCGGATCGGGGCAGGCCTCGCCGGGGAACGTTGGACAGGGGGGAGAGACCCGCCCTGACGCCTCGGCGAAAGGGGGGAGAGGAGAACATGAACCACACCGCCCGGCTGACTACGGCCCGGCCGCCGGCGGCCCGGCCCGATCACAGGCGCCGCGACGCGCGATGACGCGCACCGCGGTTTGACAACTGAATAATGAAAACACAGCGATGCGCCGGAAGGCCCGCCAGCCGCTACCTTTCTCCCCGGCACGCGCCGGCGGCAGAGAGAATCCGGAGGATCAATGGCTCGCGAGTTCAGGCTTCCCGACATAGGCGAGGGGCTGACTGAGGCGGAGATCGTCTCCTGGCTGGCGGCTGAGGGCGATCAAGTCGAGGTCAACCAGCCGATTGTGGAGGTCGAGACCGACAAGGCGGTCGTCGAGATCCCGTCGCCTCACGCGGGTGTCGTGCTTCGGCACGGCGGCGCAGAGGGACAGGTGATTGAGGTGGGGGCGGTGCTCGTGGTCATCGCCGAGGAGGGTGAGACCCCGGAGTCGGTCGAGGCCCCGAAGTTGGTCGATGCCCCCGAGCGCGAGACCGGATCCGTGCCCGAGCGCGAGGTCGGATCCGTCCCGGCGGCGGCGCCGTCGGCGGTGAAAGCGCTGCCCGTCGTGAGGAAGCTGGCGAGGGACTCCGGGATCGACATCGAGACGGTGACGGGAACGGGGCCGGGTCGGCGGGTCACCCGCGAAGACGTGGAAACCGCGATCGCGGCAGTGAGGCCCGGTCACGCCGCTGCCGAGGCGGCCGCGCCCCCGGCAACGGCGGCCCGGGCGGGGGACGAGCGCCGCACCATGTCCAAGCTGCGCCGCACCATCGCGGCGAACATGTCGAGGAGTTGGGCGGAGGCGGCACACGTCACCACCTTCGACGAGTTCGACGCCGGCCGGTTGCTCGACGGGCGAGCCGCTCTCGAAGAGCGCCACGGGGTCGAGATCCCTCTCGAGGCCCTGATCGTCAAGGCCGTCCTCCCGGCGCTCGACGCCTGCCCCGAGATGAACGCGACTGTCGACGGAGACGACCTGATCCTCCGAGCCGCCCGCGACATCGGCGTGGCCGTGGACACTCCCGACGGCCTCCTCGTCGCGGTGATACGAGACGCAGCCGCCATCGGCCTGCTTGAGTTGGCCGCCGAGGCGCGCAGGCTGATCGAGGGCGCCAAGGCGCGCAGCCTTATGCCCGACGAACTGACCGGTCAGACGTTCACCGTGTCCAACATCGGCGCGATCGGCGGGGGGCACGGCACCCCGATCATCCCGCCGGGCAACACTGCGATCTTGTCGATCGGGAGGGCCCGGGAGATGCCGGTCGCGACGCAAGGGGCCGTCGGGATCGCCCGCCTGGCGCCGTTGTCGCTCTCCTACGACCACCGCGTGATCGACGGTGGGCTGGGCAGAAGGTTCATCGACGCAGTGACGGAGAGCCTGGAGGCGCCCGCCCTCCCGTTGGCCAACGGACCATGATCCCGTCGGCGGAGCACCGCACCCGCGATGAGCTGGACGCCGGCCTTGGGCGCGTCGTCGGGGCGCCGAAGGAGTCCGGTGTGATCGAGTTGATCGCCCGTCGCCCGGCCGTGTCGGAGCGCGAGGAAGTGGAACAAGGCGAGATCACAGTCGAGAACGGGCTGGAAGGCGACAACTGGCTCGCCAGGGGGAGCGGGGGCGGAGGCCCGGCCGACCCGGAGACACAGATCACCATCGTGAACTCCGCCGTAGCGGGCCTTGTCGCCGGCGGCCGCGACCGCTGGGCCCTCTTCGGGGATCAGCTCTACGTCGACCTCGACCTGAGCGAGGAGAACCTTCCACCGGGCACGCGACTTCGCGTGGGTTCGGCCGAGTTGCAGGTGTCGCCCCGCCGTCACACCCCGTGCGCCAAGTACGCGCGGCGGTTCGGTCTCGACGCCTACCGGTTCGTCAGCACCAAGGAAGCCCGGCTGCTTCGTCTCCGCGGCATGAACACCCGCGTGGTCCGCTCCGGCCGGGTGGACGCGGGTGACACGGTCACCAAAGTTCGGGCTCAGTCCTTTGAGTGAGCGTCGACCAACGCCAGCACCTCGGGCATGTCCAGCTCCGGGTAGGGGTCGTGGGCCAACATCCCGAGAATCCGCGCCTGCGATCGCGCCGACACCACAACAGAGTCGCCCCACCTCGCCTCCAGGTCCGGGGACGGCTCGCGGCAGCAGGCGGGGTCGGGGCAGGTCGACGCCTCCCGATTGTCGGTCTCCCGTCCCCGGAACCAGCGCGCCTCGGCGAACGGCGCCCCGAGGCTGATCGCCCGCGGCGACTCCCGACCTGTGTCCACATGGGTGACGCAGAAGAACGTCCCGGCCGGGGTGTCCGTGTACTGGCGCCGAGTGTTGAAGCGGTCGCGCGACTCGAAGATCTTGCGCCCGCCCCAGTGCCGGCAGAGACGTTGCGTCTCCATGCCCCCGTGCTCGTCGCGCCCCACGGGCGCCCCGTCGTTTGAGTAACCCTTGATGATCACGCCGATCTCGTCGTTGACGATGAGATGGCTCCTGATCCCGAAACGGCGGGTGAGCAGATTGGCCACGCGCCAAGCGCCCATCTCGTATGAGACGTAGAACAGCTCGCTGACATCCTCGACGTCGATGTCGTGATTGTCCTTCGCCGTCGTCAGACGCGGGACCACCGCCTCCTCGGGGGCGAGGATCGCCGCGGCGAGGTAGGCCGTCTCCAGTCGTTGGCGCAGGAACGTGTCGACGTCGGGGCCGCTCTCATGGCCCAGCAGGAACCCCGCCAGCGTCTGGAGCACCGCCTTGCGCGCCTGTCGGGTTCGCAGCTCGTCGCGTTGGGCGATGTAGACCCTCCGCTGCTCCGTGTCGATGATCGACCGGGCGTAGCCGGGCATGTCGTCGATGGGGGTCAACTCGTACCCCGCCCAGGCCGCCAGGTCCAAGAGGTTCCGAGACGTGAACGGCCCCTCGCCTGCGTACCCGGAGGCCACCAGCGCGTCTCGAGCGACATCTTCGACGCCCTCGAGGTAGCCGTCGTTGTCGGCCAACATCCTGTGGACGGCGCCGTTGGCCCTCCTGACTTCATCGGATCCGGCCGACTCGAGGTTGGACCGCTCTCGGAGGGCGTTGTGCAACCCGACCAGGTGGGTGAGGGTCTCGGTGTCGAGCCTCGCGCTCGGCTTGATGGCCGGAAGGCCCAGGCTCTCGAAGAGGGCGGTCTCCTGCGCCTTGATGAGCGAGATCTCGAGAGCGTCCCGCCTGGTGGGAGCGGAGCGGTCGAGCAGAGCGGCAATGTCGACGTCGAGAGCGGACGCCAAGGCGATGATCAGGTTGAGTCTCGGCTCCCTCTTCCCGTTCTCCAAGAGAGACAGGTACGGAGCGGGCTTGCCCACCCGGCCCGCCACTTGGTCGAGGGTGAGCCCGGCCAGCTTGCGGTAGCGGCGGATCCGCCGCCCCAGGATGAGCGGGTCGTGCAGCGCGTCGCTCTTGTCCGCCGCTCGCTCCCCTTGATGATTGGCCATTCCTGCTCCTGTGCGAAAGATGAGCGAATCTTATTTCCGTGAGAGGTAGAAAGCGAGGCCCGCGGACAAGACACTGTGCTCTTGTGAATCAGTTTCGAGAGAGCGAGATCGAGCGGAAGGTGCTCACACCCGACGCGGTGGCCTTCCTGATCGACTTGGAGAACGAGTTCGGCTGGCGGCGCGGGCAGATACTGGAGCGACGCCGCAGCCGGCAGCAAGCCATCGCAGACGGGGCGGCGCCCGACTTCGACCCGGCCACAGCGGAGGTGCGCGAAGGGGACTGGACGGTGGCCCCCGTGCCCGACGACCTGCAGGATCGCCGCGTCGAGATCACCGGGCCGGTTGATCGGAAGATGATGATCAACGCCCTCAACTCGGGCGCGAAGGTCTTCATGGCCGACTTCGAGGACGCCACCTCCCCGACATGGGAGAACCTCCTTGAGGGTCAGGCCAACCTCGTCGAGGCCTATGAGGGCACACTCGAGCTGATCACCGAGGCCAAGGAGTACCGCCTCGGCGAAGAGACCGCCACCCTCGTCGTGCGGCCCCGGGGTTGGCACCTCACGGAAAAGCACTTCCAGGTCGAGGGGGCGGCCATGTCGGCGTCGCTCTTCGACTTCGGCCTCTACATGTTCCACGGCGGACGGGCCGCCCTCGCCTGCGGGACCGGCCCCTACTTCTACCTCCCCAAGTTGGAGAACCACCTTGAGGCCCGGCTCTGGAACGACGTGTTCATCTGGGCCCAGGACCGCCTCGGCATCCCGCAGGGGACCATCAAGGCGACCGTCCTGATCGAGAACGTCCTGGCCGCCTTCGAGATGGACGAGATCCTCTACGAGCTGAGAGAGCATGCGGCCGGGCTGAACGCAGGGCGTTGGGACTACATCTTCTCGGTCATCAAGAAGTTCAGGGACAACCCCGACTTCCTGCTCCCGGACCGGGCCCAGGTGACCATGACCGTCCCGTTCATGCACGCCTACACCGAGCTGCAGGTGAAGACCTGCCACAAACGCGGCGCCCACGCCATCGGGGGCATGGCCGCCTTCATCCCCAACCGGCGCGATCCCGAAGTGACCGAGAGGGCGGTGGCCGCGGTCGCCGCCGACAAGGCCCGAGAGGCCTCGGCGGGCTGCGACGGCACCTGGGTCGCCCATCCCGACCTTGTCCCGATCGCGATGAACGAGTTCGACCGGGTCCTCGGGGACAGCCCCAACCAGGTCTCCCGCCGGCGCGACGACGTGGAGACCACGGCGGCCGACCTGCTGAACCTCGACTTCCCCGGCAAGGTCACGATGGAAGGCGTCCGCGTCAACATCTCGGTCGGGATCCAGTACCTGGCCTCATGGATATCCGGCGTCGGCGCGGCCGCCATCAACAACCTGATGGAGGACGCCGCCACCGCCGAGATCTCCCGGTCGCAGATTTGGCAATGGACCAGGCATTCGGTGACGACCTCCGACGGGGCGAAAGTCACCGAGGAGTTGGTCCGAGCCGTCGCCGCCGAGGTGGTCGCCGAGTTGAAGGCGGCCGGACACCCCGACCCGGAGGCGCTCGAGTCGGCCCGTGAAGTCTTCGAGGAAGTGGCGCTCAACGAGACGTTCGTCGACTTCCTCACCCTGCCCGCGTACGAGTTGATCAACTAGAAAGGAATCAGACGATGTCACATATCGCAGGTGAGGCGGCCCGTCTCGCCGAGGAATGGAAGAGCAGCCCCCGGTGGGCCGGAATACAGCGCGACTACAGCGCCGAGGAAGTCGTGCGGCTCCGGGGCAGCATCAGGGAGCAACACACCCTGGCCAACCGGATGTCCGAGAAGCTGTGGGACCTCATCGGTAACGAGGACTACATCAACGCCCTCGGCGCCCTCAGCGGCGGTCAGGCGGTCCAGATGGTGAAGGCCGGCCTGAAGGCCATCTACCTCTCGGGTTGGCAGGTGGCCGGAGACGGCAACCTGGCGGGCGAGGTCTTCCCGGACCAGTCGCTCTACCCGTCGAACTCGGCGCCTGCGTTGGTCATGCGAATCAACAACGCCCTGCGGCGCGCCGACCAGATCCACTGGTCGGAGGGCGCCCTGGACGTCGACTACTTCGCGCCTATCGTCGCCGACGGGGAGGCCGGGTTCGGCGGAGCGCTCAACGTCTTCGAGCTGACCAAGAACTTCATCCTCGCCGGAGCGGCGGGCGTGCACTTCGAGGACCAGTTGGCCGCGGAGAAGAAATGTGGTCACATGGGCGGCAAGGTGCTCGTGCCCACCAGCCAGCACATCAGGACGCTGTTGTCGGCGCGCCTGGCGGCCGACGTCATGGGCGTCCCGACGATCGTCGTGGCCCGCACCGACGCCAACGCGGCGACGTTGCTCACGTCGGACATCGATCCCCGCGACGCCGAGTTCATTTCCGGCACGCGCACCCCGGAGGGGTTCTTCGAGGTGAAGGCCGGGCTCGACCAGGCGATCTCGAGAGGACTCTCCTACGCCCCCTACGCCGACCTGATCTGGTGCGAGACGGCCAAACCCGACCTGGATGAGGCGGCGAGGTTCGCCGAGGCCGTGCACGCGCAGTACCCGGGGAAGATGCTGGCGTACAACTGCTCGCCGTCGTTCAACTGGTCGGCGCACCTCGACGCGGCGACGATCGCTCAGTTCCAGAAGGAGCTGGGCGCCATGGGTTACCGGTTCCAGTTCATCACGCTGGCCGGATTCCACGCCCTCAACGCCTCCATGTTCGAGCTGGCGCGCGGCTACGCGGCGGACGGGATGAGCGCATACGTCGAGCTGCAGGACCGGGAGTTCGAGATGGAGGACGTGGGCTACACGGCCACCAAACACCAACGCGAGGTGGGCGCCGGCTACTTCGACCTCATCTCCCAAGCGGTCAGCGGCGGCGAGTCCTCGACTCTCGCCCTCAAGGGGAGCACCGAAGAGGAGCAGTTTTAGGGATGAACATCGTCCACGTTGTCGGCACCGGGACCATCGGCGAGCCGCTGATCGGCCTTCTCGCCGACAACAAAGAGCATTTCGGCATCGACGAGGTCACGTTCCACAAACGGACCCCGGCGGCCGCGGAGAAGGCGAAGGTCGGCGACTTGGAGCGCCGCGGCGCCGTGTTGGTCGCCGACGACGACCGCAAGGCGGCCTTCGACGAGCTGGGCCTGGCGCCGAAGTACGAGGCCACCGAGGCGATCGAGCGAGCCTCGGTCGTCATCGACTGCACCCCTGTCGGCAACGAGATGAAACAGAAGTACTACGAGAAGGCCACAGGTCCCGTCGGGTTCATGGCGCAGGGCTCTGAGTACGGATTCGGGAAGATGTACGCCCGAGGCGTGAACGACGAGGCCCTCGTGGCCGGGGAGGACAAGTTCCTCCACATCGTGAGCTGCAACACCCACAACATGGCGGTGTTGATCAAGGCCCTCGGCATGAACGCCGACGGTACGAGCCACCTGGTCGACGGCCGGTTCCTCGCCATGAGGCGCGCCAACGACATCTCACAGGACGGCGGCTACATCGCCAGCCCCACGGTCGGCCCGCACGGCGACGACCGGTTCGGCACTCACCACGCTCGGGACGCCCACTCGCTCTTCCAGACCCTGGGCCACGACCTGAGCATCTACTCGTCGGCGGTGAAGCTGAACACCCAGTACATGCACTCGCTGCACTTCGCTCTCAGCTTGGACCGGGAGATCACCAAGGAGGAGGTCGTCGACAGGCTCATGGAGAACACCCGGATCGCCGTCACCCACAAGAAGTCGGCCAACCAGGTCTTCTCCTTCGGGCGCGATCACGGCTACTACGGGCGGATCATGAGCCAGGCGGTGGTGTCTCTGGAGACGCTGGCGGTGCGCAACGGTTCCGAGGTTGTCGGCTTCTCCTTCACCCCCCAGGACGGCAACCCGCTGCTATCCACCGTGGCCGCCCTGCTCTGGTACCTCGATCCCGCCAGCCGCGAGGACAAGCTGGACATCTTGCGAAGGTACCTCTTCGCCGAGATCTGATGGAGGCGGGGGCGAAGCTCCACGCTGAGGAAGCCATCAGGGCTCTGGGGCGCCGAGACGCCCCGCACGCCCGGACGTCCATGGCCCTCGCCTGTGAGGCCGACGGCGGGATCGAGAGCCTCGCCGACGCCGTCTACCTGGCCTGCGCCGAGATCGAAGGGGAAAGAGCGGTGAGCGGTCCCACCTGGAACGCGTTGGCCGACGCGGTCGACTCCGACGATCTCTTGGCCGTGGTCGAGGCGAGCCGCTCCTGACGGCAGTGGAAGCCCTATCGTCTCGTCTATGGCAGGTCCCTCGCTCTGGTTGATGACGATGGGTTGCGCCAAGAACCAGGTCGACTCCGAGAAGGTCGCCGCCATGCTCTCCGACGTCGGCTACTCATGGGCCGACTCGCCCGAGCGCGCCGACGTGGTGATGGTCAACACCTGCGCATTCGTCGAGGAGGCTCGCGCCGAGTCGGTGGGCGCGATCGTCGAGTTGGGCGAGCGCAAGGCGCCGAAGGCGAAGGCGGTCGTCATCGGCTGCATGGCGCAGAGGTACGGCGCTGAGGTCTCCGAGGCGCTCCCCGAGGTTGACGCCGTGGTGGGCATCGACCGTTACGGCGAGCTTCTGCCCGTTCTCGACAGCCTCACGGGGCGGCGCCCAGCGGACGCGGCCCCGGTGTTGGACATCCTCCACGCCCCGGGCCGCCCCGCCCCGGGCCTGCCTTACGCCTACCTCAAGGCGGCCGAGGGTTGCGACAAGCCGTGCACCTTCTGCGCCATCCCCGCGATCAGGGGCCCGCTCCGGTCCCGGCGACCGGCGGACGTCCGGTCGGAGGCGGCGCAACTCGCCGCGGGCGGCGCCGTCGAGTTGGTCCTCGTCGCCCAGGACCTCGGGGCTTACGGGCGGGACATCGATGCGCCTGGCGGGCTTGTCGGCCTGCTCGGCGAGTTGTCCGACACGCCGGGGCTGGCGCGGCTCCGGCTTCTCTACCTCCACCCCCGGGAGATCGACGACCGCCTCATTGAGGCGATGGTCGCCGATCCCCAGGTCGCCTCCTACTTCGACCTCTCCCTCCAGCATGTCTCTCGGCCCCTGCTGCGGGCGATGAGACGCCCGGGCGGCGCCGAGGAGAACTTGGCGCTTGTTGATCGAATCCGCGGCCTCGACCCCGCCGCCGCCGTCAGGTCGTCGTTCATCGTCGGCTTCCCGGGCGAGTCCGAGGCCCACGTCGACGAGCTTGAGGAGTTCCTCGAGGAGGCGAGGCTCGACTGGGCCGGGTTCTTCCCCTACAGCGCCGAGCCGGGCACCCGGGCGGCGGACATGGGCGATCGCCCGTCGCCGGAAGCCACGGCCGAGCGGGCACGCCGGCTCACGTCCGTTCAAGATGAGGTGACCGAGTCGAGGAACGCCTCGCTGCTGGGCCGCTCCGACCGGGTGATCATCGACATGACGGAAGACGGCTCGCCGATCGGGCGCTCGCACCGTCACGCTCCCGAGGTGGACGGCGTCGTCAGAGTCGACCGCGGCGAGCCGGGGGAGTGGGTCGACATCGAGTACACCGGCGTGTACGGCCCCGACATGGAGGGCGCCGCGCTGTGATCGTCGAGGTCGTGGCGGTCGGGACGGAGCTGCTGCTCGGCCAGATCGTCAACTCGAACGCGGCCGCCATCGGCGCCGCCTTGGCCGAGCGCGGCTACGACGCCCACTTCCAGCAGGTTGTGGGGGACAACATCGACCGGATCTCGGGCGCCGTCAGCCTGGCGATCAGCCGCGCCGACGCGGTGATCGTCACCGGCGGGCTCGGGCCGACCCAGGACGACCTCACCCGGGAGGCCGTCTGCCGGGCCGTCGGCCTGCCCATGGAGGTCAGCGAATCCCATGTGCGGGCCCTTCGCCGGTGGTGGGAGCGGCGGGGAGTCGCCATGCCGGTGTCCAACCTCCGGCAGGCGGAGCATCCCGCAGGCGCCGAGCTGTTGGCGAACCCGAAGGGGACGGCGCCCGGCCTCGCCCTGGAGCATGAGGGGGCCCTCATCTTCTGTGTCCCGGGTGTGCCCGCCGAGATGTTGCATCTGCTCGGTGAGGAGGTCCTGCCTCGGATCGGCGGGCGGTCCGCCCAGAAGGCGGTCATCGCCAACCGACTGCTGCGCACCTGGGGCCGCCCGGAGTCGTATGTGGCCGACGCCCTCGACGACCTGTACACGGGCGCCGTCAACCCGTCGTTGGCCTTCCTGGCGTCGGGCGGCGAGATCAAGATCAGGATCACGGCGAAGGCGGCCGACCGCTCCGAGGCTTTCGCGCTGATCGAGCCCGTCGAGAACGAGGTCCGGTCGCGGTTGGGGCCGACGGTGTTCGGCGCCGACGACGAGACGATCGAGCGCGTGCTACTCCGGCGCCTCAACGACCTCGGCTACACCATGGCCACCGCCGAGTCGATGACCGGCGGCCTTGTGGCCGCCGCGTTGACGTCGCTGCCGGGGTCGTCCGCAGTGTTCAGAGGAGCGCTGGTCGCCTACGAAAGGGGCCTGAAGAGCCGGTTGCTGGGAGTCGAAGGCGGCGAGATGGTCACACGCGAGACGGCCGAGCGGATGGCGCGGGGCGGTCGCGAGCTTCTCGGGGCCGATGTGGCCGTGTCAACCACCGGGTCGGCGGGCCCCGAGCCGTTGGAGCGCCCGGCCGGGACCTTCTGGGTGGGTGTGTCGACGCCCGATCACACCCAGGCGCGGGAGATGAGGATGGCGGGCGACCGGGAGCGGGTGCGCGCCTACGCCGTCACCTCCGCCCTGCAGCTCACCAGGCTCGCCCTGCTCGGGACGTGGTGGAAGGGCTGACGGCGACGGACAAGGGGCTTGAAATCGGCCGAGTGGTTGGTATTATCGATCCTGTGAAGGAAGTTGCTCGCACCGACGTGCACGGTGATCTCGCCGCCGCCCTCGGCCCAATCGCGCGGGGGGACCGATGACCGCGTACCCCGAGCCCGACCCGACGGAGCTCGTCGCCCAAGCGGACATTGCCCCGCTCAAGCCTGACGTCGCCGAGCTGAAGACCGACGTCGCGGTGTTGAAGTCCGACGTGGCGGAGCTGAAGTCCGACGTGGCGGAGCTGAGGACCGACGTGAAGGCCGGTTTCGCGGCGGTCAACCAGCGCATCGACCGCATGTATCTCATGCTTCTCGGCGTTTGCGTCTCGATGTTCGTCGCAATAATCGCCCTCTTCATCGCGGTCCTCTGAGAGCCCGCCCGTCTCCGATCGCGGGCCCGGTGTTCGCCGCGGTCGCGCTTCCTGATGAGGTGCGGCTCGCTCTGGCCGACCGGGTCGGGGTCCTGCGCGTCCCGGGCAAGACGGCGCCGCCCCGGAACTGGCACATCACGCTCAGGTTCTGCGGCCCCCTCGACGAGGTCGGCCTCGACCGCTTCGTCGCCGGCTTGGCCGCCGTCGAGGACGAGCCCGTCTTCCGGGTCGGCCTGAGCGGATACGGGGCGTTCCCGAACGCCCGGAGGTCGACGGTGGTCTGGGCGGGGGTCGGGGCCGGCGCGGGCCGGCTCGCTCGTCTCAACGAGATCGCCGAGCGGGCGGCGCAGTCGGCGGGGCTGGCCGAGGAGGAGCGCCCGTATCGTCCCCACGTCACCCTCTCCCGGGTGCGGCCCCCGGAGAGTTGCGCCCATCTGCTGGGCGAAACGCTCGACCTCTCCTGGCGTTGTGAGAGCGTCGTGGTGTTCCGGAGTCATCTCGGGGAGGGGCCTGCGAGACACGAGCCCCTTGAAGCCTTCGACCTTCTCCGATAAATACCAGGGTGCGAACACATGTTCGGGTACAGTGCCCGCAGAATCTGTCAGGGTGCCCGGATACGGTGCGACCCGATGAGCAAGAAAGGACACAAGATGGAACGAGAGAGAGCACTCGAGATGGCGGTCACCGACATCGAGCGTCAGTACGGCAAAGGCGCCGTGATGAAGATGGGGGAGGTCGCCGAGCGGCGGGTCGACGTGATCCCGACCGGCGCCCTGTCGCTTGACCTGGCGTTGGGCATCGGCGGCGTCCCACGGGGGCGGGTCGTCGAGCTCTACGGGCCGGAGAGCTCGGGCAAGACGACGGTCGCCCTGCACATTGTCGCCGAGGCGCAGCGCAACGGCGGCCTCGCCGCTTTCATCGACGCCGAGCACGCCCTCGACCCGGTGTACGCCAAAGCGATCGGCGTCGACGTCGACGAGCTCCTGATCTCCCAACCCGACACCGGGGAGCAGGCCCTCGAGATCGCCGACATGCTGATCCGGTCCGGCGCCCTCGACGTCTTGGTCGTCGACTCGGTGGCGGCCCTGGTGCCTCGAGCCGAGATAGAGGGGGAGATGGGCGACAGTCACGTCGGCCTTCAGGCTCGCCTCATGTCGCAAGCGTTGCGGAAGCTGGCCGGGACGTTGAACAAGTCTCAGACCACCGCCGTCTTCATCAACCAGCTCCGGGAGAAGATCGGCGTCATGTTCGGGTGCCTGTCTTGGGGCACGCGCGTGCAACTCGCCGACGGGAGCACCGAGCCCATCGGGAAGATCGTCGCCGGGCGCATGCCGGTGGAGGTCCTCTCCTACGACGAGGGGCGCGGCGAGATCGCGCCGCGCCGGGTTGTCGGCTGGTTCGACAACGGGCCGACGGAGGAGTTCCTTCGGGTCGGGACCGCCGACCCCTTCGAGCGGGGGAGCGGCCCGAGCTTCGAGTGCACACCCAATCACAAGGTGCGGACCCCCGCCGGCTGGAAAGAGGCGCAGGAGCTTGAGGTCGGCGATCGAGTGCTCCGCAACACGGCCTGCGTCCTCTCCGATCAACAGCGGGAGGTCTTGCTCGGCGCGCTCATGGGCGTCGCCGAGCTGTCGCCGACCGGCGCCGGGCTCGCCGCCCGCCTTCGTTGGGGCCGCGACGGCGATCAGAACGGTTACGGCGAGTGGAAGGCGTCGCTCTTCGGCAACGTCGCGGTCAGCAGGGCGACCGACGAGCGGGGAGGCGCCGTCTGGGAGACGGCCCCGCTCCCCGAGTTGGCGGAGCTGCAATCGTCGTTGTGCGTCGCACAGGGGAAGACGCTGAGTTGGGACTACCTGAAGGCGCTCACCCCGCTGTCGTTGGCGATCTGGCACATGGACGCCGCCGCGGTCGCTCCGGGGCCGCGAGGGCGAGCCGAAGACGGGAGCGGCCGCGTCGAGATCTGCGTTGAGGCGCTGGAGCGAACGAGCAGGGAGCGGTTGAGGGCGCACCTGGCCGACACCTGGGGCGCCCGCTCCCGGCTGGTCGAGAGAGACGGCTGGGCGTACCTGGCCTTCTCGAGATCGGGCTCGGCGAGGCTGCAGGAGTTGACGGCGCCTTTCACACACCCGTCGATGGCTCACAAGCTCACGCCCCGGCTCAGGGGTCGGTTCGACTTCGAGCCGGTTGTCGGGGCCGAGCGTCGGGTGCTGACGGCAGCGCCCATCGTCAAGATCGAGCGGCCGGCGCCGCGAGGTGAGAGATCCCATCGGTTCGACATCGAAGTCGAGGGGAGCCACAACTACTTCGCCGGCGATGTGATGGTGCACAACTCGCCGGAGACGACGCCGGGCGGTCGCGCCCTCAAGTTCTACTCATCGGTCCGTCTCGACATCCGTCGCATCGAGGCGATCAAGGACGGCGCCGACAACGTCGGCAACAGGGTCCGGGTCAAAGTCGTCAAGAACAAGATGGCCCCCCCGTTCCGCCTCGCCGAGTTCGACATCATGTTCGGCGAGGGGGTGTCCCGGGAAGGCTCGCTTCTCGACGTCGCCGTCGACAACGGCGTGGTCAAGAAGAGCGGGGCGTGGTTCACCTTCGACCAGGACCAGCTCGGCCAAGGCCGGGAGAAAGCGAAGCGTTTCCTTAGGGAGAACCCTGAATTGGCCATGCAGCTCCAAGCCAAGGTCTTCGAGGCCGTGGGTATGCCCACGCCGGAGGAGGCGGCAGCGAAGGACAAGTAGCGCTTGCCCCGGGCGGTCGCTCACTTATCCGTCGGTCTCCGGTAGAATCGGGCCGAGATGAACGACGCGACGGTCATGTGGTTGTGGGTCGCCGCAATGGCGGCGGGGTTGGCGCTTGGGTATCTGCTCGCGCGCGTCGTGGGCGCCCGCCGCCGCGAGCGCGACGATGTCTCCGCCGAGGACGTGACGGCGAAGGCCCGTCGCGACGCGCAACGGATGCTGGCCGACGCCGAGGAGGAGGGCCGGGCCAAGGCCGTGGCCTACCGGGAGCGCGAGGAGGAGGCTCTGGCCCACCGCAGGCTGGAGATGTCGAATCTCGAGTCGAGGTTGACCCAGCGGGAGGAGACCCTCGAGCAACGCGCCTCGAACCTCGCCCAACGCGAGAAGATGGCAATCGAGCGCGAGGAGAAGGTGGCAGTCTCAAGCGCGGAGGCGGCGAGGCTCAAGGAGGAGGCTCGTTTCGAGCTGGAGCAGGCGGCCGGCATCGACGTCGAGGCGGCGAAGTCGAAGATGTTGGCCGAGGTCGAGGACGAAGCGAGACGCGAGGCGATGATCGTCGTCCGCGATCTCGAGGTGAAGGCGCGCGAGGAGGCCGATCGCAGGGCGAGGCGGATACTGGCCACCGCGATAGGGCGACTCGCGTCCGACGTCGTCACGGAGTCGACCGTCTCGGTCGTCGAGTTGCCTTCGGACGAGATGAAGGGCCGGATCATCGGCCGCGAGGGGCGCAACATCCGCCGTCTCGAGTCGGTGACCGGGGCCAACTTCGTCGTCGACGACACCCCCGAAGCCGTCTCGGTCAGCTCGTTCGAGCCGGTCAGGCGCGAGGTGGCGAAGATCACCCTCGAGAAGCTGGTAGCGCACGGTCGTATCCAGCCGGCCCTGATCGAGGAGGCCTACGAGAAGGCCAAGGCCGAGGTGGAGACGAGCATCCGGGACGCCGGGGAGTGGGCGCTGGTCGAGGTCGGCCTCTCCCGGATGAACCCCGAGCTGATCGGTTTGCTGGGCCGTCTCAAGTATCGAATGTCATACGGCCAGAACGTCCTCAACCACCTCGTCGAGACAGCCCACGTCGCATCGATGCTGGCGTCCGAGTTGGGCATCGACCCGGCGCCGGTGAAACGCGCCGCGCTCCTGCACGACATTGGGAAGGCGGTGAGTCACGAGGTCGAGGGGTCTCACGCCCTGATAGGCGCCGAGATCGCCCGGCGCTTCGACGAAGATCCGGCGGTCGTGCACGGCATCGAGGCCCATCACAACGAGGTCGAGCCCAAGACCGTGTCAGCGGTGATCGTGCAAGCGGCGGACGCCGTCTCCGCGGCTCGCCCCGGGGCCCGGAGAGAGAACATGGAGGCCTACGTCAAACGTCTGGAGCGTCTGGAGAGCATCGCCCTCGAGTTCAAGGGCGTGGAAGAGGCGTTCGCCCTCCAAGCCGGGCGAGAGGTTCGCGTTATGGTCGACCCTGCCGCCGCCACCGACTTGGAGGCCCGCGACCTCAGCCGCCGGATCGCCCGCAAGCTGGAGGAGGATCTCCAATACCCGGGTCAGATTCAGGTCACCGTGATTCGGGAGTCCCGGGCGACGGGATTCGCCCGCTGAGGCCGTCGAGGCGCTGATGGCCGTGACGCTTCTCCCCGAGCCCGCCGTTCGCGAGCGGATTCGACGCGCTCCGACGCGCACCGGCAAGCGGTACTACATCCGCACCTTCGGGTGCCAGATGAACGAGCACGACTCCGAGCGGGTCGCCGGCCTCTTCGAGCAGGACGGGATGGCGCCCGCCGACGCCTACGAGTCCGCCGATGTCGTGTACATCAACACCTGCACCGTCAGGGAGGGCGCCGACAACCGCCTCTACGGCAACCTGGGAATGCTGAAGTCGGTGAAGACAGCCAACCCCGACCTGCTGCTTGTCGTCGGCGGGTGCGCGGCTCAGAAGGACCGCGACCTGGTCAGGGAGAATGCGCCGTGGGTCGATGTGGTCATGGGCGCCCACAACCTCGACAGGGTGCTCGACCTGATCGACCGCGCCGAGCGGCTCGGCCCCGTCACCGAGGTGGTCGATGAGCTTCGGGCGATGCCGTCGTCCCTCCCCGCCCGACGCGCGTCGCCGCACTCGGCCTGGGTGACGATCCAGGTCGGCTGCAACAACACCTGCACCTTCTGCGTCGTGCCCTCGGTGCGAGGCCCGGAGATCTCCAGGCGCCCCGGAGACATCGTCGCCGAGGTGGAGCGGGTGGTCAGGGACGGGGCGGTGGAGGTCACGCTCCTTGGTCAGAACGTCAACACATACGGGCGCGACCTGGCCGTCGACGGCCGGCGCCGGCCCATCTTCGCCGACCTGCTGCGCCGGGTGGGGCGGGTCGAGGGAGTCGAGAGGGTGCGGTTCACCAGCCCCCACCCAAACGATTTCCGCGAGGACGTCGCGCTGGCTATAGCGGAGACGCCTGCCGTTTGTGAGCAGCTTCACCTCCCGATGCAGTCGGGCTCGGACCGGATTCTCCGGGCCATGCACCGGGGGTACAGCCGCGCCAAATACCTGGAGCGGCTGGCCATGGCGAGGGAGACCGTGCCTGGGCTTGTCGTGTCGACCGACGTCATCGTCGGGTTCCCCGGTGAGACGGACGAGGACTTCGATAGGACAATGGAGGCGGTTGAGGAGGCCCGCTTCGATCAGGCTTTCATGTTCATCTTCTCGCCGCGCCCCGGCACTGCCGCCGCCGCGATGACGGCCGCCTCCGTGCGCCAGGAGGTCGTCGCCGAGCGTTTCGCGCGTCTTGTCGAGACCCAGAGCCGGATCACGCTGGAGAGCAATCGGGCGATGGTTGGCCGCACATATGAGGTGCTCTCCGAAGGCCCGTCGAAGAAAAGGCCCGACGCGGCCACTACCCGCACGCGCGGCGGCAAGGTCGTGCACGTCGAAGGCGAGCACCGGCCCGGGGCCTTCCTCGACGCACAGATCGTCAAGGCCGCCCGAAACCATGTGACGGGGCGCCCGGTTTGAGCCGGGTCCTCGCGGTTGTGGGCCCCACCGCCTCGGGTAAGAGCGACATGGCGGTCGGCATCGCCGAGCGAGTCGACGGCGAGGTGGTCTCGGTCGACTCGATGCAGGTCTACCGGGGGTTGGACATCGGCGCCGCCAAACCGACGTTGACCCAACGGCGCGGGGTCGCCCACCACATGATCGACGTCGCAGCCCCCGAGGACGAGTTCTCCGTAGCCGAGTTCCAGAGACAGGGGCGGGCGATCATCGAGGCGTCCGATGTCCCGCTCGTGATCGCAGGCGGCTCGGGTCTCCACTTCAGGGCTCTCGTCGACCCGATGCGTTTCCCGCCGACCGACGCGGCGGTGCGTGCCGAGCTGGAGCGACTGAGCCTTCGGGAGTTGGTGGCCGTCTTGGAGGAAGCCGACCCCGATTCGCGGCTTCATGTCGACCTGGCCAATCGGCGGCGGGTTGTGCGCGCGGTGGAGATACTGAGGTTGACCGGCGAAACCCCCGCGGGCCGGGCCTGCGCCGCGGAGGCTCGGGATTTCCGGCGTTATATACCCGAGATTCGGTTCACAGCTGTCGGCGTAGACCCGGGGGGCCTGCTCGACGAGCGAATCGGCCGCCGGTTGGGCGAGATGGCTGCGAGCGGCCTTGTGAGCGAGGTTCGATCTCTGAGGCGGCGCCTGGGCAGGACGGCCCGACGCGCGGTCGGCTACCGGGAGGTGCTGGCCTTCCTCGACGGCGAGACCGGCGAACCCGAGGCCTTCGACCGGGCCGCTCGGAGCACCCGAAAGCTGGCGAAGAGGCAACGCACCTGGTTTCGGCGGGATCCTCGTATTCGTTGGTTACGATGGCGCCCCGGCGCCGCCGAGCGCGTCGAGCTCGCCTTGGAGGCCCTGAGTTGAGAAACCTGTCGTTCGTCAAGATGCAGAGCTGGGGCAACGACTTCATCATCGTCGACGGCCCGGTGGATTTCAGCGCCGAGGAGATCGCCCGGTTGTGCGACCGGCGTTTCGGGATCGGCGCCGACGGCGCCCTCAGCGTCGCCTACTCCGACCCGATCCGACTGAGCTACTGGAACGCCGACGGCCGCTCCGCCGAGTTGTGCGGCAACGGCCTCAGGTGCGCTGCCAGGTATGTGTACGACAAAGGCGCGGCGTTGGACCGCAACTTCATGGTCGAGACAACCGCCGGGACCCGGGGAGTCAAGGTGGCGGAAGACAGCGTGGAGGCGGAGATCGGCCGGCCGGCGGAGACCGGTCGCCTCAGCATCGAAGGCGAGCGGTTCCGCCTCATCGACGTGGGCAACCCTCACGCGGTCACCATCGTGGACGATCCCCGCCTCGTGGATGTTGCGCGGGTCGGCGCGGCTCTGCAGACCCGCTTCGACGGCGGGATCAACGTGGAGTTCGCCGCCGTCTCGGCCGACGGCGTCACGATGCGCGTCTGGGAGCGCGGGGTCGGGGAGACGATGGCGTGCGGCACCGGCATGGTGGCGGCCGCTCTCGCCGCGATGGAGGCGGGCGACCTGAAGAGCCCGATCAACGTCGCGGTCCCGGGCGGGACGGGCGAGGTGAGGTTCCGGGACGGCGTGGCCTGGCTGTGCGGGCCGGTGGGATACTCGTTCAGGGGTAACGTCGGATGACGCTGACGACCTTGCCGGCCAACTCCACGCCCTCGGTCAGAGTGATCGGCTCGTAGGCCGGGTTCTCCGGCTCGAGGATCAGCTCGAAGTCGCGTCGGCGGAGCCGCTTCACGGTCGCCTCGCCGTCGATGACAGCGGCGACGATGTCGCCGCTGTCGGCGTCGGGCCGGCTTTGCACGGCCACCAGGTCCCCTTCGCATATGCCTGCGCCGACCATCGAGTCGCCTTTGACCTCCAAGAGAAACACCGGGCCGTCGCCGACAAGCTCGGTGGGGAGCGCCATCACGTCTTCGACGTGCTCCGCGGCGAGGATCGGCGGCCCGGCGGCGATGCGGCCCAAGATCGGGACGCGGCGCATGACCCCCGTCTCGGCGCCGACCGGGTAGTCCGCCTCCTCGACGATCTTGATCGCCCGGGGTTTCGCCGGGTCCTTCTCGATGGCGCCCGCATCGACCAGCGAGTTGAGGTGGGAGTGCACGGTCGAGGGTGAGCTGAGGCCCACGGCCTCGCAGATCTCGCGGACCGAAGGCGGGTATCCCCTCTGCTCGATCGTCTCCCTGATGAACTCGAGCACTTGCTGTTGTCTCGCTGTGAGCATGCGGCCCTCCTCGGTGTTCGCCCCACCATACCCCAAACGCCTGTTCGACGCGGCATTTGCGACCGGCCCTTGACAATCGAACATATGTTCGATATAGTCGGCGCCTATGAGCAGCCGAGCTTCGATCGGGAAGGAGGAGCGGATGGAACGGGCAAAGGAGATGGAGCGGGCGGCGCGACGGCGGGCCGGCGCCCGGTGGGGCGCGCTTGCCGCCGCCGCCGCCGTCGTCTCGTCTCTGATCGGAGGGTCCGCCGGCGCCGGGTCGCCCAACGCGCCGACCGTCGACTACGTCGTGTTAGCAGGCGACACGCTGTGGGCGGTCGCCGGGGCCCATGCGGCGCCGGGCGAGGACCTGCGGAAGGTCGTCTACGAGATCAAGGGCGCGACCGGCGTCGCGTCGAGCGACCTGCATCCCGGTCAGATCCTCAAGATCCCGGCGGCGAGGGCGGATCGCACCGGCGGCGCCGGGTCAGCCGAGCAGAACCTCGATCGACTCGGAGGCGGATGAGAGCCGGGCCGCGGCCCGCTCCCGGGCTTCCTCCGTTGACTGGGACAGAAGGGTCGCCGCTTCCTCGAGCCTCTCGGACAGCGACTCCAGCGCCGCTTTCGCCGCTTCGCGGTCGTCGGCGCGTATCGCGTCGAGGTACCTGGTCCCGTAGCCGCCCAACGCTGCGGAGACCAACTGCAGCTTGGCGGAGACCTCCGACAAGGCGCCGGCGGGGAGGGCGGCGCGGACCTCGTCGAATCCCGCCTGCCAGTCGCCGAAGGCGAGAGCGGCCTCGCTGATGGAGACGGCGGCGGGGTCGGTCTCGAGGGTCGGGACGGCCAGGATGGGCGCCACCGCGGCCCGGTAGGCCGCGGCGCCGCCGATGAGACGCGTCGCGTCGAGGACGTCGCTTGCCGCGTCGGCGGCCGCCATACGGCTGTCGCTCATGGACGGGGGCAGGGCGGCGGCGGCGTCGAAAAGAGCGCGGGCTTGCTCGTCGGCGGCCGACAACGCGGGGGTGAGGGATGTGTCGGCGGTCGGGGACTCCGTCAACGCCTCGCCGAGGGTGTGGAGGGCGCCGAGATGGGCGCTGAGGGCGGCGGCCTCGGCGGTCACGTCGGCAAGGGCCGCGGCGGCGGCTCTCCCCGGTTGGGTGTAGGCCCAGTAGCCGGCGGCGCCGAGGACCGCTGCGATCAGGGCCGCGCCGATCACCGAGCCCCGCCGGATGCGTCGGTCGACAAGCTCGGCGTGGAACGGGGCGGGGCTCCAGTCGGCGAGGTCGGCCTCCATCGCGGGCGGCTCGAGCGGCTCGGGCTGCTCCGCCGCCGGGCGATCTTCGACGACTTGGCCGTCTTGGCTCGTGGTCCAACCGGCGACGGGCCCGGGGAGGTCGATGAATCCGAGGACTTCCATCGCGGTGAGCCGGACGCGGCGGCGCGGGCGCGCTCGTCGGTGTCTTCCGCGTGTTGTCGCCGTCATCGGGTGATCCCGCCTACAGTCGTTTGGTCGTCCCGCCCGACGCCCTTCGACATGACGCAGGTTAGCTTCAAGAAACTCGATTCGGGGTTACCGACTCCCACGAAGGCTCACATCGGCGACGCCGCCGTCGACCTTTACAGCAGAGCCGACGTCACCGTGGCGCCGGGGGAGAGGGTCTCCGCTCCGACCGGGATCGCAGTCGCCATCCCCGCGGGCTACGCCGGGCTCGTCTTGGCAAGGAGCGGCCATGCCCGCCGCTGCGGGGTCGGCGTCGTCAACGGGCCGGGTCTGATCGACTCCGGTTACCGCGGGGAGGTCAGCGTCCTGCTGATCAATCACGGCGAGGAGGCGGTCACCTTCTCGCGGGGCTCCCGCATCGCCCAGCTCGCTGTTGTCCCGGCGCCGGAGGTCGAGTGGGTTGAGACCGGCGAGCTTGATGAGACCGATCGCGGCGACGGGGGCTTCGGCTCCACCGACAGGTGATACCATGTGGCTGGGCGCCCGCCCCGCGGGGCCCGGCGCGGAAGTAGCTCAGTTGGCTAGAGCGCAACCTTGCCAAGGTTGAGGTCGCGGGTTCGAATCCCGTCTTCCGCTCTCCGACGGTCGTCATCGGCCGCCGCCGGCGACGTGGCCGAGTGGTTAGGCGCGGGTCTGCAAAACCCGTTACACCGGTTCGATTCCGGTCGTCGCCTCCTGGTCGCCGAGGGACTCACACCCGGCTATGATCGGGGACCCGGGCTCTTAGCTCAGCCTGGCAGAGCGCTTGCTCGACACGCAAGAGGTCGTAGGTTCAAATCCTGCAGGGCCCACCGGGAGACCCCCCTCGTCCAAGGGGGGTCTCGGCCGAAGGCGGGCCTCATCGCGTCCACCAAGTCTCGATTTTGACCCTTCTCGCGGATTCGTGTTATGGTCGCGCCAGGAGGTGACCAAATATGGATATGTCACTAGAACATAAAGAGGCTCTGGCCCTGGGACGGCAACAGTCGAGAGCGATCAAGGCCTATTTGGAGGCACATCGGTCGAGAAGCGTGGGTCGCCCGGCGACCAGGAAAAGCCTGGAGGAGCGTTATGCGACTCTGACCGAGAAGATCGAGTCCACGGAGGAGCCGCTCGCCATGGTGGCGTTGATCCAAAAGCGGCTCGATGTGGAGCACGCCCTCGCCGGTTTCGACGAGGGGTCCGACTTGGACAAGGCTCAGGCCGGTTTCGTGCGCCACGCCAAGGCCTACTCGGAGCGGAAGGGGATCAGCTACTCGGCTTGGCGCCTGGCGGGTGTCCCGCCCGCGGTGCTCAAGGCGGCCGGGATCGCCGAGACGAGGCGCCGTTAGACCGGCGTTCGTCGAATCAAACGTCAATTTGGGCTCGTCCGAGCCCCCCGATACCATTCGCGCCAGGAGGTGCGCCAACCAATGAACATGCCACTAGAAGACAACAACCCTGCGGGACACAGCGAGTCGCCGCAGCCCAACCCCTCTCCGGAGTACAACCCGTCGCCGGGGTACAACCCGCTGGCCGCCCCGCAGCCGGCTGCGGGG
>Ga0209788_1000092_pt1 | contig 25238 bp, 23 predicted proteins | sample WorMetLIZISLAND1_2_FD_187415 | JGI IMG/M metagenome (GOLD analysis project Ga0209788, IMG submission 187415) | Marine gutless worms symbiont microbial communities from Max Planck institute for Marine Microbiology, Germany - Olavius clavatus LIZARD... ...
TGCGCGCGCCCGCAGGCACAAGTCCCGCTGACAATGCGGTACTCGATGACCTCACGTTGGATCACCACCTCGACCACTTGGCGTCGCTCTGCGAGCCCCGTAGTGGCGATCCCGGTGCCGCCGCGCCCGCCCGCACAGGTCCCCGGCAGCGGGAGGATCACGCACTGATCGGGGTCATCGACCAGGGAGCGGGTGACGCCGCGCCGACCCGGTTGTCCACCGGGCTTGCACCCGCCGGGTTGGCGCCGCGAACGTGGTGGTGGCTTCTTGAACAGAGAGTCCGAGGATGGTGGCCGGCTGGAGTTGTGGCTATCCTTAGCCAGACGTGCTTCGAGTTCCTGAATGCGCTCATGCATCTGCTCAATGGTCGCAGTTTGCCCCTCAATGATCGCAGCCTGCTCCGCCACTCGTTCATACAGCCGCTTAAGCTCGTCGTCAGGGCTTTCCGGAGAATGGGTTAGGGCGTGCTGTTCAGGTATGGTTCCATGGGTATGCGCGTAGCCTGCTGCTTGGCAAGAGGTCCTGAATAGTTACCCGGAAACAGTAAAGGGGAAGGGAAGGATTTTTCTCGATCCGAATCCCGGTCTCGAAGAAGTAGTGTTCTAAACTTGTTGTTTCCGAATAAAGGGGGCCTTGAAAGATGGCCTTCTGGGATTTTTCAACGGTGCCCGCTACACTGGCATACAACAAAATTAGAATGCCACCCCGTACCTTAATAACCCGTTGCGTCGTAGCACCGTGGCGTGAGATAGGAAAACCAGAGCTTCTCCCGGCTTTGTTATTTCCAGGATTCGATAGAGAGATTTCCTCACATTACCTATACCCGGAAACAGCAGAGTTATAATGCTACCGTCGATCGGGTCTGCGCCGACAGCCGCACTGAAATCAGAGGTGAATATGGGGCGAATCATTGTACAGGTTTCCGTCAAGAATCTTTTTGACACCGGGTCCATCGTTTATTGTGATGCCTTGGTCGGTACCGGTTCGGCGCATATGGTTTTTCCAGCCGTATGGAAGGAACGGCTCGGCAAACTCGATACTATTCGAGAAATCGATTGTGAGACGGCAACTCAACAATTGGTGAGGGGGGAGGTTTGTGGCCCGGTAGAAATCAAAATCGAGGGGTTCGATCCTGTTTATGGTGAGATTCTTTTTCTCGATATGGAACCGGAAGACGGTATTTATGAACCATTGATTGGTTACATTATCCTCAAACAATCACAAATAGCCGTTTCGTCGGAGTACGGCGCGTGAGCGCCGGCGGAGACGAAAGGCTCGGCCATGCGACGCGGCGTCTAGTCCTTGTGGGAGTCCTGGTGCCGCGCGGAGTGCGCGCCGGGACGGACGCAGGACGAACGCGGGCCGCCGAAGGCCATGGCCGTCGCCTAATTTTGTACACCCGAAATCGGACGGACCCCATTTCGGGTTTCGCAAAAAATGGCGACGCTCCGGTAAAACCGAAGTGTCGCCAACCGCCGGTGAGATAGGCTGGCTAGGGCCCCACCGGGTCGGATAGCTCATTGGTCATCCCGATCATGGTCACGAATCGATGCCATGGCCAGCCGCCATAACGGTGGAACTCAGGCGCATACATCGCGGAGATGTTGCCGTCCAGATAGAGGGCGTCAGGACACCGGAGCCGGTCTCTGAACAGGGTGGCGAAGTCGTGGAAGTTCACCGGTGTGTCGGAAATGGCGAAGATCACTCGGTCTGTCCGATCGACGCCCACCCCGTTGCGAACGTACTTGCTGTGATGACCCTCGATAAACCGGGGATGCAGTTCTCCCTTGCTCACCAAGATGGGTCCTGACTGGATGGCGTTGATGACCCGCTCCCGGGGCTGGTAGTCCTGGGTTTCTACCACCCATGCGCCTTCCTGTGTGATATAGAAGACGCCATTGGGTAAGAGGAAGAAATTCCCCCCGCCGGGTCCTCGCGTGAGCTGGTAGTAGCGCTTTCCATTCTCGATGTACAAACCGAGCGGTTTGAATTGCTTGGAAAAAATCCCGCCGTTTACCGCGAAGAGCAGCTGGCGTCCCTCGATCGTCAAGGCATGGCGCAGGCCGTGGATGCTGCCGTAAGGGGTACCGTCTTTGCGTTTCCAGAAGAAAGTCAGCTGCTGTTCTTCTCCGCTCGCCAATTGGTAGACATCGAATCGAGACCCCTGATGGGAGACCTGAGTGGCAGTAGTGCCCGAGGCCGGGCCGGCGAGCATGGACATGGCGATCAAAAGATAAAACATTCTCAGCATCTGTGGTTATCCTGCGTGTCTCCCGGCCGCGCTAGGGGGGAGTGGGTCCTAGTATATAATTTTGATTGATATCGCTGGTTCCTACCTTGAAGCATGAAGGCCAGCAGAGGCTATAAATTTGCAATATCAATCGGAGCAGGGGGCCAATGGCTATCTGCCGCCCCCCATGGCTTATGATAGTCCGGTGGGCTCAAGTGTGAGTAAAGACCGGCTCCGGGGGAGAAAGGCCTTGGGTGCGGCTCTTTTGGAACGACACTAGGCATCCAAAATCCGAGAGTCGAGCCCGGTTTTTCGGACACCTTGTGGGGCTTGCGCACCCTCCTCCCTATCATGCCGCTTCGCTCTGGGACGTAAGGATCCACGCCGCCCCGTGGAATCGAAAAGCTCCGTGGCCATATTGATCGCACCGGCGGGAATTCATAGGGGGCAGGCTGCGCCCACCGGAAGATATCGAGTAAAGGCTGCGGGGAGAAAATTCAGCCGCAAATAAACACCAATGAACGCAAATGATTCAAGAAAAGTTGACGAGGATGAACCCACCTCTCGGCGTGCTATCGGGTGTGCCTTTGAAATTGGCAAAGTCTTGGGTTCTGGGTCTTTGAAGTCCGTGTACGAGAAGGCTTTGTGCGTCGAGCTGGCCGAACGCGGACCTCAGATGATTTCTGTCAAATGAAATACCGTCTTGCTGCACTAGTGCCCCAACGTTTAGTTGGATAAATTCAGTTGGTTATCGTGGTCACGCTCGTCGGGATTGTATACCTCGTCATTAATCGATCAGTGGAATTTATTCGAAGATGATGAGGCTCAGGATCTGTAGAATTGCGTAGAAACTGACATCGATTTTCAGCCGCTTCTTGATAATGGCCACGAGCACATAGACGGAAATGGCGAGCTCGAGAAGACGAATATACCTGTGGACATGCGTTGTTGTTCTCAGCTCGCAATTTCGCGGGAGAGGCTGTCACCTTAGCGTACCGCCGCTCAAGTCGGTAACCGGCATAATTCCAAATATTTCTTTTCTAATGTATGGGTGATCCTGAATTGCCGGTCATAACGTTGGGACACTAGTGATCTTGCTGGTCTTTTCGTCCGTCTTCCGGGTTGCGGCAACCGTTACATAGTCCACTAGGCGGGTTGCCGCGCCTTGAATACGAACCAAAATCCGGTCCAATTCGATACATCATTTTCCGTCAATCGCCTAAGCAATCGCTCAAAGGATGAGGGTTATATGGTCGCCGGCAGCGGCAAGAGGTCCATGACCTCCACGGCCAAGATATCGGCTAAAAGAACTCCTTCAAAGTAGCGAGGTAGTTTGGTTCCTCATGGATGCCTTGAATCTTTCCAAGTACCCTCATACCTATTTGTCTTCCGTATTCCCGGTTCACGGACTAGCCGCGGCCGTATAAAATCCCCGTTCCCGAAGCGCAGGTGGCGAAATTGGTAGACGCGCTGGATTTAGGTTCCAGTGGGGAAACCCTTGGGGGTTCAAGTCCCCCCCTGCGCACCAATACCCTCATCACATTGGGTTTTTCCATGGAGGAGCACAGGAGAGCGAGGGAGCGTAAGCGACGAGCGGAGTGCGACGCCCCCGCGAAGGCGTAGGGTTGTGCGTTTCGTCGGAGTGTGGCGCGTGAGCGCCGGCGGAGACGAAAGGCCGGGCCATGCGACACGGCGTTCAGTCATTGCGGGAGTCCTAGTGCCGCGCGGAGTACGTGCCGGGATGGACGCAGGACGAACGCGGGCCGCCGAAGGCCATGGCCGTCGCCTAATTCTGTGCACCCGAAATCGGACGGACCCCACTTCGGGTTGCGCGAAAAATGGCGACGCTCCGGTTGCCCAGGCGTTTTGCGCGCTATGGGTTGATTTGGCATCCAGAAAAGACCCGGCTGATGGACTTTCATCGTCCATCCCGGCCAGGAGAATAGGGCTCGCCACGCGAGCGCAGCTTCGACCGGCTTGGCTTCACGTACGATTGGGGGCGCTCCAGGAAGGGGCGCTGGGTGATTCACCGCAAGACCGCCAAGGCCCGCTTCAGTCGCGCTGTGCGGCAGATAGGGCATTGGTGCGGCAACGCTACTGAACGTAAAGTTCTCACCCACTAGTGTCCCAACTGAACGTTGGGACACTAGTGGGTGAGAACTTTACCCCTTCCGCCCGCATGCGTGTCCACAGTGTTTACGTCATGTAGCGAATGTCGAGGCCGAGGAGCCGGATGCCCGAATTAGGCACGTCCGGATCTGTAGGAGCCGCGGGTGAGTAATCACCCGCGGCGACCCGGCAGACATGGAAGGTACCTTGGATATTCGAGGTACCCATGGGCCGGAGGCGCCTATTCGACGGTGACGGATTTGGCTAGGTTCCGCGGTTGATCCACGTCGGTGCCTTTGAGCACCGCCACATGATAGGCCAGGAGTTGAAGCGGGATGGTGAAGAGCAGGGGAGAAATCAGACCGTCGATCCTAGGCACCTTGACGACAGTCGTATACTCTCCTTCCGCCATGGTGACACGGTCATCGGCAAACACGAACAGCTCGCCGCCGCGGGCGCGGACCTCTTCGAGGTTGGACTTGAGCTTTTCCAACAGCTTGTCGTTGGGTGCTACGGCCACCACGGGCATGGCCTTGTTGATGAGTGCCAGGGGGCCATGCTTGAGTTCACCAGCGGGGTAGGCCTCGGCATGGATGTAGGAAATCTCTTTGAGCTTCAATGCCCCTTCCAAGGCGATGGGATACTGGTCACCGCGTCCTAAAAACAGGGCGTGTTGTTTCTCCATGAAGCGTTCGCTGAGGGTCCTTAGCGCCCCATCCAGGGCCAATACCTCCTCGGTTTTTCCGGGTAGGGCATGTAGGAGACCCACGTATTGTTCCTCGCTCTCCCGGTCCAGGCCATGGTAGTGGCCGATAGCGGTGGTCAGCAGTAGCAGAGCGGTTAGCTGCGCGGTGAAGGCCTTGGTGGAGGCCACACCGATCTCGGGGCCGGCGTGGGTCAGGAACACCAAATCGGACTCTCGGACCAAGGAGCTCTCAGGGACGTTGCAGATAGCTAGGGTAGCGGCATAATCGAGCTGCTTGGCCATCCGCAGCGCGGCCAAGGTATCGGCGGTCTCGCCAGATTGGGAAATGGTGACGAAGAGGGTACCGGCAAGCACCACCTGCTTGCGGTAGCGGTACTCGCTGGCTATCTCGACGTTACAAGGTAGGCCGGTAAGCGACTCGATCCAGTATCGCGCTACCAGAGCGGCGTGAAAGCTGGTGCCGCAGGCCACGATGGTGACCGCCTTGATCCCTTGAAAGATCCGCTCGGCTTCGTTGCCGAATGCCTGCGGTAAGACGCGGGTACGGGAGATTCGTCCTTGCAGAGTATTCTCGATGGCATGGGGCTGCTCGAAGATTTCCTTGAGCATATAGTGCCGGTATCGACCACGCTCGATGGTATCCGCATAGAGTCCGGAGGTCTTGACCGGGCGCTCCACGGACTCGCCGTCGGCGTTCCGGATGCGGATCGCATCGCGGGTGATCTCGGCGATGTCCCCGTCTTCGAGAAAAATGAAGCGTTGGGTAACCGCAAGCAGGGCGACGACGTCGGAGGCAATGAAGTTCTCACCGAAGCCCAGACCGATGACCAGTGGACTGCCGTATCTTGCCGCAACCAAGCGGTCCGGATCCCGAGTGTCGAGCACGCCCAGGGCATAGCTTCCTGCAAATAACCGGGTGATTTCGCGCGTCGCCTCCGGTAGCCCTTGGCCGGCTTCGAGCCGATCGTAAAGAGCATGGACGATGACCTCGGTATCGGTGTCGGAGGTGAAGGTATGACCGGTGGCCGATTGCCTGTTGCGCAGTCGTTGGTAGTTTTCGATGATGCCGTTGTGGACGACGGCGCACCGGTCGCGGCAGATATGGGGATGGGTGTTGCGCTCCGAGGGCTCGCCATGGGTCGCCCAACGGGTATGGGCGATTCCCAACCGACCGGGTAGTGGATTGCGCGCGATCTCATCGGCGAGACATTGCACCTTTCCCAGCGTGCGGATACGCTTCAGCTCACTCCGTGCCGCGAGTATCGCCATACCGGCCGAATCGTAACCGCGGTATTCGAGGCGTCGCAGTCCCTCCAGAAAGATGGCCGCGACTTCACGTTGGGAGATGCCGCCGACGATACCACACATGGTTGATCCTCTTTGGGTATTGGGGGGAAGTGGACAGGGCTACCGAATGATAATTACTGCTGAAACAAGCTGTTGGCAGGTAAGCAAGCCGGGAAGGTCGGGTTATCTACCCGACTCTTTAGGAGTGCGCCGGTTTGAATACCCTAGCCGGATCGGACCCTGAGAGTTAAGGGTTACTCATACAGCCATACCGAAATATCGATAACATCGGCTCGGTTGTTCCATCGGCAGCTTTTTTTGCCGCAAATGAACGCAAATCGGTCCGCTATCAGCGACGCTTCCTGAATCCCTTAGAGACTGCCTTTTTAGACAATCTCTATCTGGCTAACACCTTTAAAAACATTTAGAGTTAGTTTTCATCAAGTCATCTGTTGCAAGGGGGGTTCTAGACAGCCTCTTAACCTTTATTTGCGGCCATTTGCGTTCATTTGCGGCTGGAATTTCTATAGAAATCCTGCTCGCTCAATGTTACCGGTAATCCGTACTCACAACGGGTAACTGATGGCGGTTATTTCAGTCTCTCGGCGTGCTTAAGCGTCTGAAATCGCCTAAGCCGTTGCTTTCCATCGAATGATCATTCGGTAGCCCTGGGGAAGTGGACGACAGGGGGCTACGGATGTCCACGGGAGGATTTCCGGAGATCCGGAAAAATTCCATCCTTAAAATTTTCCACTCCACAGTGCGAAAACTGCATTCTCGCATCGAATCGTGAAAGCTCGCCAGGGAGGCGATTATTCAGGGATCCTTTCGGTATACAATGAATGGTTTTTTTGCCGGGCTCTCAGGAGGTCTTCGGCTTTTTGCTCGGCCGCTGCCAGCCTTCCAAGGTGGTCTGTCGGGCACGGGTGAGGGTGAGCTTTCCGGTCGGCACCTTGCGGGAGACAACGGAACCGGCACCGACGGTGGCTCCCTCGCCGATTTCTACTGGTGCGACCAGGGAGGCGTTGGAGCCGATGAAGGCACGATCGCCGATCACCGTCGGGTGCTTATTCACGCCGTCGTAGTTACAGGTAATGGTCCCGGCACCAACATTGACGTCGCTGCCGATGCGGGTGTCGCCTACATAGGTCAAATGATTGACCTTGCTGCCCTTGCCGATCTCGGATTTCTTGATTTCGACAAAGTTGCCCATATGCACATGGTCCGCCAACTTAGCCTCCGGACGCAGCCGGGAGAAAGGACCGATGCGGGCCTCTGCACCGACGACAGCACTTTCGATGATGCTGTTAGCAAAGACTTGGGTGCCAGGGCCTAGCGTGCAGTCCCGAAGTAGACAGTTGGGTCCGATGGACACCCCGGCGGCCAGCCGGACGTCGCCTTCGATGATCACATTTACATCGATACTGACGTCTTCCCCTGTGCGCAGCTGGCCGCGGATGTCGAGTCGAGCGGGGTCGGCAAGGGTGACACCGCTGCGCATCAGGTCCTCGGCTTGACGGCGTTGGAGGATACGTTCCAGGGCTGCGAGCTGGCCCCGGTCATTGATACCGCATATCTCGTCTCGGGTCTGCGGCTGACTGGTCGCGATTTCCACCCCTTCACCGACGGCCGAAGCGAAGACGTCGGTCAAGTAGTACTCACCCTGTGTATTCCGGTTGCCGATGCCTGCGAGCCAGCTATCCAACCGAACTCGATCCGCGACCAGGAAGCCTGTGTTGACCTCATCGATCCGCAGCTCGGCTGCCGTGGCATCTTTGTGCTCCACGCTGCGCAAGACCCGTCCGGACTCGTCGCGGACGATGCGCCCGTAGCCGGTGGGATCCTCGATCACCGCGGTCAATATACCCAGGTCGGTTTCCGCTGCGGCGTCTATCAGGCGTCGGAGGGTTGCCGGCCGGGTCAGTGGCACATCGCCATAGAGGACCAGGATTCGGTCCATGTCCTGCATCCGAGGTAGCGCCTGCATGACTGCGTGGCCGGTTCCGAGCTGTTTGGCCTGCTGCGCCCAGATACAGTCGTAGTCGGCCATCCGTCGGGGTACCAAATCGCCACCGTAGCCGTAGACGACACAGGTCCGCGTGGGCCCGAGGGTCTGCGCCGTATCCAGAACATGGGCCAGCAAGGGCCTTCCGGCCAGCGGGTGCAGGACCTTCGGTAGCCGTGAATACATCCGCTTGCCCTGTCCTGCGGCGAGTACGACGATACCCAGCTTCATGGCGGAGCTATTCCCTTGTAAAACATCGTTGGACGTTCGCGTTCAATGTTGTCCCCAGGGTATCGAATGGGCCATGCCATCCTTCATGCGCTCCTGCTCCGTAGGGTCGCGAACCTCCTTGATCTGCACTTGGATGCGTAGGTTCTTTCCAGCCAGGGGGTGGTTACCGTCCACGGTCAACTGCCCGTTCTCGATCTTGGTGACATAAAAGGTCTTGGCCTCGCCCGATTCGTTCTCCATCGGTACCTCGGTACCTACATGACGGAACTGGGGCGGGACATTTTCGATATCGTCGGTAAAGGTGAGGTCCGGATCGTAGGGGCCGATGCCTTGATCCGGTCCTAGCTCGATATGGATCGTGTCACCGGCACGTTTCCCGGCCACTGCCCGATCCATGCCGCCGATGAGCTCGGTTTGACCACCGTGGATATAGCTTACGGGTAGATCGGACTGCTCCAGCACATGGTCGAATCGATCACAGATGCTGTAGGTAAGAGAGACGAGTTTTCCGTTTTCGATCGCTTGGTCGGTCATAGTCGAAGGGGGTTAGGTTATGCCGTGGGTGATCCGGAAAGCCGAATCGATATCAGAACACCTTGAGAAATGGAAGCAAAGCGAGAACCTCGTTTCTGTTTTGCAGCTCAAAAAATTGCAAGAATGCAATTGGGTGCGACTCTTTGTGGAGCTTGCGCACCATCCATATCACGCCGCCGCTCTAAGACTTGGCGATCCACGCCGCCCCGTGGAATCGAACAGCTCTGTGGCCAAGTTGATCGCACCAGCGGGGATTCATGAGCTGGGCTGTGCCCACCGGAAAAAATCGAGTAAGGGCTGCGGGGAGAAAATTGGCTCTCTCGCGTTTAGTGTGGGTAGCGGGTCGTAATCAGGTGCCTGGTGGTCCCGTAGCCGCAGGCCCTGGCTTTGGCGGCCTGGATGAGCAAATTGACCGCCTCGACACGGCCGTTGGTGAGCCTGGAATCGAACGCATCGGGAGGCTTGGCCAGTGCTTCTTAAGCGTCTTGGCCACCGCTTTGATCGGCTCCGGGCGGCAACGGCGCATCCAGCTGTACCGTCTGTGTAACGTCTCCTGGAACCGGAAGCCACGGTGTGTCTTGAGGTTTCGGCGCTTGAGTTCCGCAAACCGGGCTTTCTGGCGGTTACTCCAAGCGTGCTTGTCCTGGAGCCAGATGCAGCGTGTACGCCGCCGCTCCGGGGCCCTTTTGACTTCTTGGCGACGCACTGCGTCCTTGGCGCAGGTCTCGCAGCGCACACGGGACACCTTGGCGTGGATGCAGGCTTGGAATTGAAAGCAGTTCAATCGTGTCCCCGGAGCGAAGGCGCGGTGGAAATCGATCCGGCCCGATTGGGGATCGAAAGCCACGTCAACGACCTCCCAAGGTGCCGGAAGGCCGGGCGCAAGGGTAAACAACGACAACGGGCCCATGATGAAACCCCCTGACGTTTGGCCTGGCGACGGGTCCGAGCCTACAGGCGAAAAGAAGGGCACAGAGTAGGCTTGGAGCGGGCTACCCTACGCGATGGGAAAAATGGCGCTACCCATACCAAACGCAAGAGAGCCAAAAAATAGCCTGGGTTAGGTGTGGGTAAGAGCAGCCAGCCGGAATGGGGAAAGGATCGTGAGTCCTGCAATCGAATAGGCCATTCGCCATGGAGACTTGGGGCGAGTGAAAGGGGCACCTTAGGAAAACTTCAAGATGCCCCGCCACTTTTCAAGCATATGTCGATCTACTCAGCCTTAGCCACCCCTCATCTTGCGCAGCTTCTCGATCGCACGCAATTGGGCCACAGCCTCTGCAAGCTCCGCCTGGGCTTTGGCATACTCGAATTCGGCGGTCTTGCCGGCCAGCGCATCTTCCGCCCGCCGTTTGGCTTCCTCCGCCGCGGCCTCATCCAGATCCCGGGCGCGGATCGCCGTGTCCGCCAGTACGGTCACTACATGGGGTTGAACCTCGATCATTCCTCCGGAGACATAGAAGTACTCGATCTCTCCGCTCTCGGACGCAACCCGGACATCACCGGCCTTCAGTCGCGTGATCATCGGTGTATGCCGGGGCGCGATACCGACCTCGCCCATCTCCGCCGGCGCATAAACCATCGCCGCCTGTCCCGAGTGGATGGCCCCCTCGGCGCTTACGATGTCGACATGAACAGTCATTGCCATGGGGAAATCTCCCGGCGGTTACATGTTCTCGGCTTTTGCCACGGCCTCTTCAATTCCACCGACCATATAGAAGGCCTGCTCCGGAAGATGGTCGTATTCGCCGCCGACAATGGCCTGGAAGGCTGTGATGGTGTCCTTCAGGGACACATATTTACCGGAAGAACCTGTGAAGACTTCCGCTACGAAGAAGGGCTGGGAGAGGAAGCGCTGAATCTTACGTGCCCGAGCTACGATCAGCTTGTCCTCATCGGATAGCTCGTCCATACCCAGAATGGCGATGATGTCCTTGAGCTCCTTGTAGCGCTGTAGGGTGCCTTGGACCGAACGTGCCGTCTCGTAGTGTTCCTGGCCGACCACGTTGGGATCGAGAATTCGGCTGGTGGAGTCCAGTGGGTCCACCGCCGGGTAGATGCCCAGCTCCGCAATCTGCCGCGACAGCACCAGGGTGGCGTCGAGGTGGGCGAAGGTGGTGGCCGGTGACGGGTCAGTGAGGTCGTCCGCGGGGACATACACCGCTTGGAATGAGGTGATGGAGCCGGTGCGGGTTGAGGTAATGCGTTCTTGCAGCAGGCCCATTTCCAAGGCCAGAGTTGGCTGGTAGCCCACCGCCGAGGGCATGCGCCCGAGCAGGGCGGAAACCTCGGTGCCAGCCAGGGTGTAACGGTAGATGTTGTCGATGAACATCAATACGTCGCGGCCCTCGTCGCGGAAGTATTCGGCCATGGTCAGACCGGTCAGGGCCACGCGCGCCCGGTTTCCCGGTGGCTCGTTCATCTGGCCGTATACCAGGGCCACTTTGTCGAGGACGTTCGACTCCATCATCTCGTGGTAGAAGTCGTTGCCCTCGCGGGTCCGCTCGCCGACCCCCGCGAACACCGAATAACCGGAGTGCTCCACGGCGATGTTGCGGATCAGCTCCATCAGGGTGACCGTCTTACCGACACCGGCACCACCGAACAAGCCCACCTTGCCGCCTTTGGCGATGGGCATGATGAGATCGATGACCTTGATACCCGTCTCCAGGAGTTCGGTGGCGGCTGCTTGGTCTTCGAACTTGGGCGGAACCCGATGGATGGGCCATCGATCCTCGGATTTCACCGGCCCCTTCTCGTCCACGGGCTCACCCAGGACATCCATGATACGGCCCAGGGTAGCGGTGCCGACCGGGACCTTGATGGCCGCACCCGTACCTTTGGCGATCAAGCCACGACGCAGACCGTCGGTGGAGCCCATGGCGATGGTGCGCACGATGCCGTCACCGAGCTGCTGCTGCACTTCGAGCGTCAGGCCAACCTCGTTGATTGTCAAGGCATCGTAGACCTTCGGCATCTCGTCGCGGGGAAATTGCACATCTACCACGGCACCGATGATTTGCACCAAGTTACCAGAACTCATAAGTCTTTCCTCTTTCCGCCTTGCGGCGTCTCAACACATAGATTCAAGCGATCCGGCATCGGTCGCCGCAAATTCGGTCAAGAGCACCTTGAAGGTTTCAGGCTGCCTGCGCGGGGCAGAGAGATGCCCGGTTCGTTTCCGAGCACGCACGTGATTGAAAGCTTAAGAGCCAAGCGAAATGTTTTCGCTTGGCTACTCGAAACGTTGCAGAGACGCGATTTCTCAAGGTCCCCTTAAACCGCGGCCGCCCCGCTGACGATCTCGGAAATCTCCTGGGTGATTGCGGCTTGACGGGCCTTGTTGTAGATGAGCTGTAGCTCGTCGATGAGATTGCCGGCATTATCGGAGGCGGATTTCATAGCGACCATGCGTGCGGCTTGCTCGCAGGCCCCATTCTCCACCACCGCTTGGTAGGCCAGGGACTCGATATAGCGCATGAGCAGGGCATCCAGCACCGTTTTGGCGTCCGGCTCGTAGATGTAGTCCCAGTGGTGGCGCATCACTTCGTTCGTCTCGGCATCATCCGCTTTGATCGGCACCAGCTGCCGGATATCCGATCGTTGTGTCATGGTGTTCATGAACACATTGCCTGCGATATGGATGGCATCGATCTTACCGGCTTCGTAAGCATCCAACATCACCTTGACGATGCCGATCAGGTCCTCGATATGGGGTTGATCGCCGAGGTGGGTCGCTTGTGCCAGGACGTTGCCACCGAAGCGTTTGAAGAAGCCGAGGGCCTTGTTGCCGATGGTGGCAAACACGATCCCGACCCCGGCTTGTTGCTGGGCCTTGATTTCACGGACTATCTTGCGGAACAGATTGCTGTTGAGTCCGCCGCACAAACCACGATCGGAGGAGACCACGATATAGCCGACGCGCTTGACCTCGCGCTCGGTCGCTAGGTAGCTGTGCTTATATTCCGGCACCGCATGGCGTAGGTGAGAAATCACCTGCAGCATCTTCTCAGCGAAGGGACGGGAGGCGGACATGCGCTCCTGTGCCTTGCGCATCTTGGACGCCGCGACCATTTCCATGGCCTTGGTGATTTTCTGTGTGCTCTTGATACTGGCAATCTTGGTGCGTATTTCTTTCGTGCCGGCCATGTGTTCAGCTCCCATCCGTCAGCATCCCGATTTGGATCAATGCGGACCGCCGATTGTCGTTTACATTCCACCCCACAACCACCTTCACAAAAAGTCTAAGATAGCCGTGCGGGTTAGTGGCACCCCGCTATTTCCTACAGCCTACCGCCACATACAACCGGCTGCTAAAATAACCTTCCTCGGTATAAGTTTGATCCGATCAATGTATGTAGATAATCTTTCGTATATTTCACTTATGTGCTTCTCTTTCCCTTTAGATTTAGGGGCTAATACTCTTGTTATAGAGAGCTATGCCTACCGTTTCATTGGGCACACCATATTTTTGCGCTTTGCCCGCTTGGTAGACACAGCCTTCCCTACTAGTGTGAACATCTGCCCAATACCTGCCTACTGCATTACTACAAAGGAAACAGATGTATAATCTCCCTTTCTTCCAGAAATATACAATTCTTCCACTGGTATCCCAACGTTATGAGCGGTACGCTAAGATGACAGCCTCTCCCGCGAAATTACGGGCTGAGAACAACGACGCATGTCTACAGATGTATTCGTCTTCTCGAGCTCGCCATTTCCGTCTATGTGCTCGTGGCCGTTAGCTATTCCGGCTGCTTGATAAACAGATTCGATTGCAACCTTTAGTGTTAAACTCATTGTTGTTGACATACTCGTATCCTTTATATAATCACAACAATATTCGGTTTCTGCTGCCCCCCTCCCCCGGTATAGTCCACTGTTTGTGATTGATCATGCGCTGTTTTTCATCGCCCTCTCTCCAACCCCTCTCCCGTAGAGAGAGGCTTTGGGGCTTAACTTAATTTAACTTAATTTAATGGCATTACGGTATAGCCTACCTCTCTCCCGGTGTTCTCACCGGGAGCCAGGGCCTTGTATTTGGTTACCAAGTATGGGTCGCCTTGAAATCCTTGATCGCCGCGTGCAGGGCATCCGCGATTTTATCGTCGTAGTCACCGGTGGTATCGATCTTGTCGATAAGCTCCGATTGGCTGGTCTTCATGTAGGTCTGCAAGGCGTGCTCGAAATCCACCACCTTGTTAACCTCCAGGTCATCCAGATAACCCTCGTTGGCGGCGAATAGGGAGACCGCCATCTGACCGACACTCAAGGGGGCATACTGGACTTGCTTCATGAGCTCGGTCACACGCTCGCCGCGTTGCAGCTGCTTGCGCGTGGCTTCGTCCAGGTCGGAAGCGAACTGGGAGAAGGCGGCCAGCTCCCGATACTGGGCCAGGGCCAGCCGTACCCCGCCACCGAGCTTTTTGATGACCTTGGTCTGGGCGGCACCACCGACCCGGGATACCGAGAGTCCAGCGTTGATGGCCGGGCGGATACCGGCATTGAACAGGTCGGTCTCCAGGAAGATCTGTCCGTCGGTGATGGAGATGACGTTGGTGGGTACGAAGGCGGACACATCCCCAGCCTGGGTCTCGATGATCGGCAGGGCGGTCAGTGAGCCGGTCTTGCCTTTGACTTTGCCGTCGGTTAGCTGCTCCGCGTGCTCCGCGTTGATCCGTGCGGCTCGTTCGAGCAGGCGTGAATGCAAGTAGAAGACATCGCCTGGGTAGGCCTCACGACCTGGCGGACGACGCAGCAGCAGGGAGACTTGCCGATAGGCCCAGGCCTGTTTGGTCAGGTCGTCATAGATGATCAGGGCGTCTTCGCCCTTGTCGCGGAAGTATTCACCCATCGCGCAGCCGGAGTAGGGGGCGATATACTGCATGGCCGCGGAGTCGGCAGCGCCCGAGGACACGATAATGGTGTGATCCATAGCGCCGTGCTCTTCGAGCTTGCGTTGGATCCCTGCTACCGACGAGTTCTTTTGGCCGACGGCAACATAAATACACTTTATGTCGGTGCCTTTCTGGTTGATGATGGTATCGATAGCCACGGCTGTCTTGCCCGTTTGGCGGTCACCGATGATCAGCTCCCGTTGGCCCCGGCCGATGGGCACCATGGAATCGATGGCCTTCAGGCCCGTCTGCACCGGTTGGTCCACCGATTTACGGCTGATGACGCCGGGGGCGACCTTTTCGATGGGGGAGGTTGCGGTCGCCTCGATCGGGCCCTTGCCATCGAGGGGGTTGCCCAGAGAATCGACGACGCGACCCAGCAGGGATTCGCCGACGGGGACCTCCAGCACGCGCCCAGTGCAGCGCACCCAGTCGCCTTCCGATAGGTGCGTGTACTCGCCGAGTACCACCGCACCCACGGAGTCCCGCTCCAGATTCAGCGCCAGCCCATAGGTGTTGCCGGGAAACTCCAACATTTCATAGTACTGGGCATCGGAAAGGCCATGGATGCGGGCGATACCGTCGGTCAAACTGACAATAGTGCCTTCCGTGTGGGCCTCGGTCGTAAGCTCGAATTGCTCGATCTTTTGCTTGATCAGATCGCTGATTTCGGATGGATTCAGTTGCATGGCGGTTTCCCGTTAGAATTGCAATTCGGTGGCCAACTTGTGCAGCTTGCTGCGCACGGACCCGTCGATCACCAAATCCCCGACGTGAATCCGGACGCCTCCCACCAGGGATGGATCGGTCTCGGTCGTTACTTCCACTTGAGCCCCGAGGCGTTTTTCGAGCGCTATGGCTAGGTCTTTCCGGGTATCCTCCCGGAGCTCGAAGGCACTCGATATCCGCACTTGGCGGATACCTTGGTCCTGTGTCGTGAGTCTCCCGAAGAGGCGGGCGATTTCAGGAAGGAGGGATAGTCGGTTATTCGCCGTCAGTAGCGAGACTAGGTTGCCGGCTTCCACCGGCAACCCGTCGCCGGCAACCTCCAGGATCACGCTGCGGAGACGTTCGCGCGGTAGGTTCGGGTTGCCGATCTGCTCCACCATGGCGGGATCGGCGGCGATTGCCGACAGGGTAGCCAGGGCATTGCTCCAGGCCTCTTTCTGCTCGGTCTCCCGCGCCCGTGCGAAGACGGCTTCAGCGTAGGGCCGTGCAATGGTCGTGATGTCTCCAGCCATGAGCGCACCTTAGATCTGTTGCGCGAAAGAATCGACAATGGTGCCGTGCGCAGCCGGGTCGATTTCTTCCTCCAGGATCTTCTCTGCCGCCGCAATAGCCAAGACCGCGATCTTCCCCCGCAGCTCTTCGCGGGCCCGGTTGGTCTCCTGCTCGATCTCGGCCTGCGCCGCGTGGACCAGTCGTGTGCCTTCCTCGCGGGCATCCTGTTTGGCCTCGTCAATGATCTCGGTGGCGCGCTTTTGGGCTTGGCTCACGATGTCGGCGGCCTTGGTCTTGGCGTCCTTCATGGTCTTGGCCGCCCGTTGTGCTCCGAGCTCTTGCTCTTTGTGGCCGCGTTCGGCCGCTGCCAAGCCTTCGGCGATTTTTGCCTTGCGTTCCGCCAGCGCGTTGACGATGGGCGGCCAGACGAACTTCATGCAGAACCAGACGAACGCCGCGAACGCGATCATCTGGAGTACGAGAGTCAGGTTGATGTTCATGTCGTTGCCTCGAAAGGGGCGAGCACCTTGATCCGAGTTCAGAGGTGGGATCTTCTCGTCAGACAGCGAACATCAAGTACAGACCCATGGCGATCGAGATGACCGGCAGGGCGTCGGTGAGACCCATGACAATGAAAAACTGGGTACGGAGCATGGGGATCAATTCGGGCTGGCGTGCGGCACCTTCGAGGAAACGTCCACCGAGGACACCGATACCGACGGCGGCACCAAGGGCACCCAGACCCAGCATGAGACCGGCTGCGATGAAAACGACTGCTTGAGCGAACTCCATAGCTTCCCCCTTTCTAGTGGGTGTAAGTAAGGTTGAAATCGATCAGTGATGGTGATGTGCCATATCCAAATAGACGATGGTCAACACCATGAAGATGAAGGCTTGCAAGGTAATGACCAGGATATGGAAGATGGCCCACCCAAGCTGCAGCAGGCCGCCACCGAGACTCACGGCGATATTATGGCCGTACATGAGCGCGATCAGGATGAAGATCATCTCGCCGGCATACAGGTTTCCGAACAGTCGTAGGGCGAGCGAGATGGGTTTGGAGAGGAGGTTGATACCTTCCAACACTAGGTTGGCGGGTAGGCCCCATTTACCGAATGGCTGGAGCGCCAACTCGCCGAGAAATCCGCCGACTCCCTTGATCTTGATGTTGTAATAAACGACAAGGAAGAAGACCGTCAACGACATGCCGAAGGTGGCGTTCGGATCGGTGGTGGGGACGACTTTCAAGAACACATGATGCGGGTCCGCACCGAACAGTGCGGCTACCGCTTGAAATGCATAGGGGATGAGGTCGACTGGGACTAGGTCCATGAGGTTCATCAGGAAGACCCAGACGAAGATGGTCAAGGCCAAGGGGGCGACCAGGGGATTCTTGCCGCTGAAGGAGCCACGGACATTTTCTTCCACGAAGTCGACAATCCATTCCACGAAATTCTGCGCCCCACCCGGCTCCCCCGCCGTGACCTTGTTGGCGACCTTTTTAAAGAACCAGAGAAACAGGCCACCGAGCAGCACCGAAAAGAACATGGTATCGACGTGGATGGCCCAGAAGCCCATTTCCGCCGCTTCTTCCGCCGAGGCCGCGAAGGTCCAACCCTGTTCCGGATGATTGCCGAGGGTGAGGTTGGTCAGATGGTGCTTGATGTAGCCTTGGGACGTGAGCGTTTCGGAAGAAGCCATTGATTGTCTCTCGGGTGTTTAATACGAGAAGTCTAAACCGAACCGGACAACGCTGTATACTTTAGTACTAATTGTTCGGAGCATCTTGTCAGCTGCTTACTATCCTTAACTATCTCATCCAGTATTCGACTTCGCCACGGATGCAACAGCAGCATCCGATGTTTCCGCCTCCAATGCCTGAATGTGCTCATTTAACCCAATCTTCTTTAGATGCTATTCCTCCAGGCACTTCCCTTTATGCCACGCAAAATATTTATTCCAAATCCAATAAAGGAAATGAACAGCATACCCCCTAAACTTTCTTCCTGTGCAAACGCGGAGTGTACTATTGACAGATCAAAGGCTACTACAATGATGGCTAAGCCATAAACCCCACAACTTCTTGATGAATGCCCATATCCACGCGAAGAAAAAAGCCGGCCATGAGAAACCTATTTTAACTGCCTAATATCCTCGCACGGGATGTTGGTACACATGAAAAGCCTTCATCTCTTCATATCTTGTCGATAGCTAATAGGCATTTCGGGCGGATGCGAGGATCACGGGTAGCACCTGTACGGCGAAGTAGGCGGCGAACAGGGCAGGTAAGCTCAAATCTTTGATCGTCGTGAAGACGATGACGAATAGCCCCAACGCCAGGGATAGCTTGACGAACTCCGCGCCATAAAACCGCGCCAAGAGCAATTCCGGATCCTGGGCCCGGTAATGCCGGAAGATCCGGAAAGCGAAGACCGCATTCGCCATCAGGCATACCAATGCCCCGATCAGAACCGATAATGCAACCGACGAGCCGAAAGGTGAGGCCGCAACTGTCAGAATAGGCGTCAGGGCAATCTGAGCGATCAAAATACCCTTGGTCTGCCGCACATCCGGCTGTTGCATGGGCTCTTCTACGCACCTCGGGGTTATTCCCTTGTCAATGAGGCAGTATATGGATTGCCGATGATACCGTCAAACCCCGATCAGCCGCCTGTTGGGGCACCTTTGAAAAATTCAAGGTGCCCGTAGGTATAGGGGCGCTCTATCGTCTTTAATTCCATGGAGGAGCACAGGAAAGCGAGGGAGCGTAAGCGACGAGCGGAGTGCGACGATCCCTGCGTAGCCGTAGGGCCGAGCCTTTCGTCGGAGTGCGGCGCGTGAGCGCCGGCGGACTGGTGCCGCGCGGAGTGCGCGCCGGGACGGGCGCAGGAGGAACGCGGGCCGCCGAAGGCCATGGCCGTCGCCTCATTTTGTGCACCCGAAATCGGACGGACCCCATTTCGGGTTGCGCGAACAATGGCGATGCTCCGGAACTGATTGTAAAATCATAGAAAAATGAAAACTGCATTTTTGCATCGAGATTTGAAAAACTCCAAGGATGGAATTTTTCTAGTCCTCTGTCGTCTCCCTTGGAGGGGCATCATGATGCGCCGCAACATTGCCCGTTGCAACCGGAATTTCGAGAGCCTGTTGGTATCCGATTTCACCTTAATTTTTGAGAGATCCTAATGGAGCCCCTTCGTGGAGAAATGGTCTATTAAAAACTAACTTTATGTTTTTAAAGGTATTATCTGTAAATCGGTCGTATGAGGGCCCCTTGAAAAATTCAAGGTCGCCTTACTTTATATGGGCCAGGATTCCGTCGAGCTCATCGAGGCTGTTGTACGCGATGACCAGTTTGCCCGTACCCCGGCTGCCGTGCTCGATTCGGACTCGGGCACCGAGCCGTACGCCGAGGTCCTCTTGCAGCCTCGTGATATCGGGGTCGGGCTTGGGTTCGGGGGGCGAGGCCGGTGGTGGCTTCTGATCCGCCGCTCGCAGGCGTCGCACCAGCTTCTCGGTTTCCCGCACGGATAGCCCGTGGGCAATGACTCGGGTAGCGACCTCGCTTTGTTGTGGTCCTTGCAATCCCAGGAGGGCCCGGGCATGTCCCATCTCCAGACGCCGGTCTTGGAGCTGCTGTTTGACGTCGTCGTTCAGCTCCAGCAGGCGCAGTAGATTGGTCACCATGGTGCGGGATTTTCCAACCGCCTCCGCGACCTGCCGGTGGGTCAGCTCAAACTCGGTCAGGAGGTGTTCCAGAGCCCCTGCCTCTTCCAGTGGATCGAGGTCCTCCCGCTGGATATTCTCGATCAGGGCGATGGCGATCGCGGATTGCTCGTCCACCTCCCGCACCAGTACCGGTATCTCCGTGAGCCCGGCCTGCCGGGAGGCCCGCCAGCGCCGTTCCCCGGCGATGATTTCGTAACGCCCGGTCTCGACCGGGCGTACCAGGATTGGCTGAATCACGCCCTGGGCGGCGATGGAATCTGCCAGCTCGCGCAGGCTGTCCGGGTCGAACCCATGTCGCGGTTGATGGCGTCCACCTTCGATCGACTCGATCGGCAGGCTGACGACCCCCGCAATCGTCGGGTCATCCATCCCGGTTTGCTCCCCCTTGATGGTGGCATCAGACTCCAGCTCTCGAGTACCGCCGAGCAGTGCGTCCAGCCCGCGACCGAGGCCTTTTTTCTTAGCAGACATGGATTTGAATCATACCTCCGATCTCGGAGCCTCCGCAGCCGGTACGTTGGCGACCTTGGGGCGGTGCTTTCTCTGTCGATGCAGAATCTCACCGGCCAGGGCGAGATAGGCGACGGCACCTTTGGAGGTCTTATCGTAAAGCAGGGCTGGCTGGCCATGACTCGGGGCCTCGGCGAGCCGAATATTGCGCGGGATGATGGTGCGGTAAACCTGATCGTCAAAATGGGTGACCAACTGGGTCGATACCTGATTGGCTAGGTTGTTGCGGGGGTCGTGCATGGTGCGCAGGATACCCTCGATCGCCAATCTGCTGTTGGGGCCGGAGCGGATACGGCCGATGGTGTCCAGGAGTGCCGACAAGCCCTCCAGGGCGTAATACTCGCATTGGATCGGGATCAGGACACCCTGGGCGGCCACCAGGGCATTGACCGTCAGCATATTGAGGGAGGGCGGACAGTCGACGATGACCAGCTCGTAGTCCTCTCTTATAGCGGACAAGATTCGGGCCAGTCGCTGCTCGCGCCGGGACGAACGCATGAGTCCGACCTCGGCGGCGGTCAGATCGCCGTTGGCGGGCAACAGGTCGAATCCGGATTCCGGCTTCGGGACCCGTATCAGGCATTCCTGAAAAGCTCGGTTGCCGAGCATGAGATCGCAAGCGGAATGGACCAGGCCGTTCTTGTCCACACCGCAACCCATGGTGGCATTGCCCTGGGGGTCCAGGTCCACGAGCAGCACTCGCCGTCCCATGGAGGCCAATGAAGCCGTCAGATTGACGGCCGTCGTGGTCTTGCCGACGCCGCCTTTCTGATTCGCGATCGCGATTATTCGTGCCATGTCGCTCAGCCGTAGTGGACCTCGATCAGGTGACGTTCGGCAGCGAGAAAAGGTATCTCGACTCGGTGGATGTTCAGGATATCCGGGCGCGGCTCCAGTCCTTCCAATTCGGTGTCCGCCGGTCGCCTTCCCTGCATTGCGAGCAGACGCACGGGACGCCTAGGTAGACACGCCGTCATGGCCGACAGGTCCGGCAGCGGGGTCACCGCCCGGCCGACAATGGTAGCGAATTCCCGCCCAGGTAGATATGCCTCCGCCCGGGCTTGGATCACAAGGGCGTTGGTCAGCCCCAGCTCCATGACCGCTTGGCGTAGAAATCGGACCTTTTTGCCGTTGCTGTCGAGCAGATGAAAAACCCGCTCCGGCGTGGCGATCGCAAGTGGAATGCCCGGCAGACCCGGGCCGGTTCCTATATCCAGGAGCCGAGTACCGTACAGATAGGGAAGTAGAGACAGGCTGTCCAGCAGATGCCTCGGGACCATCACCGACGGCTCGCGCACAGCGGTCAGGTTATAGGCCCGATTCCAGCGTTGGAGAAGCAAAAGATAACGGGCCATGGTGTCGATTTGGCCATTATCCAGGGTAACATCCATCCGTGCGAGACCCGCCGCCAATCGTGCCAAGACAACTCCTTGATCGGACATTAGGGATTGTTGGTATTCATGGTCGACATGAGAACGCCTTGAAAGATTCAAGGTGCTGTGTGGGGTAGGGATGTCTTGTCGGTTTTTGGGCAGGTAGCTGATTGAAAAGTGAGAATGAAAGAACTGTTTTCGATTGACGACCTGAAAAATCCCAGGGGTGGAACTTTTCTGAGGTCCTCGGAAATCGGTGACTAGTAACCGATAGCCCGTTATCCCGACCACCGCTTCAGATGGATCAATAGCAGAGAGACCGCAGCCGGAGTGACTCCGGGGATACGGGCCGCCTGACCGACGGTCGTGGGCCGGATCCGGACCAGCTTCTCGCGCACCTCCGCGGATAAGCCCCGGATGCCCTCGAAGTCGAAGCTGGGGGGCAGGTGCAAGGTCTCCTGGGTCCGCTGGCGGTCGATCTCCTCCTGCTGGCGTTCGATATAACCGGCGTATTTGCACTGGATTTCCAGCTGCTCCGCGGCCTTGGGATCCGTCACGCCCGGACCGAGTCCGGGGAGACGCATGAGGGAGCGATAGGTCACCTCCGGTCTTGTCAGCAAATCCAAGGCTCGGCTCTCCCGCCGCAGATCGTCGCCCAGGACCTCGCGGAGTAAATCGGCGGCGGCGATATTCGGGCGTACCCAGCTATCTCTCAGCCGTGCACGCTCCTGCTCGATGGTCTCACGTTTCCGCTCGAAGGCTCGCCATTGCTCGTCCCCTACCAAGCCCAGGCGGCGGCCGATCTCGGTCAGACGTAGGTCGGCGTTATCCTCGCGCAGCAACAGGCGGTATTCGGCCCGGCTGGTGAACATGCGGTAAGGTTCTCGGGTACCACAGGTAATGAGATCATCCACGAGAACCCCTAGGTAGCCTTGATCCCGATGCGGATACCAGGGATCGTCGCCTCGGAGCCATAAGACGGCGTTGAGTCCGGCGAGCAGCCCCTGTGCCGCCGCTTCTTCATAACCGGTGGTGCCGTTGATCTGGCCGGCAAAAAACAGCCCTTCGATGAAGCGGGTTTGCAACGAGGGCTCCAGGTCCCTGGGATCGAAGAAATCATATTCGATCGCATAGCCAGGGCGGGTAATGCGGGCTTGCTCGAAGCCGCGCAGAGAGCGGACCAAGTCCTGCTGTACATCGAAGGGCAGGCTGGTAGAGATACCGTTGGGGTAGACCTCGCAGGTTCCGAGCCCTTCGGGCTCGACGAAGATTTGGTGCGTATCCTTGGCGGCGAAACGCATCACCTTATCCTCGATCGAGGGGCAATAACGAGGCCCGACTCCCTCGATGACCCCGGTGAACAGGGGTGAACGTGATAGACCCGCCTGGATGATTTCGTGGGTACGGGTATTGGTATGGGCGATATGGCAGCTCACTTGGCGCGGGTGGTCCTCCGCCCGACCGAGGAAAGAGAAAACGGGCATGGGATCGTCGCCGGACTGTACTTGAAGCACTGAGTAGTCGATGCTGCGTCCATCGATACGGGGTGGGGTTCCGGTCTTGAGTCGAGCGACCCGGAAGGGGAGCTCACGTAGCCGGTGGGCCAGCGCATTGGCGGGCGGATCCCCAGCACGTCCGCCCTCATGGTTGGTAAGACCGATATATATGCGGCCCCCGAGAAAGGTTCCGACCGTCAGCACCACGGCAGGGGCCCGAAAGGTCAGGCCCATCCGTGTGCGCACGCCCGTGATCCGTCCGTTCTCCACCAGTAGATCGTCCACGGCCTGTTGGAACAGATCCAGGCCTTTCCGATCCTCGATCGCCTTCCGGACCTCGGCTTTGTAAAGCAGGCGGTCGGCTTGGGCACGGGTGGCGCGTACGGCAGGGCCCTTGCGGGCATTGAGGATACGGAACTGAATACCCGCGCGATCGATGGCGCGCGCCATGAGTCCGCCGAGGGCATCGATCTCCTTGACCAAATGGCCTTTACCGATACCCCCGATGGCCGGATTGCAGCTCATCTGGCCGATCGTCTCGATGTTGTGAGTAAGCAGCAGGGTGCGTGCCCCGAGACGCGCCGCAGCGAGGGCCGCCTCCGTTCCCGCGTGTCCGCCACCGACCATTATGACATCGTAAGCATCCACCACGAACCTGATTTCCGTCGGGTGCGGCTCTTTTGCAACGATGCGGAAAAATCTGGAAACAAAGGCTTAGCCGACCCTAGAGTGAGCTGTGCCCACCATTGGGCTTACTCGATGTTTTCTTTTTTGTCGCAAATGAACGCAAATGAGCCGAAAAATACGGCTCTCTTGCGTTTGGTGTGGGAGGAACAAGGAAACCACCGCGTAGCGGCTACGTCCTTGATGGGCTGGATGGGCGCACCACAATGTGGGCAAGAGGGGACCGGGGCATTCGGCGGATCAAGCCTAATGTCCTGCTGTTGCTGAGTTCACCGTGATGCGTGGCCTCGCGGCCAAAATGCCCCGATCCCCTCATGCAGACCCCTCTTCTGCGCCTATCCAGCCAGCCTGCCTGTCAAGGATGGTTTTCTTTTCCGTCCTACCCACACTCTCCGTAAGAGAGCCAAAAATACTCGGCTGAGATCCGCGCTCGGCCCGCTCGACGCACAAAGCCTTCTCGTACACGGGATCCAAAGACCCAGGACCTAAGAATCTGTCTAAAAACTAACTAACCTTGTAGGGTGGTCTGTGCCCACCAAATACCACGCCTTACCGGTGGTAACAGCCCATACTACGGACACGTTTAAGAAAAGATCAATATGTTAGTTCTTAGACAGTCTCTAAGGCTTTGCCGCCTTCAAGCGCACACCCAATAACACGCCGAGAAAATGGGGTCATCTTCATCGATTTTGATCTTAAGGGGACCATGAAAAATTCTACCCTTGGAATTTTTCAAGTCGCGAAGAGAAAATGCGATTTTCACTCTTATAATATTTTTCAATTACTTACAGGCTTGAAAACTGGCCGGGCCTCCCTGCCCTGCACGGGCGCCTTGAATTTTTCAAAGTGCCCTTGAACATATTGGCGTTTATTTGCGGCTGAATCTTCTCCCCGCAGCCCTTGCTCGATAGTTTCCGGTGGGCGCAGCCTGCCCCCGATGAATCCCCGCCGGTGCGATCAGCTCAGCCACGGAGCTTTTCGATTCCTATGGAGAGATTGAATCCTTCGCCGCCGTGTTTCCCCGCGCACGCCACTTTCCAGCATGAGGGCATCGGCCATGGCACGCAAGTCCAAAAGACAACCACGGCAAATCGCTCATCCCCGCTGCGCGGGGATGGGCATTAGTAGCCGGGAGCACTGGGTCGCGGTCGATCCGGACCGCGACGACAAGCCGGTTCGGTGTTTCAGCACCTTCAGCGATGATCTCTACGCCCTGGCCGACT
>Ga0209788_1000093_pt1 | contig 25134 bp, 26 predicted proteins | sample WorMetLIZISLAND1_2_FD_187415 | JGI IMG/M metagenome (GOLD analysis project Ga0209788, IMG submission 187415) | Marine gutless worms symbiont microbial communities from Max Planck institute for Marine Microbiology, Germany - Olavius clavatus LIZARD... ...
CGTTCGACCCGCGCAGGGCGGGGTCCTCGACCAGCACGGCCCTGTCGGCCCCCATGGCCAGCGCCTGGCGGATGCCCTGGGCGCCGCCCGCCGGGCCCATGCTGACGAGGGTGACCGTCCCCTCCTTCGCCTGGGCGAGTTGAAGACCCATCTCCACCCCGTAACGGTCGGTGTCGTCGAGGATCTGGTCGTCGGGGCGGATCACCCAGTTGACGCCCTCCTCGAACTCATAGGGGGTGGCGGGGTCCGGGATCTGCTTGACGCAGACAACGACCTTCATTCCGCGTTGCTCCTTGCTCGTGGACGCGGGCCGATGCTAGCCGGCGCTCCGCCCCGCCGGATCCGCCGCCTGCTCACGGGGTCCCGCCGACTTTGTCGACCACAAGGTCGAGTACCGGCGACGGGGCGTCGGACAGCTCCCAGGCGGCGGCCAAGCGGCCCCGCTGCGCCTCCCATTTTGCCTCGTCGGAGTAGCGGGCGACGGCCAGGGGGTCGCCCGCGGAGACCCGATCCCCGAGTTTGGCGCGCAAGGTGACGCCCACTCCCGGGTCGACGGCGGCCTCCTTGCGCTCCCGCCCAGCCCCGAGCCCGGCGGCGGCCTCGCCGATCGCCAAGGCGTCGCACCGGACGACGAAGCCGTCCCGTGGGGCGGTCACAACCGCCTCCAGGGGGGCGACGGGCAGAAGCGAGGTGTCCTCGATGACCGACCGGCAGCCCCCGTGGGCGACCGCCACCTCGATGAGCTTGTCGAGGGCTGAGCCGTCGCCGATGGCGGCCTCCAGGCGACTGCGCCCTCCCTCCAGCCCGGCAAGCTCGAGCATCGCCTCGCCCAGGGTGAGCGTCAGCTCGGTGACGTCGGCCGGCCCCTCCCCCCTCAGCACGTCTATCGACTCGCGGATCTCGTTTGCGTTCCCGACCTCGGCGCCGAGGGGTTGCTCCATCGACGTGATGAAGGCGACCGTTCTCACCCCGTGAGACTCGCCGACGCCGATCAACGCGGCGGCCAGCTCCCGCGACGACTCGACGGTCTTCATGAACGCGCCCGCCCCGGTCTTCACGTCGAGGACGAGGCCGTCGAGGCCCTCGGCGAGTTTCTTCGACATGATCGAGGCGCAGATCAACGGGATGGAGGGCACCGTGGCCGTGGCGTCCCGCAGGGCGTAGAGCATGCGGTCGGCAGGCGCCATCGTCTCGGACTGCCCGGCCAGGACCAGCCCATGATCGACGAGGATGCGACGGAACTCGTCGGGCGCCAGCCGCGTCGTGAACCCCCGAATCGACTCGAGTTTGTCCAAGGTCCCCCCGGTGTGGCCCAGGCCGCGTCCCGACATCATGGGGACGGCGACTCCGCACGCCGCCGCCATCGGCGCCAGCGGGATCGAGATCTTGTCCCCGACGCCGCCCGTCGAGTGTTTGTCCACCTTGGCGGCCGCAACGTCGGAGAAGTCCATCACCTCGCCGGAGTTGAGCATCGCCGAGGTCCAAGCGGCCAGCTCGTCGGGGTCGAGGCCGTTGAAGTAGACGGCCATGGACATGGCGGACATCTGGTAGTCGGGCACCGTCCCGTCGACATAGGCGGAGATCAGCCATCCGATCTCGTCGGCCGAGAGCGCGGCGCCGTCCCGCTTCGCCTCGATCAACCGGGTCGCCGAGAAGGTCATAGGCCAACCTGTCGCTGGGTCAGAGGATCGCCGTCAGCTCCGGGGCGCCGAGAGCGAGGTTCAGGTTCTGCACGGCTTGGACCGCCGCCCCCTTGAGGAGGTTGTCCTCCACGGCGACGACCGCCACGTTATGCCCGTCGTCGCTGACGCTCACACCGCCGATCAGGGTCCCGGGGATGCCCGCCCCGTCCCGCAACTCGGGGATCTCGTCTTGGACCTCGATCAGCGCCTCCCCGGTGTAGGCGCCGGCGACGCGGGCTTTCGCCTCATCTGCGGTGATCGGGGCCGCCAAGGGAAGACTGGCGGTGACAAGGAGGCCGCGGAAAGCGGGGTGCACATGCGGCATGAACCTGACCGGGCGGCCCAGGTGGCGGGAAGCCTCGCGCTCATGGATGTGGCCGGCGAGGGCGTAGGGCATGAGGTTGTCGGCCAGCCGCTTCGGGTCGTTCTTCGGCGAGGGCGCCGTTCCCGCGCCCGAGTACCCGGAGACCCCGAACACCGCGGGCGCCCCGCCGAGGATGTCGAGGAACGGCCGCACCGCGAGCTGCATCGCCGTCGCGTAACACCCGGGGTTGGCGATTCGGCGCGCCCCGACGATCTTGTCCCTGTTGACCTCGGTCAGCCCGTAGACCCAGTCGGCGTCGAACCGGTGGTCCGCCGAGATGTCGACGATCACCGTCTCGGCCGTCAGGGCGGCGACGAAGGGCCCGCACACGTTGTTGGGGAGGGCGAGGAGGACCGCGCTCAGGCCGAGGTCGGCCACCTCCTCGGGGCCGAGGTCGCCGTAAGTGAGCCCCTCGACGTGCGGCGCCGGCCGGCCGGCCAGCTCTCGTGAGCCTGCGTAGGCGACTTCGACGCCGGGATGGCCTGCGAGGATGCGGAGAAGCTCGGCGCCGGTGTGGCCTCGGGCCCCGACGATCCCGACGGTGCGCCTCTCAGACACCGGACGAGTCCCTCCTGAACGACGCCGGCGCCTCGGCGAGCCTCTTCACGGCGCGACTGATCCGGTCGAAGTCGTCCTCGCCCTTCCAGAAGATCGTCCAGTGGTTCTGGCGGACCGAGCCGTCGGCCTCCTTCGAGTAGAAGGCGTTGAACTTGTTGTCGCTTCTCGACCTCCAGAACAGCTTCGGGTGGTCGCGGGCGAGTCGGTCCCACACCGTGCGGGCGAGCCCCTCGCCGCGGGCGGTCTCGTGGATGGCGAACTTGTCGAGGTAGGCGAAGTCGTCGAGGTTGGCGATGATCGCCGCCGCCCGGAAGCTCTCGGAGACGTAGGCCGCCGCCAAGTCAAGCTCGTCCCACCAGCTCGCCTCGAGGCTGCGCGAGAACGCCTCGGCGACAAGGCGCTCGATGCGGGAGCGGTCGAGGTCCTCCTTGGCGGCGTAGTCGAGGATCAGCTCGCCCTTGGAGATCATGGTGCCCGCCCCGCCGTGGGTGAACAGCTCCCTGGTCAGGGCGGAGGGGGTGGTGATCGACACCGAGCTGGAAGGCGGCGAGTCGTCGAGCAGCCGCTTGATCTCTTCGAGTTTGAGGCGCATGCCCGAGTGCACCCAGTCGGCCGCCATGAGCCGGTCGTAGTCGGAGGCCAGGTTGATCGACTCGATGATGCGGTCCCGCTCGTCGAGCAGCCCGCCGGAGTCGACGAGGAAGACGATCTTCATCGGCTGCACCGCGTGCACCAGCAGGCGGGTCGCCGCGTCGGCGTTGATGTTGACAAGCTGGCCTCCCGGGGCGACGCCGAGGCAGCTCAGGATCGGGATGGCGCCGGAGTGGATGATCGAGCGGAGCAGGTCGGGGTGGACGTCGGTCGGCTCGCCGACGAATCCGAGCTTCTCCCGGTCGACGAACCTGGCGTCGAAGGCGCCTTGAGTCAGGCCGTGGGCGTCGACGCCCTGCTCCCTGACGGCCTCCACCAGTTCGACGTTGAGGCTGGTGAAGACGTTGCGCGCGACGTCGAGGACCTCGCTTGTGGTGACTCTGAGGCCGTCGATCTTGTCGCTGGTGATGCCCTTGTCGGCGAGCTGCCCGTCGAGTTGGGGGCCGCCGCCGTGGAGGACGATGGGCGTGAGGCCGACGGTGTGCAGGAGGGCGAGGGCGGCGGCGGTCTCATGGAGGCGGTGTTGCAGGATGCCCCCGCCGATCTTGATCACCGCGAAACGCGACTCCTCGACGGCGGCGAAACGCCGGAGATAGGTCCTGATCTCCTTCCCGTCGCTCATGTTGGAGAGGAGCTGGACGATTGTCTGGCGCACGTCGTGGTGCCGGGCCATCAGCGCGTCAGCTCCTTCATGACGGCCTTCTGGACGTGGAGGCGGTTCTCGGCTTCGTCGTATGCGGCGCAGGCGGGGGAGTCGAACACGGCGTCGGTCATTATGACGTTTCGCCGCATGGGCAGGCAGTGGCTGACGACGGCGTTGTCGGTGAGGGCCATCTTCTCCTCGTCGACGATGAAGTGTCGGTGGGCGTCGCGGATCGGCTTCTCCTCCTCCCAGCGGCCGGCGTAGGGGAGTGCGCCCCAGCTCTTGGCGTAGACGACGTCGGCGCCGTCGTAGGCGGGTTCGATGTCGTGGGTGACGGTGATCGTGCGCCCGGCGGCCTCGGCGCTGTGGCGGGCGATCCGCATGTAGCGCTCGTCGAGGGCGTAGTCCTCGGTGGGGGTGAGCAGCGTGACGTCCATGCCGAGCTTGGCGGCGATCATCAGGGCGGAGTTGGCCACGGCGGTGTTGAGCGGCTTGGGGTGATGGCTCCAAGTGAGCAGGAGCTTCTTGCCGTCGAGCTGGCCGAGTCTGTCCTGCAAGGCCATGGCAAGCGCCAGCTCTTGGCAGGGGTGGGTGATGGTCTCCATGTTGATCACCGGGACGTCGGCGTGGGCGGCGAAGGCGCCGAGGACCTTGTCTTTGCGGTCATCCTGCCAGTCGTCGAGCTTGGGGAACGCCCTGACGCCGATGAGGTCGACGTAGCGGGAGAGGACCTTGGCTGCTTCCTTGGCGTGCTCCTCGGCTTCTCCAAGCATGACCGCGCCTTCTTCGAACTCAAGCGACCACATCCCGCCGGGGGTGAGGACCACGGCGTCGCCCCCGAGTTGGCGTGCGCCCACCTCGAAGGAGGTGCGGGTGCGCAGCGAGCTGTTGAGGAACACGAGAGCGATGGTCTTGCCGGCGAGGGCGTCGCCGCTGGGGGACTTCTTGAGGGCCCGGGCGTCGTCGAGCAGGGCCTCGATCTCCGGTCGCGACCAGTCGTAGGTGTTGAGGAAGTGCCTGATCGCCGCGATTGTCGCCGGGCGCAGGCCCGGCTTCAAGTCGAGGCGAGCCGTCTCGGGCGATCCGGGCCGGGCCGCGGCGGGGTCTCGCGTCCTTGCGAGATGGCGCCCGATGCGAGGGCGACCTGGGAGTATGGACACTCGGGCGGGCTGGGCTGCGGGCTGCGGCTTGTCGGGAAGGCATTGCTGTCGTCTCTGGGCGCCCCGCTGTCGCGGGGTCGGCTTGTGGGAGGCGTGACCGCTGTCGGGCTCAAGCCGAAACCCGGGTCGCATCCCGGGAGCGACTGTGTTATGGTCGGCGTCAGACTACGCGATCGGAGGTTGCGTGGAGGAACAAGGACAACATGTGGTGCCGGTCGGCGACAGGTGGGCCGTGCGAAAAGGCGGCTCCGACCGTGCGACCGCGATCTTCGACACTCAGCGCGAGGCAATCGCGCGGGGTCGCGAGATCGCCAGGAATCAGGGCGTCGAGCTGTGCATCCACCGTCGTGACGGGACGATCCGCTCGAAGAGCTCCTACGGCGAGGACCCCAACCCGCCGAAGGGCTAGAAGGCGTCGGCCGCGAGGCCGTGCGTCTCGGGCGGGAGTTGGCCGGCCTGCTTGCCCGCGCCCGCTCGACCGGGTGACGGCGCCGACGGCTCAGGCCGCCGGTTGCCTGTCGCCGCGGCCGCGGTTGAGGGGGCTACTCCGGCCCGGAGGACCGGTCATGGAGCGGCCCTCTCGACGTAGGCGCCCATGCCGGGGACGCTGAACGCCACCGTGCCCCGCTTGGACGAGTAGATGAGGCCCTTCTCGACCAACTGATCGCGGTGCGGGCCCACGGCGCTTTGGGAGCGGCCAAGTCGAGCGGCCACACCGGCCGTGGCGACCGGGTCGTCGCCGTCTTCTTCGGCCATGGCCTCGAGGTAGGCCCGCTGGGCCGGGGTGGCGCGCTCCCAGCGAGAACAGTAGAAACCCTCGTCGAGCTCGGCGGCGGCCTCGGCGCTTGCGCGGGCGATCCGCATGTAACGCTCGTCGAGGGCGTAGTCCTCGGTGGGGGTGAGCAGCGTGACGTCCATGCCGAGCTTGGCGGCGATCATCAGGGCGGAGTTGGCCACGGCGGTGTTGAGCGGCTTGGGGTGATGGCTCCAAGTGAGCAGGAGCTTCTTGCCGTCGAGCTGGCCGAGTCTGTCCTGCAAGGCCATGGCAAGCGCCAGCTCTTGGCAGGGGTGGGTGATGGTCTCCATGTTGATCACCGGGACGTCGGCGTGGGCGGCGAAGGCGCCGAGGACCTTGTCTTTGCGGTCATCCTGCCAGTCGTCGAGCTTGGGGAACGCCCTGACGCCGATGAGGTCGACGTAGCGGGAGAGGACCTTGGCTGCTTCCTTGGCGTGCTCCTCGGCTTCTCCAAGCATGACCGCGCCTTCTTCGAACTCAAGCGACCACATCCCGCCGGGGGTGAGGACCACGGCGTCGCCCCCGAGTTGGCGTGCGCCCACCTCGAAGGAGGTGCGGGTGCGCAGCGAGCTGTTGAGGAACACGAGAGCGATGGTCTTGCCGGCGAGGGCGTCGCCGCTGGGGGACTTCTTGAGGGCCCGGGCGTCGTCGAGCAGGGCCTCGATCTCCGGTCGCGACCAGTCGTAGGTGTTGAGGAAGTGCCTGATCGCCGCGATTGTCGCCGGGCGCAGGCCCGGCTTCAAGTCGAGATCCGATGGTGAGGGGTTATGGGTCGTGGCGTCAGGCAAGTCTTTCCATCAGCGAGGGTTCAAAGGGCAATTCGCCAACCCCGCCAGAACATGAGTGCTGTGATCCCGAACACCACCAGGAGCAGACCGGTCGACAACACGAGTGCCGCCCAGGGATCGGAGCCGATCTGTTCAAGCAACCGTTGACCGGTCGGGCGACCGTCGATTGACGTTTGCGCGGCTGCGACGAGCAGCACCCGCTCCGAAAGGAAGACAACCAATGCGTTGGCGCCGAGGACCACAAGAGGCCAGGCCACCACCTTCCGAACACGTTCTTGCCACGGTGCGAGACCCTCGCCACGTCTGGCGTCGAATAGGGCTACCAATGCCACGAATAGGAGAGTGCCTATTGAGGCGGCGAGGAGGACGAAGGTCGGAGTGAGCAGACGTTTTGATATGGGAAGCCATTGGTCGAGAATGAGCGCAGAGGCCGTGCCGGATGCGGCCGAAGCTGCGAGCACGACCCCTCCCTTCCGGGACCCCATGGTCATCATGGTCCGGTTCGCCAAGAAACCGGCGATGACCAGCCCCGCCGCCGCGATGGAAACCGCGAGACCTTCGGGGTCGTAGGTCGTGTCGCCGAGCGGTAGGTAGAGGTGGCCTCGTCCGAGGACGGCCTCTTCGAGCGGGAAGAACGGGTTACACCCATTAGCGAAACGGTCACAAGACCCTGGCGACCACACCAGCACGGCACCGTATGCCAGGGTGAGGCCGACTGCGGCTGCGGCCAGCATCCCAAGCCGATCCTTGCCGTCGGGTCTCCGTGTGAGCAAGACGAGCAACGCTGCGACCGAGCCGGAGATGCCGATCAGTTGCAGAACTCCCGTGAAGCGCAGGGTCGACAGTTCAAGCGGCGACGCAAGAGCGTTGTAGGCAACTCCGATCACCAAGAGCGCCAGAAGTCGACGAACGAGGCGTCGCTTCTTTTTGGTCGTGATCGGGCCTCGCAGCATCAGAGCCAGACTCAGACCGCTGACGAACAGGAAAAGAGGGAAGATGAGATCTGACACGGTCCACCCCAACCACGCTGCATGGCCCAGCAACGGGTATGTGCCCGGATACCGAATCGACGGTGTGAACAGCATCAGTGCCAACACCGCCCCACGCATGACATCCACCGATTGGATTCGCCCGCCTCCGCTCGCCCAACCGGAGGTTGCCTTTGGGCGGCCGTCGACGGTTGCTCTCTCGTCGTTCCTTTGTATGTGATCCTCAGGCGACATGAGCTCAGTTGAGCTTAACGCGGCCGTTCACGACCAGAACACCTTCTTCACCGAGGAGTCGAGCCTGCTCAACGGGGTCTCCGGCCCTGAGATGACCTCCGGCAGCCACCACCCTCCACCAGGGGACATCGACGCGTGTGGTGCGGAGCAGCGTCCCGACGGCGCGGGCTGCTCCAGGATGGCCCGCCTCCGCCGCGGTTGAGGGGGCTACTCCGGCCCGGAGGACCGGTCATGGAGCGGCCCTCTCGATGTAGGCGCCCATGCCGGGGACGCTGAACGCCACCGTGCCCCGCTTGGGCGAGTAGATGAGGCCCTTCTCGACCAACTGATGGCGGTGCGGGCCTACGGCGCTTTGGGAGCGGCCAAGTCGAGCGGCCACACCGGCCGTGGCGACCGGGTCGTCGCCGTCTTCTTCGGCCATGGCCTCGAGGTAGGCCCGCTGGGCCGGGGTGGCGCGCTCCCAGCGAGAGCCGTAGAAGCCTTCGTCGAGCTCGAGTTGAGCGGCGCCCGCTCCGGCGGCGGCGTCGTCGAGCGTGATCGCGTCGGGTCCGGGGGCGCGATTCCAGATGTGTTTCCCGAAGGCCTGAAGGAAGAAGGGATACCCGGCCGACGCGGACACCGCGTGACCGAGAGCGCCCGGGCGCCAAACGACGCCGAGGCCCTCGGTCGGTCGAGACAAGGCCTCCGACGCGGCGGCCTCGTCGAGAGCGCCGATCCGCCGGTAGGCGAACAACCGCTCCGCATACGACCTGGCCTCGGTCAGAACCCGGGGCAGGTTGGGGAGTCCCGCCCCCACGACCGCCGTCGGGAGACCCAGACGATCCGCTTGGTGCGCCGCCCCCGCCAATGCGGTGACGTCGGCTTTGGGCAGTGCCTGCAGCTCGTCGATCGCCAACAGGACCCCGGCGCCGAGTTCGGCGGCGGCCTCTCCCAGGTCGGCCAGCAACTCGGACAGATCCAGCTCAAGGTCGCCTGAGTCCCCTCGCCCGGCGGCGGCGTCGACGTCAATCCCCATGCTCAGAGACCCGTCGGGCGTGGCCTTCAGGGAAAACGCCTTGAAGACGCTCAGTGCCCTCTTGAGTCGGGCTGAGGACCGGTGCCGCGACGACACACTCCGCAACGATCGCGTCAAGGCCCGAGAGGCCAAGAGGCGAAACGGTTGACTCCCGGCCGCCTCGATGAACGCCGTCACCCGACCCCGGGTCTCGGCGGTCGCCCTCAGCTCTTCCAACAGGACGGTCTTCCCGACTCCCCGCAGCCCGGTGAGCATGATTCCCTGGTCGGCGCGACCGGTCTCCAGCCGGTCAAGCATCACCCCGAACATCTGCCGCTCCGGTTCGCGACCGGCCAGCTCCGGGGGCCGGCGGCCCGCTCCGGGAGCGTACGGGTTCAGGACTGCATCCACAGGGGGGAGACTTGCGACAACCAGGGCTGCGCTCGGTGCCCTTATACACCCTTAGAAAGTCCTATAGAGCTTGCGAGGAGACGCTCAACGGCTTCGGCGTCGCCCGCCGGGGCGAGGGGTCAGGCGGGCGGGCGCACCCGCCCGTTCACCACGAGCACACCCTCTTCGCCGAGGAGTCTGGCCTGCTCGGCGGGGTTTCCGGCCTTGAGATGGCCTCCGGCCGCGACCACCCTCCACCAGGGGACCTCGACGCGTGTGGTGCGGAGCAGCGTCCCGACGGCGCGGGCCGCTCCAGGATGGCCCGCCTCCGCCGCGGCCTCCCCGTAGGTGACGACGTCGCCGGGCGCCAGAGACGCGACAACGGCAAGCACGTCGGTCTCGAAGTCGCTCACATCGTCCCGAAGAGCCGGTCCCCCATGTCTCCGAGACCGGGTGTGATGTAGAAGCGGGGGGTCAGCCCCCTGTCGAGGGCGGCGACCACGATGCGGACGGACGGGTGGTTCTTCTCCATGAAGGCGACACCCTCCGGCGCCGCCACGACGCAGACGGCCGTGATGTCGTCGGCGCCGTTCTCCTTCGCCTTGTCGATCACCCACGACAATGAGCCTCCGGTGGCCAACATCGGCTCAAGGATGAGGACCTTGGCCTGATCGAGCGTCGGGAGTTTGGTGTAGTACTCCATGGGCTCGGCGGTCTCCTCGTCGCGTTGCACGCCTGCGAACCCGATCGCCGCGTCGGGGACCAGGGCGAGGACGGACTCCAGGAGGCCCAGCCCGGCCCGGAGCACGGCAACCGCCGCGACGGGTTGCCGGAGAGCCGACCCGACGGCGCTCTCCAGCGGGGTGGCGACCTCCCGCCGGTCCGTCGCCATGTCGGACAGGGCCTCCGCCACGAGGAGACAGCCCAGTCGCCGGGTGTGTCGCCTGAACTCCGGCGGCGACGTGTCCTTGTGGCGGAGCGCCGTCAGGATGTCGGATGCGAGCGGGTGGTCGAGGATTGTGACGGCCATCGGTCTCGGCAGCCTACGGCGCCGCGCCCGCTGACACTCCTCGCGGGCGCTTCAACCGTCCCGGGAGTCCCGGCCGGCCTGCGAAATCTAAACGGCGAAAAGGAATCAAAAGCTATCTATACTGGTTGGTCCATGAATCCCTTCTCGCCGACGTTCGGGGCGTCGCCCCCGCTACTCGCCGGGAGAGACGCCGTTCTTGAGGACTTCGCCAAGGCGATCGAGACGGGCCCGGGTCATCCCAACTACACGACGCTGTACTTGGGGGCGCGCGGCGTCGGCAAGACGGTCGTCCTCAACGCCGTCGAGGATCTCGCTCGGTCACACGGGTGGCTGACCGTCAGCGAGAGCGCTTCGCCCGAAGGCATGCTCGCCCGCATCTGCGCCGCAGCACAACGTCTCCTCGCCGACCGCCGCGGCCCGGCGCCGAGTCGCCGCGTCAAGGGAGTGCGAGGGCCCGGAGGCGCCGGAGTCGACTTCGAGCTTGATCCCCCCGACGCCCGCCCGGAGGATCTCCGCACCGTTCTGACCGAACTTGGGCTGCGGCTCGCCGACGACTCGACCGGCCTGCTCATCACCATCGACGAGCTGCATGACGCTCCCCTCGACAGGGTCAGGGAGTTCGGCTCGGTGCTCCAGCACGTCACCCGCCGAGAGGGACTGCCGGTCGCCTTCGCCGCCGCCGGGTTGCCTCTGATTGAAGACACGTTGCTCACCGGCGATGCGGCGACGTTTCTCCAGCGATGCGCTCGCTGTGACATCGACTTCCTTGATGGCGACGCCGCAGCATCCGCGTTGCAGCGACCGATCGAGGAGGCGGGCGGCTCGATCACGGCCGACGCACTCGACTCGGCGGTGGGTGCCGCCTCCGGGTATCCGTTCATGGTTCAGCTTGTCGGCTTTCTCAGCTGGGAGGCGGCGAAGGTGCAAGCGCCTGCGATCACCGCAGAGCACGTCGCCGTCGGCGTCGTTGCGGCTGAGGCGCGTCTGAACCGCCAGGTGCTCGAACCGATTTGGCGAGATCTGTCCGATGTCGATCGCATATTCCTGCTCGCCATGAGCGACGACGACGGTGAGAGCCACACGAGCGCGATCGGCGAGCGCATGGGGGTCGGTCCCCAGTATGTGGGCGTCTACCGGCAACGCCTGATTGCCGCCGGGATGGTGACGCCGTCGGGTCATGGTCGCTTGCGCTTCACGCATCACACCGCACTCGATTGGCTTCGCGCCAAGGGAGCTGCGGCCTCTGAACAGGAGCCGAGCTGATCCTCATTGGTTCTGACCGCTCTGGTGGGGCTGGCACGCCGCGGAATCTAAACCGCGAAAAAGAATCTAAAGTGATATATACGAGTTGGGTCTCTGAACCACATCGACTGCCCGGGGGTGGCGACGGCCGGGCCTCGTCCTGACCGCTGTCGACGGGCGCGGGCTACCGTGCCGGCATGCCCGCAGTGGAAGTCGACGGACTGTCAATCAACTACGAGGTCTTCGGGAGCGGCCCGCCCGTGCTTCTCATCCACGGGTTGGGTTCGAGCCTCTGCGATTGGGAGAGGCAGGTGGAGCGTTTCAAGGGGTCGCGGGCGCTGATCGCGGTCGATCTCCGCGGTCATGGTGAGTCCGACAAGCCGCCGGGACCATACGAGATGGCCGACTTCGCCAATGACGCGGCCTGCGTCCTCGACCGTCTCGAAGTGGGGACGGCCCCCGTGGTGGGACTCTCCCTGGGAGGGATGGTCGGGTTCCAGCTCGCGGCCGATCGCCCTGATCTCGTCGCCCGCCTCATGTCGGTGAACGCAGTCCAGGCGCTCGAGTTCGGCGGTTTCCGGAAGAAGGCGCAGGTGGCTCAGCGCAAGCTGGTCATCCGGTTCGGCGGGATGGAGAGGGTCGGGAAGGTCTTGGCGCGTCGGCTCTTCCCGGACATGGCGGCTGAGCGGGAGCTGATGGTCGAGCGTTGGAAGCGGAACGACAAGACCGCCTACACGGCTTCGCTCCAGGCGGCCCTGGACTGGCCCGGCGTCGTCGACGAGATGGCCCGATTCGACAAGCCCATCGCGGTTGTGGCCTCGGATCAGGACGACACGCCGCTGGAGGACACCCGGCGCTACGTCGACCTGATGCCGTCCGCGGAGATGATCGTGATCGAAGGCGCCGGCCACGCGGTGCCGGTGGAGCGGCCCGAGGCGTTCAACAAGGTGCTCGCCGACTTCCTGAGCTGACGCGTCGCCCGTTTGCGGGGCTACAGCTCGATGACTTCAAGAGCGGGGCGGTCGGCCTGGGCCGCGTCGGCTATACACGAGCGGTGGCACTCGCGGTGGTCGCGCTCAAAGCACAGAAGAGCGACACATGCGCCGCCGGCGAGCTCCAGGATGTCCCGGTAGGCGGAGGATGCGCCGTTCCTGAGGTGGCGGAGATACCTCGCACGGGCGGATTCGAGGCCTTGCCGAAACGGCTCTCGGTTCTCCTTCGGGTTTCCCAGGCGCCGTTCGTGGCGGTACGCGATGCCGACCTCGTCGAGCGTCTGCGCCAGCGACGACTTCGAGAAGCCCTTCTTGCGGGAGATCGGGGTGAGTCGCACGTCGACGAGCGCTTCGACCCGGTTCTGCATGAGCAGCCGGACCAGATCGTCGACGGCTCTGCGCTCATAGCCGATCGACACCATCGCAGGGAGCTGTGAAGTGTTGGTCATGTCGCCGACGTTAGCGGGCGTCGCCGAAATGACGAACCGAGTTGGCCGGGAGAAGGGGGTCAGCCGGTGTTGCGGACCCCGGCGGCGATCCCGTTCACGGTGAGCAGGAGGGCGCGGTCCAGCTCGGGCGACTCCTCCCCGGAGCGGCTTCTCTGCAGCAGCGAGATCTGGAGGTAGTTGATCGGGTCGAGGTAGATGTCGCGGACGTCGAGGGTGCGGCGAAGCAGCGGGGAGTCCTCAAGCAGCCTCTTCCTGCCCCGTATCTCGAGCACCTGCCTCTCTGAGCGTTCCTTCTCGGCCGCGATCACGTCGAACAGGCGCCTGTGCCGCGGCTCGACCAAGCCCTCGACGTACTTGGCGGCGATGTCCAGGTCGGTCTTGAAGAGCGTCATCTCCACGTTGGAGAGGAAGGCGCCCATGAAGCCCCATCCCGCCGCCATCTCCCGGAGCGCGTCGCCGTACCCGGCTTCCCTCGCCGCCTCGAGCCCGGCGCCGACCCCGAACCACCCCGGCACTATCTGCCGAGTTTGCGTCCAGCCGAACACCCAGGGGATGGCGCGCAGGTCGTCGATCCCGCCGAGCCCGCCGGGCCGCCGGGAGGGCCTGCTCCCGATGTTCATCTTCGCCAGCTCCTCCACAGGCGTGGAGGAGAGGAAGTAGTCGACCAGGCTGTCGTCCTCAACCAGGCGCCGGTAGGCCGAGTAGGCCTCGGAGGCGACGCAACCCATCGCCTCGGTCCACTTGTCCAGCGTCTCCCTGGGCCGTCGCGAGCCGCGGTGCAGCAGCGAGCTCTCCAACGCCGAGGCGACCATCAACTCCAGGTTCCGGTAGGCGATGCTCGGGTTCCCGTACTTCTCGGAGATGACCTCGCCTTGCTCCGTGATCTTGATCTCGCCGTCGACCGTGCCGAAAGGTTGCGCCAACACGGCCGCGTGAGTCGGCCCGCCGCCGCGCCCGATGGTGCCGCCCCGGCCGTGGAACAGCCGCAACCTCACGCCGCGGCTCTCGGCCACCCGCCGCATCGCCTTCTGCGCCTTGTAGATCTCCCACTGGGAGGCTGTGATCCCGCCGACCTTGTTCGAGTCGGAGTAGCCGAGCATGACCTCCTGGGTGTCGCCGCGGAGCGAGACGAGCTTGCGGTAGCCGGCGTCCCCCAGCAGCTCGTCGAGCAGCGCACCCGAGCCGCGGAGGTCGTCGATCGTCTCGACCAACGGGACAAGCCCGATGTCGGCGATCCCCCTGTTGAGGTCGATCAACCCCGCCTCGCGGGCGAGCACCGCCGCGTCGAGCACATCGGTCGCCGACTCGGTCATGGAGATGATGTAGCTCTCGATCACCTGCTCGCCGTAGCGCTCCTTCGCCTCCTTGACGGCTCGGAAGGCGTCGACGGTGTTGGTCGCCTCGTCGGTCAGCGCGGTGGTGGGGCCGGACAGGGGACGAGCCCCGACAAGCTCGTCCGACACGACCTTCAGGCGCTCGGCCGGGCTCATGGCGGCAAAGTCCACGCCCACCTGGGCGTACAGCTCCTCGACCGCCGACCGGTGTTTGCCCGCGTGCTCCCGGACGTCGAGAGTCGCCATCTGGAACCCGAAGGCGGCGACCGTCCTGCGGGCCCGGGCCACGGCGCCCTCGGCGATGAGCCTGCCCCGCGAGCCTTCCAGCGACGACCGCATCAGGTCGAGCTCGGCGATCATCTCCGCGGGATGTGAGTAGTCGACTCCGGGCCGGTGGGGCGTCCCCGCCCGTATCCGCTCGCGGGTGTTGATCAACCTGCCGTGGATGAAGGAGCACTTGAGTCGGTAGGGTTCGCCCTCGTTGCGCCCCCTCTCCCGCCGCCAGATCTCGGGCAGCCGGGCCTTGTCCGCTTCGATCGACTCCGCCAAGTCGGCGCTGACGGGGGCTAGTCGCCCGCTCACCGACAACTCGGTCGCCAACGCCTCCACCATCCCGATCAGGTGGGTGAGGCCCCGGTCGTGTTGCAGGGCGAGCGTCTCGAGGGTCAGCTCTCCCGTGACGCTCGGGTTGCCGTCCCGGTCGCCTCCCACCCACGAGCCGAAGCGGATCGGGGCGGCGGCCGGGTCGCCGCCGAGACGGGTCAACTGCCCGGCGACGAACTCCGACAGGTCGCCCATGACCTGTTCGGCAACGCCGAGCAGGTAGTAGAGGGCGGATCTCGCCTCGTCGACCACGGTGGGCCGCTCCAGCCGAAGCTCGTCGGTCTGCCAGATCTGATCGATCAGCTCGGCAGTGCGACGGTCGATTGCCGCGATCTCGTCCTCACGGCTCGTCTCCAGCCGTTGCTCGACCAACCGGGCCAGCGCGAGGGTCTTGGACAACACGCTGCGACGCGCCGCCTCGGTGGGGTGGGCCGTGAGCACCGGCCTCACCTCGAAACGGGCGAGGACCTCGGCGACAAGCTCGGGGTCGACCTTCGCCTCGAGTATCCGGTCGACGGTCGCCCGCAGGTAACGGTCGTCGGGGGCCATCATCTCCATCCGGTGGACCTGCTCACAGACGTTGGCCAAGTGGAAGTAGGTGGTGAACGCCCGCACCAACGGGATCACCTTGTCGCCGGGGAGGTCACCCAGGAAGTCGCGCAGCTCGGCCGCCCCGCCCCGTCGGGCCGACTTGCCCAGGGCGCGGACCTGCTCCACCGAGTCGAGCAGCCCTTGGTCGTGTTGACGCACCAGGGCCTCGCCGAGTTGGGCGCCCAGCCGGCGGATGTCTGTGCGGAGCGCCTCGTCGCTGCGTCTCACCTGCCCAGCGAGACTACAGCGTGTGCAGTTTCGCGGCTCTCGTCGGCACTGCTGCACACGCTGACAGATGCGTGTGCAGTTTCGCGGCTCTCGTCGGCACTACTGCACACGCTCGGCACTACTGCACACGCTCGGCCTCGGGCGGCCGCTTGTGGATCGGCCCCTCCAGTCCGTGTAACGAGAGGCCGGTCCCGGCCCCGTACCTGATCATCGTCATCTCGGCGAGGATGGACACCGCCGTCTCCTGCGGAGTCTCCGCCCCGATGTCCAGCCCGATCGGCCCCCGGATGCGGCTCGTGTCCTCGTCCGAGAAACCCATTCCCCGGAGCCGCTCAACCCGCAGCTTGTGGGTGCGGCGGCTCCCCATCGCCCCTATGTAACGGGTGTCGCTGCGCAGAGCGGCCTCGAGCACGGGCGTCTCGTGCCTCGTGTCGTGGGACAGGACGACCACCCAGGTCCGCCGTGAGAAGCTGAGCCTGTCCATCAGGTCCTCCGGCCACCCCTGCAGGACCGCCGTCGCCTCGGGGAACCGCTCGGGGGCGGCGAACGCCGGCCTCGAGTCGGCCACGGTCACCCGATAACCCATACGCGCGGCGAACGCGGTGAGCGGCTGGGCGATGTGGACCGCCCCGAAGACGAGGAGGTCCGGCTCGGGGGCGAGCGTCTCGAAGAAGACCGCATGGTCCCCGTAGGTCACGGTCTTGTGTTGCTCGCGGGCCATGAGGGCCAGGGCGTCCTCGATCACATGGTCGCGGATTTCGGGGGGGATCTCACCCGCCTCGACGGCCCCGTCGGCGCCCAGGACCGCCTTGGCCCCCATGGCGGGGCCGCCGACGAAGGTGACCACCGAGCCGAACCGCTCAGCGCCCAGGATCGACCCTATCGCGGAGAGAGCGGCGCTCACCACGTCTCGATGTAGACGTCGATCTCGCCGCCGCAGGCCATCCCCACCTCGAAGGCGTCCTCGTCGGCGATCCCGTAGGAGACCATCTTCGGCTTGCCCGTCTCCAGCACCTCCTGGGCGTGGAGGAACACGTCGTTCTCGACGCAACCTCCGCTGACCGAGCCTTCCATGTCGCCGGAGTCGGAGACGAGGAACTTGGACCCCTCGGGGCGGGGCACGCTCCCGCTCGCCTTGACCACGGTCGCCACGGCCACCTTCTTGCCCTCGTCGGCCCAGCGATTCCTGAGCGCCAGCTGACTCCTCATCTCCGCCTCACTCCCTGATCGACTCGAGGAGCCGGACGACCCCTCTCAGGTCGCGAACGCTAGCGGCGGGGAGGAGATGATCGATGTGGGGGAGGACCGCTCTCATGCCTCTCGTCGTCGGCTCGTACCCGGCCCTGCCCGCCAGGGGGTTGAGCCAGATCACCCGGTGAACCGAGCGAGACAACCTCGCCATCTCCGACGACAGCAGGTCGGGGTCCCCGCAGTCCCACCCGTCCGACAACACCAGGGCCGCCGGGCCGCCCCTGCTCATGCGACGGCTCCACGTCTTGTTCCACTCCGCTATCGCCTCGCCGATCTTCGTGCCCGCGGCCCAGTCGGTCACCGACCTGCTCACCTCGGCCAGCGAGGCCCGGGTGTCGGGGCGCCTGAGGTCGTCGGTGATCCGGGTGAGCCGCGTCGAGAAGGTGAAGGCCTCGACATGCCGAAGCCTCTGCAGAGCGGCGTGGGCGAAGACGAGGAAGACGTCTGCGTACCTCTCCATCGACCCCGAGACGTCGGTGATGACGATCAACGGCCGCTGCTTGACGCGTCGCCGCAGCATCTCGACTCTCAGCAGGTCGCCCTCGGGCCCCACGGCGCCGTGCAACGTCCGCCGCATGTCGGGGCGACGGCCCCGCGACTCGGGCGCCCAGCGACGGGTGCGGGCGTCGGAGGGCCGCCAGAGCATGGTCATCACGAGGCGCTTCGCCTCCGCGAGCTGCGCGTCGTCGAGCTCGGCGAAGTCGCGCCTCGCCGCGTCCTCCAAAGCCGACGCCCCGGTCTCGGCCGAGGCCCCCTCCAGCTCCTCCTCGGAGATCGTTTCCAAGACGGGCGCCGCCGCGGCGCCGGGCGCCGCTCGCCGCTCGCCGCCCTCGTCGGGGTCGCGGCCCCCCCGACCGTCGAACAGCCGCCGGAACTCCTCGTCGTAGGGGACGCGGTGGCCCGGGTCGGTGACGGCGAGGCACCGCAGAGCGGCGTAGACCTCGCTCCTCTTGGACAGGTCGATGAGGGTGAGCGCCTCGGCCATGTCCGACGCCTGCTCCGGCGTCACCGTCATCCCGCGCCCTCTCAGGGCCTGGGCGAAGGCAGCGATCTCGGAGACCGGCCCGGCCCTCACCCGACGACGGCCTCCACCCCGGCGGCCCGGACGGCGTCGATGTCGTCCTTGTACTTGAGCACCACCCCGAGGGTGCGGTCGACGAAGGCGGCGGTCAGCTCACCGTCGCGCAACAGCTTCAGCGACTCGGCCCAGTCGAGGGTCTCCGCCACGCCCGGGGGCTTGAACAGATCTCGCTCGCGAAGGCGCCCCATGGCCCGGGCGAGGCTCCGCGCCAGGTCGTCGGCGATCCCCGGCACCTTGCGGGCGACGATCGCCGCCTCGAGTTCGGGCGAGGGGTAGTCGATCCAGTGGTAGACGCACCGGCGCTTCAGCGCGTCGTGTATCTCCCTCGTCCGGTTGGAGGTCAGGACCACCACCGGGGGCGCCTCGGCCCGCACCGTCCCCACCTCGGGGATGGACACCTGGAAGTCGGAGAGAAGCTCAAGGAGGAAGGCCTCGAACTCCTCGTCGGCCCGGTCGAGCTCGTCGATCAGGAGCACCGGCCGCCTGCCGCCTCTCGCGGCCTCGATCGCCCGGAGCAGCGGCCGGGCGGTGAGGAACTCACGGCTCATGATGTCGCGGGCCTCAGCGTGGGCGCCCTCGCCGCGGGCCTCCAGGAGCCGGATCTCCATCATCTGCCGCGTGTAGTCCCACTCGTACAAGGCCTGGCCGACGTCGAGCCCCTCGTAACACTGGAGCCTGATCAACTCCTCACCCGACGCGGCCGCCAGGACCTTGGCCACCTCGGTCTTGCCGACGCCGGCCTCGCCTTCCAGGAAGAGGGGGCGGCCCAGCTCCAAGGCGAGGTGGGCGGCGACGGTCAACCCCTCGTCGGCGAAGTAGTCCTGCTCGTCGAGCGCCGCCGCAAGCCCTTCGATGGTCGCTGGGATCACGCCCGACAGGCTAGTGGTGCGTCGCTCAAATCCTTAAGCGGTCTCTCCGGCCCAGATGCGCCCCTGGCTGCGTCGTCAAGCCTCGCTGCACCTACAGGTGCGACTGCGTTTGTCTCCAGATGACGCACTGACCTCGGAGACACAGCTTCGCTATTCGTACGACACACCACTACGCCGCCCGGCCGCGTAACCTCCCCTTCATGTTCGACGCCCTCACCCAGCGATTCGAGTCCGTCTTCACCGGCCTGCGCGGCAAGGGCAGGTTGTCGGAGAAGGACATCGACCAATCTCTGCGCGAGGTACGCCTCGCCCTGCTCGAGGCCGACGTCAACGTTCAGGTGGTCAAGGCGTTCCTGGGGCGGGTCAAGGAGCGCGCGTTGGGCGAGGACGTCTCCAAGGCGATCACACCCGGCCATCAGGTGGTGAAGATCGTCCATGAGGAGCTGGTCGCCGTCCTGGGGGCCGAGACCGCCGGCCTGGCCCGCGGCCCGTCGCCGTTGACCATCCTCATGGTGGGCCTCCAGGGCTCGGGCAAGACGACGACGGCCGCCAAGCTGGCCCGACACCTGAAGGAGAAGGGCCGGTCGCCGCTGCTCGTCGCCGCCGACCTGCAGCGCCCCGCCGCCATCGACCAACTGGAGACGCTGGGCCGGCGGGTCGGCGCCCCCGTCGTGGTCGATCGCAGGGGCAGGGCGGCGAGGCTCGTCAAGTCGGCGTTGAAGGAGGCCGCGGGCTCGGGCGCCGACGTCGTGATCATCGACACCGCCGGGCGCCTCCAGATCGACGACGCCCTGATGAAGGAGCTTGCGGCGGTGCGCAAGGCGGCCGACCCCGACGAGACGCTGCTGGTGGTCGACGCCATGACCGGCCAGGACGCGGTGAACGTCGCCAAGGGGTTCGCCGATCAGGTGGGCCTGACCGGGGTGATCCTCGCCAAGCTCGACGGCGACGCCAGAGGCGGGGCGGCCATTTCGGTCCGCGAGGTCACCGGCGCCCCGGTGAAGTTCGCCGGCGTCGGCGAGGGGCTGGGCGACCTGGAGCCTTTCCACCCGGAGCGGATGGCTTCGAGGATCCTGGGCATGGGGGACGTCCTGACGCTCGTCGAGAAAGCCGAGACCGCCTTCAGCGACGCCGAGGCGGACAAGGCCCTCCACAAGTTCAGGAAGGGCGAGTTCACCCTCGAGGACTTCCTCGGCCAGTTCCAGAAGATGAAGGCGATGGGGCCTGTGCAGGATGTCCTCGCTATGCTCCCCGGCGTCGGCTCGCAGCTCCGTCAAGTCCAGCCGGTCGATCGCGACCTGAATCGGGTCGAGGCGATCATCCGGTCGATGACGCCGGACGAGCGCCGGCGCCCGAAGATCATCGGCGGAGGGCGGAAGCGGCGGATCGCGTCCGGGTCGGGCACAACGCCCCAGGACGTGAACCGGTTGCTCAAGCAGTTCGCCGACGCGCAGAAGATGATGAAGACGCTGGTCGGGGACCGGGGCGGGGCCGCCCTTGAGGCCCTGGCCGAGGGTGAGTCGATCGTGAGGCTGAGGTGAGTTGATGGCTGTCAGGATGAGATTGATGCGGATGGGCAAGAAGAAGCAGCCCATGTACCGCGTCGTGGTGATCGACGGCCGGGCGCCGCGCGACGGCCGTTACATCGAGCAGATCGGGCGGTATGAGCCGCTCCACGACCCGTCGATCGTCGAGATCGACAACGAGAGGGCCGCCTCGTGGCTTGCCAAGGGGGCCCAGCCGAGCGAGACGGTCTCCAAGCTGCTCGACGTCTCGGGAGCGATGGACGCCGTGAAGTTGAAGACCGGCGCCATCCATGTGGTCGGTTCTCTGCCGAGCGACGACGAGCCCGAAGCCGACGAGCCCGAAGCCGACGAGCCCGAAGCCGACGACTCTGAGACGACCTCGTCGGACAAGGCGACCGTTGAGTCTCCGGCAGGCGAAGACACAGAGACCCCGGCGGGCGAGACCGATGAGTCCCCGGCCGGCGAGACCGATGAGTCCCCGGCAGGCGAGACCGATGAGACGCCGGCAGGCGAGACCGATGAGACGCCGGCAGGCGAAGACACAGAGACCCCGGCGGGCGAGACCGATGAGTCCGCGGCCGGCGAATCCGAGGAGGAATGAAATTGGCAAACGGAGACATCGTTCAGCGCGTGGTCGCCTACGTCGTCAAGAGCATCGTGGACCGGCCGGATGAGGTCGTCGTCACCCTGGTCGACAACGGCCCCGACGACGTGGTCGCCGAGGTCCAGACCGCCAAGGGCGACATGGGCCGGGTGATCGGCCGCCGAGGCCGCGTCGCCAAGGCCGTCCGCGCTGCTGCCGCGGCCGCCGGCGAAGAGGAGGGAATCGTCGCTGGGGTCGAGTTCATCGACTGAGCGGGGTTTCGTCGCCGGGCGACTCGGCCGTCCCCACGGCCTCGACGGCTTCCTCGGCCTCTACGTCGAGTCCGAGGACCTCGTCTACTTCAAGGTCGGGGCGGTCGTCCTCATCGAGGGCCGCCCCCACACCGTGCGGGCGGTGCGGCGCGCCGACAAGGGTCATCAGGTCGCTTTCGCCGAGGCGACGAGCCGCGACGCGGTGGACCGGATCAGGAACAGAGACGTCCTCGTCTCGGAGCGGAGGCCCCTCGGCGAGGGCGAGTTCTGGCCCGACCAACTGGTCGGCCTCGAGGTGAGGCCGGGCGGCGGCCGCGTGACCGGCGTCGTCTGCGGGCCGGCCCAGGACAGGTTGGCGATCGAACGCGGCGATGTCGTCTTCGAGATCCCCTTCGTCGAGGCGCTCGTGCCGGTGGTCGACGTCGAAGGCGGCTACCTGGAGGTGGTCGAGATCGACGGCCTCAGTGAATCGACAACCTGATCGTCACCCCGTCCAGGCCCTCGCCTCCGGGGCCCTCCTCGCCGACGAAGACCGACACGTCGCCTGCCGGGAGCTCGAGAGCCGCCCGGAACTCGCCCCATGTGTCGAGCGGGCCTGCGACGGCGGTGGAAGTCTCCGCCACAACCTCGTCCTCCATCGTGGCTATCACCTGCACTTCGGTTTTGTCGCCCCGCGCGTAGCCGCCGACCTCCACCGCGCGCTCCGCCGCGGCGCCGTCGAGCGGGGAGGCGACGACAACGGAGTCGGAGGTCGCCGGGTCGGCGGGGTGCTCGACGATCCCCGGCTGCAGGTGGAGCGTGAGTCGCGCCGGGGACGACGAGACGGCGACCCGCGCCTGAGCGGGAGACGCCAGGTGGAGGTCGATGAACATGCCGCCCTCCAACGCCCGCACCACATACAGCCTGCTGACGAGGGCGGTCTCAACGAGTTGGTCGGCGATCACGGTCCGATCGGCGTCGAGGGTGATGCGCAAGATCGGCGTCCCCTCCGGGAAAGCGACGCGGGCGCCGGGCGGGGTGGTCGCCGGGGCCCCCTCGGAGGTGACGAAGGCGAACGTGAACACCTCACAAGATTCGGTCTCGTCCCAGGAGATCGCGCCGATGGTCGTGGCGTCGGAGGGGTTCTGGTCGATGCCGGCGACCTCCCCGTACTCGACGAACTCGCCGTTCTCGGCGCATCCCGTCGCGGGCGGGGCGGTGGCGGTCGCCGGGGTGGACGTCGGGGAGGTCGACTCGGTCGTGGTGCTCACTGCGTCGTCTCGGGGAGAGCCGCAGGCCGCCGACAACAGCAGCAGAAGCGCCCACGACGCCGGTTGTGCCCGCATGGCCGACAGGGTAAGGGCGCTAGGGGGGTATCATCGGCAATTCGTAGAGAAGGAGGAAGAGAGTTGCCGGAAGCAGTCATCGTCGCCACCGCCCGCACACCCATAGGGCGGGCGTTCAAGGGGTCCCTCATCGACGTGAGGGCCGACGACCTGGCCGGGATGGCCATCGACGCCGTCATGGGCAAAGCCCCCGAGGTCGACCGGTCGAGCGTCGAGGACGTGATGGTCGGTTGCGGGCTGACCCACAACGAGCACAGCTTCAACATGGCTCGCCCGGCGGCCCTCCTCGGGGGCATGCCGGACAGCGTGCCCGCCACCACCGTGAACCGCTACTGCGCCTCGTCGCTGCAGACCATCCGAATGGCCTTCCACGCCATCAAGCAGGGGGAGGGCGACACCTACCTCGCCGCCGGGGCCGAGGCGGTGAGCCGGACCTACGGCAAGGGCTTCGACATGGAGGACCTGAACCCGCGTTTCGTCGACGAGTCCCGCGACGACTTCATCAACAACGTGTACATCCCCATGGGGAACACCGCCGAGAACGTGGCGAAGAGGCACGGGATCACCCGCGAGCGTCAAGACGAGTTCGGGAAGCGCTCGCAGGACCTGGCCGTGGAGGCGCAGGAGAACGGCTTCTTCGATTGGGAGATCACCCCGGTCGAGGCGCCGGGCGGCAAGGTCGTCCGCGACGACGGCCCGCGCCCCAACACCACCCTCGAGAAGCTGGCGACGTTGCCGACGGCGTTCGACCCCGAGGGCACGGTCACTGCGGGCAACTCCTGCCCCTTGAACGACGGGGCCGCGGCGGTCCTGGTGATGTCGGAGGACAAAGCCGCCGAGCTCGGCTTGGCGCCGCTGGCCCGGATCGTCGCCTCGTCGGTCGCCGGCCTCGAGCCCGAGTACATGGGGATGGGCCCGGTCCACGCCGTGAGGAAGGTCTTGGAGCGGAGTGGGATGTCGTTGTCCGACATCGACGTGATCGAGTTGAACGAGGCTTTCGCCGCGCAGGTCCTCGCCTGTGCCGACGAGTTGGGCATCGACATGGAGAAGCTCAACCCGAGCGGCGGGGCTATCGCCCTCGGCCACCCTTTCGGCATGACGGGGGCCCGGATCATGGGCACACTCCTCAACAACCTGCGCACCTTCGACGGGACCTACGGTTTGGAGACCATGTGCGTCGGCGGCGGTCAAGGCATGGCGATGATCGTGGAGCGCCTCAACTAGCGGTGTGCCGCGGACTCCACCCCCGCCCTCCGAACCGGTTTCCTAATGCTCTGGATTCGGTATACCGTAGTTTGTGCATTGAGAACGGCCCTGGAGGGCGGAGGGCCGCTCCATCCCGGTTCGTCGTTTTGGCGACGAAGCGCTAGGCCATCGGTGCCTGCGCCTGTGATGTGAACATCTTTGTCATCACGATGTTCCCCGAGTTCTTCAGGGGGCCTCTCGACATCTCGATCGTCGGGCGCGCCATCGCCGACGGGGCTCTCGCCGTGGAGGTCCACGACCTTCGCGAGCACGGGCTGGGCGGTCGCCGCCGGCTCGACGACGCCCCGTTCGGGGGCGGCCCGGGCATGGTGATGATGGTCGAGCCGATAGCCAGGGCGCTCGAGCCCCTGGAGGGCGCCCACCGGGTGCTCTTCTCGCCGTCGGGCCGCCCGATGACGCAGGCGACGTTGGATCGTTGGGCGGGCCTCGACGAGATCGTCTTCGTCTGCGGTCGTTACGAGGGCGTCGATCAGAGGGTCGTCGACAACCTCATCGACGAGGAGGCGAGCCTGGGCGACTACGTCTTGGCCGGGGGGGAGGCGGCGGCGGCTGCGGCGATCGAGGGTGTGGCTCGCCTGCTGCCCGGGGTGGTCGGCAACCCGGAGTCCACCCGGAGGGAGTCGTTCCGCGACGGGCTGCTTGAGGAGCCGGTCTACACGAGGCCTGCGGAGTATCGGGGCTGGACGGTCCCCGAGGTTCTGCTCAGCGGCGACCACGGCCGGATCGAGGAGTGGAGGGCCGCCCAACGGCGGAGGCGCACGGAGGAGCGCCGCTCCGACCTGCTGGGTGGCGGGGGCGCCGACACCTGATAGAATCGGTCGCCGGGCCCGCCTACGCAACCCGTTCCGAGGCGCCCGGGGAGCCTTCTCATGAACGATCTGCAAGCTGTCGAGAGCGCCCATGTCCGAGACGACATCCCGGAGTTCCGCTCGGGCGACGCCGTCAAGGTGCATGTCAGGGTGGTCGAGGCCGGGCGCGAGCGCGTCCAGGTCTTCGAGGGCGTCGTCATCGCCCGCAACGGCAACGGCCCCCGCGCCTCGTTCACTGTCCGCAAGCTGAGCTTCGGCGTCGGCGTCGAGCGGGTCTTCCCGGTTCACGCCCCGATCATCAAGAGGATCGAGGTGACCCGGCGAGGGGACGTGCGCCGCTCCAAGCTCTACTACTTGCGCGATCGGGTCGGCAAGTCGGCCCGCATCAAGGAGCAGCGCGACTGAGTCGGCCGCCCCCCGCTCCCCCGCCGCAG
>Ga0209788_1000094_pt1 | contig 25102 bp, 18 predicted proteins | sample WorMetLIZISLAND1_2_FD_187415 | JGI IMG/M metagenome (GOLD analysis project Ga0209788, IMG submission 187415) | Marine gutless worms symbiont microbial communities from Max Planck institute for Marine Microbiology, Germany - Olavius clavatus LIZARD... ...
AAGATCTCTTTGGGCGGTCGGCGACTTTGATGCGCCCTTTTCAAGATAATGTGGATGCACTCCACCCGACCCGACCGCTGCTTATTTGCATGATTTGACCGTTTTTTGCGTTTTTCAGGAAGCCCTACATATGCAGATTTAAATACATCCTCCAAGTCAACCATTCTCTCATTTATATTTTCAAGGAAACCTTCTTTTTCAGGGAATATTTTCGCCATTTCGCGGTTTTGTGTCTTTTCGAAGGAAGCGTGCCATGAAACAATACTGCCATCTGCTCCAAAATCAGCCTGCATTTGCTCTATGAGGCGCGATGGTAATCTGGCTTCACGTTCTATAAATTCCCTGTGCCTTAGGTTATCATCTTGGTCCAAGATATGAAGCGAATACTGTACTGGGAAATGCCTATGTGGACGGGTTCCGTCAATTATCGGCACAGCAGAGGCAAAGGTTTCGAAATCGAAAAAAAATAGAGGGAATCTAAGACCTTCAAAAAAATGTTGAATCAAAACCAAATCGACATGAACGTTCCCACTCTTTGCCGAATTTACAATAATCTTCTGATTTGCAGATAATGCATAATCATCTGGTATTTCATTAAGAGCAAAAATTTGGCTCTCTATCAATTTATCCCGCTTTTTAGCGCTTAGCCTTGGTATGCTATAGATTGACGGTGTTGGGACATGGGGATTAAAGATAGGAAAAGTGTCGCAATGATTTGCGCGTGACTTATAAAGGCACGTGCATTCATTCTTATCAATCTTATCTTGGCGGATTAGATCAAGGGCCTCCTTAATTTCCACCTCTGTTTCATTCGTTATAAGACCTATATCATCTGTAATATCTACAAAGACAAGCAGTTCGGTGGGATCGACATCTCCGCTTCTAACGTAATAACTATTTAAATGAATAAGAAAGACCCGATCAATCTTCCGCCCGGATTGCTCTGCACATATCTTCTGAAAACAGGCATCTTTCATATGATTATGCTTATCGTCTTTTTTGACGCGTGTGGATGACTTAATCTCATAGAGAAATGTTTCACCGTTGCTGGTCTGCTCTAAAGCGTCAACCCTTGCATACAGGCCGTCATCTGTTAGGAATTCGGTTTGAAAATCTACATTCCGACCTTCAGAATTTTGAAAATATTGTTGTACATAGTGCTCAACCAGATAGCCTTCACGAAATAGTTTTTGCAGAAAAGCGGAAAACTCCCCTTGTGGGTAATTCTCTGGTTCGTTCTTCAACAGCCATAGAGACTTTGGACAATTTAAGTATTGTATAAAATCTGTTTTATTTAGCTGCATCAATTCCATGTCCCAATTATAATTTTGCTCGTTGTTCTGTTATAGTCCGGATATTCAGCCAACACGAGAATATGGATATGCGTTCTTGATATAGGTGTTCAGAAATTTTCCTTTAGAACCAGCCTGCATCATCTGTTCGTAAATATTCATTTTTACGTTGTAATACTGGTAAATTGAACCATTTAAGAATTCAACTTCCAATGTTTCTGTTGCTTCATCATATCCAACAGATGCTACGTTCGTGGATGCAACATACGACCGATCCATATCCCCCTCCCTCAATTTTCATCTTTTTCATTAGTTACTTGCTGTCTTTGAATTGATAAGTCACGCACCACAGCAAGAGGTCTTTGTGCCCTCCATGAGGCTACGACACGATCATATCCTTCTTGCCTACGCGGGAGTTCCCATTGTTGACTAACCTTTGGATCAGTGCTTTTTGGCCTATGTTCTTCAGCCGGTAGTGTGATACGGCACCGCATAGGGAGTTTAGCTGACTCGCCCATTATTATAGCCTCTCCAGTACGGAGGACGGGGAGAACATCAAGTAGGCTAACAAGTCCATCAGGGAGTGTTCCTTGAACGCGAGCACGATCGACAGGGTTGGAAAGACGAAGCGCAAAATATGTCCCACACTGAGACAGGATCGTTTCGTCAACCTCTGAGGGCCTTTGGCTTATTACCATAGCACCCACTCCATATTTCCGCCCCTCTTTCGCAATTTTCTGCACGGTCTCCGCAGCTAGATTTTTTGCATCACCTGGCAGGTAACGATGAGCTTCCTCCATGACAACAAGTAGTGGCCGTGAAATACCACCCTCTGATTTTTCACGACTCCAAAAAAGTGACTCATAAACTATTTTAAGAATCGAACCTACAAGTCTCTCTAGTACAGAGCTAGGCACACCAGAAAGGTCTAAGATTGTAATGGGTTTCTTTCCACCAATCCATCCTGATAGTAGAGTATCTAAATCTTGGCCTACAGTACCATCGAGATTCGGTTCCCACTGACCAGGATGAAGAAGAAAATCATATCGTCGATCAAGTAATCTAGAACGTAATAAATTGAGCTGCCTCCGTATTCCTACTGCTTGCTGGTTCAAGAATGGCCCTTGTGCCCCCATAGCATGAGGCTTGTATTTAGGGGGCACAAGTTGATCAACATCACCGTCATCCTGTTTTGTTGACTGGTCATGGTTTTGCCCTTCAAACGTAGCAATTTCGAAATCGATAAGATCGTACCAGAGCTTTTTGAGACTGAATGGGAGGGGCGTATCGACCGTAATTGAGCTTTGTTCAACACCAGGAAAATTCGAAGCAGTGTGCGAGGCTACCTTCATCTCAAATATTTTATCAGTAAATGCCGTCTCTCTGGTGCCCTCTACACCTCCCGTCAGAAAGTCGAGAAGATCAGATGAATCTAAAGCCCAATAGGGTATTAACAGCCTCTCTTCATCAGGTTGCGGATCAACAGAATAAACTGTTGCTACATCCGCTAGTGCGCTCGGATACTCCCCATGAATATCTATCATTAATATCCGAGCACTCGGATAGCTTTGGCTGCCATCATTTGCCGACGTGATCGATCGAACAAGACTCGCGATAGTCGTTGACTTACCAGACCCAGTAGACCCTAAAACTGCAGAATGACGAGTTATTAGCTCGTCCACTGCTAATTTTGCCGGGATGCATTCCGCACTGGAAAGGGCACCAATCGTGATGTTTCCAAAGTCTGCTACCCCATATATTCGGGCAAGGTTGCTTTCCGTAGTTATGTGAACAGTATCACCTATATTTGGATACCGGCTGATACCTCTCTCAAAATCGCCACCAATTGATTCACCAACTAACTGAATTTGCATCCAACGACCTGTTTCTGAAAGTTTTGGATCAGTAGTGGCGGGGGCGGCTTTAGCTCCAACTTCAGAGACTATACCGAATAGATATTGGTAACCTTGAGGAATACGAACAAAGCTTCCCACTTGGCCAATTCTATAGCTTCTACCCTCAATGATTGATAGGCCTGAGGAAACAGATTGTGCCAATTGGACGCTGACGTTTGAACCGGATACAGATGCAACCGTCCCAAGATATGTAGGATCATGTCTATGCATCATCAGCTCCGACTATGCTATTTTTCTCTACATTACCGTCCGAGTTACTTTCCTCAGGTTCTTCTTCTATGTTAATGGTGCATGTTTCGCTTCTTAATTCTATTGCTGGAGCCTGTGCGAAGAAACGTGTCAATTTTGCAAAATCTCCGAGCAGGAATTCTCCGTTACCTCCAGTTCTATATTTCCAAAATGTTTTTCGAATGCTTTCCCACTCCTCAGTTGGTGGTTGTCCGGGTTGCCATTTTCCTTGGACACCGGATATTACAGCACCATCTCTTGCATAAACACTCAAATTTGGACGACGTTGAGCAAGCTTAATCGCTGATTGTGCATAACTTAGCGGATTAAATTGGAATGCAAGAATCGCGGTATGTGTGTTGGCCGCTAGCGCCTCATCCAGGACTGATGTTACATGTGCATCTGAAAACGAGAAGCCGGTACACAATAACAAACTGTCCGGCGTCGTCAGAAATTCACGAAGCCTCCCAAAAAGTGAAGAATAAGGCTGCCTTGTGATCTGATCGTATTTCAGGTGATCAGGATAGATCAGCTTAGCTGCTTTACGGCTACCTGTTCTGATAATGGAATCTCCCTCGATTTGCCAACCAAGTGAACCGTGTATTTTCCACAAACGTGACCAACGCGCTGGAAGCGAATCATCTGAAATGCTGGCTGCATCAAAAAATGGCCGATGTGCACCTGAAAATCCATCAAAATAGGGAAGCCGTGCTTCCTCAAATGCTTCTTCGATTAACAAGTCATAATTTGGTGTAAAAATCTCAATTGGGTGCTCTCTGTGTGTACCACCAACCCATGATATAAGTTCGGTATATGAATTAGGCTCTGCGGGTAATTTCGGTGCAACGATCTCTCCGATCTTGTCACAAATCTTTGCCGCGAGTTCATCATACCCGTCACTTTTTAAACCGTGCACTTCTGCACGGCCAATTGCTTGCGATAGTCGCCTAACACGAGTCAGTATTGCCTCTATATTCGGTTTTTCCCCAAGTTCTGGTAATAATGCATCAATTACCATTCTATCCGTAAGTTCCAAAGAGTCTACTACAGCGTCGGTAAGGCTTGCGACATCTGGTATCAAAGCATCTCCTGCATCATCTAGTTTTCCATCTGCATTGACCTTCAGAGATACTGGTGCACCCGCTCCAATAAGCAAGCCAATTCGTTTCCGCCCCTGCGACAAGATTTGTCGCAAATCAACCATATAGCGGTCAGGGTTATGTATAGTTGTTTCTGTCATATCTGTTTTCCCATTCGTAGGCACCTATCGCTGCTTAATATATCGTGAATTCAACTCACAAGTGCAACGGTTGGTAGTATAGGCGCCCAAGTTGACGTATGATCAAAGAATACCTCATTGGGCGTTTAAAGTCCAGTGTTTTTCCGGGGCGGTTATTCAACCGTTCCATGACCGCCTCAACCTGTATAAAGGGATCAAGTCTGCCTTTGACTCTTATCGGGTTGCCTTTCTGTTTCCAGGAAATGACACCGGCTGTATAAAAACTGCATTCTTTCCATTTTGGCGAAAAAGCGCAAAGAGTGGCTGCGCCGTTATCGTCAATGGGTATCTGTAACTGAGGAGGAGGGTGTCAGCCGGGTCATCAATCGGAGCAGGGAGCGGCGGGGCAAAGATCGGGCAGCGGATTCTTTCAGACCGGTAACCGGCGCCCGACGTGGATCGTATTTGCCCGGTCGTTTGCGCTTTTTACGGTGCAGAGCGGCCCGACATTCTAAAGGCGCGGCGCTGGTGGCTGAATAAGCCCCGGAACACGGCGATCTATCTTGTCCGAAAGCTGCGGCGCGATACGATGGGTCAAATTGCCCGGGCGCTTGAGATCTCAACAGACAGCGCGGTCAGCAAGCGGTTGCGCGGATGAAGAAAAGGCTTGCGAACGAACCGGAACTGTGTAAGGGGTTATTGAAGATAGAATTGACCATAAAGAAGAGTCAAGAGCAGACCTGACCCCTACCTCTTTTCTAATGCGCCAGAGGTTTTGAGGAATGCATAATATTGACGTATGGTGTAAGGAAATAATATGAAGACTTTGAAAGTGCTTGGTGTTCATGGTTTGGGTGATCATAGAAATACGATCTGGCGACAAGAATGGGAAACAGCTTTGGTAGACGCATTTCCAGCCAAAGACAGCATCAAGATAGATTTTACGCCGTTGAACTACGACCACATCTTTGAAGACACTGACATTTCGGCAGCTGAGTCTTTGAGAGCTGTCTTTAAACTCCTTTCGAGTGCTGTGCTATCGCCATTCCGTAAACATCGAGGCACACTTAGCGACATAGATGATCGTATCAAGTGGACAGCTGGCTATGTGGTTGCATGGCTCGAAGATGATGAATTCCAACACCAGGCGAGAGTGCTGGTGTTAGACAAGGTTAAGGAAGTGAAGCCTGACCTGATTATAGCGCACAGCCTAGGGTCGCTCATCACCTATAACGCTTTTACTCATCCAGACGCGACTGAAAAGGGGATGCGCAGAATCTTAAGGCGCGCCAGTTACATTTCACTTGGCTCTCAGATTGGTAATGTTTTTGTAGTACGTAACCTAACGCTAGGACGGATTGTACCATTGGGTGTTCGTATGTGGTATCACCTCTACAATCCTGAAGATGATGTTTTCACCGCACAGATCAAGTTATGGGATACTAGTCGTTTCCAACAAATTATCACCAAGTTTGATATACAAGGTCGTGCGGATCACTCGGCTGTCGAGTATCTGAAAAATGCTCAGACGATTGAAAACGTATGGCATCCTATCTCTGAAGCCTTGCTCAATCCATCAGCTTATAGAAGCCGAAAGTCGACGCGCCGTATCAAACGACGCGCCGTAACGACAACCCGCCGGAGAGCTTTACTTGTTGGGATAAACGACTATCCAAATCCTAAGTACCGTCTGGAAGGATGCGTGAATGACGTGTTCTTAATGAGTTCGGTCCTTCAAGAATGCGGTTTTAAACCTGACAGCATTCGAGTTTGCTTGGACTCGCGAGCAACAACTTCAGGTATCATGTCCCGGCTTGAGTGGCTGTTGGATGATCCCATGCCTGGCGATGAGCGTCTTTTCTATTTCAGCGGTCATGGCGCCACAATCCCTGATTACGGCGTAAACAATGAACCGGACAGATTGACGGAGACTCTCGTGCCTCGGGACTATGATTGGTCGCAAGATAGGGCGGTCACTGATGATGCGATTTGGATGTTATACAACCAACTCCCCTATGAGACACGCTTTGCTATGATATTGGATTGCTGTCACTCTGGCGGTATGCATCGTGATGGAGGCACTCGCGTTCGGGGACTGGCACCGCCGGATGATATTCGTCATCGATCACTCAAGTGGGACACCAAGACAGAAATGTGGGTTGAACGTGAATTTATACCATTTAACAAACACTTCTCAAGCGAAACTGAAGTTATGGATGCTTATTTTGGAACGAGCCGTAGTAAGTCACGAATCGGACGTGCAGGTGTAGTGCGCGTTCAGTCGGAAGAAAAATATAAAATGCTCAAGCGTAAAGAGAAAAGCAAAAAGCCGATTGGGCCGTACTTGCCCTTGATACTGGAAGCGTGCAACGAAGATGAATATGCCTATGAATACCAGCACGGCGTGACCAGCTACGGTGCTTTTACTTATTCGCTGAGTTCGATATTAAGGCGGAGAAAAAGGATTTCGTTTAATGATCTTGTGAATGAGACAAGTCATCAACTGGCTATGCTGGGTTATTCGCAGAATCCACAGATTTTAGGGCCTAGGAAGATTACACAGGCGCGGGTGCCGTGGATGGGGGTGTAAGTATTGGTGTTGAGGTGGGATAATGGCAGTTCTGTTTGTGTAATCGCATGCGCCAAGTTATATTTTTGAGATTGCTGCATGATGTAAAAGGGATCAAGTCTGCCCTTGACCTTTAGGGTTACCTTTCTGTTTCCGGGAAATGGGGCCAGCCGCACAAAAACTGCACTCTTTCCATTTTGGCGAAAAATCGCAAAGAGTGGCTGCGCCGTTATCGGCAATGGGTATCTGTAGCTGAGGAGGAGGATGTCAGCCGGGCCATCAATCGGAGCAGGGAGCGGCGGGGCAAAGATCGGGCAGGAGATTCCTTCAGGCCGGGAACCGGCGCCCGACGTGGATCGTATTTGCCCGGTCGTTTGCGCTTTTTACGGTGCAGAGCGGCCCGACATTCTAAAGGCGCGGCGCGGGCGGCTGAATGAGCCTCGGAACACGGCGACCTGTCTTGTCAGAAAGCTGCGGCGCGATACGTTGAGTCAAATTGTCCGGGCGCTTGAGAGATCAATAGACAGCACGGTCAGCAGCGGTTGCGCGGATGAAGAAAAGGCTTGCGAACGAACCGGAACTGTGTAAGGCGTTATTGAAGATGGAAATGGTCACTAAGAAGAGTCAAGAGCAGACCTGACCCCTATCCCGGCTGTTCCTTGAAATCGCTATCACTTATAGACCAAGGTGCACATTCTAAGATGGGAAAAGTAACGCCTCTTTCGGGTTGAAGGCAAATGCAGCGGGAAAGTGAACCATCCATGCTTATCGATCAGTATGTGAAGGACTATCATTTCAGCGAGCGGCATACCATAAGAATTACCCAACCTGCTGAAAAAATCTACCCCGTGATTAAAACTATCGATTTTACTGAATCGCCAACAATTAAAATGCTGTTCACTGCACGTGGCTTGCCGCAGAGAATGCGCAACCTGAAGGGATTTATCGAAAGCGGATTTGTCTTATTGGAAGAAAACCGGAACGAAGAGATATTGATCGGGTTTATCATACATAGAGATGGAATTGTTCAAATGTCACCGCCCGCCTTTAAAACCCTGCAGGTAAAAGGTTATGCAAAGGGGGCATGGAATTTTCACTTAACCCGAATTGCTCCCGATACTACGCTGCTCTCTACGCAAACGCGCGTATTTTGTACCGATACGAGAATGCGGTTGCTTTTCGGACTGTATTGGTTGATTATATCCCCTTTCAGTGGTCTGATCCGGATTAAGATGTTGAGATTGATCAAACATAAAGCGGAACGTGAGGGGCGCCGTTCACAATTCAAATCAGCTAAAAGCGTTCTGTAGTAAAGGGGTCAAGTCCGCCCTTGACTCTTGTTTGCCAATGGATAAAAACGGTGCTCCCCAAACCCGCTCCAGTGGAAGCCGACCCCTTCCGATGGGCAGATATTGGAGCGCCCATTCTCAGGGCCTGGCTTCCACTTCCGCCGGTTGCCTGGGCAAATCTGAAAGCTGAAGCCATGATTCCGGATGTTGGATATGATCAAAATTCGGGATTACACATTATTTTTCGTCCTCGCACCATAACGACGAAACTCAGTGGACAAACCCAAAGCGAAGCGGCGGGTTTGGCGATCCATTGGAGTGCCTTGTTATATTTTTTGTTTGTACCATATCACTTTGCCTAGCAGTGATTCAGGCTCCAACATTACCACAGCTAAAAGACCGTCGCTCCCAAGCGACGGTAGTTTGTTCAATTAAACCGGATTTGGGGGTTTCCTCACTCATCCCCATTCGGCGCTCCAACTTACGGCTCTGATCCTTTAACTTTCCTTTTTCATCCAGGTTGAGTTCTTCACTCAGCAATCGGCGCCGCAAAGCCAACAACGCATCTTCAGACGATAACCAGCACAGGTGCAGGTCATCGGGTGCTACTCGCTTTGCTGATCATCAATGGGCCGGGCCGGAAAACCGTTGATGGCGCGCTGGATCAGAAAGTGGCTGCGAAAAACGTTGTTACGGGCCGTGGTCTCGTTGAACCGGGCGGTGGAGAGGTTCAAAATGGCGTCCAGCATGTTGGTGGCCGTTTCCACCCCGGCACTAAAGGCCTCTTCGGTAATACGCACATTTTCCTCGGCTTCGGAGATGGCCGATTGGGCAACGGTCAAATTTTCATGGGCCACGTTTAAATCGAGCAGGCGGTTTTGAAGGTCGGTGGTCAGCCGGTTTTCAAGTTCCGCTAAATCAAGCCTTGCCTGCTCAACATCCAGCTTGGCCTGTTTGATGCGTTCGTACTTCTGAAAGCCGTCAAACAGATTCATGTTCAAATTGAGCTGAATGCGGGTTTCATCTTCATATTCGTCATCTTTTTCCAGGAAAAAGTCGTCGCCAAAACGATTGTACCCGGCGGAGATATCCGCCGTGGGCCACAGGGCATAACGCTCGCTTCGGGCCGTTTCTTCCAGAAGCGCGACTCGCTTTTTCCGGGTGTTGATTTCACTGCGCCGGGCCAGCATGGTCTTTTTCAGGGCCTCCAAGGATTCCTTTTGGGGCAGTACGCCAAATTCGGTAAAGGTCAACCGGGCTGGGTCTATGGTCGTACCCGTGGCGAAGGCCAGTTGGTTGGCGCTCTTTTCCACATCTGCCCTGGCTCGGCGCTGCTCTTGCAATGCCTCGTTTTTTTCAACGGTGATGCGCAGCACCTCGTTTTTAGGGATCAGCCCCACCTCAAAGCGGCTTTGGGTGTCTGCCAGGCGTTGTTCGAGAAGGGCCAGTTGATCCTCAGTAATCTGCAAGAAGGCCTTTTTTTCGTAAAGATCAAGATAGGTTAAAGCGATATCCCGCTGGAGATCCTGGGCCACGCTTTCCAGAAGATAAGCCTGGACTTCGGCGTCAAATTGAGCCGCGGCCAGGTCGTGGCGATCCCGAAAACCGTTAAAAAGGTTATAGCTGATGGACCCGCCCAGGCGGCTGTTCTCCCTGGTTTCGAAGCGGGTCGCTTCATCCAGGGAATTGGCGCGGTAGCCGATATCCACCGACGGCCAGAATTTCCCTTTTTGATACGCCTCTTCCCGCCGGGCGCTTTCCAGGGCCAGGCGGTATTTTTGGATCAAGGCCCGGTTTTGCACCGCCTGGTGGTGCAATTCGGAAAGGCTCTGCCCCATCACAGGCGCGGCCCAACAAAACCAACTGATCAGCAGGCCGTAAAAAAGAGCAGGCAAGCGGCGCGGTGACGCGCCGGATCGGCAAATCGGGGTAGGGTCGCTGCTACGTGACTTCATTAGGTTTTTCCCATCCGATAAAAAAGGCCAACAGGGCCGGAATTACAAAAAGGGTAAAAATGGTTGACATGGCCAATCCGCCCAATAAAATGCTGCCCAACCCGCGATAGAGTTCACTGCCCGATCCGGTGGAGACCACCAGCGGAAAGAGGGCGAAAATACTGGTGGTGGCGCTCATAAAAATTGGCCGGATGCGGATTCGTACCGACTCCGTGATGGCCGCAATCCCTTCCATCCCGTCAATACGGATGTTGTTTAGGGCTTGATGCACCACCAGGATGGCGTTATTGACCACCGTTCCCACCAGGATGATAAAACCCAGCATGGCCAGTACATCAAAGGCCTGGGGCGCCACCAGCCGGTTCACCAAAAAGAGCCCCAAAAATCCGCCGGCCGCGGCCAGCGGTACGGTAAAGAGAATGATCAGCGGATAAAAGAAATTTTCGAACAGCGCGGCCATGAGAAGATAGGTGATCACCACGGCCAGGACAAAATTCCACTGCAGCGCCTGGCGGGTCTGATCAAGCTTATCGGCGTTGCCGCCCACGCTAACCTGAACCTGGCTCAGTTGCCCGGTCTCCTGCATGGGGGCGATCAACTTGTCTTCGATGGTTTCAATGGCTGCTTCCAGGGGCATTTTGTCCGGGGGGGTCACCTGGAGTTTAATGGTCCGTTTGCGCTCCAGATGGTTGATCTGGGTCATCCCCTGCCCGTATTCGGCCCTGGCCACATCGGCGACGCGGATCAGGCTGCCGGAGCGGTTGACAATCAAGCCGTTTAAAAGCTCTTCGGGGGTGTTAAAGGTGCTGTCGATCCCCTTTAAAATCAGGTCAATCTGTTTTTGTCCCTCGGGCCGGTACTCATCGATTTTGCGGCCGTCCATTAAAATATCCAGATAGATACCCAAATCACCCTCGGTGAGTCCATTGGCGGCCAACCTGGTTTTATCGGGTACCATGCTCACCTCCGGATAGCTGATCTCCAAAGACGGTATCGGCCGCACCTGGCTGCCGGGAATCGCCCCCATGATTCCCCCAAAGAGTTGCCGCGCCACACCAATCATTGCGGTAAGACTTTCCCCGGAAAGGTTCACATCCACGGTGCGTCCGCCGCCGATATCGCTTTGGAAAATTCCCGCCTGGATGCTGATGCCGAACATGTCGGGAATCGCGTTGATCATGCGGGTAAAGAGCGGGATCAACTCACGCGCCCGCGTCTCAAAGTGGCTTAAGGCGCCGAAAATGTTAAAGTTGGGGGTGGCCACATAAAATAGGTTCTTGATGCCGGGAAGCCCACCCTCTTTTTCCCCCTCACCCATGTAAGGGGCCGCCTGTTCGTAAATAAAATTGCCGTTGGCCTTGCGTTTGTCCACCGACAATCCCGGCGGCGGCACCAAAATGCCCAAAATCAGATTGCGGTTGCCCTGGGGCAGATACTCAGCCTTGGGAATCAGCAGCAGCACCAATCCCACGGAAAGCGCGGTAAAAAACACCACCGCCACGAGGCGCGTGGCAACATTTTTCAATGTCAGATTGGAAAAATAGAGGATTCCGTTGGACAAGGTTTGCCCCACACGCACAATCAGGCTGGGCGGTTTGTTGGGGTCGGGCCGTTTGATGCGTCGGTAAAATTGATGTAAGAGGGTTGGAATCACCGCCACCGAAACAAAGAGACTGAGCAGAATCGAAAAGGTGATGGCGATGGCGATGTCCCGGAAAAGCTGCCCCGCCTCTTCTTCGATAAATATCACCGGCACAAACACGGCCACCGTGGTGACCGTGGAGGCAAAGACCGCGCCGAGCACCTCCCGGGCGCCGTCATAGGCGGCGGTAAAGGCCTTTTTGCCCATTTTGCGGTGGCGATCGATATTTTCCAACACCACGATGGCGTTATCCACCAGCATCCCCACGGCAAAGGAGATGCCCGCCAAGCTGACGACATTGATATTGCGACCCATCACCCACAAAAAGATAAAGGTGCCGATGGCCGATATGGGAATGGCCACGGCCGTGGTAATGGTGGCGGTGATAGACCGCAAAAAGACGAGTAGTACCACGATGGCCAAAAAACCGCCCAAAAAGACATTGCGCTGAACAATATCAATGGCGCGGTTTATGTAAGGTTCCTGGTCGTAAAGCCAGTCGATAAAGATATTTTGTTCGGCCAGGATACCGTCGTTCAAGTCGTTGACCACCGCTTTGAGGCGATGGGTCAACTCGATGACATTGGCGCCCGGCTCTTTGCGGACACCCACCACAATGCCTTCCTGCTTGTTGTGCATCACCGAGGTGGTCTGTTTTTCGTGACCGATTTTCGTCTCGGCGATATCCCTTAGCCGTATACGGGTGACGCCGTTGTCGTAGATCACCACATCCAGCGGCGACCGGGCGGTTTGAAACTGGCTGATGGTGCGCAGCCGATATTCCTTCTTGCCCATATTGAGAATTCCGGCCGATAGGTTCTGGTTGGCCCCTTGGATTTTGGCGATCACCGTATCGATGGTGATGTTGTGGCGCGCCATTTTGGCGGTATCCAGCACCACATGCAGTTCATTGGCCGTTCCGCCGGCCACAAACAGCGAGCCGACCCCTTCCACCCGTTCCAGATGCTGGCGAACCTCGTTTTCAAAAAAGGTTTCAAATTTGAGGATTTCCACCGGGTCGCCGCTTTTCATTTTCAGCATGGTCCAGATGATGGGGCTGGACTGGGCGCCGGCGGCGTCAATGGCGGGTTTTTCGGCGTTGGCCGGGTAATCGGAGACCTCGTTGAGTTTATTGGAGACCCTCAGCAAAGCAACGTTGAGATCGGTACCCACCGTAAAGGTCAGGGTGATTTCCCCCAGGCTGTTATAGCTGACGCTCTCCAGTTTAATCAGATTTTGAACCCCCTTGAGCGCATCTTCCTGTTTTTCAATAATCTCCTGCTCGATTTCATAAGGGGTGGCGCCGGCCCAAACGGTGCGGACGGTGATTTTGGGCTCTTCCACATCGGGGGTGAGCTGCAGCGGCAAACTGGTCAAGCCGATCATCCCGAACATCACCACCATAATAACCGCAACGGCCGCGGTAATCGGTTTTTGAATGGCGTAACGGATCAGGTCCACGTTATTGACCCTCCCCATCAATCATCACCGGCTGATCGGGACGCAGCCGTTCGTTGCCGTCCACCACCACGGACATACCGACGGCAATATGCGGGTCGGTGACACCCACCTGATCTTTTAAATAGGCCACGATGGTTACGGGCAGCATGGCCGCCTTATCGTCCTTGATGGTGTAGACAAAGTTTTTGCCTTGAAAATTGACCAGCGCATCCCGGGGGATCATTTTCAATGTTTTTTCGGCGGTGGTGGGCAAAAAGACCGTCGCGGACATATTTTCCGCCACCGGCTGGGTCGATGCGGATTCCTCCAACCGCACCTTGACGGTGACATTCTTCGTCTGGGCGTCGGCCACCGGCAGCAACCCGATAATCTTTCCGCCGACCTTTTGGCCGGTGGCGGTCAGCAGGACCTCCACCGGTACGCCCGGCAGGCTGTAAGGCGCCAGATTTTCCGATACCGACACTTTCACAAAAAGGTCGGCCGTGGACCCAATGCGGTACAAGGTACGGCCCGGGGTGACCCAGTCACCCTTTTCCGTTGTTTTTTCCAAAATGATGCCGTTAAACGGGGCACGGATGGTGCATTTGGCGCGCATCAGCTGGATCCTGGCCAATCCCGCCCGGATGGCCTCCCGTTCCCTGATCAGCGCCTGGTGGTTAAAATAGAGGGTATCATACGCCGACTGGCTTACCGCCTCTTTTTTCAAAAGCGATTGATAGCGGGCCACATCCTTGGCAGCGTTTTCAATCTTGACGGAGACAGTGTCGATGCGCGCCTTTTCAACAACGATATCCTGATCAAAAAAATCGGTCCTGATGCGTACCAGTTGCGCCCCTTTTTCCACTTTATCACCGGTGCTGAAATGGGCCTTCCGGACCTGGCCCGAGACCTCAGCCGAAAGATGACTGATGCGATCGTAATAGAGGACACCCACCAAACCGCTGTTTTCGGCCCGAACCGATTCGGTGACCCGGGCTACGCGAACCGTGGCCGGCGGCGGCTCTTGGGCCGATAACGGGAATGCCATGGCCGCTTGTATCAATAACGTCAGAAATAAAAGTAAGATGCTTTTTTTGATCATGATACATCCTTTTTGCATCAAGATAGGGGGTCAGTAATGGGTGAAAATGGTTCCACAGGTTACACCTCAGCCGTCTCAAAAAGGGGGGTACTCAAATAGCGCTCGCCCGTGCTGGGTAGAACGGTTACGATGGTCTTCCCGGCCGATTCGGGCCGTTTTGCAATGGCAATTGCGGCCTTTACCGCTGCGCCGGATGAGATGCCGCATAAGATCCCCTGCTGTTTGGCTAACCGCCGGGCGGTTTCAAAGGCGTCGTTGTTTTCAACCTGGACCACATCATCAATAAGGGCGGTGTCTAAAACCTCCGGGACAAACCCGGCGCCGATCCCTTGGATTTTATGGGAACCCGGATCTCCGCCGGAGAGGACCGGCGAGGCGGCCGGTTCCACGGCAACAGCCGTAAAACCGGGTTTTCGGTTTTTGATCACCGACGCCACCCCGGTGATGGTACCGCCGGTGCCGACACCGGATACAAAAATATCGACGCCACCCTCGGTCGCCGCCCACACCTCCTCGGCGGTGGTCTTACGGTGGATTTCCGGGTTGGCCGGGTTGGCGAATTGATTGGGCATAAAAGCGTCGGGGGTTGCGACGACCATCTCTTCCGCCTTGGCGATGGCCCCTTTCATTCCCTTGGCGCCCGGGGTCAATACCAATTCAGCCCCCAAATGGGTAAAAAGTTTGCGTCGCTCAATACTCATGGTGTCGGGCATGGTGAGGATCAAGCGATATCCTTTGGCCGCGCAGACAAAGGCGAGGGCGATGCCGGTATTGCCGCTGGTGGGCTCGATAATCACCGTTTCCGGCGTGATCTCTCCCGCCTTTTCACCGGCTTCGATCATGGCCGCGCCGATGCGGTCTTTGACGCTTCCCAAGGGATTGAAAAATTCCATTTTCCCAAGCAGGGTGACGCCGGCGGGAACATCTTCAGTTACAATCCGGACCAACGGTGTCCGTCCGATGGTAGCGACGATGTCTTGATGGATATGCATGATTTCTCCGTAAAATTTTAAAAGGCCGTTTCAGCTTGAATTACGCCTAAAACAGCCGTTTGGATGAATTGAAAAACCGACAGGATTTTAAATAGCTTTCTCTTGCAGTGTTTTATAAATCAGTTTGGGCGCCTCAATGAAAACGGTGGTGTCCGGTTCCACCGATCGGGTCAGCCAGACGTTGCCGCCAATCACCGATCGTGCACCGATAACGGTTTCGCCTCCTAAAATCGTGGTGCCGGAGTAGATGATCACATCATCTTCAATGGTGGGGTGCCGTTTTTGGGTACGCAGATCCTCCACCGCGTCCGGCGGCAGCGACAACGCGCCCAGGGTGACCCCCTGATAGATGCGCACGCGGCTGCCGATGATGGTGGTCTCTCCGATCACCACGCCGGTGCCGTGGTCAATGACAAAGCGTTCACCGATCTTGGCCCCCGGATGAATATCGATGCCGGTGACGCTGTGGGCATATTCGGTCATGGTGCGGGGCAAAAGCGGGATATTGCGGATAAAGAGTTCGTGGGCGATGCGGTAAACCATGATTGCGAATATACCCGGATAACTGAAGATCACTTCGTCCACACTTTTGGCCGCCGGATCATTATCAAAGGAGGCCTGAACATCGGCGGCCATTTTGTGACGCAGCCGGGGAATCTCCTCCAACACCTCCAGCGCCACCTGGTGACCGGTCTGTTCGCAGGATTCGCACACTTTTTGGTAGCGGGAGCAGTCGTGTCGAATCGCATGGGAGATCTGTACGCTCAACGCATCAAACAGCGTAGCGGCGATCTGCCCGATGGTGTAGCGGAAATTGACCGGATCAAGCCGTTGGTTGTCAAAATAGCCGGGAAAGAGAATCCGCCGAAACTGTTTCAATATATCGATGACCGATGATTTGGACGGAATCGGCTCGTTGTCGATGTGGGTAAAACATTCGCCGATATCGCAATGGCTAATGATCAAATCGGCCACACGAGGGACCTGCTCGCGGTACCCGGCCACATCTTTTATTTCCTGGGCGCATATGTTTAAATCGGGATTTGTCTTGACCATGGATGCTCCTGGAACCAAGTTGTTGCCGCTTATTTCCCAACAGTAAGCGTTGCCCGGCGGATGTCAAAGATTGTCGCCGTGAGGCCCAACTGCTGGGCAACCCGTGAATATCCGTAGTATAAAAATCAGCATGAACGGAAAGGGCCGGGCTATTGATACGATCTTCATCCCCAATTTTGCATGAAATTTTAGTTGAAAGAACAGGAAATTCATTTGATTACGCTGTTGAAAAGCATATTAGGTACGGATAATCAAACTTTACCCTGTAAAAATATCCGCGGCCTGATCAATACTTCGGGACAGAAAACAAAGAGGCATTTGGCGCCAGGTGAATCGACCACGGATCCATAGACGTCTTGATGCTATTTAACCGTCAGAACCGGGCAGGGCGCCCGTAAAATAACATATTGCGCCGTGGAACCCAAGAGCAGTTTACGGGTCCGTGATTTTTTTTCGATGCCCACCACAATCAGCTCCACCGTGTTTTCATTGGCAAACCGGACAATATCCTCGCCCGGGGAAATTCCCCGGGCGGTTTGAACGACTTTGCAGGGAATCTGATTTTTCTCCATATCGGCCTGGGCATCGTTCAAACGGGCTTGGGCTTCATGAATCTCGTCGGCGCTTTCGCGTCCGCCCCCTTCAGTGGATGTCATCAAAATCACTTCTCCGCCGAATAGCTTGGCGTACTTCGCCGCCAACTCCACCGCGGCCACCGCTTCGGTTGAACCATTGTATCCTATCAGCACCTTCATGGCCAGCCTCATTCACTAATAAAATTATCAACGCTTCCAAATAAATCTTATTCAGCGCCACTTATGGCTAAGAAAAAAGGCCCGGTTACAAGGTGTTGCGATTGACCAGGATCGCGACAATACCGGCTTGTATATCGAGAGTCTGACCAATCGTAGCAACGTGGCAGATGAGCATTTTTACAACGCCATATCACATCCAGCGCTTGCGCCGTTTATAGGCCTTCACCTCTTTAAACGACTTGCGTTTGCCGCCCTTGGTCTGTCCCATGTAGAACTCTTTCACATCCGGGTTTTCCTTTAGCGTCTGCGACACTCCTTCCAATACGATCTTACCCGACTCCATGATATAGGCGTAATTGGAAGAGTTGAGGGCGATTTTGGCATTCTGCTCCACCACCAAGATGGTGGTGCCAAGGGTTTCATTGATTTCCCGGATGTTTTCAAAAATCTCCTCCACCAACAGCGGCGCCAGCCCCAGGGAGGGTTCATCCAGCATCAGCATCTCCGGAGCCGCCATCAGCGCCCTGCCAATGGCGATCATCTGCTGCTCTCCGCCGCTGCAATAACCCGCCAAACGGTTGGTAACGTTCCGCAGCCGGGGAAAGAGGGTATACATTTTATCCATTTCGGCCATGATTTCGGAGCTGCTCTCCTTTCGGGTGATGGACCCCACACGGATATTCTCTTCAACGGTGAGGTGTTTAAACACCCGGCGGCCCTCGGGCACCATTACCGCGCCGGCCTTCACCACCTCGGTACCCAGAACATTGGTGATATTCTGCCCTTTAAAGGTCACCTTGCCCTCTTTGATAAAACCGTTTTCCGGCTTTAACAGGCCGCTAATGGCTCGCAAGGTAGTGGTTTTCCCTGCGCCGTTGGTACCCAGCAACGCCACAATGTGGCGCTTGGGAACGTGCAGACTAACCCCCCGCAACACCTGGATAATGTCGTTATAAACCACCTCGATATTGTTGACATCACACAAGGGTCGGTTTTCCGGTTGTGGGGCACGCATACTGAATTTCTCCTCAAAACGACTGGTTCTTGGGGTTTATTTTTTCACTCCCCATTCTGATGTATTCGCAAAACTGCGGGTGGCTATGTAAAAAGGGTCATATACAAGGTGTTGTGGTTTTACAGCGTCAAAGAAAGCGATACAGGTGAGTATGCTAAAGCGTCTGCAAAACCACAACAACGTCGTAGGTGAGGATTTTTCGGACGCCGTCTTATTTGATTTTTTTCATGTACGCTGAACTAAACGGCTCCCCCTCGGCAACAAAAACGCCATCTTTGGCACGATAGAGCTGCAACATATCCACACCAGCACGGTCGGTTTCGCTGTAGGTTACCGGTCCCACTGTAGTGTCGGGTACAAAAGCATTGTCGCCGTTCATTCCGTTTAAGGCGGCATAAACACTCTCATTGGTCACCTCACCGGCTTCCTTGGCCCTGCGAATCGCCTCCACGGCCAACTGCGCCACCATGATCCCGTTGGTATAGTTGTGGGAGTTGGCGGTCTTTTCATCGCGATCGTACCGTTTGGCCAAGGCCATTTGGAAGTCGGTACCCGCTCCCGGCTCGGACATAACCCGATAAGCCGTGGTCCAGTAGAAGTTCTCGGCCGCTTCACCGGCCAAGGCGATCAGATCGTTACCACCGGTGTAGTGGGCACCCATAAAGGTGATCTTTCCCTCTTCACCAAAACGTGAGGCGATCAAACCCAACCGCCGGGCATCCTTAATAAAGGTGGCCATAGTGCTTTGCACAGTCTGGCTGATCACATACTGCACCTTGTTTTCCACCAGCCGTTTCAAGGTCGCTGTGTTGTCCAGGTCTTTGCCGTGTTCCACCACTTCCACCAATTCAGCGTTCAATCCGGCGGCAATGGCTTTTTCCACGTCGGCCAAAGGAGCGCGTCCAAAGGCCGAAGGGTGTAAAAACATGGCGATCTTCGGTTTATCACCTTTATGATTATTGGCCACATATTCCGCCAAACCGACGCATTGTTCGGAATAAGAGGCGATGGGCAGGAAAATGTAGTTGGATTCCACGAGATTTCCGGCATGGAAAGAGGCCGGGATCGTCGGCATCCGCTCTTCCTCAAAATCGCGTTTCAGCCCCAAGGTGCTGCCCGTGGAGTAGTTGAGGTAGATGGGGATATCCATATCCAGGAACTCTTCAAAGTTGCGTTTGGTGATGTCGGTTTTGTATTGATCATCCTTAATGGTGCAGTCAATGGTGTCGTCTCCCAAGAGCTTTTCCTCGTTGGCATAGCGGAAAAAGTCTTCAACCCCCATGGCGTAGGGAACCCCCGCGTCGGCGGTGGGCCCGGTCAGCGCCAACGACAGACCGGTTTTGTAGGTTTTAGCCAAAACCGGTCCGACGGCCGGAACGGTGCCCAAAAGGGCCACAAGTAGAACGGTCCATACAATACGTCTGGTTTTCATCATTCCTCCTTTATGATTGGATGTGTTGACCGTTTCACCTAATATCGAAACGGCCAAAGCTTCAGATACGATTTGGCCACCCGCCACCAGTTGGCAATGCCGCGGGGTTCAAACATCAAAAAGAGCACGATCACCAGCCCAAAGGCCAGCGGGCGCAAGGCGGTGGCCAGATTCATGTTGGCTGTAAAAATCGCACCGGCCTTTTCAGATAAAGCCTCCACAGAAAGGTCCAACATCTGAATAAAGACCGGACCCCAAAAACAGCCCTGCAAGGTCCCTAGACCACCCACGATAGCCATGGCCAAAAGCGTGATGGAGTGGTGCAAGGTAAACGACTCAAAGCCGACGCCGCGATAGAGGTAGGCGTGCAGCGCGCCGGCGACCCCTGCGAAAAAGCCGGCCAGCGCAAACGCGTGCACCTTGGTAAAACCGGGGTGCATTCCCATGGCGTCTGCCGCGCGGTCGTTATCGCGCACCGCCATCAGACAGCGTCCGTAGCGGGTCCGCAACAAATTGCGCACCCCAAAACCGGCCAGCACCACCGCGATCAATATCACATAGTACCAAAAAACATAGTGATCCTTGCGGCCCACCTTGCCGGTGACCCAGAAAACGCGGCCCAAAAAGATCGTCTGCCCCTGATTAAAGAAGTTGGCGAAATTGATGACCCACTCAAAAATCATCTGGAAACTCAAGGTGGCGATGGCCAGATACAGGTGCTTTAACCGCAGCGCGGGAAGCCCCACGATCGCCCCAAAAACGGCGCCCATGAGGCCGGCCACGCTGATCATCAAGGGCCAAAAGTGGGTGATCAGCAAATGATCCGAACCGATAAGAGTGGAAAAAGAGGCCAGAGTATAGGCCCCCACCCCCATAAAAGCGGCATGACCGATGGAGATAAGTCCTGCAAAACCGGTCACCAGGTTGAGTCCGATAATGGCCACCACCGCAATTAGGGTATTGTCGATGATCAGCATATATTTATTGCTCAACTTAAAAAAGAGTGGCCAGGCAAACAGTATCGCCAAAAAAAGGGTAAAAACGGTCCGATCCAGGTGCGTTGTGAAAATCCGCTGCTCCTGGCGATAGGTTGAAAAAAAGTTCCCTGTAGCGAACCACCGATTTACAGACATCGGTTACACCCGTTCGATTTCGTGGGTCCCAAAAAGACCGTGGGGTTTAAATAGTAAAATAACCAATAAAATGATATAAGGCAGAACGCCGGCCGTGCCGTTGAGCCCCCAGTGGCCATCCAGATAACCGCTGGCAAACTGCTGGATCAGCCCCATGATAATACCGGCCGCCACCGCACCGAAAATGGAATCGAGGCCTCCTAAGATCACCACCGGAAAAACGGTGATGCCAAAGGCGTGCAGTGTGTTAAAGTTGAGCCCGGTGATATTGCCGATGATTGATCCGGCGGCGGCGGCGGAAAGGCCCGCCATGGCCCAGGCCAGACCAAATACCTTGGGAACGGAAATACCCACCGACATGGAAGCTAACTGGTCGTCGGAAACCGCGCGCATGGAGATTCCCAAGGTGCTCTTTTTGAAAAACCAGGATAATGTGAATATGAGCACCGCCGTGATCAGCACTCCCACCAACTGTGTCCAGGAGATGGAGATCCCTCCGAAAGTCAACGGCTCCGTAGGTAAAAATGGAGGAAACGAATAGTTCACCGACCCAAAAGGGGTTAGGTAAATCAAGCCGTCGATAATAGACATGAGCCCGATCGTCACCATGATCACCGAAATGATCGGTTCGCCGATGAGCCGCCGCAAAAAAACCCTTTCGACGCTCATGGCCAGGAAAAAGGTGATCACCATGCTTACGATGAAAGAGAAGATAATATGAACTCCCACCCAGACCGTTAGGGCGTAGGTGATAAAAGCGCCCGCAGCGATGATCTGGCCGTGGGCGATATTGAGTACCCGGCTCGATTTATAGATCAACACAAAACCCAGCGCCGACAGGGCGTAAATGGCCCCCACCACGATTCCGCTGACGACTAATTGAAAAAAATAACTCATATCTATCGAGTCAATGTTAAAATGGTCAATTGTTTCAATTTTTTTAGTGGTCGGTAAAAACACCCCATTTGTTTAATCGCCGATGGTATAAAACGGCATCATCGTTTTCACCTGGGTGGTCTGGCCGTCCTGATACTGAAATTCCGCCGTCACCTCTTTTTGAGACACCGATTCGTCATAAAGGGCTCGGTAAAGCGCGTCGTACTTTTCACGCACAAATTTACGGCGGATTTTACCGGTTTGGGTCAACTCCCCATCATCCGTATCTAATAATTTGTACAACACTGAAAAACGACGGATTTTAAAATAGGGCTTCTCAACGGTTCGATTGAACCGTTCCACCTCACCCTGAATCAAATCGGCCACCTCTTTTTTTAACGAAAGATCCATAAATGTGGTAAACGAAATCCCCCGGTCTTCAGCCCATTTGCCCACAATCACCGGATCGATATTGATCAACACCGAAACATACTCTTCCCGGTCGCCGAAAATGACCGCCTCTTTAACGTAAGGGCTGAACTTGAGCTTGTTTTCTAAAAACATGGGGCTAAACATCTCCCCTTTTTGGGTATGCATAACGTCCGATAACCGGTCGATCACCACCAAGTGACCGTTATCATCAATATAACCGGCATCCCCGGAGTGGAGCCACCCCCCCTCTAATAACGCTTCGGTTTGGTCGGGTAGCTTGTAATAGCCCTGACAGACCGAAGGTGATTGTGACAAGATTTCGCCCTTTTTGCTGATGCGGCATTGGGTGTCGGGCAACGGTTTACCCACCGTATCCGGGCGTACATCGCCGTCGCGGTGCATATAAGCGATCCCCACGATTTCCGTTTGACCATAGACCTGCTTTAGGTTAACCCCCATGGCTTGGTAAAAGGTGAACAGGTCCGGTCCTAAGGCGGCCCCCCCGGTGTAGGCGCGCCGCATCCGCAAAAAACCGATCTGATTAACCAGGGGCCGAAAAATCGTCTGCGTACCCAACCAGGCCAAGAAACCCAACCATGGGGGCATCATTTTACCGCTCATGCGAAAGTGAGCCGCTTTCTCACCGATTTTCATGAAGAAGTTGTAAAATTTTCGGTTGAGCCAATAGGAGTCATCAATCTTCAGCCAAATCCGGGAGCGGATGGTTTCGTAGATCCGCGGTGCGCCAAACATAAAATGCGGCCCCACCTCCCTAAAATCGGTCATGGCGGTTTCCACGGATTCGGGAAAATTGAGTGTAACTCCGGCAGCCAGCGCCACTCCAAAAGCATTCATCTGTTCGCCGACCCAGGCAAAAGGTAAGAAGGAGAGGTACTCGTCCCCATCTTCCAGATAATCCACCTCAATCATTTGACGGCCCATGTTGATGTAGTTTTGGTGGGAAAGCATCGTTCCCTTGGGTAGTCCGGTGGTTCCTGAAGTGAGGCACAAAAAACAGGTATCATCGGGGTTGCCGTCATCCACCAGGCGTCCAAATTTTTCGGGATCTTGAGTGTGGGCCGCTTCACCGATTTGGTAAAGATCGGCGATCTCAAGGAACCAGTCGTCTTTACGGTATTCGCGCATGCCGCGCGGATCCTCGTAAATCACCTTTGTAACACCCGGTACCCGTTCGCGCACCTCCACAAGCTTGTCCACCTGCTCCTGGCTGTCACAAAACACAATACTGACTTCCAGGTAATTTAAAATATCGGCGATTTCATCGGGCAGGCTGGTCTGATAGATCCCCGCGCCGATCCCCCCTATGGATTGGGCCCCGATGGCCATAAACAGCAGTTCAGGAATGTTGTCGCCGATCAAGGCAACTTTATCGCCCTTTGAAAAACCGGTTTCCTTGAGTCCCATCCCCACAGCACGAACCTTTTCCCAGTAATCTTTCCATGAAAAAGGCTGCCAAATACCGAAATCTTTTTCGCGCAAAGCCACTTTTTCCGGCGCCTGGGTTTTACGCCATCGAAGCAACTGCGGGATGGTACATTGGGATAATTGGGCATCGCGCATACTTTTAATCCAAGCCGGTATAAACTCGATGTATTTGTATGTAATAGCCCATAGATGGCTAAGTATAAAGGCTGATATACAAGACGCTGAGGTTTATCAGAATCGAGACAGTACCGTTAGCGTGTAGAGCGTTTGATAAACCGCAATAACACCGTAAGTGGGACGCTTACGACGCCATCAACCTTCACCGATATAGGCCTCGATCACTTTGCTATTTTGAGCCACCTCATCCGGGGCGCCTTCACCGATCAACTGACCAAAATCGAGTACGTAGATCCGGTCGGAAATATCCATCACCACCCCCAGATCGTGCTCAACCAGCACAACGGTGATATGGCGCTCTTTTTGTATATCCATGATAAAACGCACCATATCCTCTTTTTCCTCAATATTCATGCCAGCCATGGGTTCGTCTAAAAGCAGGAGTTGAGGCCCCAGTGTCAGCGCTCGGGCCACCTCAACCCGTTTTTGGATACCGTAACTCAAACTGCCCACGGCGTTTTTGCGAACCGCTTCCAGCTCCATAAAATCGATGATATCTTCCACATAATCTCTATTTTGAACCTCTTGTAATGAGGCTTTTCTTGTAAACAAGAGCGCCGCCAACAAACCGTAACTTAAATGGCGGTGACGGGCCAGCATCAGATTGTCCAATACCGACAAGCCGCTGAAAAGCTCGATATTTTGAAAAGCGCGGGCAATGCCCAGCTTGGTGATTTGATGGGGTGAGGCTTTGGTGATGCGATGATCGCCAAACAGGATGTCGCCGTTGGTGGGATGATAGAACCCGGAAACGCAGTTCAAAATACTGGTTTTTCCGGCGCCGTTGGGGCCGATAACAGCGGTTATCTTTCCCGGCGCCACGGCCAGGTTAACCCGGCTCAGGGCGTTAATTCCGCCAAAAGTTAAAGTTACATCGTTAATATCAAGTGTTTTATTCTCTGTTGTTGGCACGTATTTTTTACATGAGATATCCCCTTGTGCAAAGGGCTCGTAGCCTCAACCGGGTGACTTCTCATCCTTTTTTGTAAGGTTCGGCGCCTGGATGTCATAGGGGATGTCGACATTCATTTCAACCAGAGACAAATGGCTGCAACGAGTACAAAAGACAAATATGACGAGGCCAATTTGTCGTAGCGCGTCGCCACTCTTCGGAAGTGCTTCAGTTTTCCATACAT
>Ga0209788_1000096_pt1 | contig 24679 bp, 22 predicted proteins | sample WorMetLIZISLAND1_2_FD_187415 | JGI IMG/M metagenome (GOLD analysis project Ga0209788, IMG submission 187415) | Marine gutless worms symbiont microbial communities from Max Planck institute for Marine Microbiology, Germany - Olavius clavatus LIZARD... ...
TAACGCTTTGACCATCCGCGCTTAATAGAACCATTAACGCCTTTTCAGAGTCTTTCGAAGAAGCCTGGTGGCGGAACTGTTTCAATTCTGTTGTTTGTTCGGCTGAAAGCGTAACGCGTATCATCGGCGCCTCCCCAATTGGGTTTTTTTGGGGATAATGCCATCTTCTTAATAGCAAGTCAAATAGTTATGGTTATATATGCAAATAAGTTTACTACCGGACTGAAAAGGGAAGAGAAAGGATTGACGGCTTTTTGTTAAAAGTCCCGCTGGTGGGAAATCTTTTTAAAAAAGCTGCGGTGGCCAGGTTCTCGAGAACCTTGGGGACGCTTTTACAAAGTGGTGTGGTGATTTTGCAGGCTTTGGATATTGTGGCCAAGACCGCCGGAAACAGGGTGATCGAAAATTCGATTTATCGAGTACGTTCATCGGTGGCCGAGGGGGAAAGCATGGCCGCGCCGATGGTCAACAGCCCGGTTTTCCCGCCCATGGTGCATCAGATGATTGCCGTAGGAGAGTCGTCGGGAACCCTGGATATGATGTTGATCAAGATTGCCGATTATTATGACGAAGAGGTGGAACGGGCCGTGGAAAATCTGATGACGGCTCTGGAACCGGTCATCATCCTCTTTTTGGGAGTGGTGATCGGCGGGATTATCATCTCCATGTACCTGCCGATCTTTCAGATGGGTTCGGCGATATGACGCCGCTAAAAACCAGCGCAACAAATCCGGCGCCGCTAGAGAACCGGAACAGGTCGTGGCGACTATGGAGCAAGGAGACGCCCAGCGGGCCGGAGAACTTGCCCGCAAGCATGTCGCACGTTTCAGCAGGCAGATGGAGCGGCGGGAGCGGCAAAAAGTAACCGGAACATTACTGTTCGCCTTTAATGAAATTATGAATCGATTGGTTATGATCCATTCAATGTTGGCATAGAAACAAGCGGTTTGAGGTTATGGCGCAGTTGGAACTGGAGAACATCACGGTAAGGTTTGGCGGATTGGTGGCCTTGTCTGAACTGAGTTTCTCCATTAACAAGGGTGAGATCGTGGGTCTGATCGGACCCAACGGTGCGGGTAAAACCACGGTGTTTAACGTGCTGACCGGGGTCTATAAGGCGAGTGAAGGGGATGTGCGTTTTAAAAATGAAAGTATCATCGGTAAGCGTCCCCATGAGATTTTTTCCAAGGGGGTTGCGCGAACCTTTCAGAACATCCGCCTTTTCTCAGCCATGACAGCGGTTGAAAATGCCATGGTGGCGCGTCATTGCCGCTCAAAAAAAGGGGTGATCGGCGCTATTTTCCGGACCGGCTCCCAACGCAGGGAAGAGGAGCAGATTCGCGAAAGGGCGTTGAAAGCGTTGACGTTTATGGGGGTTGGCGATTACGCCGATACAGTGGCGTCAAACCTGCCCTACGGTCTGCAGCGCCGGTTGGAAATCGCCCGCGCCTTGGCGTCAGAACCCCGGGTGATTTTATTGGACGAACCGGCCGCTGGTATGAACCCGTCGGAAAGTTCGGCCCTGATGCGCGACATTTCCCGTATTTCCCGATTGGGTATCGATGTGTTGCTTGTTGAACACGACATGAAAGTGGTCATGGGTGTTTGTAACCGGATTGTCTGTGTTGATCATGGGGTCAAGATTGCCGAAGGAACTCCGGAAGTCATTCAATCCAATCCCGATGTGATCGAAGCCTACCTGGGTCAACCGGCAGCAGAGAAACAGTAATTGGATAGACAGAGAGGTATCAAATGAAAAAAAAGCTTTTGGTAACACTGGTATTTGGATGTATGGTTGTTCCCTTTTTGACGGGAACGGTAATGGCGAAAACCCTGAAGATCGGCTCCATGAGCCCCCTGACCGGCCCCTACGCCTCGGATGGCACGGATATTAAAAACGGCGTGTTAACAGCCATTGAAGTATTTGAAGCGGCCGGCGGCGTTCCGGGTTATGACAAAATTGAACTGTTTGCCCAGGACACCGCCTGCGATCCCAAGCAGGCGGTAGCCGCGGCCAACAAGCTGATCAACCTGGAGGTGGCGGGTGTCATCGGCGCCTACTGCTCCTCATCCACCATTCCCTCTTCCGAGACATTGGATGAAGAAAATATTCCCATGCTGACCCCGGCCTCCACCAACGAGAAGGTGACCGACCGTGGTCTTGAGTACATGTTCCGGCTCTGTGGCCGTGATGATGATCAGGCCCCGGCCGCAGCCAGGTTTTTGAAAGAGCAGTTGAATGCCAAAACCGTTTTTATCGTTGACGATAAAACCACCTACTCCCAAGGACTGGCTGACGGCGTGGCCAAAGCTGCCAAGGGATTGGGCATGGAGGTTGTGGAGCATGATCATGTGAACCAGGGTGACAAAGACTTTGCCGCCGTTTTGACCAAGGCCAAAGCGGCCAATGCCGACATTCTTTATATGTCGTTGCAGGGGTTCTCTCCGGCGGCGCTGATGACGTTGCAGGCCAAACGGATGGGACTCGAATCACAGATCGTCACCCAGGATGCGGTGTTTCAGCCCAGATTCATGGAAGTGGCCAAGGATGCGGCCGAAGGGGTCTACCTGACCTACGGTTTCACCGATACCGCCACACCTGAATACAAAGCCTTTGAAGAACGTTATGTCCCCAAGTACGGGCCCATCGCCGCATATGCCACCTATGCGTATGATGCGGCGATCGTTCTATTAAATGCGATCAAAGCCGCCGGTTCCACCGACCCGGCCGGGATCAAGGCCGAGATCATGAAGATGGACTTTGACGGTGTGGCTAAACGCATCAAGTTTAATGAAAAAGGTGACTCCGGATCATCCTATATCGCCTATAAAGTTGAAGGCGGTAAATTTGTGCCTTTCTGGTCTCCTGAAAAGGGGTTGCTCCGGAAATAGGCTGAAAATAGAAAATGACCATCCTGCGGCTTGGACAGAGTGGTCATTTTTCAATACGGAACGGCCCTTGGGTGAAAACAGTTGTATGGGGGCCGTGTCCAACCAGGCCTTTTCCAGGTCTTCATGCCCTGTTGTTTCGACGTGGCCGGGATGGATGGTTATGGATTATTTTATTCAGCAATTGATTAACGGTATCACTTTGGGGGGGCTCTACGCCTTGATCGCATTGGGGTATACCATGGTCTATGGCGTGATCCAGCTGATCAATTTCGCCCATGGTGAATTTTTCGCGGCGGGTGGGTATGTGGGAGTGATCCTGCTGGCCTTTTTTGCCGGCAACGGATGGCTGGAAAGCGCCCCGCTGCTCTGTCTCGCCGCCTCTTTTGTGCTTACCATGGGGTACTGTGCTTTTCTGGCCATGGGGGTTGAAAAAGTAGCCTACAAGCCGTTGCGGCGTCAATCGCGTCTGGCGGCATTGCTATCGGCGTTGGGAATGTCGATCTTTTTGTCCAACGGCCTGATGCTGACCCAGGGGGTTTACGATAAAGCCTATCCCGGCGAGCTTTTCCAGGGTGGTCTTACTTTCGGAATGGTTACCATCAGCTATCTGCAGATGGTGATTGTCGGCATGACCATCGCGCTTCTGATTGGGCTTAATATACTGGTGTTTAAAACCAGAATCGGTATGGCCATGCGGGCCACAGCCCAGGACAAGGTGATGAGTGCCCTGGTCTCCATCAGCGCCAACCGAATTATCTCCTTGACTTTTGCCATCGGCGCGGGGTTGGCCGCTGCTGCCGGAATTATGGTAGGGCTTTATTACGGTTCGGTGCGGTACGATATGGGTTTTCTACCCGGTATCAAGGCTTTTGCCGCGGCTGTTTTAGGCGGCATTGGTAACATAACCGGCGCCATGCTGGGGGGGCTGGTTATCGGCATGGTGGAGATCTTCGGCGCCGGCTACATTTCCGGTCAGTATAAAGATGTGTTTGCCTTTATTATTCTGATTTCCGTGCTCTATTTTAAACCCACCGGCATTATGGGTGAGAATATTGATGATACGCGCGTGTAACAATCATTCGAATCTTCCTGGCGCGACGGCAGCGATCCAACACTGTGGGCGCGAATATCAATGACACATGAGTTTAAAAAAGTCTGGAAACCCTATGTCATCGGCCTGATCTGGCTTTTGGGGCTGCTCTGGCCGCTGTTGGGGATTCATCCGGACGGAACCCTTTCATTTGCCAAAACCTTCACGGTCTGGCTTTACATCGCAACGGGGACGTTCATCTGCCTGTTGATATACTTCGTGAAAAAGAGTGGCGGTCTCGATCGTGTCAGCCGGCCCCTGTCCGGCTTACGAAAATCCATCGGAGAAGCATCGGGTAACGTACCTCTGTGGATTTGGCTGGCGATTCTTCTCGCTGCGGCCCTTGGCTATCCGCAGTTCACCAATCGCTACGCCCAGGATGTTGCCGTCAATGTCTTAATTTATATCTGCCTGGGTTTGGGCCTCAATATTGTGGTGGGTCTGGCCGGGATGCTGGATCTGGGCTATATCGCCTTTTACGGCGTCGGCGCCTACTCTTATGCCTTGCTGAATCTCCACTACGGGATATCCTTTTGGGTCTGTCTACCCATCGCCGCTGTCCTGGCCATGATTGCCGGATGCATTATCGGTTATCCCACCCTACGTATGCGGGGTGACTATCTGGCCATCGTCACCTTGGGATTTGGCGAAATCGTCCGCATTTTGCTCAACAACTGGATGGAGTTAACCAACGGGCCCAACGGCTTGCTGGGGGTAAAAGCGCCCAGTCTCCTGTGGCCCGGTTTTGAGGGCGGTTTTAGCTTTGAAATGCTCTATTTAAAGAAGCTGCACTACCTCTATTACATCGCCCTGGCCCTTGCCATCATCACGATTGTTTCCGTGCGGCATCTCAATTATTCCCGTATCGGCCGGGCCTGGGAGTCGATTCGCGAAGATGAGACCGCTGCGGAGTTGATGGGCGTCAATACTTTTTTGCTCAAACTTTTGGCCTATGCCATGGGCGCCCTGTTTGCCGGATTGGCCGGAGCCTTTTTCTGCGCCCGGATGCGGTTTGTCAGCCCGGAGAGTTTTACCTTTCTGGAGTCGGCCATGGTGCTCAGTATGGTGGTTTTGGGAGGTATGGGCTCCATTCCCGGAATTATCCTGGGCGCGGCTGCGTTGATCGTCTTGCCTGAAGTTTTCCGTGAGTTTGAAACCTATCGCATGCTGGCCTTCGGTATGGCCATGGTGGTGATGATGCTCTTCCGGCCCGCCGGTCTGATTCCGGCCAAACGAATGGGCGCCCGCAGTGAAGAAAAGGATGGCTAAATGGCCGCTTTTCTTGCTCACTGTCAAAAGACGATATTCATTATTATTGTCGGACTGGAAGGACTTGGGCGCCAAGAAAAACAGGCTTGATAGAATTGAACGCGAACTCTATTCTGGTGTCAATTGGTATTCGGTTACAGATGATAATGGGCAGATAGCGGCTATATTTGATGATAGAAAAGCCCCGAACTATTTTAAAAACATGCAGATATTTTTCAACCCGGATCGTAATATGAATCTTGATGGTGAGGAATATGACGATGTCGTGCCGATTATTGATGGTATCATCGGCATCCTGAACGACATACTGATTAGACACTTAAATAAACTTGAAAATGCTGTTGACGGATCGTATTGTAAAATCTATAGTGACATCCATGGGGTTTATCTGGTTTTTCATGAGTTCTGTAAATATTTAAAAGAACATTACCCCGACCTGTTTACAATTAAGATGTATGGCAGATGGATTGAAATACATAGGAATAAGCCATAATAAAGCCAGGAGGCACAAAATGAACAAGAATCATTTTAAAACGGCTTTAAATGATCCATACTTCATTGAAAAATACAAGAATAAGCCGTATGCCATGGCGCTGCTACATGCTTTTTCAAAGTTGCATGAATCAGGCGGGCACTTTCTTGACCTGCCATGGTTTGCCCACACAAAGTCTGCTGAAAAACGCCGCAAGCATATCGCCAGTATAAAAAAGGCGGCCTGAACAACCCAAGGTTTCCCCGGGAAGGCAGAACTGTCCGCCACCATGTCAAGCAGCCTCCAGTTTCGTAAGGATCCCAGAAAGTAGGGCTCTTCTTGCTATTCAGCAAAGCTTATCGCTCTCTCAAAATAGTTCCGGCTAAACGAATGGGCGCCCGCGGTGAAGCAAAGGGTGGCTAAATGGCCGATCAACCGATACTTGAACTGAAAAACATCTATTCCAGCTACGGCTCCATTAAAGCCCTCAAAGGCATATCCCTCAAGGTATATCCCGGTGAAATTGTTGCCATCATCGGCGCCAATGGTGCGGGAAAATCAACGACCTTGATGACGACCTGCTGTGTGATTCCCATTGATCAAGGGGAGATTTGGTATAACGGCAAGGCTATTCATGGAACCGCAGCGGAAAACCTGCCCGAAGACGGGCTTTGTCAGGTTCCCGAAGGACGGCGTATCTTTCCACGCCTCACTGTGGATGAAAACTTGACGTTAGGTGCGTTTTTTCGCAAAGACAAAGAGGCCATCAAAGAGGATCGGCAAAAGGCGTACGATCTCTTCCCGATTTTGGGTGATCGCCACAAGCAGCAGGGCGGCACCCTGTCCGGCGGAGAACAGCAGATGCTGGCCATTGCCCGGGCCCTGATGGGACGACCCAAGGTGCTATTGCTGGATGAGCCTTCTTTGGGGTTAGCGCCACTCATTGTTCAACAGATTTTTGATATCATCACCGATGTGAATCAAAAAAGCGGCACCACGATTTTGCTGGTTGAGCAAAATGCCAACCTCGCACTGCAAACTGCTTCACGGGGCTATGTGCTGGAAACCGGCAATATAAGCCTTGAAGATGATGCGGAAAAACTCCTTACAAACCCCAAAATCCGCGAAGCCTACCTGGGAGAGTAAGCCGCGAAATCGATGTAACCGAAACAATATTCACTGTGAAGATGGCGTATTTCCGGTAAATTCAGTTGATGTCGAACCCGTTGAATTGGTTTCTTCCCAAGGAGTGATATGAACACCGAGCCTCGTTTAAACGAGCGGATTGAAAGAGCCTCTAAATTGGCCGGAAAGTGGCAGGATCGTGCCAACGAGCTGTTAACAGGAGAAGAAAAAGCGATTCAGAAGCAGTTAAAGCGGCTTTTGGAGCACCCCACCGACAAGGTCGTCATGACGCAGATGATTGACCGCAGTTTTCGCACCGCCAACGAGAAACGGATCGCCAGTCAGATCAAATCGATTTTTAGCCGCTATGGCGTGCCTGAATTTTTTAAAGCCGCCGATAAGGTGCTCATGCGGCTTTTTCTTGGGATCGGACACTATTTTCCACACGCCAGTGTTCCCAAAATTGTTGAAAAAATGCGTGAGGATAGCAGTCGCTCGGTAATTCCGGGTGAAGCGGATATTCTGACGCCCTATCTTGCCCGCCGTAAAAAAGAAGGGGTGACTGTCAACATGAATCACCTGGGCGAGGCGGTTTTAAGCGAGGCCGAAGCGAAAAGGCGGCTCAAGGCCTATATGGAGGATCTGCAAAACCCCGATGTGGCGTATATTTCGGTCAAAATTTCAACGCTGTATTCTCAGATCAGCTCTCTGGCCATGGAACATACCCTTGGGCTGCTCAAAGAGCGTTTGACGGCCCTTTTTCGGTCGGCCAGGGAGAATCACTATCGTGATGACAAAGGCAAAACAAAACCTAAATTTGTTACCTTGGATATGGAAGAGTACCGCGATCTTGAGATTACCAAGGAACTCTTTTGCCGGACCTTGGAAGAACCGGAGTTCAAAGCGCTGCCGGCCGGCATTGTGCTGCAAACCTATCTGCCCGACTCCTATGCGATCCAGCAGGAGTTGACCGAATGGGCTCGAAAGCGGGTGGCCGACGGCGGCAGCCCCATCAAACTCAGGATCGTCAAAGGGGCCAACATGGAGATGGAGCAGGTGGCGGCCTCATTGCACGGATGGCCTTTGGCGCCCTATGACAATAAACTCGACGTGGACGCCAATTATAAACGCATGGTAACGTATGGGATGGAACCGGCACGGGTCAAGGCCGTCACGCTGGGCATCGCCTCCCACAACCTGTTCGAGATGGCCTATGCTTACACCTTGGCCGAAGAAAAGGGTGTGCTGGAGTATTTTACCTTTGAAATGCTGGAAGGTATGGCCGATCATGTCCGCAGAGCCCTGCAGGAAACCGGTCGCGATATGGTGGTCTACGCGCCGGTAGCCACCAAGGAAGACTTTATCAGCGCCATTGCCTATCTCATCCGGCGTCTGGACGAAAACACGGCGCCGGACAATTTTCTGCGCCATGCCTGTATGCTGGAAACCGGCACCCATGTATGGGAGATGTTGAAAGCACAATTTGTGGCTTCCTGCCGTCACCAGGAAAAGCCGGAAACAACCACCTTTAGAACTCAAAACCGGCTGGCCGAAGACAACCCGACTGCCAAAGGAACATTTCACGACGGGCGGTTCGTCAATGAACCCGATACCGACCTCTCACTTTCCGCCAACCGCGCATGGGCCGAGGAGATTCGGGAACGGTGGCAAGCCTCTGTTATGGACACCCCCCGTGAGATTCCCATCGTCATTGATGGGAAAGAACGGTTTGAGAATCGGGATCAACGCGACATTGTGGATCCCAACCAGCTAAAAGAGGGGGAGAGTGCTATGGTGGTGGCGCATTATGCCCAAGCGTCCCGAAACGATCTTAAAAAGGCGGTTACGGCGGCGAAAAACGATCCTGACGGGTGGCGCTTAAAAACGACTGCCGAGCGCCATGAGGCCCTTTCCAAGGTAGCGGCGGTGTTGCGGCAAAAAAGAGGGGATTTGATTGGGGCCGCAATGGCGGAAACCGGCAAGGTCTTCAGCGAAGCCGACCCGGAAGTGTCCGAGGCCGTCGATTTTGTTGAGTATTATCCCCATACCGTTCGAGCTTTAGAGGCGTTAGACAATGTGGAGATATCAGGCGTAGGTGTCGGACTGGTGGTCTCACCGTGGAATTTCCCCATTGCCATCCCTTGTGGTGGTATTGCAGCCTCTTTAGCTGCGGGCAATACGGTGGTTTTTAAACCGGCTTCGTCTGCCGTATTGACCGCCTGGACCTTGTGTAATGCTTTTTGGGAGGCGGGCATATCCAAAAAGGTGCTGCAGTTTGTTCCCTGTAGTGGTAGTAAAGGCGGGCCTTACCTGGTGGGACATCCCGATGTGGACTATGTCATCTTAACGGGCGGAACCGATACGGGTATGCGCATACTGGAGCAACGCCCGGGCTTGTTTTTGGCGGCGGAGACCGGCGGTAAAAACGCCACTATCGTCACGGCCATGAGCGACCGCGAACAGGCTGTAGCCAACATTTTACAATCGGCCTTCGGCCATTGCGGGCAAAAATGTTCAGCCACGTCACTCCTGCTGTTGGAAAGAGAGATCTACGACGATCCGCATTTTAAAAAGCAGTTGGTGGAAGCGGCTCAAAGCTGGTCTGTGGGCAGCGCCTGGGATTTTGAAAATCGTATGGGGCCACTGGTGCAAGCGCCTGGCGGTGATTTGCAAAGGGGCTTGACCGAGCTGGCTGAGGAGGGGGAAACCTGGGCTCTAAAACCGCGCCGGATCAATGGGAATCCGCACCTTTGGACGCCGGGGATTAAGTGGGGTGTCAAACGCGGGAGTTATACCCACATGACCGAATTTTTCGGCCCGGTCCTGGGCGTGATGCCTTTTAACACGCTGGATGATGCCATTGAAGCGGTACACATGACCGGCTACGGCCTGACCAGTGGGATTGAAAGCCTTGATGAGGATGAACAGGCCCACTGGCAAGATACCATCCGGGCAGGCAACCTCTATATCAATCGCGGCACCACAGGCGCCATTGTGATCCGGCAGCCTTTTGGTGGAATGGGCAAATCAGCCCTGGGGGCCGGTATAAAGGCGGGTGGACCCAATTACGCGGTGCAGTTCATGAAGATTACGGAAACCGGTTATCCGTGGGAAACAGGGGCCATTGATCGCGCATCGCCCCTGTTGCACTTGACCAAGGTTTGGCAGCGGGAGGTAGATTGGAATCAAGCCGGGCCTTGGCAAAACGACTTGGCAATGTCCAGCCGGGCGGTTACCAGCTACTGCTATTGGGCGGAAAAAGAATTCCGAACACCCAAAGATTATGTCCATTTGCGGGGACAGGATAACCACTTCCGTTATTTACCGCTGGATAATGTGGTGGTCCGGTTGCATGAAAAGGACTCTCTATTTGAAACCGTCGCCCGAATTGCTGCGGCAAAAATTGTCGGTTGCAAAGTAATGTTGAGCCTGCCGCGGGATTTTGAAAACGGGGTAACCCTCTTTTTACGGCGGCCCCAATGCCGGACGCTAATGGAGGAAGTCCAATGGGTTTTCGAGGCCGATGAGGCCCTTGCCGATCAGATGAACGATAACTGCCGGATTCGTTATGCACGTGAAGATCGTGTGCCGGATACCGTACTCAACGCGGCTGCCCAAAAGGGGTACTACATCGCCCGCAAACCGGTTCTGATGCAAGGGCGGCTGGAGCTGCTGCACTACGTGAAAGAGCAGAGCATCTGTAACAACTACCACCGCTATGGTAATTTGGGTGAACGTGCCGAAGAGTTCTCCGTCTGATGCGCCCGACCGACTCGCAGCCTTTTGGCCCCGGCGTCAGCCCGCTGTTAACCGATCTCTACCAGTTAACCATGGGGGCATCCTATTTTGCAACGGGCAAAAAGGAGCCGGCGACGTTCTCACTTTTTATCCGGGAACCCCCCTACAGCAAACGCAACTTTTATGTTGCCGCCGGATTGGACGTCGCATTGCGGAGCCTTTGTAATCTGCGTTTTTCCCATAGCGAGGTGGCCTATCTGAAATCAACGGATCTTTTTAAAAACGATTTTTTGACCTATCTAAAGAATTTTCGTTTTTCAGGTGATGTTGTCGCCCTTTCCGAGGGGACCCTCTGTTTTGCCAACGAGCCGCTTTTGGAAGTCACCGCGCCGATTATCGAAGCGCAACTGGTGGAGACCTTATTGATTAACCTGATCGGTTTTCAAACCATGATCGCCTCCAAGGCGGCACGCTGTGTTCATGCTGCGAAAAACCGCGGGGTGATCGATTTTGGGCTCCGCCGAGCCCAGGGCAGGGACGCCGGGATGCTGGCGGCCCGCGCCACCTATTTGGCCGGGTTCGGCGCCACCAGCAATGTACTGGCCGGAAAAATGTGGAAAATCCCCATTTCCGGCACCATGGCCCACTCCTACGTAACCGCCTTTGAAAATGAAGAAGCCGCCTTTACCGCATTTGCCAAGGATTTTGGATCCAAAAGCGTCTTTTTGATCGATACGTACGATATCCTTGAAGGTGCGCGTGTTGCAGCGAAAGTGGCCAATCGGATGCGAAGTGAGGGCAGGCAGTTGTTGGGGGTTCGCCTTGACAGTGGAAACATGGTCGCATTGAGCCGAAAGGTACGCAGGATTTTAGATGATGCCGGTTGCCATGCGGTAAAAATTTTTGCCAGCAGCGGGTTTGACGAATTCAAAATCCGGGAAGTCCTCGCCCAAAAAGCGGCCATTGACGCCTTTGGGGTGGGTAACAAGGTGGCGGTGTCAGCGGACGAGCCCTATCTCAATATCGTTTATAAGATGGTCCACTATGGAACAAGGCCCGTGCGCAAAAATAGCCCCGGAAAGAGAACCCTTGCCGGGAAAAAACAGGTTTTTCGCCAATGTAACCGTGACGGCCTTTTTGCCCGGGACATCATTGGGGTAAGGGATGAAACAGGGGATGATGCTCGCGCCCTTTTGGAACCGGTGATGCGCAAGGGCGAATGGGTCAGCGAGAGGCCGGATCTGGAAAAGAGCCGTTCCCGGTTTAAAACAGAGTTCAATTTACTCCCCAATCAATATAAGGCGCTGGAACGCTTACCGCCGGAAAAGCGCTTTCCTGTGGCAATCAGCACCTCTCTTGCCAGACAACAGTAATCATCCCGGATATTGCATGGGGCGAATTTGAGGTGGTAGTGTCCAGAATTTTTCGTACTTTTGATTTGGGGGCCGTTTGATTACCCAAGCCCAAGGTTTAATAATCGAACATCCGCCATAAAGCTTTCCAAAGTTTGAAGATCGGCCTGAATCGCTTTGGGATAAAACCGTATAAGTGGCTCTGGAACCACAAGCTGAACATTTGCCTCACACATTTCCTGAAACTGATTTTCGGACACCCCTTCCTGCAGGGTCAAAAGGTGTTTCGTGATTACCCGATCCGCTTCATTAAGAATCTGTCGCCACCTGTCCTTGCAGGTGGTTTTAACGGCTAACATCTTAAGTTTACTGTCAGGGAACGAGTCATCTTTATACGCAGACTCTGAAGGGAAAAGGAAATCGGGGCGTTTGCCTTTTTCAGATTCAGGGTGATGGGAGAAATCAATATCTTTCCTGAGCCCATCTTCAATAAATATTTCCAGGGTATGAAGCTCAAGGGAACGTCCTGACCTTGCCTTGCGTCTCTGCAGAATGGTTTGCGCTTTAGCAATAAAGTCATCAATACTGTTGAAGCCTTTTTGAATAAGCGGAAGCTCAATAACCTCCTCAAGGCTTCTGAAAACCTGAAACTCACACTCTCGTCTTTTTAAAATACGCTTATCGGGATTAATGGTATCAAACGGGCTGATTTGAACAGATTTTTTTATGATTTCTGCGCTATCAGGAAATTTTACCAACCAACTTTCCGGTATTTGATTTTTATCAAGCCAGCAGTTTTTGCGTGGTGGTTTTCCTTTGTTAAATAAAGAGGACTGTCCGGGTTTGTCAGGTGTCCATACTACCCACGAACCCGGCTCAACTGGTCCAATCTTGTTCTCAACAACATCTTCTTCTGTTTCATGAGAACAGACCCAAACATGGCAATCAATTACGCCGGAGCCTTCTTTCAGGCGAAAAGAAAAAATTGCAATTGCTCCAGTACTTTCAGGATCAAGTAGGGCTGAAGTACTACCGCCAAAGTTTGTAAGTCGTGCCTCATTCCGCGTGCCTCCACGAAACTTGTTATTATACCAGACCGCCCGAATATTACGATGATCCGCATGAGAATCGATAAACAGATCAAACCAAACATCGGGGTTTTCTTTTTCCGGATTATTCATCTCTGGAAATATTTTTAAAAGAAATTCACGTGGAATATACGGGCCTGCCTGGTGTGAGCGATTGGCAAGAGTATCATTTCCTGAAAGACGTTTTACATACCAGATGAATTCATGGCCGGAAAATTCATTGATCCAGTCATACAAGTCTCCAAGAGGCATTATACCGTTCCTCTCAATTCAGAATTATCGCCACCACCTAACAACCAGTTCTTTGTTTTTTCAATAACCGCTTCATCCGGATAGCGCCCACGTCCTTTCAGGGAGCATTCCCATATGGTCAGGACACGCCATCCAGATTTTCTCAACCTGACCTTGTTTTTCATATCGTTTTCACGATTCTTGGTAATTTTTTCCTTCCAGAATTCCGGTCGCGAAGCGGGCCATTTGAATAAGCAGCAATTGTGACCATGCCAAAAACAACCATTAATGAAAATAACGGCATTATATTTTGCAAGAACCATATCCGGTTTGCCGTGAAGGCCGGAAAGATGCAAACGATATCGGAAACCTTTTTTATGCAAGCCTTTTCGGATTATGAGTTCCGGGCGAGTATTTTTACCCCGAATCCGGGACATCATGTAGCTTCGTTTCGCCGGAGAGACGATATCAGCCACGGGCGAAAAGCTCTCCGCTTTCTTCAGGAAACACTGGTAACTGCTGAGGTTCACCTGTTATCTGTGGGGCCATGTATCTGGCAATAGCATTAACCATCGGAACCGCCACAGCATTCCCGAATTGCTTGTACGCCTGAGTATCAGAAACGGGAATAACAAAACCACTTGAACCGGGCCTGTCAAATCCCATAAGGCGGGCGCATTCTCTTGGCGTCAAGCGACGTGGATTTTTGCCTTTCTGCCTGACCAGAATTTCTGACCCGTCCTTGTAATAGCGTGCTGAGAGAGTACGAGAAACATCATCCGGGCCAACAAGACCAAATCCAAAGCCATTGCCTCTTTTCCGATGTTTTTCTGCATAGGCCTGGAGATAATTCCATAGGTGATCAGAAAGCGTATACTTGTCCGAAACACGGGCTTTTTTGCCCAAGGTATATGGTTTTTCTTCCGGTTCAGTTCCATCTTCAGGATGAAGTATTGTTCCTAGACGAGGCCCGTTCATAGGGCTGGAGCTCTGAAAACCATCAAAACTGAAAGTATTATTATCCCGGAACCCGGCAATAAATATTCTTTCACGATTTTGTGGTACCCAAGACCGTGCATCTATGACCTTACAAGAAACATGGTAGCCAAGTTCATTTTTCAGAGTCTTGTGAATTCTTTTGAACGTTCTGCCCTTATCATGATTGACAAGATTCTTTACATTTTCGAGAAGAAAGGCTCCAGGTTGATGATATTCTATAATGCGAGCAACATCATAGAAAAGTGTACCCTGGGTTTTACATCGGAAACCATGAGGTTTGCCAAGAGACTTCTTTTTCGAAACACCAGCGATAGAGAACGGCTGACATGGAAAACCCGCCAGTAAAAGGTCATGAGGAGGGATATCACGAGCTGTCACCGGTCTAATATCACCAATTATTTCATGATCAGAATCAAAGTTAGCCTTATAGGTTAGTTGTGCATACTTATCCCACTCACTGGTAAATATACATTTGCCTCCAATCAGGTCAAAACCCTTTCGAAGACCTCCAACACCGGCAAAAAGATCTATAAAGGTGAATTTGGGTACCAACCGTAAAGGTTTATTCTTCTGATTCACCATGTTTTGAAGAACATGAATTGCAGCCTGGCGTGGTTTTGTTTCACCCTTCTCCCATCGATAAAGTGTCCGCACAGAAAATCCCAACTCTGCAGATAAATCTTTTATCGAGAGACCAACTTGTTCACGGAGATGTGAAAACCCGGTTTTTGGATTATTTTTCTTCAAACGGACTCCTTTCAGGGAATTTTCTTGCCAATATGACACATTGTTTCACAAGGGTCAAGTTAAAAATCCCCAGTTAAAAATCCCGGTGCCGTTTCTTCTATACCCGTGGTACTGGCGGTTTACGCTCTGGTGAGACGCTCGGTATTCCGGGCCTATCTTTTTCTTGGCCTCACCGGCGCAACCGCGGCGGGCTATGTTTATCATGCTGTCGGAATCATCCGGGGTCGGGTAGTTCTGATTGAGCAAAGTAGGATCAAGGTAAAGGTCGTCACCCTAAATTCCCAAATAGGCTTTTTTCACATCCTCATTGGCAAGAAGGTCGGCGGCCGAGTCGGTGATGGTGATCCGGCCGTTTTCCATGACATAACCGCGATGGGCCACTTTAAGCGCTTGATTGGCGTTTTGCTCCACCAGGAAAATGGTGGTGTTATTCTCGCTGTTGATTTTTTTGATGATGTCGAAGATTCTTTTGACGATCAGGGGCGCCAATCCCAGGGAGGGCTCGTCCAACAGCAGCAGACGAGGACGGGCCATCAAGGCGCGGGAGATGGCCAGCATCTGCTGCTCACCTCCGCTGAGGGTGCCGCCTTGCTGGTTGCGCCGTTCTGCCAGGATGGGAAAAAGCGCATAAACATATTCAAGATCCCGGGTGACGCCTTCTTTGTCCATGCGCAGATAAGCGCCCATATCCAAATTCTCCGCAACGGTCAGGTAGGGGAAGATCCGGCGCCCCTCAGGCACCTGGCAGAGACCCATGGCCACAATTTGATCGGGGCTCAGTCCCTGAATGGATTCGCCCTTAAATTTGATCTCACCACTTCTTGCCGGTACAACCCCCGAGATGGTCATCAAAGTGGTGGTTTTACCAGCCCCATTGGCGCCGATGAGGGTGATGATCTCCCCTTCGTTGATGGAGAGGCTCACCCCTTTGAGGGCTTGAATATTGCCGTAGTAGGTTTTTATATTGTTAACATCCAGCATTCTCTTGGACCTTGTACGAATCACCCGACGGCCAAGTAAATGGTTCCTATGCAAGGTGTTGCAATTATTATCAGCCGAAGCAATACAGGGTTTATAGGAAAAGTCTTACCAAATATGTACAAAAAGAAAGACTTCATCGTTCGTTGTGGCTGTTTACGGCCATGGAGGTTTATATGAAAAGTCTTACCAATATATGTACAAAAAGAAAGACTTTCATCGTTCGTTGTGGCTGTTTACGGTCATGGCGGTTAGTATGCCGGGGATGACAAAATTGACAACACCGCAATAGATGGGGGCTTTTATGACGTCATCAATCGTCGGTTTCCTCGCCGAGATACGCCTTGATCACCTCCGGGTTATGGCGAATCTCTTCAGGGTTGCCCTCGGCAATTTTTTTACCGTAATCCACCACAAAAATCCGGTCGGACAGACTCATGACCAGCTTCATGTCGTGTTCAATAAGCAGAATGGACACCTTTTCCTCGCGTCGGATTTGCAAGATCAACTTGTCCAGTTCCCGGGTTTCGTTGGGATTCATACCCGCCGCAGGTTCATCTAACAGTAATAAAAAAGGATCGGTGGCCAGGGCGCGGGCGATTTCAAGCCGCCGCTGGGCGCCATAGGGCAGGTTTTTGGCGAACTCGTTGACGTGCTGCGCCAACCCGATTTTTTGTAAAATAGTGTAGCTGGCGGCAATAATCTCGGCCTCTTCCCTGCGGGTTATGGGACCTTTTAGGACGGCGCCTACAATTCCCGCCCGGCTGCGGCAATGGCGGCCGATCATGACGTTTTCCAACACGGTCATGTTTTGAAAAAGGCGGATATTCTGAAAGGTTCGGGCCAGTCCCTTTTCCGTTACCTTGTTGGGTTTAAGCCCTTTGATACTTACGGCCGGTTGGCCGGGGGGCGCAATATCAATTGATCCATTGGTGGGGGTGTAGATGCCGGTGATGCAGTTAAAGAAAGTGGTTTTACCGGCTCCGTTGGGTCCGATCAACGCCACGATTTCATCGTCATTGACCGACAGGTCAATGCTGTCCAGGGCCCGCAAGCCGCCAAAATCCATGGTCAGATCTTCAACCGCCAGAATCGGGGCCGTCATGATGCGTCCCCTTTAAACTGGTAGGTTCGCCGGACAACGGGGATGATACCGTCGGGACGAAAAACCATCATCAGCACCAGAATCATACCAAAGGTCAGGATGCGGTATTCGGAAAAAAAGCGCAGGTATTCCGGCAGCAGAATCAGGGTAAAGGCGCCGACGATGACGCCGAGGATCGAGCCCATGCCGCCCAACACCACCACGCATAAGATGTTGATTGATTCCCAGAGAGTGAAACTGGCCGGGTTGATGAACGTGGTTTTAGCGGCAAAGACAACACCGGCGAAACCGGCCCAGGTAGCGCCCAGGGCGAAAGCGGTGAGTTTGGTTTTGCGTTTGTCGATGCCCATGGCCTGGCAGGCGGTCTCATCCTCTCTTAAAGCGATCCAGGCCCGGCCGATGCGTGAATTTTGCAGCCGGTGTACCATAAAGATGGTAAAAATGCTCAGGGCGATCATCAGAAAGTAGACGAAGATGGTCACCTGTTCGATGTTCATTTCCATACCGAAGAATCCGGGGCGCGGGATGTTGGCAATGCCGCTGGGGCCAAAGGAAAATTCATTCCAGTTTTCCATGATCAGGCGGATAATTTCACCAAATCCCAGGGTGACGATCGCCAGATAATCGCCCCGCAAGCGCAGCACGGGAAACCCCAGGATAATGCCGAACATGGCCGCCATGGCGGCGCCAATTCCCAAGCAACTCCAGAACCCGAAGCCAAAATGATAGTTGAGCAGGGCGTAGGAATAGGCCCCCACCAGGTAGAAGGCGGCATAGCCTAAATCGAGAAGACCCGCTACCCCCACCACGATATTCAGTCCCAGACCCAATAGGACGTAGATCAGGGCTGTGGTCATGATGTTGGTTTGGTAGATGGAAAAGACAAACGGAAACGCAAGGGCAAAAAGGGCCACAGCGACCAATCCCGGAATCGTCACCCGCCGGTTTTGTAGCAGCCGTTGAAAAAAAGGCGCCTTGTTTTCATCGGTCTCTTTGCGGCGCCCCATTGCTTTTCTGCGCATTAAAAAACGCCACAGAAAGGAGAGCAGAAACGAGCCGAGACCGACCCAGAGCATATTCATCCAGCGCCACACCACCATGTTTTCAACCGTATTAACCCTGATCACCAAGATGGGGAAGGTCAGCACCATGAACCAGAGGGCGACGCCCAGAGATTTTTTTACATCGGTGGTTGAGATACCCGGTTGTTCAGTTTTGCTTGTACTCATAAAAGGGCTATACCTTTTGGGAATCAGAACGCCCCAGAATGCCGGCGGGCTTGAAGATCAATATCAACACCAAAAAGATAAACGCAAATACATCCTCGTAATCGGAACTGATGTAACCGGTAAAAAACGATTCCGTCCAGCCCAATACCAGGCTACCCAATACCGCGCCGGGAATGCTGCCGATTCCGCCCAGCACCGCTGCCACAAAGGCCTTAATTCCGGCGATAAAGCCGATAAAAAAGTTAATTTGGCCTATGTGAGAGGCAATTAGGACACCTCCCAGGGCCGCTGTGGCCGAGCCGATCACAAAGGTGGTGGAGATCACTTTATTGATGTCCACGCCGACCAGCATGGCCATTTCCCGATCCTGGGCCGTGGCGCGCATCGCTTTGCCGATCCGGGAAAATTTAATCAGGAAGGTTAAAAGCATCATGACAATGACCGTGGCGCCAATAATCACCAACTCCGCCGAACTGATAATGTGGGAGTAGGGCTCCCAAAAACCCAATTCGGGGATCAGTGAGGGGAACGGCATAAAATCGGAGGTTTGCGCCAATAGAACATAGTTTTGCAGAAAGAGCGACATGCCGATGGCGCTGATCAAGGCCGACAGGCGGGGCGCCTGTCGGAGTGGTTTGTAGGCGATTTTCTCCATGGTAAACCCGTACATGGAGGCGTAAACAATGGCCGCAGCCGCCGCGATAAACAGAATGGCCAGATGGTTCCAGCCCATCAAGGTCAGCACGCTGATGACAATCAGCGCCGTAAAGGCGCCGATCATATAAATTTCACCATGGGCAAAATTAATCAGTTGAACAATACCGTACACCATGGTGTAACCCAACGCGATGAGGGCGTAGATACTGCCTCGGGTCAAGCCGCCCAGAAAAAGTTCAATAAAATATTCCATGGCGAATTATTGGGTGCTGATCTTTCGGGGAAAGCGAAAGCGGGGCAAAACCGCTGCCCCGCTTTAGAGATTTACTGTTTACCGGACTTCTTTGTAAACGCCGTCCTGAACTTGGTACATGGAGAAACCAACACCAATGGCGTCGCCCCGTTCGTCGAACTGGATGCTGCCCAGAGGCGTTTCCACCGGTTCGTTTTGCAGTGCACTGCGTACGGCTTCGTAGTCGGTGCCACCGGCTTTTTCCACGGCGTTGAGCATCGCCAGGATGGCCGCATAGGCGTTCAGGTAGAAAGCGCCCGGATCGGCGCCATGGGCCTCCTGATGCGCCTTGTTGGCCTTTATGGCCAGCGGGTTGGATGAGGTGTCTTTGGGTCCGGAAGCGTAAACGCCTTCGGCATACTCACCGGCAACCTTGATAAAGGTGTCGTCTTTAACGCCGTCATCGGAAATAAAGACCGTATCCATCTTTTTCTTTTTCATCAGCGTGACCAGCTTGGACGCTTCGGGATGATAGCCGCCATAAAGAACCGCTTCGGCGCTGCTGCGTTTGATTTTTTGAACCACGGCGGAGTAATCCACGGCGCCCGGGGTAATCCCTTCATAGAGAACCATCTCGGCGCCCTCTTTCTCGCCGGCAAAGGTTTTGGCAAACTCGGCCAAGCCCTTACCGTAATCGCCTTTGTCATGCAGGATGGCCAGCTTTTTGAATTTTAACGTGTCAACGGCAAAGTCCACCATCAACCGTGCCTGGGCATCATCGGACGCGATGGTGCGGTAGAAGTTGGGGTAGTCGCCGCTTTGGGTCAAAGCCGGGTTGGTGGCCGATGGGGATATGGCAATGACACCCGCGTCTTTATAGATCCCCAGGGCCGGTTTGGTGGCGCCGCTGCAGATGTGGCCGATGACCAGTTTCACCCCATCGGAAACCAGCTTGGTGGCCGTATTGGTCGCCACTTCGGGTTTACAAACGTCATCCTCCACAACCAGTTCGACCTGCTTGCCCATCACGCCGCCGGCGGCATTGATTTCTTTAACCACCAATTCAGCCGCCTTGACAGTCGGGATGCCGTAAGAGGCCAAATCGCCGCTGTGAGGTCCGGCAACGCCTAATTTAAGGGTGGCGGCGGCCACAGTACCGACCGTAAAACCAAAGATAAGGGCCATGCTTGCCAAAACGGCAATCAGTTTCGCGCTTTTCATATACGCCTCCATCCATTGAATTAATCGTTTCGAGATGCTTGAAAACGTCTCACGTTTCTGCTCAATACCTGTTTGAGACCTTTGCATAACACCCCTTTTGGCCCGATTTCGGTGTCCGTCTCAAAATGGTATCCTCGACATATTCAATATATTCCTCCGGTTCCATTTTTCGCCTTCCTTGAACGTGAACAAAAATAGATGTCCTGAAAAGGTCTCTGTTTGATAACAGCAGTGAATAACATCCATAATTCCGCAATCTTATAAAGTCAAGAAAAACATGTTTCCTTGCCCATAAACCGTATTGAACTGTTATCAATGTCAAAACACCTAAACGGTGTTTGGGAAATAACAGTAAACATATGGTAACAAGCTGAAATCAAATATAAATAATTTTCCGGTAAAATTTCATGCAAAATCCGGGTTGAAGGCTTTGAGCAGACTTGATTTGAGGGACGGCTTGCAAGGCGTTGGCAGGGCTGGTATGTCAAAATAGAGAAAGCCGGAGAGTCTTTCGGGTTTGGTGGTCGTACCCGTGGCGCGTTAGCGGTTTCGTTTCAATTTCAGGCCGCAAACCAGGGCAGAGGCGTTGAAAACGAGCGAAATGGTGTGCGGTAAGGTTTTTTGGAGGCTTTCGCCGCATAATTCGGGTTGATCATAAGAGCTTTATCGCCACCCGCTTGGTAAAAGGACTGAAAAAAGGGGATCAAATGCAATATGTCATCGTTTTAACAAAACGGATGATCGAAAATGATATCCTGGTGTTGGATACCGGTTGTGTATCAGTGGCTACCGCCAAAGCCGGTTTTAAGGTCCCTGAATCTGCCGACATGGCCGGGCCGGGACTCAAAGAGATATGTACGGCCCTTGGAATTCCACCGGTACTGCATGTAGGCAGTTGCGTGGATAACGTCCGAATCCTCGTTTTGGCGTCGGCTTTGGCCGATGCCTTGGGAACAGACATCAGCGACCTGCCGCTGGCCGGCGCCGCCCCGGAGTGGTACTCGGAAAAAGCCGCCACCATCGGCTGCTATTTTGTGGCTTCCGGTGTCACTACGGTTTTAGGGCCAATGCCTCCTATCATCGGCAGCATGAATATCGTCAAGCTGCTTACCGAAGGCCTCAATGATGTCGTCGGCGCAACATTTGCCGTTGAGCCCGATCCGGATAAAGCCGCCTTACTGATTCGACAACATATTGAAGGCAAACGCACTCAGTTGGGGTTAGACGCAAGAGAAATATGAACGCCCATCAGAAAGAACCTATAGGGAAAGGGTAACTTTCCCCTACAGGTTCCACGCCATTACCTGAGACAGTTCCGACCTGATCCGACAACGCTGTTGCAAAAAAAGGGTTGCCGGTTTTGACGGGTTGATTTCGCACCCTTTTGGTGATCTCCTTTCTCGTTGATGTTCTGCGATCAACTTGTTGGGATCATTGTTAAAGGGTGCGATCTGGCAGGCCAATACCCAACACCTATGGAAAATCCGGGATAATTACAGCTTGCCTCGCAAAAGAATGAACCTTGTGATTCAGAACAATATCTGCCATAGAGACATTTAAATAAAGGGTGGTTTTTACATTGAGACCTTTTCAGGACATCTGTTTTTGTTCACGTTCAGGGAAGGCGAAAAATGGAACCGGAGGAGTATATTGAATATTTCAAGAATACCATTTTGAGCCGGACGCCGAAATTGGGCCAAAAGGGGTGTTATGCAAGTATCTCAAGTTGGAAGCGCCCCACAATGAATATGTAGTTTACAGATGTGATGTGACGCGAATGAAAAAGATCGGCCTGGTGGTGAAAAGGGTGCCGACGGCTGTTTCCGTTGCGCAGACCTTTGAAACGTGGCTCCAAAAACAGGGGATCACCGTCGTCAACAAGTCCGGGTGGGAACCGGGGAATACGGTGGGGAAATCAACCCAAAGTTCACCGGACGATCTGGATTGTGTCTTTGTGCTGGGTGGTGATGGCACCTTTTTAAGCGCCGTGCGCTGGGTGGGAAATCAAGCTATCCCCATGGCCGGGGTGAAGTTTGGTGATGTCGGGTTTTTAGCGGAGATTGTGGAGGATCAACTTTTTCAAGTCGCTGAAACGGTCATTGCCGGTAAATTTACCGTTCAGCAACGGATGCGCCTGCATGTAACCGTTAACCGGGACGGGGCGGTGCGAGCCTCGGAAACCGTATTAAACGATGTGGTGATTAATAAGGGCGCCCTGGCCCGGTTATCGGATATTCTCACCTTCATTGATGATCATTACCTGACGACTTACCGTGCGGACGGCTTGATCCTGGCATCACCCACCGGTTCCACGGCCTACTCATTGGCAGCCGGCGGCCCCATTATCCATCCGGCGGTTCCAGGTATTCTGATGACGCCTATTTGTCCGTTTACGCTGACCAACCGGCCCCTGGTTGTGCCGGATCAGGTCACCATTCGTATTGAACTGGAAAAAGAGAGTACCGACACCTTTCTAACCTGTGACGGGCAGCAGGGTTTTGCCATCAATCACCAGGACACCATTGTGGTGCAAAAGAGCGATTACCCGGTTCACATGATCAATATTCCCGACCAGCATTACTATGATGTGCTAAAATCCAAACTACGCTGGAGCGGCGGCCGGGTGTAACCCGGGTTGAGGGGTAAACGCTTGACCGGATGGCTGAAGTCATGCAGGCTGTGATTCAAAATGCGTATAAGGGGCGAAATTAAAAATAAACATCGGGAATGGTAAGGAGGAAAAATGGCAGGTATCAACAAGGCGATTATTGTGGGGAACCTGGGACGGGATCCGGAAGTGCGCTATTTTCAGGATGGAACGGCAGTGGCCAATTTTAGCGTCGCCACTTCGCGGCGTTGGAAAGACCGTTCATCCGGCGAGCAAAAAGAGCATACCGAATGGCATCGAATCGTAGCGTTTCGGCGGCTGGCGGAAATATGCGCGGAGTATCTGCACAAAGGCAAACAGGTCTATATCGAGGGCCGTTTGCAAACCCGCGAGTGGGAGGATAAAGACGGCAACCGCCGCTGGACAACGGAGATTGTGGCCCAGGAGATGCAGATGCTGGGCCCCAAAGGCGGAGAGAGTACAGGCGGCGGTGATTATTACAAAGCCCCGGGGATGGAGGATACGCCTCCGGCAGATAGCGAACCGGATGATGACATCCCGTTTTAGGCGACGGCTTGGTGTGAAAGCGCTCACCTGTTTAAACGCCGCTTGGCTGCTACAATCCTTTTTAAGCCGGGATTGGAGGGTGTATAAAGGAAGTGGTCCCCCTTGTTTGAAAAATAATGACAGATGTAATAGACAGAACTCATTTTCAGGAACTCTCTGAACGAGATCCGCATGATGTTTGCAAGCGGGCATCATGTAAATATGATGACATGAACGAGCTTTATATATTGTCTGTATGGGGTGACGAATACGGAATATTTCCGAATCAGTTCAAGATCAAATGTCTAGATAATAACACCAAAAATCTTCATGATTATTTTTCTCTGTTTATTATCCATTATCTTCTTACATCAAAAGAAATTGAGATTTCCAACGAGTGGATATCAGAGAAAGATATTCCAGGTGGTACGACATTTTTTCGTGGCCCTCATGAAATTCCGACAAGTTTAATATCGCACCGATTTAGAAATAATATTAATGGATTCAACGACAGATGTGAACAACTACATGGAATACCGCTTACCATGGCAGACTCATCCTATAGTTTCCAGATAACACCCAGAATCCCGGTGTCTGTATTGTATTGGAGAGGTGACGATGATTTTCCAGCTGAATCGAAAATACTATATGATAGAACTATTACTGAACATTTAGCATCTGATATTATTTATGCTTTAGCAGTTGGGATTTGCGAAAGATTAGGAAAATCCCTTGGCTAACAAAAATTCCCAGGGGCCTGCGCCTACGGCGCAGCCCCTGAAATTGGTGTTGGAGGCTCGACCTGAGAAAGGGGGCAGGTCCCCTCTTGACTCATTTTTTAGCAAGTAGCCTTAGGTAGGATACCCTGCGAGAAAGTTTGAACATCGGAGATTACAAGGTTCGGATTTTCCGGGATCGGGATGTTGGCACGTATGGAGTTGTTCAGGTTTATAATGATCTTTCATTCGTCCGCCCTAAGGTTGAAACCCCCGTCTTTAGACGGGTAGCTTTCAGCTAGCAGTTGTATTATACAGTTTGCATGGAATATCGCTATGGAAGCCATACCAAATATAAGATTGAGTATCACTTTGTGTGGGTGA